>Ga0308414_1000303_pt1 | contig 31187 bp, 24 predicted proteins | sample HotsprSampleOS50_FD_205667 | JGI IMG/M metagenome (GOLD analysis project Ga0308414, IMG submission 205667) | Hot spring phototrophic mat microbial communities from Octopus Spring, Yellowstone National Park, Wyoming, United States - 20090730_OS50 ...
ACCAAGTGGGAACAAGTGACTGGGTCGTCTCAGACATGGTTGGAACAAAGGAGTTCCTGGGTTACGGCCCGCAGGGGCAATCCAGACTCGGCCCGGACTTATTTGATGAGGTGTTTTCCGAAACAAAAAAGCCGTAATAGGTAGTCTGAATGGCTCACGGTGGGCGCAGTGACCAGGCCGTGAGCCATCATTTTTCCTACGGATGCAAACGTGGAGACGCGATATTAGACTAACAGCCTCATCTCCACATATTCCAAGGACGGAATGCGCAGAACTTGGCCTATAAGCAACTCCAGCGGAAAGAACACGTCGTTGTAGTCACAGACAACCCACCAGAGATCCGCGCGGCCCAGGTAACGATGGGCGATCAGGTCGATCCGGTCACCCTCGACCACGGTATGAAACACATCATCAGGCCGGGGCGATTTATCGATGCGCGGACGCGAGCCAAGAAACTCCTGGCCACCGTCGACATACAGCACGCAAGAGGCGTATCTCGAATCCGGTCCTATCATCTCCGCACCTCCGTATAGCTCACGGACTTGGGCACTATCTCCTCGAGCGTCAGCTCTACCTCCGCACGTTGCGGCAAGAGGCTGTCCCTGTCGAACATGTGAAAGTAGCGCGTCCTCGCCTGTCGCACGATGCAAAGTACGCCTGGATACAAATCGCCGAAGAAGAAAAGCACCTTGTGCGGCGCGTTCTTGAGCATCGTTTTCTCATGCTGTGGGTACAGGAGCGACTGGAGCCAAGCGACCTTCTTCTTGACCGGACCTTTGAAGAACGAGACCTTGAACGTGATCCTTCGCGCCTCACCCGCAACGTATTGGTAGCGCGGGTGGCTCATCTCCGGAACCTTGATTGTGGCGAAATCCGTGCTCTTTTCGTCGGTGATCTCGTCCGGGTTATACTGGAACTCCAGCGATTCGCGTGTGACGACGTCCACGATGCAGCCGGTTGTCTTCTTCAGGTCAGCACGCAAGGCCGGACCTCCCGGAGTTCAATAACCGGCTTGCCGAGAGCTTTGGCATGCTCCACTTCCCGATGCATGCCATCCGATATGCCCTCAGCGGCGTAAACCCAGACTTCGTCGCAGGCTTCCATGAACCGCAGTCCAAGCGAGATGCCAAGCTCGCGCTGCGCCGGATCGTTCTCATCGAGAAACCTTGTGTAGAGAAGGTGAGGAGCGAACGGAGCACAGCCCGCGTCGATGGCCATCCGGCAGAGAGAAAGGGCAACCTCGACGTTGTGCTCGATGTCCCCGATGTATCTGCTGCAGATGAAAACCTTTTTTGTCTTAGGCCGACTCATAGTTTCGAACCTTTCTCTCCCGCATGTCCTTGTAGACCGCCTGGGCAATCTTTCGACCGTCGAGTGTGGTCGTGACTGACAGCTCAATCGGCCGTTCGGCGGATCCCGTCCAGCTTTGCAATGATCGCCTCCAGCAGCGGACGCGCATCCTCCGATCCGAGTGCTGGCGCGCCCGTTCTAGCTTCCGATCCCAGCGCGCCGCGCGTGACTGCCAGCAGTTGAGATCGTTCAGAAGCTCGGGAGGTGACCTCAACGGCTCTCTGCTCGGCGGCCGCAGGAGCGGTGATCTGCGGCATCGCACCCGCGATGCTGGGAGTCAGAGCCAGCGTTCCTGCAAGGGCTGTCGGAGTGACCACCGACCTGCCCATCTGTCTGGCAAACCCGAAAGCCTCACGAAGAGCCCGCGCAGGCAGCTTCGACGCGCCGGTAATTCCCGAACTGAACGCCTCCAGCATCGCCGCTCCGCTCCGAGTCAGGGTCGACAGCGGTCCTTCCTTGGCGTCCGAGAACGGCAAGAGCCGCCTGAGCCTGGAGAGCACGGACTTCGCAGCTTCATAGGGCACTGACACTGCCGAGCGAATTCCCGATGCTATCGTAGTCATCATCGAACGACCACTCTGGAACGCGCTGGATATGAGACTTCGGGCTCCTGACATAATGGAGGAGAACGCGCTCGAGGCCGCGCCGCGAACAGTCGACCACGCCGACGAAGCGAATCCCACGAGGCTCGAAAACGGCGATCTCAGCCAGCCAATGGCGGCTGTCGCCACCGAACGAATGCCTGACCAGGCTGATGATGCAAACCCGGTGACCTGCGACCATGCGGACCCGGCGACTCCAGCCACCCACCTGAACGGAGCGGAAACAAACGAATACGCTGACGAGCCTATGGACGCAACCGCATTCCAGCCCGACGAAACAATGCCCGCAATCCCGTTCCATGCCGAACTCGCGATCTGCGCGCCGGTCGAGAGTGCGCCGGACAGGGTCGATACGACCTGTGAGCCTATCGACTTCAGGCGGTCCCATATCCACCGGACGCCATCCAGCATTCGCCCAAATACGTAGCTCAGTATCCTCGCGGGAAGCGTCACCAAGGAAAGCATGCCCTGCGCAATCGTCCGCAGTATTGCCGCGCCCGATGCAGTCAGCCTGGACAGTGGACCCTCTGGAGCATCCGAGAACGGCAGCAGTCTCCTTAGCCAGCCCAGAGCGCGCTTGAGCATATTGAACGGATAGGTCGCAGCCGACCAGATACCCTGGGCGAGCGTGATGAGTATCCTCTTTCCGGCATCTGCAAAGTTCAACTGGCCCGACAGAAATGCGCGCACTGTTGCGAAGACCCGCGACAGCGTGCTAACGATGGGCAAGTTGAGGCAGGCCGAGAGAACGGCGTTTGCAGCGGATCTGAAGAACCCGCCTATGCCTGAGAACAGCCCGCGCAGGAAACCCCACGTTGCCGATGCCACGTCTCGCACCCATGAAAATGGAGTCGAGAGATACTGATAGATCGCGGTAACGATGGATTTTAGACCGTCCACCACCGACACCTGGCCCGTTATCATCCGCCAGACCGTATAGGCGACACGGCCGACCATAAGGAGTCCCTGGACCAGCATCCGTAGCGGCAGGAAGAACTTGTAGACGTAGGGGGCCGCCGCCACAAACGCTCCGACGATCACCCGGACAAGCCAGACCACAGCCCTCACAACCAGCGCCACAACGCGGATAACGAACACAAGGTTGTAGATGACGAACTTCAGGAGATGCGCTCCGACTTGCGCGATCGCGCCGAGCACCTTGCCCAGGGTCTGCCCCAGGCTTGCAAACGTTGCCGAATCGACCGATGTCGCGGTCTTTCCGAAAACGCCGAATACCGAGAGGAGCGCCTTACCAAGCTCGGCAAACGCGCCCATAATCGCTCGGATCGGAGGCTCAAGGATCGCGCGAATCTTTCCGAATGCGAAGGAGAAAGCCTGCCACAGCCCGGTCAGGAACTGCCGCACGCGGTAGTAGACCTGGAACACTGTCGTGACGAACTTCATCAGCCCCGCCGCTTCGAGCTTCTTCGCAAGCCCGGCAGACATCTGGCCGCTGCCGCCTGAAAGTGAACCGATAAGCGCCCGTATGCCCTGGAACGCGAGGCTCACCTTGTTCCACGCGCCAAGCAACACGTCGCGTATCCCGCCGAAGTTGGTCTCCCAGGCATTCCTGAGAGCGATCACGGCTATGACCACTGCGGCGATCACGGCCACGACCGGCCAGAAGTAGGCCGACACCGCCGACCCTACTCCGGCGAGCATCGGGCCGAGCGCGGCTATGCCAGCCTTGATCGCGGGAAGCATGATGCCTACTGTTCCAAGCGCGGCTGTGACACTGCCGACCACAACCAGCACTGCGCCGAGGGCGGCGCACATGGTGAGAATCACCCGTGTCACTCCCGGGGCCGACTTCGCGACGCCCTGCAAATAGAGAATGAACTGGGAGACCGCTTGAAAGACCGGGATCACTACCGGCAGCAGCGTTCGACCGAGTATCTCGGCAAGGTTCGCGACCTGCTGTTTCACGAGAGTAAACTGCGAGCCTATATCCTGGTTCATGGCCTGAGCCATCTGTTCGGTAGTCAAAGTGCCTGATCTCATTGCCTGTTCGACGCTCTCGATATTGCCTTCGAGCTGGTCCATGCCCATCGACATCTGCAGCAGGAACCGCACGGCCTCTTCGGAACCGAACGCTTTCTTGAGCTTCACCTGAGCAGCGGCTTGGGAGAGGTCAGGGAACTTGCGCCTTACCTCTTCAAGGATAGGTATAATGCCTTTGAGTCTTCCGCCCGCGTCTACGAACGATAGCCCAAGTTCGTCACCAGCCTCGGCCACTTTCATCATGAACGCTTTGTAGAGCGTGCCTGCCTAGGAACCGGGCATCGTTGTCTGAAGCTGGCCGAGGATCGCCATCTGTTCCTGCAGAGGCACGTTGGACGCTGCCGCAATCGCGCCCACGTTCTTTATGGCCTCGGCCATCTGTGGACCGGTGGTCTTGAATGCCGAGACAGTCTGAGCGAGCGCTCCTGAGAAGGTCTTGGCCCAGTCTATGTCGGACATATCCTGCATTATGGGCTTGAAGATCCCGTAGGCAGTGGTGAACGTGCCGACCATCTCTTCGGTAGTGGCTTTGGTGGCTTTGGCCGTTAGCGCGGCCATTGAAGCAAATGTCCCGACAGCCTCGTCGGAGAGACTGGCAAGCGCGGACTTCACGTCATAGGCGGCCGTAATGAACTCGGCTTTGTTCGTCCCTGCCCATTGGTTGGTGAACGACTCGGCCGCATCTTCCATCGCCCGGAAGTCTTTCACACCGACAGAGGCAAGCTCACCGAGCGCCTTCTGAGTCGCGGCGGTTGATGCAACCAGCGTGGTAGGCAGCGCAAGAAGCGCAAGCCCCGCGCCGACCATCATCGTGCCCTTTTCGATCAGTCCAAGATTGCGCGTCATGTTCTCGCTCGCTTTGGCGACGGATGAATCGAGCGACTCCATCGAGGACTGGATGCGCGTCGCGTTCTGAGTGAAGGCGTCCTTCAGGCTCACCATTATGCCGAGGCCCAGATCACTCATCATCGCTTGCTTCGCTCCAGTTCCTGTTTCTCATAGTCAAGCTGGTTCTCCAGCGCCTGGACAAACTGTTCCCGGGTGCGGAGCGGTAGTCTTGCGACCTCCGCGTATTCCCAGTGCAGTCCGCCGTAGGCGAGGAAGAACGCGTCCCTTACAACCGAACTCCGGGGAATAAAAAAGAGGGCTCGGCCTCAAGTCTCGTGCGGATTCGCGTTCCGCAGGAGTCGCAGTCGAGTTCGACGGCAGTGTCGATGCCAGAGTCGACTCGAAGCATCTCCTGCCGGAGCGCATTGCGGTCCCGCATAGACATCTCGTTAAGAGCCTTCTTGGATGGCGCGCTGCCGTCGATATCCAGGATGCGGATCAGCATTGCAGCGGAGATTGACGGCTCCTGCATTTGCGCAAGCCGCTTCTCCTTGTGACCGTCGAGATAGACGAACCGCACTTTGGATCCCGAAGCGGGAAGCGTGAATATGAACTCTCGCTCCGCGCCATAGGGTGTGACCGGTAAATCGTCGAGGTTGATCGTTACCTTGTTCTTGGCACGGCAGGCCGTGTTCGGACAGACAAGCTCAAGCTCTACCTCGTCTCCGAGCGATATCTGGCGAAGCTTCACCAGGGTGAAGAGCCTGTCGCCGGAGAGCATATCGAGGACGTCTTTGGGCGTGACCTCGTCTTTGTCGCCGACCCGCAGGATGCAGTTGGCGAGAACCTGGTTCACCGCGTCACCGTTGCGAATAAGCCGATGATTAGTGAGCAGTTCCTCCTCTGCTCCGGTCATCTCTCTAAGTTCTATCTCACTGCCGGTCGGTAATATAAATGTATACAAGTCCATCCTCCGTCAGTCCCAGTAGTTGTAGCAGATCGTGATCTTCTCGATGGTGTTGTCTGAACTGCCGCCCTCGAGCTCGTCGTATTCCAGGGCCTTAACCCACGCGCCGTGAAGCGTCCAACGGCGGGTCTCGTTTCCCGCCCGGTCGTAACGCACGATGTCGATATCGCGCATATACTCCTCCGGCTGCGCGCCGATAAGCTCCGCCACGTGATTGCGGGCCTCCTCGACGGCCTCTTTCGCGTTTCGCCCGAGCGAATACAGAGTCGATGCGCTTCCGAACTGCTCCCTGTAGTAGGGCAGCATCGCGTCTAGCACATCGGGGTCTACCGGAGTGGTTGCCGCGTGGTCAAGGTATATGATTTCGCCCATTTGTTCCTCCTGGTGCGGGCGCACTGATCTACATACATTGTCCCATTCGTCACAGAGACTGTCAAGCGAGCCCTTGGAGCTCCACGTTGGGCGGGCGAGGCTCCCGCCGAGCCGGCAATGTGCGTGGTGGACCCAACGCTTCGGCTCAGCGGGAGCTTCGCCCGCTAGAATCTCGCTGGCCAGACGAGTCCCGACCGCGTAGACGAGCAGTGCCCCGGTAGAGATGCTTCGAACGAGACCGGAAATGGTATTCTGGTAGCTTTTTTCGATACGATTCTACCAAGAGAACGGGTTGACTTGGGGACAAGTTTGCTTGATAATATCCCCAGCAAAACCGAATACAACAAGCGGTCAGGTTTCCCGGTGGATGCCGGGACTAAGAGGGAAGACGGTGTGAATCCGTCGCGGGCCCGACGCTGTGATCGGGGACGAAACCGACGTTCTCCACTGCAACGCCGAACACTCAAAGGGCGTTGTGGGAAGGGGTCGGTAGTAGAGTGATCCGAGAGCCAGAAGACCTGCCTGATTGCGATTCCGATCTACATCTTCGGAGGCTGAGATGTTGGAAGCAAGTGACGCAAGAGGCGTACTGCGGGCTCCCGTCCAGACAATCCGAAATGGGCGAGGAGCCCATTTTGGCGTATATGGTTTCACGCTCATCGAGCTGTTGGTTGCGATGGCAGTCATCGCCATCCTCGCGGCGATGCTTTTCCCGGTGTTCGTGTCCACGAGGGAAAAGGCCCGCCAGGCAACGTGCATCTCGAATCTGAGCCAGATCACCAAGGCCTGGCTGATGTATGCCGATGACAACTCGGGCCGAGCGTGTCCTTCTTACTATTGGTCACCCGACGGATGGCGCAGGGCCTGGGACTTCGATCTCAAAGACATCAAGCTCGGCGGCAAAACCACCACCATCTGGAGATACGGTCTACTCGGGCCCTATACCAAGAGTGGAGAGATCAAGAGCTGTCCCTCATTTCACGGCGGCAAGTGGGACAGGCCCTACACGGGCTACGCCTATAACGCAAGCTACATAGGCGGAGACATCACCGTCGATGGCCATGTCTACGTGGATCAGTGGACGGACCGCCCTCACACAATAGCGGCTTTAGGTCAGATAAGAGACCCATCCGGAACTGCTGTCTTCGCAGACGGCGGTTTTGGCAGTCCGGTGAGCGCCCAGAACTACCTACGAGCGCCGAGCGATGAGTACTTCCAGGCAGGCACTGTCCATTACAGACACAACGGCGCGGCTGTAGTAGCCTACGCCGATGGGCACGTAGCCGCAATACGCACCAAGTTCACTCACTACACGAACGTCCCCTGGCTTCAGACCGGCAAGTCAGCGTTCGACTGCGCGCCCGATACCGGAGGTCTTTCCCAGGATGATTCTGCTTATGATTTGGACTGATACAACACAAAGGAGGAGAACGCAAGTGAAACAGAGTTTGATGCGAGTATTGCTGCTCGCAATGGTCGCGCTAATATGCGCGGTCGGGGCTCAAGCCACGGACTGGTGGGCTTCGGAAGTGATAGGCTCAAGCCGCCTCGGCAATAGCCCCTATGATGATCCATTGGCAACTCTTGGTAAACCAACTGTTTGGATGAACAATTCAGGCGCGCCTGGCGACCCCGATCCGTGTCCAGTGATGATGGTCTGTCCTGCTTGGAATGTTGGATGGCCAAATGGTGAGAAGCTCATCACTACTATAAAGGCAGCAAGCGGATCAATGCCAGCAGGATATATAACTGTAAAGTTCAACACGCCGATTTATGATGATCCAAATAATTGGTATGGCAAGGATTTCATTATTTTTGGCAATTCATTCTTCGCCGCTGGTGGTTCGTATGTCTACTCGAACTCCAATATGGAGGACGTCATAATGTCCGTCTATGAAGGTGCAGGCGGATGGTGGGAACCGATGCCTGTCAGCGTGAGTCAGGACGGCGTCACGTGGTATCCGTATACCAATGGTCCCTACGCCGACGACTATGCGCCTACTCATGCTCTTGCCTGGGACTGGGTGGAAAATCGCTGGCTTAAGAATAGCGCAGGAGCGGAAGTTGAGCTTGATTTCACACGTCCGGTATACCCTGGATATTCTAAGGCCGATTACAACCAAAAGTCAGTAGCAGCAGGTATAGATATGTATTGTGGATCGGGTGGTGGAACGGCTTTCGACCTAAATGAACTGCCTCTCCCCGTGGATCCCGTAACCGGCCGCAAGTGGATTCAGTATATAAGAGTCGATGGGGCAATGGGGGAAGTCGACGCTTTTGCTAGAGTAAGCCATAAGATCGACGAGATGTCCATTGGAGCGGCAAAGAAGTTGCCGGACGGGACCAGGGTGGTTCTCAAGGAATGCGTCGTGTCGGCGGCTACCTATGAAGTCGGCAGGTATTGTTACGTCGAGCATCCTGACAGGTCCGGCGGCATCAAAGTCTTAGGACGAGTTCTGGAACGAAACAAGCACTTCATCATCTACGGCGACATGGATACCATCGCAGGGGAAAGGGTAATCCAGGCGACAGCAGCCACCCAGGTCGAAGACCGGAACGATCCCGTCACTGCTCTCGGAATGCCGAATAGAAGCATTCAAGGCTACGGATTAAACACAACGGGGTTGCTTATCCGAACTTGGGGCAAGGTGCTGTCGGTCAATCAGGGCGACAAGTCATTTGTCATTGATGATGGATCGGCTGTTGGAATCAAGGTTGTTCCGCCTCGGGATACCCAAGCAGCGGAGCCAAACAATGGTGTTGTTGTGCACCCTGACTTCATACCGCCTAGCCAGAACCAGTTTGTGGTAGTTACCGGCATCAGCTCTCTCGAAGCCGATGGACAAGGCGGGTTCGTGCCTGCAGTTCGGCTAAGAGACACAAACGATATTCAGTGAAGGAGGTGATAGCCTAGCAGTGATCACACCCGAAGCCATTGAGAAAAGAGCTTCAAACAAAGGACAAAGGTATTAAACACAACACTTGAAAGGAGAAAAACATAAATGAAAAGAACGCTAATAGCATTAGCGCTGCTCGTTGTGTTATCGACCACGGCGAGAGCATTCTCATTCGAAGACATCCAGCTTTGGGCTGGAACCGGCAGTAATCAGGCTGCTCTGGTGATCGACTGGAACGACGGCAAGAGTCCCGAGTCACTTGTATGGGGCTTCAGATGGGAGGGAGTTGCCACCGGGAAGGACATGTTCGATGCGGTCCTTGCGGCTGATAGCAGGTTATTTGCTTCGATGGAGTTCTGGCCGGCATACAACGGCTACACCGTCTACGGCATCGGCTACGATCTGAATGGAAATGGCAGTGGCTTTGTCGTGGGAGTAAGGGAAGACGCCCCTGAGGGCTATCCCGGAAGTGAAAACGGCTATGCCACGGACCCCGTCGACCACTACAGAGAGGGCTGGTTCACTGGCTACTGGTCATATTGGGTGGCCGAAACAGCAGGCTCATTGCCGAGTAGCTGGGGTTACTCAGGCTGGGGGCTGTCTGCACGCCAGCTCAGCGACGGTTCGTGGGACGGCTGGAGCTTCGTCAGCGATATGTCCAACTGGACTTCCGCAGGTCCGCCAAGCACGCCAACAGCCGCAACTGCGATTCCAGAACCATCAAGTATTCTCGCACTTGCAAGCGCAGTAATTGGACTGCTCGGCTTTGCGGCAAGGCGCAGAGTATAACCACAACACACTTAGGAGGAAAAGACAAATGAAACTCAAAAGGACGATCACCACATTTCTTACATTAGGGCTTGCGGCTATAAGCGCCGCAGCGTTCGCCTTCAGTCCGTTTGCCACACAACTCGTGTCGTCGACGGGTCTACCGGGCACATAGCTGTATAATGATCCGTACGCGGTGCTCGGAAAGCCCTCGACCAGATTCAAGAACACCTGGGGGCCAAACCCCACGGCCAGAGTCAAGCTGGTTGAACCCGCATACAATGTCGGACTCAATGGAGAAAAGTTGATATGCACCATCAACATTGGTCAGTCCATTGTGGTCGCTTTCGACCACAAGGTAATGGATGACCCGCTGAATCCTTACGGTATCGACTTCCTGGTATTTGGCAACTCATTCTTTATCGGCAGTGGCGGCTCAGTTTCAGACGCCACCAATATGAACACCTTCAACATCAGCGGCAGCATATTCGCCGAGAACTTGAAAGTCTCCGTCAGTCAAGATGGCTCTAACTGGTACACCTACAACAACGGCCCGTATGCCGATGCCATGTTCCCTACCAACGCCTACCTTTGGGACAGCGTCAACGCCTGCTGGACCGACACGGAATCGGATTTCACCAAGCCGGTTAATCCGAGCTTGACCAGTGCGAGCTTCGCGGGAACCGCAGCCAATGCCATTGCTCTGTATGATGGTTCGGGTGGCGGCACGGGCTTCGACCTGGCTGAGTCGGGCTTTTCCTGGATTCAGTATATCAAGGTCGAGGGAGTAAGCGGTTTTGCCGGAGGCGAGATCGACGCTTTTGCCGACGTTGCTCCTGTCCCCGAACCATCATGTCTTCTAGCGTTTGTGACCGGAGCGATCGGACTAATCCGCTTCGGCGCAAAGTGCAGGAGATGAAACACAATACCCTTAAGGAGGAAAAGATTAATGAAAAGAATTGCCATTCTCGCGATACTGATCGCCCTAGGAGCTTCTGCGGCGTCTGCAGCCCCTTATTACTTTACTTCCGCTTCCGGCAATGCAGCTTGGATTGAGGTGGATGCCTGGGTAGGTAGCGGAGCGAACGAAACAATTTTGGTTGTGGATTGGAACGTTATGGGCGGCCCTTATGCGCATGAATCACACGCGTTCGGCTTCCGCTGGGACGGCACGGCGTACGTATCGGATATGCTCAACGCATTTCACAACGCTGGTGTATTCACCGTGACGTCCGGCTATGGCGGGGCGTTCCTTGTGGACATAGTCTACAACGATGGCGTCGATCAGCACACACACGCCGACGAGCCGGGAAGCTGGAATCTTGCCAGCACAACCAATCCTTATGCCCAGTGGGGACCGATGAGTTCTGACTGGTCCAAGCTGGGTGAATGGGACGCTAATATGCTCGGCTATAACCAGGAGTTGCTTGCAAACGGTCAGCTTGAAGGCATCAACGCGATTCAGTGGTTCGGGGGCAACCCGAACGCGTATTTCCTGGATGTTCCTTTTGCCGTCGTTCCCGAGCCGGGATCGCTGGCGGGTCTAGTGGCGGGGCTAGCTTCACTAGGTGGCCTTGTGTTGCGCAGACGAAAGTAAAGGCTCCGATGCACACGCAGGACGGCCTCATCTCGAGGCCGTCCAACCACAAGGCCACCCCTATTGTAGTCTCTGGAGTGGCATTCCAGCAACTGAGCAACTAACACAACACATTAGGAGTAAGAGACACAATGAGAATCAAGCATCCCGCGGAGGTCATATCCGTGGTCATAACTCTTATCTCACTGTCAGCCGGCAGCGTTCTCGCCGGCCCCTACTCGACCGGGTTGATCAACAAGACCGCCGGTGCGCCTGACGCGGCCATTGCAGGTTTCGTCGGACCAGCAGGCGAAGGCGTAACAGCTACCGCCACCAATGGGAACTACGTTAACTCGATATTCAAGGGTTGGGCCACAAGCGTGGTGAGCTATGTGACTCCCGCATATCTCGATATCAGCACATACGCAGGAGGCGCCTACTCACACCCCGAGAAAGCACTCGGGCCAGTCACTGGCAGCAATGTGGATATCGTTTCGCTAGGCGACCTTTATGACCCGGCCAATCCTCCTAAGGTCGGCGGAGTGCCCGTGGACCCCACTGATACAACCGACAAGTACGCATTTATCGGATACGATGACCCCGGACAGGTGACGTTATCATTTGCTTGTGGGATTCGAAATGGTTCCGGCGCGGATTTTGCCGTGTTCGAGAACGCCTTCGGCTCGGATACTTCCATGTTTGCTGAACTGGCCTATGTCGAGGTCTCCAGTAATGGCATCGATTATGCCCGCTTCCCATCGGTTTCACTGACGCCTGCGGCGGTTGGAGCCTACGGCAACATCAATCCAACCAATGTCTATAACCTTGCAGGTAAGCACCAGAATGCATATGGAAAATCCTGGGGCACTCCGTTTGACCTGTCTGATCTGCTGAGTGATTCGCTTGTTACATCCGGCGTAGTCGACATAAACAACATTTTCTATGTGCGCCTGGTCGATATCGCCGGCAGTGGTCACTTCAAAGACTCATTGGGCAATCCGATCTATGACGCCTGGGTGACCTGGGGTTCAGGCGGACTTGATCTGGAGGCGGTTGGAGTTATTAACGCAGTTCCCGAACCTGGAGCGCTGATTGCGATGCTGAGCGGCCTGATAGGTCTGAGCGGTCTGATTGTTCGCAGACGAATGAACTAGGGAGACAGCTTATCCTGCTGCCGAAGGGTCGGGTGCCTCCGGCCCTTCGGTCCAAGTCCACCCGCGGTCATGATACCGCGAAGCCGGTGTGCTGACAATTGGAGGTGTAACAGCTCCCGCTGTCTGAGCTGCTGTGCTTTCCACGGCTGGGAGCGCATCCCAGGACTAGCCAACAGAACACCCCATTGCTTAAGCAGCAGTCCGTCCGCACTAGCCTTTCGCGATCGGCAAGCCCCCATCACAACTCATAACCAACCTTCGGTTCTCCGCTGAGGAACGCCTCGAAAACCTTAGTGATCTCGAGAGCGTCCTTGAGCCCGCACTTCGCGGGCGGGGTGTTTGACCTCACGCAATCCACGAAGTATTTCACCTCGCCGTAGTAGCCGAGCATGAAGCGGCCCTTGTTGTAGAGCTGTCCGAGGGAAAACTCAGGCTCCCAGTAGAGGGGCGCGTGCTCGTCGGATCCTATGAAGCTCGGCGACCCGCCGTAGCCCCCCGGCCCGCGCTGTCCCGGGCGGTAGTAGGTGAGCTTCACACCGTTATCGACTACGACATTCGCTCCACAGCCGACTACTTCTAGGCGCTCGAGAGGGCTCGTTCCACTCTGACCCGCGGCGAAGTGAATCGTCCCCAGCGCTCCGCTCTCCAGCGTGAACAGACCGAACCCGCCAGTGTGCTCGCTCCGATCGAAGTAGACCGAACGGGTTCTGCCGCCGATGTAGTTGATGATCGACATCGGATGTACCAGGTGGTCAAGGAACCCGCGAACGTGGTCGTTGGCCACCCCGCAATCCATTTCGGCCAGGGAAAGCTTCTTGTCGTCGACGTCTGCGGGCCGCACGTCCGCATTCGAACGCATCTGTCGGCCCGTCGAAGCGAATGCGGACTTCGCCACGTCGCCCGCGCCCTTGTCAGCGTCCAGCTTGCCGGTGTTCGGGCATTCCGATTTGGCCTGGATCGCCCTGTCGTAAGCGGCTTCGGTTGCCGCGAACGCGTCGTCGGAAAGACCGGCAAGCCGCGTCAGTTCCTGTTCCTTGTCCTCGTCAGAGGCAAAGGACATCCCCGACTTCTCCAGCTTTCGCATCAGCTTCTGCGCGCGCGCCTTGTTTGCGGCTGCCTTGCTTTCGGCCTCGAGCTCGTCCACGCGCTTCTGAAGCTCAAGCACCTGGTTCTTCAGGTCCTTGTTCTCCGCCTCAAGCTCCTTTACCCGGGCCTTGTCATCGACCGGGGGAGCGCCTCCGCCGCCCGGAGCGTCCTTCTTCTTCGCAGCTTCCTCGCGCTGCTCGTCGGTCTCGTGTTCGTTCTTCACATCTTCCAATGAGTTGCCTCCTGAGGTTGTATATTCTGCCCGCCCCGTCTTGTCCGAGGCGACCTGGGTTATCCGCGCGTTGTCGTCTGCCCCCTTCCTGTCCAGCAGACCAAGGCCCGTGAACGTGACGCCATGCAGTATCTCGAACACCGGTTTGCCCTGGTACTCCGCGCCCTTGAACTTCCGAAGATGCAGGCAGTAGTCGTTCTTGTTGGTCACTGTCTTGCCGCAGATGGAGCACTCCCCTGTCTCGTAGTCACACTCCATCGAGACCTGGGAGATGATGCCCTTCTTCATGAGCTTGTAGGCGAGCGCGGCGGTTGGGGCTTCCGCCGCATAAAGCTCGCCTACGCACTCGACGCGCCCGCCGGTCTCGTCTTCCACGAAGTCGGCCGCCACAATGCCGCCCACGATGTCCGTGAGCTCCTGGGAGTGTTTGAGGTCTATCTTCTTGTTGATGGCAGTGGTGTAGCGTGCGGCGAGCTCGTCCGGGGTGAAATGGTCGCCGTTGCGGTTCGTGCCCGCCCGACACATGATGAAGCCGAACTGCGGGTCGCCGGCGTTCGGGTTGAGGTCGATCGCCTCGGCCGAGAGTCCGTCCTTGTTGTTCAGACTCACTTCCACGGGGATAGCTGTGTGGCAGTTTGAGACACCGGCCGAAGCGATTGACCTGGGAGCCTGCCTAGAATTGGATGCTATAAATAGAAGCTCACGTCCGTTCTTGCCCTCACCTCCCTTGCCGAGCACGATGCCGTATTCGACGTCCATGCCCTTGACCCGAACCTGGCCGAACCGCTCGGCGAAGATGTCGTGGATCTCTTTCTCCGTCGGGAACGCGTGGTCGCGGTAGGACATGATCACGGTCTTGTATTTGCCGCGGGACTCAGAGGCCAGATTCTCGATGAGCGTGCGGATGCTTTCGCGATCGTAGTGAGTTCGGGATTTGTAGCTGCGCCGGTTGTCGTCGAGAAGCTCCTTGTCCGCCCAGCGGTTCATCAAGCCCTCGACGAAGTGCAGAGAATACTCGTAGTCGTTGTTCGAGAACTCGGTGATGTAGGGCGGGTCGAGATACAGAACGTCCGCTCCGTACTTCCGCACGGCCTCGACCGCGTCCCCATGGAAGACCTTGCACTCCTGGCCGCTATCGAAGACAAGCCGATTGAGCTGATTGGCGTACCGCCTGAAGCTTTCAACCATGCTGGAGATGGGAATGCTAGTGAGTTGACTTTCTTTGAACCCACCAGCATACGCTTCCATCTCCGCATCGGCATCCGTGCCGAGTTCGGCTTTGAGGTTGATCTTCGAGCGATGGAACTGACCGTAGAGGCTCTTCGCCTTGACCGTGTTTCCGAGCGCCGCGAGCGCCAGATCCTTCTTGTAGCCGGAGAGCTTTTGGATGTTCGCCCACACCTGATCGAGCCAGGAGAGCACCCGCTTGGTGTAGTAGTAACCGCTGAAGTTGTCCACGATGAACGTGCCCGCGTTGGGATTGGGAGCCAGAACCCTCTCGATATCCTCGTCCGAGAGCGTCTCGTGTGAGTTCTCGACGACGGCTCGGGCAACGTGGTAAGGGAAGAGCAGCAGGTCATTTGCGATGACCTTCAATCCCTTTCGCTTCAAATGGTAAGCGACGTTTGCGCCGCCGGAAAATGCGTCGAGAGCGGTCTTTGCGTCCTTTGGAATCTGCCGCTCGATCCAACCGAGCATCATGAACTTGTTGCCCATGTAGCCGGTCACCTTGACCGGGTCAAGCCCGGCCTGGCAGGAGAGCAGGTCGATCTCGTCCGCAAGCGGCGCGTCGGCCAATGCGCGCATGTTCTCCTCGGTCCGAATCTCGGCCGTGGAGGCTTCCGGCTCGTGCTGCTTGATCCAGTCCTTGGCTTTCTCGACTGTCCAGCCGTCGGAGTTGGAGTCGGTCTTTTTGGCGAAGCGATAAGCCTGCAAAACCATCACCTCAGGATCATGTCCCTGCGGAACGTGCTCCTTCTTGAGCTTGCCGACGATGATGGCGACGCCGTCCACCCCATCGAGAGCCTTGCGCCTAAAGCTGTCGGGTTCGAAATCCTCGGGGTCGCGGACCCGGTAGCGGATCTCATTGGCGGTCTCATCCCAGAGGGCTTCTGTCTCCATTGCTTCCTGAGAGCACGCCGGGCAGAGGCTTGCGGCCTGCTTCATCTCGTTCGCTTTCGAGCAGATGAAGAGTCGCTCCGTGGCTTGGGAGTTCTCCGAGTGGCGGGAAGAGATGTGGTAGTGATGCTGCTGCGACTCCATCCTGCTCGACATGCCGCTTGCCGAGATGATCTGCTTCATCTCGCCTTCATTCGGGTAGGCGTGGTCGCGGTAAGAGATGAGCCAATTCGGGATATGCTTGGCGTTTGCAAGAAACGTCGAGAAGAACTCCTTGGCGTTGGCCTTGGTGACGGTCTTGTGGTCGGTCTCGTAGTGATGAGTCTTCGAGTCCTCGACGAGCGTGAGGCCGTCCCAGTAGGTCATCAGACCCTCGACGAAGTGGTAGCTCTTCTCGTAGTTCGTGGTGGAGAACTCTGTTGCGTAGGGCGGGTCGAAGTAGACAAGGTCTACTTTGGCGTCGGCCAGAGCATCATTCACATCCTTGCGGGATGCCTTGCATTGCTTGCCGTTGTCGAAGACGAGCGCGTTGATGCGTGCTACGTTATCCGCGAAGCGTTCCTTGAACTCCTCGGGAGTGTCCTGGCGCTTCCCGTAGTCGGTGGACGAGGAGAAATGACCGAAGCCGCCCTTGCCGGACATGCATGTCTTGCCGAGAGCGAAGAGCGCGATGTCTTTCTTGTAGCCCTCCAGCCTGTCGGCGTTCGCCCGGATCTGGTCGATGACCTTGTGGACGCCGTCGGCGAAGAATAGTCCTTTGAAGTTGTCGCGGACGAAGGTTCCGGCCTTCGGATTATCCGCAAGCAGCGCGTCGAGTTCTTCCTGATCGATGCGAACGCTGTCGTTCTCGATGATGGCCCGTGCGGCGTGATAACAGTAGTTCAGCCGGTCGTTGGCAAGAACCCGCAGGCCCTTGGTCTTATACATATAGGCCACGACGGCCGAACCCGAGAACGCGTCGAGGACGGACTCCACGCCCTCCGGCGTGTGCTTCCATATCCAGTCAACCAGCTTTTGTTTAGAGCCGATGTAGTTGGTTATGTATTTCGGACGCTTGTCTTCCGGTAGTTCCTCGGTGACGAGTTCCGCCGCCTGGGCAAGAAGCCGCTCCAGGTGGCGCGACGCGTCCGTCTCCAGAAGAAAGGCAAGCCGGTCAATGTCCGTGGCGAAAAGCTGCATCGATCACTCCGACACGTGCGGTTCCCATTGGCAGAGAACCTCTCCAATTGATATTTACTGGCGAAATCTGAGGCGTGCCGGGATTCTTTGAGTGTTCAGGAAGCGGGATTCACTTGATGCTGTATAGCGAAAGGGGCAGGATTCTTATCCTTGTCGAAGCATGAGATCAATTACGCTGGTATAATCATTCGCGGAAATGGACACTTTTTGGCGGTTTACGCAGATGTAAGTAAGCGAAGCTGTTCGGTACAGATAGACGACAGGTGCTCAGGTAGTGGTGGTCGAGTGCGGGATTAGTGCACAATTCGAACCTCCACGGCAGCTTCACCCGATGTATTCTTTACTACTCTATGTGGCGCGAGTCAGGCGCAACGCAGTAGATAGTGTAATCATCGGCACGCAGGGTCCAGTGATTCTGGGCTGTTCAGCATCACGTATCTCCCAGGCGGCGACCTAACCATAACCGCGCAAGGAAATCTACTCCGTAACCCAGCCAGTCACAGACGACCATTTCGCGGCGAATGACTCGTTCCTGTAGGCTGATTGCATCGGAGGCAGCAGAAATGTACGCAGGAAGCCCACAATCTCGGCAAGGTCAATATCTACCGAGGATAGCCCCGCTCTATCGACAAACGCCTGCCACTGCTCCTGCTTGGTCTTGCTTTCACAGAACTCCGCATCGAGTCCTGGCAGCGCAACATCAGGCACGGTAGTTCCACGCCTGTCGAATGTTGCGCGGATGGCATTGCTGAGCAGAGCGCCGTCGAATTCAAACGTTTTTGCCAGCTTGTAGATATCAAAATAGTCCTTGAGGCGGCTATTCACCAGGCCCAAGGAAACCATCGCGAAGAACTTCTCAGAGATCACGCTTTCCATGGGGTATGATCGCAGACGGGGCGCAGGCAGATCGAGCAGCACTGGATAGTCAATCGTAACAGGAGCAGGGAAAACGATATCGCCGAATCCAATGTCTATCTGGACCGGTATTCTCGCACCGGCGAGATACGCGACGAGCCTGACTCTGACTCCGTCATACTCGTCTGCCTCCCGAATCTCCTCAGCTCGAACGCTCTCCGAGGAGAAGACAACGCCGTCACTCTCACACTCGATTTCGCATATCTCTCGGACAGTATCCTCTACTCGCGTGAGTTCGGAAGAGCCGAGAGCCAGCATGTCCAGATCCCTTGTTGGCCTGAACGCCTCGTTGCTCCAGACCCTAAACAGCACGGCACCCTTGATCACGAAATCGCATTCATGCTGCGAGATACCTAGACGGTAAAGAAACCTCTCGATGGCGTAGTTCGTGAGCATCAGCCCGAAGTCAATGCCACGCTCCCGAGCGAGATTGAGCAGGCGCTGCCGGACGGATGCCGCAGTGTTGCGACTATGCTTCTCGCTCACGCCAGGGCCTCCAGATATGGACGAATGACGCTCGTTATCCTGCAGGTTCTTGCAGCCTCCCAAATCTCGCTAGGCGTCGCCTTGCGCTGTCGCAGACAATCGCGGAGCGCTTCGATGGCCACGTCCATGCCGACCTTCTTCCGAAACTTGAAACAGTCAGCGACGGTCTTCGCGGGGCTGTAGACCCGAATTGTCACACCCTCGACGTCATGTTCCTCCACATTCGAACTCAGTGAGGAACCGGAGAATCGGAAGATCCGGATTGGCAGATCGCTTGATCGCGGCGCTCGCGCATGCGTATCTATGGCTATCCACACCTGAAATGGGCTCTGAGTAGTTAGTTCGTGAAACCTCAGCGCGGAGAGCAGGCAGATGACTCCGTTGGGTACGCGTTTGCAGACTTCGGCGAAGCTACGCAGTTCACTTGCCTCGGCATTCTCCACCGTGTAGAGACCTCGCGCGACTCTACGCAGAATCCCCTTCGAGCAGAGGCGGCGCAGGTATTCTCTGGGTATTCTGTGCTCTTCCAGGTCGCGGGGGCGCAGAATACCGTGCCCACGGACTATCTCAACAATTCGATCAGCAATATCCGATTTCATTCGCTGTCACCTGTTCCTACATGTATGTCGGTGTGCTCTATGTCCAGACGTATAGTAACACAGGTGACTGCTCACGTCAAGCTTTCAAGTGCGCAATCGATGCACGATCAGTCCGCGATTGCCCTACAGACTTCTTTGGCGCACTCCTCTGCCGTGGCAAACTTCTCGGTCTGGACGATCTCGCCGCGCATTCCACGATATGGCGACATCGTGGATCGGTGATACTCCAGAAACTCATCAGGCAGGGACTTGATGCCGTTCTCGACCAGCCGGTTGATGACCCAGTCGGCCTCCTCTTGGAATTCATCGTTACCCGGCAGATACTCCATCACGATGTCCAGTCCCGGACCGGGACCTTGCACCCAGACGCCGATAGGTTCATAGCGCGGGTTCGTGTCGCGCTCGCGCAGCGCGTATTCGATCATATATCTGAGCTTCATTGCCAAGACTCCGCCATTTTCGCGTGCTCCTCGAGGAGCTGGGCGTCGATGATCTCGAACTCGGCGGCGTTCTCGGCCTTGTAACGCAGCCACTTTCGCCAATCGGTCACGGTCGGTTGCGAAGAGCTCCATTCGGTTCTCCGATCATGCCTGCCCCGCCCTGCACGCAGTGCGGGGCAGACAGGCGGTTGATGCCGGTGGGCGGTCGGTCCGTACCAGGGGGTGAACCCCGAAATCAGGTTGACAGCCCTGCCGCTTGGATACCTACCGGAGTCCGTTGAAAAGTGTCGGAGGGGGAATCATAAGAGGCGATCCGACTTTTGGCCTGACTTTTGGTTTGACACAGATATTGCCATACGTTATCATAACTTATCGTTGCGCGGCGGAGGCTCGCACCCCGAGAAGAGGCTTTCAATGGATCGGATAAAGTGGTTGACCATAGAGGAACTGGCCGAATACCTGAAGATGGGCCGAACCAAGCTTTACCGCATGGCCCAGGAAGGGTACATCCCGGCCTGCAAGGTCGGCAATCAATGGCGCTTCGACCGAGAGGAAATCGACCAGTGGATGAAGAGTCAGAGGCCAGCGGCGGATAAGGAGCCAACCGGAGGAAAAGAATGAGTCCCTCCTCGACTCAAGGCTCGAATGAAAAAGCCGTTCGATTGGTCGATTATCTGCTTCAATTGGCGTCATTGCGCACGAAGTTGATCCGCGACGTTGACGAATACGAGAAAGTGCTGTGGTTATCGGATGTTCCCCGTGAGCGAGGTTGCTTCACGCAGGCATGGGGGCGAGATGAGGAGCATGATCTGGACGAATGGCTGGAAGTACAGCATCGGCGGGAGCCAGAATTGCCTGAGGTTCCAGCTCGGTGCAAGGATTGGGTGGACCCTCCATCGCTCCGAAACAAGAACGACCTGCCTGAACTCCGTCCGGAGATTACCCGGGAAATCCCGAACCCCGACTGGTGCGAGGGATCGGATCAGCCGAAAACTATCCCGCATACCGAACGGCGTGAGGATCATCCCGATATTCAGCAGGCATGGGATCGCTATGTCGAAAACAAATGGTTGCCGTGGACGGAAGAGCACAACACGTGGCAAAAGGTCCACAAGGTCTATTCCTCTCTCTTTGCCATCCATCAAGAACAACTCCGGCTTGGTGAAGAATATGAACTTATGCTTGGGTTGGGCCTGTTGACTTGGCAGACGCCCACCGGGCAGCGCGTCCGGCGTCATTTGGTTGTAGCCGATGCCATTCTGGAGTTTGAGGCCCGCTTGGGGAAATTCACCGTCCGTCCCCACCCAGAGGGTGCCAGGCTGCGCCCCGAACTGGATATGCTGGACATAAAGGATCAACCGGAGCACGCTGAGAAAATCGCAAAGGAGTCACTGGCTGCGGCCGGAGACGATCCGTGGGATAAGGGTTGTGTCGAAGGCGTTCTTCAGACCCTGGTCCATTCGATCAGTCCGCAGGGCGAATATTGCGACTCGTTGGAAGCAAAAAACATCACGCCATCTGCGAAACCCATCGTGGAATATGCTCCCGCCTTGATCCTGCGCAAGCGTTCGACCAAGGGCCTCACCGAAACCCTGAAACGAATCAGGGAACAGCTTGAAGGCGGCGTAGCCATCCCCGGCGAATTCGCGGACCTTGCGGAAATTCAAACGAAGGATGAACGCAATACGGGCGATGAGCTGGAAGAGTCAGACGCTGTTTTTGATGGTGAGGTTTTCTTCCCCAAGCCCTCAAACGATGAACAACGCCGCATTGTTGACAAGATTCGAACGGCAAGAGGTGTGCTTGTGCAAGGGCCGCCTGGCACTGGAAAATCACATACCATTGCCAATCTGATTTGCCATCTGCTTGCCACGGGACAGCGAACGCTCATCACGGCGAAAACGCCGCGTGCCCTTCAGGTTCTTGAAGGACTTATACCTGATGAGTTGCGGCCACTATGTATCAATCTTCTTGGCAGCGGACTTGAGGAACGCCGCTCTCTCGAATCCAGCGTGGGCGGTATTCTCCGCAAGAATGAGGAGTGGAACGAAGATCGCGCCAAGCAAGAGCGCACGGAACTTGAGGAACGCTTGCGGAAACCCCGGGAGGAGAAGGAGGAGGTCAACCGGCGGCTCAGTGCCATCCGGGAGTCCGAAACGCATACCCAGTCCATCGCGGAGGGAGCCTATCGAGGGACGGCGGCGAGAATCGCCGAAGCGGTGAATCGGGATCGAGCTGACTACGAATGGTTCACGGATTCCGTTCCTCTGGACAAGACGTGTCAGGTTTCCACCAACGATTTGCGAAGCGTGCTTGCAGCGTTGCGCCAATTCACGCCAGAGAAACGCTGGGAACTTGGCCTTGCATGGCCCGAAGCGATGCCGTCTTCTGAACGCTTTGCCAATCTCGTGAAAAACGAGGCAAGCGCGACCCAAGAAGAGCAAAATGCGGCACATGGAGCCGATGAACGGTTTGCCGATCTGTTGGCAAGAAACAATCCTTCGGGTATTGAAGCGATTTGCAACGCTTTCTCAACTTTCCGGGACACTCGCAGAAGACTTCTCGGAGCGTCGCATTCATGGATGAATGATGCCTTGCGCGACGTTCTGGGCGGCAACTCATCCCTGTGGCATGAACTCCTGCGTGTCACGCGAGATGTTATTGCGTCTATTGAAGAACTCGTTGCGACCGCCGACGAGATCCGAGTCGAGTTTCCAGACACTACGGATATCAGGTCATTGCATGAAGACGCCCGAAAACTGAAAGAGCACATGGAGAATGGCGGGAAACTGGGTTGGGGACCGTTTCGGCCCAAACCGGTGAAAGAGCGATTATACGTTATCAAGACAGTGAAGATTGGCGGACGCCCATGCTCTACTGTCGAACATTTCTCTACTCTTGCCGATGCGCTGCACGTCCGTATTGAACTTGAAAAGGCTTGGGGCTTCTGGAAAGAGCGAAGTGAAAAGGTTGAAGGGCCGTACGTTCTGCAACTGACGGCCCTCAAGTCGTTGTGCGATTCGCTCGAAAACGCCTTGTCATTAGAACAACTCATTGCCAAATGCCGGGAAGCGATAGGCCAATGCCCAGGCATGGGCGAGCCTGTATGGGCTGACGAATCCCAAATTGAAAGGATTGTCTCCTCATGCCGCCTTGCATTGGCCCGTGTCCGCAAGCGGCTTGCCAGTGAGGAAATCCAAGGTGTTGAGGATCCAATTTCTCAGATGGCCGCCAAGGGTGGTGCGCACCCAGTGACAAACGATCTGCTGAGTGCCATTCGCAGCCGTGACATGGATAGGTTCGCTCTATGCGCGAATACGATTCAAGATTTGGAACAACAACGTCAGCGCCTTCAGAAGGTGGACGAATATCTCTCGAAACTGCGCCGTTTGCTTCCGCAGCTCACGAAGTCCTTGGAACAATCCTGCAACGAGTCCTATTGGGAGGAACGAGTCCAGCGCATTGACAAGGCCTGGCATTGGGCGCAGGCGAGGTACTGGATCGAGGATTACATCCGAAAGGAGGATGTTCCGGCACTTGCCAATCGGGCCAAACAAATCGAGAATGAGATTAATGATATCACTGGAAAACTAGCTTCACTTCATGCCTGGTCTTTCTGTTTCTCACGGCTCAAGGAAGACCATCGCCGACACATGGAAGCTTGGCAGCAGTCCATGCGCAAGCTTGGTAAGGGAACGGGGAAGCACGCGCCGCGCCACCGGCGTGATGCTCAAGAACACCTCAATAAATGCCGTGAGGCAGTTCCGGCGTGGGTCATGCCGCTACACCGCGTTTGGGACACTGTAGATCCCGCACCTGGCATATTTGATGTAGTTATCGTTGACGAGGCTTCGCAATGTGGTTTTGAAGCGTTTCCGTTGTTGTATCTCGCAAAAAAAATACTCATTGTGGGTGACGACAAGCAGATTAGCCCGGATGCGGTAGGTTTGGACCGCGAATCGGTGCATCGTTTGATGAAAGAGTTCCTTCACGATTTCCAATTCAGGTCTTCGTTCGATGTTGAAAGCAGCTTGTTCGACCATGGGAAACTGCGGTACGGAACGAGTCAGATTACGCTACGCGAGCACTTCCGCTGTATGCCGGAGATCATTCGCTTCAGCAACGATCTTTGCTATAGGGATACGCCGCTCATTCCATTGAGGCAGTATGGGCCTAACCGGTTGCCGCCGATAGAACATGTTTTTGTGAACGGCGGGTATCGAGAAGGTTCAAACAACCAGGTCATCAATCGACCGGAAGCCGAAGCCATCGTCCAAAGGATTGTCGAGATGTGCCGCGACAACCGATACGATGGCAAGACGATGGGCGTAGTAGTTCTTCAAGGCGAAGCGCAAGCGGCTTTGATCGAAAGTCAGTTGCTCGAAAAATTGGGAGCAGAGGAGATGGAACGGCGACGCTTGGTCTGCGGCAATCCCTACAGCTTTCAGGGCGACGAGCGGGACATCATGTTATTGTCGCTTGTCGCGGCCACTAACGAACGAATCGGTCCCTTCACAAAGGCGGCTGACGAGCGGCGCTTCAACGTCGCGGCTAGCCGGGCCCGCGACCAAATGATTCTTTTTCACTCCGTCACGTGTGGCGATCTGAGCGATTCTGACCTTCGACGGCGGTTGCTCGACTTCTTCGAGAATACGAAGCCGCCACAGATCGCCGGGATCGAGCAAGACGAGCTAGAGCAGCGGGCGGCGCTGGACAACCGGCATGTTGTGAGTCCTCCCGCGCCATTCGAAAGTTGGTTCGAGGTTGACGTTGCCTTAGAACTTCTTCGCAGGGATTTCACCGTGATTCCCCAGTATGAAGTCGCAAGTAAACGGATTGATCTCGTGGTCGAGGGCGGTCAATCGCGTCTCGCGGTCGAGTGCGATGGGGACAATTGGCATGGCGCAGACCGCTACGAAGCGGACATGCAACGCCAACGGCAACTTGAACGTTGCGGATGGGAATTCTTTCGCGTGAGAGAATCGGCTTTCTACGCAAATAAAGAAAAAGCGTTGGAAAGGCTGTGGCAAGCTTTGGAGGAAAGGGACATCTTTTCAGCATCACGGCAAAGGAATACGCATTCTGAAGACGATTTGAAAGATGATGATCTCAGTGGGTTCGACAGCGATACTGCTGACGATGACATAAACGATTTCGACGATGGAGAAATCTTATCCGGCGATTCCGATAACGACTTCAGTCCATCAGGACGCCGAGTGGAGGAAATAACTAGCGAGGAAATACAAAAAGCTATCCGTTCAGCATTAGCGAAGTGCCCGAATCTTTCATGTACACTGCATTCCATGACGTCTCGCATACTTAAGGAAGTAGGGGTATTGACACGCGGTAAACCTCGCAAAACTTTTGAACGCCGAGTGATGCGCTGTCTTAATGCACTGGAGGAGCAGGGAATTATTGAAAAATACAAGGCCAAGAATAATCGAATCAGGCTTCTGAAATATTAGGCCGTTCCTTCTTGGCCTTTTCCGCCAGTTCCTCACCGGCCGCCTTTTCCAGCGCCTTAACAAGCTGCTGCTTGTTCTCGAGCGGAGGAATGCCATGTTTGGCTTTCGCGTCGATCAGGGCTTTCCCGGCCAGGCCGGAGTGATCCACCCCCGGTTCCAGCACGTCGTGCATCTCGATGACTTCGGACTTGGTGAGGTTCAAGGAGACGCCATGCTGCTTGGCCATATCCTTGAGTTGGACCATGGTGAGACCCGAAAGGTCGGTCGGAGGGGCTGCGTTCTTTGCGGCCTCTTCCAGCGCCTTCGCCTGCTTGATTGCGGCCTGCTTCGATGCGAGCAGCTTTGCGAGGTCGTCCTTACTCCGCAGCGCCGCGATGTTGTATTGCTTTATCTTCGCCTGCAGCGCCGCGCCGGAGAGGTCGCCGTGATTGACTCCCGGCTCTACCTGGTCCAAGAGCTTGATAAAGTCGCTCTTCGTTCGCGCGACCGATATGCCGTTTCCCTTGGCCAGTGTCTGAAGCTGCTTGACTGTGAGTGCCGACAGATCGGCGACCTCGCCTGACTCGAACGCGCCCTTGAGCTTCTTCTCTTCCTCGGCCTGTTGCTTTGCCAGGTCGTGTATTGCCTGCGGAGGTAGTACGCACGCGGCCTGACTGGACGCTGCGGTCACGCCCAACTCCCCGCCGCATATCACGAGCGGCCACGCCACCATGCTCGTGCACCGGCAGTTCGGATGAGCGGGCTGGTTGGGGAAACGATCCGTATCGAAGACCTCGCCTTCGAGGCCGCCGCAGACCGGGCATGTGCGCTCGTCCTCCATGGTCATCCATTCGAGCTTCCGCACGCCGACCTGCTGATGGAACTTGATGCGGCCTTGGTTGTGAGCGCGCAGCACTTCGGTACGTGCTATCATCTCCATCCGGTATTGCGCCTTGGTGAACACCTTTGACCCGGCGTGCCGGAAGGACTCCTTGTCCTCGATCACCGATCCGAGGTCACGGGCTATATCATCCGCGCCCCTGCCCGTGGCGACGCCTGAGAGGATCGTGCGCTTGATGCCGTCGGCAAGTTCGCGATGCACGTCGCCCGCGAGCACGAGGTTGTAGTTGGCCATGAAGTCGAGCGCGTCCGTGTCGATAAGGGTGAAGACGGAGGTAGTGAGCCTGTCGATGCCCTCGGGCGTGAGGCCCTTGTAGAACGGCATCTGGGCGGCAGAGAACTCTTCAATCCCTCGATACACGCCGGAGCGAAACGCCGCCCGAGATGCCTGCCGGAACATGAGGGTTTGGTCCCTTCTAAGCGCCTTCATCGCGTCCGCGATCTCAGCGTCCAGCTTCTCCAGACCCCTTAGCGCCGCGAGCTTGTTGTCCGGCAGAGAGCCAAGGCTTAGATATTCAGCAAGAGCCGAACGCACTAGCTTTTCAGCCGACTTGAGCGACTGCGTAAGCTGATAGACCACCTGCTCGGCGTAGAGGTCGCGGGCCATCAAGCTTCTGTCCGTGGCGGCCCTGATCCTCTGGACCTGGGACACGTCGGCCAGAGCGCACATCGGTAAATGGATGGTTTTCAACTGCCGATTGACCCCCTGCGAATGATGTGCCTGCACGCCTGGGAGTCGAATGTAACCGCGGCATGGGTAACTTTGCACCTGTTCTTCTCGGCATCGAAGAAGCCGCACGAGTCGCAGATCTCACCGGCATATGCCGATGCCTGGGACTCGCCCCCGGGTCTGTTCTTGTCAGGGTCGAGACCGAGCATCTCCTGTACGGTCTCGACGCTCATGATTCCGGCCACGACCATATCGACGATGGGCTTTACTTGCTTTTCATCAAGCAGGTCGACCGACTTGCCCTCGCTCTGCCGATTGGCCTCCTCGATATCCGGGTCGAGGTCCATCTTGAGCTGCAGGGACGACCGGCTTATGAGCTTACGGTCGTATAGCTCGATGAGGAGCTTCTTGAAGTCGACCGCGTCCGTCGGGTCTAGATCGTTGAAGAGGAACTGGATGCTCTTGCCCGCATGCCCTGAAAGCTCGAGCCAGTCGTCGAATATCCATTCGAGGATAGTGCGCGCGGCGTGCTTGATCTCACGGATCATGATGAGCATCTTCTGCATCGAGACCGACGCCGTCGCGAAGTTGGGTCCGTCGCCCGCGACAAGCGAGCGCGACAGCCCAAGCGCGACGACTATGTCTTCCTTGACCTCCTTGACTTTGTCCTCGACGTTGAGAACCTGCCCTTCGGTGCCGTGGGTTTCGACCGTGACGTAGAAGGGGACGACCAGACCGCTCTTGAGGTCCATCTTGTTGACCATGTCGCGGACCTGCTCGAGCATCTTCTGGTCGGGCATCACCATCTTCTGGCCGAACGCGCCGCCGACCTTGAGCAGCCGGAACGGAGTGGCCCAGCGTTTGGCAATGGCCTGCTCCGCTCGCCGGTAGTCCCGAAGAAGCTCGATTGACTGAAACGCCGGCAGCACGAGCGAGTTGCCACGCGGCGAAAACTCAGGAGCATCCCACTTCAGGTGCAGGGTCTGTTCGACCGGCAGTCTCAGCCCGTGGCCTGCGGTCGGGGTGTCCTCCGGAAACTGCTCGATGTCCACAAGCTGCCCTTGCGCGTATTTCACCTTGACCGAGACCGGGTTGACGCAGGTGACTTCCTCGATGTCCCTGCCGTCTTTGGTGTATCGCTTGAACCCGACCGCGTCGCCCTTCACAAGAAGCTGGAGGATCATGTCCTTGACGAACTCGGATATGCCGAGTCTGTCGGCGAGGTCGTTGGCTTCTTGCTTCACGGCGTCATCGTCGCTCGTGATCTTGATCTCGTCTCCCACGGCGAAGGTGCGCCAGGAGTTCACACAGTTCTTGACGAGCGGCTCCTCGACGTAGTACTCCCACGCTTTGCGGGCCCGGTCTTCCCAGGTCGTGGGGATCGCGTCATTGGCATTGATGCCGCTGAATGCGGATGAATCGAGCGCGGCGGCGGTTGCCAGCGCGGGGACCGTGATTCCGTATGCAGAGTTCTCGTCAGAAAACCCTTGAGCTTCGGAGTTGATATTATCCAATCAAGACCTCCCGTCTTACTTAGCCTTTGTTCGCGCCAGGTCGCGCAACGTGGCGCAAGAGCCCACAGGCGCGATAGATGAGCCTGCAGAGCAAGGGCGCCTTGAAATCCCGCGCCTGGCGTGGTAAACTTTTATCGGCAATACAACGGCAATTATTCGCGCCATTATCGGCAATTCTGGTGAGCGCATGGCAGCCCCAAACATCTGGAAACCAAAGTATGAAATCACCAACAGGATAGCGAGCGACCTGACGCGGATTGAGGCGGCTCGCGTCGCGGTCGAGACCGCCGGTCTGCCTCCCGCCGCGATTGCCGAGCTTTCCCGCAAGGCGCGGATTCGAGCCACTCACTACTCCACCCGCATTGAGGGGAACAGACTCACCCTTGAGGAAGCGGAAGAGGTCATTGCCGGACGCCGCAGAGCGTTCCACGGACGTGAGCGCGATGTCGCCGAGGTACGCAACTACTGGGATGCGCTTACTCGCGTCGAAGAGTGGGCGGCCAAGAAACGGCCCGTCAGCGAAGACCTCGTCAAGCGCATTGCGGGAATAGTCATCAACGGTAAGCGTAGCGGTCCCGCCGCCTATAGAGATGGCCAGAACGTTATCCGTGATTCCGCGACTGGGCGCATCGTGTATGTGCCTCCCGAAGCCTCCGACGTTCCCCGACTCATGGCCGAAATGGTTGGATGGATTCATCGGACAGAGGCTGACAGGGTGCCGGTCGTTCTTGTGGCCGCGCTGGCGCACTACCAGTTCGTGACCATCCATCCCTATTACGACGGCAACGGCAGAACTGCCCGTCTCCTTGCCACGTTCATACTCCACAGAGGTGGCTATGGTCTCGGTGGGATATTCTCGCTTGAGGAGTATCACTCCAGGGACATTGCCGCGTACTACCAAGCTCTTGACGTTGGCGGACACCACAACTACTACATGGGCCGCGCCGACGCCGACGTTACCGGCTGGATCGAATACTTCACGAGCACGCTCTCGACCGTGTTTGATGCTGCGAAGCAAGAAGCGATGAAGTTCGCCGGTGCGACTGCCGCTCCGGAGCCGGAGGAGCTGCGCAGGCTCGACTACCGCGCCAAGACCGTGCTTGCGCTGTTCTCTCGGCAGGAAGAGATCACATCCGCCGATGTCGCTGTCGCACTCGGTCTCTCCGAACGTATGGCACGTGTGTCCCTGTCCGAATGGGTCAGTCAGGGTTGGATAGTCGTCTCCAACCCATCTCGCCGCTCTCGTAGATACGCGCTCCGCGACGACCTTCGAGCCTATATTGATTCTCCGAACCGCTGATCTCGCCATCGTCTTTCCTAGATGAACACCGGATTCGTGAGGACCGGCATAACCGAGACCGTCTCCTCGCTCAGCGTATTAAGGGTCGCCTGCTCGTGGGCCAGTATCGCGCAGCGGACGGCGTCCACGATATGGTCGTTGCCCTTGGAGTAGATGATGTTGCCGTTGGAGAGCGTGTAGGTGTGCGTCGTGAACTGGTCCTCTATCTCCGAGTCGTCCGCGGGCAGTATCATCTGCCGCTTTTGCAGCGCGCCGTTTATTAGCGTGGTCATCAGCTCTTTGGTGCGCTTGCGAACCTCGCGCCCATCGCGGACGGCAAGCGCCGTCATCCCGCCGAAGTCGTATCCGCGCAAGCGTCCCTCGAGCTGCAAGGGGCGGTACTTGTCGAGAGTGAGCAGTTCCTGGACGACCGCCAGCCCGTTGCCGCCGTTGTCCACGCCGATACCGACCGGCGTGTAGTAGCGCTCCAGGAGTGATATGACCTGAGCGATGTGCGGGTAGGAGACGTGCTCCATGTGTATGCGCACAACGAGAGTAAGCACCGAACGCTCGCCGGATTCCGTCTCCCGGAACACGACGATCTCCGTGGGATCGTTCGTATAGCCCAGGTCGCCGCCGATCCAGAACACGCCGGTTTGAGGCATCAGGTTCAGGAGCATCTCAAGCCGGTCGTAGGATTCCTCCTCGGTTTCGCACGAACTCAAGTCCTCGCCGGTGATCGCGATCCTACGATACTCCAGCATCTCCTGCCTGCAGAGGTTCAGATACTCCACATTGAACGCACCGTACGAGGGCTTGCCGTGTTCGCCCGCGACCTCGTGCTGCCAGCCTGCCGTGTCCCTGCCGCCGTAGAACTCAAGCAGCTGCCGTTCGCGCTCATCATTCCAGCTCGGATTGAGCCACGACGGCCAGCGGAACACTTTGAACTGCGAGGAGCTTGTCAGCCGATAGTAAGTCGTGTCCCTCAGGCCGTTAGGAGTGGAGTATATGCGCAGCGTCCCACCAGCCTTGAGGCATTGGCGGAGCGCCTTCCACGCCTTCTCGGAAAGCCAGGCGCCCTCATCGACCCAGACCCGCTCGACGTGCAGAGACCGAAACGCATCGCCGTAGGCCCCGGCGGGCCGAAAGTAGAGGATTGCGCCGTTGGTGAACTCCAGTCGGAAGTAGGGCTTGCGGTAGATCTTCGGCTTGCCGTATTTGGTGATAGCGATGCTTTTCATCAGGTCGGGATTGGAGTCAAGCTGGAACTCTATCTCCTCGATGAGCGTGTCCAGATGCCCCTGGTGCGGAGCGGCGACGAGTCCCTGACCACCGCGAGTGGTGAAGGCGAAGTGCAGAGCGTCGGTCGTGAGCGATATCGACTTGCCGGCGCCCCTTCCGTCCAGGTGGATGATATTGCGCTCTTCGCTGCGCAGGTCCTCCACCTGGTGGGGCCAGTAGACGCGCGGGGAGCCGTCGCGGTTCCGAAGATAGCTCTGACCCCACAATGCCGGGTCCCGAAGCGACAGTCCCAGCTTCACTTCTTCGCTTGATACTTCCAACTCAGACATCCTCTTCTTTCCACCTACATTCGCCTTGACTTGTAAGGCACATTGGAGCGTGAATGTGAATCACACAAACTCCCGAGGAGGTAGTGAAATGACAGGCAAGACGCTACACGAAGCTGTCCTTGAGCACCTTGAGTATCTCAAGAGCCAGGGCAAGAGTGAGCGCACGCTCTACACTTACCGCAAGGACCTCGAACAGGTCGAAGCGTTCTTCGGCCCCGACAAGAAGCTCTCGGCGATCC
>Ga0308414_1000304_pt1 | contig 31136 bp, 24 predicted proteins | sample HotsprSampleOS50_FD_205667 | JGI IMG/M metagenome (GOLD analysis project Ga0308414, IMG submission 205667) | Hot spring phototrophic mat microbial communities from Octopus Spring, Yellowstone National Park, Wyoming, United States - 20090730_OS50 ...
CCTTCCGGCGCTCGCGCACCTCGCGCACATGCTCCGGCACAATACGGGCAATGGCATCATTCATCACCCGCTGTTCCAGATCGTGCGTGATCCACGCCAGTTCAGGACGCGCCAGCAGCGTGGCGGCATCGGGTTCACCATCGGCGAGCGGGCGGTAGTCGAGATAGGGCGCGTACTGGAGGTGGCGGGTGCGACCGTGGGCGTCGATCTCGACGAAGAGCATGCGGCGCGAGATGGTGCGCCGCTCGCCGGACGGGAGCAGGCTTGCGTCCTGGATGGCATGGTCGAGGAAAAAGAGCGCGCGCGGTTCGGTTCCGAAATCTCGTTCATCGACCAGGACGGCGCCACGCTTCAGCAGGTCACGATGCTGTTCCAGGGTCAGATCGATCACCGCATCGAGCAGCGGATGGCCGGGGCAGACAAAGGCAGCCAGCGGTCGGCCCGGCGGCGCGATCAAGTCCTTCTCGAAGCAGATACGCTCATAGCGCGGGAGCACCGGATCACCCGTCCCGATCTGCCGGTTCCGATTGCGCACCATTGCAGGGACATGCGCAACTTCGTAGCGACGCGACTCCCGCTCGCGCACACTGCCGCCCAGACGGCGAAAGGCTTCGAGAAAGAAGGACTCGATGTAGTGCGGTTGCAGCCGACGCGCCTCGGCGCGTTCCATTGCTTCACGGATGCGGGCCACGCGACTCACGTCCATCACATCGTGCGCCAATGCCCGCTCCTCCAGCAGATTCTGCAACCGCGTCGTGTCGACCGCGTTCTCGATCGCCTGCGAAAGCCGGGCGCGCACTTCAGGCCGGTCGCCGTAGCGAATGGCTTCGATCATCAAGTCACGCAGCGGCTTCCCCTCAAACTGGAGTTTGCCGAGGACATCGAAGACCTGACCACCGAGCGCCTGGCGGGCTTCTTCGATCTTGTCCAGCAACCGACGGTACACATCGCCCTCACGGGTCTCGTCGGCCATCAGGTTCCACAGATGGCAGACCTCAGTCTGACCGATGCGGTGGATGCGGCCAAAGCGCTGCTCCAGGCGATTGGGGTTCCAGGGGAGATCGTAGTTGACCATCAAATGGGCGCGCTGAAGGTTAATCCCCTCGCCCGCAGCATCGGTCGCCAGCAGAACGCGCACCTCAGGGTCGTGCAGGAAGCGTTCCTGCGCCTTCCGCCGCTCTTCGCGCCCCATACCGCCATGAATGACCGCCACTGCTTCAGGGCGGCCAAACAGACCTTCTATCTTTCGGTTCAGGTAGGCAAGGGTATCGCGATGCTCGGTGAAGACGACCAGTTTTTGGTTTGGCGAAGGGGTCGGCTTCGGAATAGTCCCCGCCCCATACGGCGTTCGCGTTTCTGCGATCCGCGGCGCCAGCGCTGCGGGCGTAAAGATTTCGCCGAGCAGGTGCGACAACTCGTGCCACTTGGTATCCTGACCACTCTGGCGCACCCGTTCAGTCAGTTGCTCCAGACGCACCAGGGTTGCGATCTCGATCTGGAGTTCAGCCATCGTACTCGCAGCGGTCGCCTGATCGAGAATCTCTTTTTCGACCTGCGCCAGCTCGTTGTCCGGCGCCTCTTCGAGGTCTTCAATATCTTCGGTCGTGAGATCAAGAAGGTCTGGGGAAACAAGCGTTGCACGCTGCGCCAACTCCAACTCGTGCAGGCGTCGCTCCAGTCGCTCACGCCGTCGGCGCAACGACTGATAGACCGCTTCCGGCGAAGAGGCCAGCCGCCGCTGCAAGATCGTCAGCGCGAACCCCACCGTCCCTGCCCGCTTCTCATTCTGCAACGCCTCGGCGCGGTTGAACTCTTCGCGCACATAGGTCGTGACTTCTTTGTAGAGATACGCCTCATCAGGCGAGAGCCGGTACGGTACGGTGTAGGCGATCCGCTCCGGGAAAAGCGGCGTACCGTCGAACTTGAGCAGTTTTTCCTTCACCATGCGCCGCATCAGGTCAGAGACATCGACCTGATGCACCCCATCGCGGAAACGGCCCTCAAAGCGGTCGCCATCCAGGAGCGCCAGGAAGAGCTGGAAATCTTCTTCCTTGCCGTTGTGCGGCGTCGCGGTCATCAAGAGAAAATGGCGCGCGAGACCGGAGACCAGTTGGCCCAACCGGTAGCGTTTCGTGTACTTGATTTCCCCGCCGAAGAAGCTGGCCGAGAGCTTGTGCGCCTCATCAATCACCACCAGGTCGTAGCGGTTGTCCGGCGCGGCGAGTTTCGCCTGAACATCCTCGTCGCGCGCCAGCTTATCGAGGCGGGCAATCACCAGATGGTTTTCCAGGAACCAGTTGCCGGTGCGAGCGGACTCAAGCTTGTCGTTGGTGAGGATCTCAAAGGGCAGGTGAAAGCGACGGTCGAGTTCATCCTGCCACTGCTCAACCAGATTGCCGGGGCAGATAATCAGGCAGCGGCGGAGGTCGCCGCGGGCGATCAGCTCTTTGATCAGCAGCCCGGCCATAATCGTCTTCCCAGCGCCAGGATCGTCAGCCAGCAAAAAGCGCAACGGCTGGCGCGGCAACATGGTTTCATACACGGCGGTAATCTGATGGGGAAGCGGCTCCACCAGCGAGGTATGCACCGCCAGCAGCGGATCGAACAGATGCGCAAGACGGATTCGATGCGCCTCAGCCACCAGCCGAAAGAGCGCGCCGTCGCCGTCGAAACTCCACGGGTGGCCAGTTGTGACCAGTTCCAGAGTGGGTTCATCGTCGCGGTAGAGCAACCGGGTGCCAGGCTGCCCGCTGGAGTCCTTGTACACCAGCTCCAGGGCATCGCTGCTATACCACTGCACATTGACGACGGTCACCAGGCCATGGGGAAGTATACCGCGGAGCGATACACCACGGGTGAGATCTTCGAGACGAAAACGTGTCGTGTGCGGTTGCATATCGCTCCAGAGTATAGCATATCTTCACCAGTATGTCCACACTCCTCTGTGGACGCTCGTGGACGGGCAGGGCTATGTCGGCTGTGGACGGTGAGGTGGCCCGGGTGGACGGGGGGCCTGGGGGGTCGGCATGCCCACCGCTTGCCGGAGCGCACGCCGGTGGCCGTACCGAGCGGACAGTGCGGGCCGGTGCGCATGCACTGCCGGGCATCAGGCCGCGTTCTGGGCACCCACCAGTGATACCTCTACCGACGATTGCCGATGATCGGCCATGATCACCGATGTGGGGCACCGGACAGCGGATGGCCGACGTGTCTGCATGGATCGCCTCCAGGCGGCGCTGGATCGCCTCCAGGCGCGGGAGTACCTGGTCGCACAACAGCCGTTCCAGGTCGGACGGGTCGAGCAGCGGCGGGGGCGCGGTGGACGTGGCCGCCACCTGCACCACCTGCGCCGCCAGGCGCTGCACCTCGGTCAGGATCTGCTGCACCTCCTGCGCCGTGCGGTCGGTCGTCGTCGTCAGACTCCTCCAGACTAGCACTGATGCTCTCATTCCACGACAAACGCCCTGAACGCGGGCGAGCGGCCTTTCAGGTAGGGTTCGAGCCTGTCGGCCAGTAGCTTCAGCGCCTGCGCCTGCGCCTCGGCGACCGGCGTGCTGTGCGCCAGCGTGTGCAACTGCCCGTGCGCGTCGGGCAGCGCTGCACAGAGCGCCTCCTCCGTCAGCACCCGTCGCGCATCCTGGTTCAGCCAGCGCAGGCTCATCAGCGTGCGCTCGGCCTCGTAGCGCTCGTCGCAGTCGGCGCTGCGGCGCAGGCGCTGATGGTTCTCACTCTGGCGCCACTGCCGCCGCACGCTGCGGATGGCAGCGGGCAACGCCGTCACCAGCGCCCAGGCCAGATCGTGGTTCAGCTCATTATCGGGGTGAAACGTACGGTCGCAGGCGTTCCGATACAGATCCTCGGTCAGGTTCGAGAGCCAGTTGGCGCCGATGCCACCCACAACCCCGGCCAGCCTGGCCAGGGCGGGGATACTGGCTCCGCTCGCCAGGCCGATGCCGGTGAGCGTCACGGCAATCACGGCACGGAGCAACTGTTCACGGGGCGCATGGTCGTCGGGCATAGACACTCCTTCTCGATGGCAAAGGTGTATAGCCGGTATGGCAAGAGAATAGCATATGTGGCCCGGCAACGCCATACCATGTATGGCCGCGCAACCGCCGCGTCAGGCGGCGCAGAGCGTGGCATCGCGCTGCAGGCGCACCGGAGAGCACGGCCCGCCGGCGCGGGCAGAACCGGACAGCGCGGCCCATCGTTCCATACCGTTCGCATTGCCTGCATCGCCCCGCATTGCCATCCATTACCATGAGATCCTTCGCTCGCAGCACCCGGTCATAATGCCATGGAGCGGGCGACCGGTGTCCACTCAGTGCCGTTCTTCTGTTTGTTGACGACGCACAAATTCCTGGCGGATCTCGATCATCCGTTCTTCACCCAGTTCTCTGGTAAGCGTGTTCCACAACCATTCCCACGCCCTGAGCGGTGGCGGTGAGACCGGAACCGTGATCTGCTGTTCACGCAGGCGTGCAATTTCTTCCCGACACCATTGCTGTGCCTCACGCAAACTATCGAAAGCGGTACCGGCCCACGTGCAATGCTGTGGCGCATCAACATGCTCCACAAATGCGTGCCACTTTGTGCCGTTGGTAAGCGTAGCGACCCCATGCCATCCATGTTCGGTCATTTCCCACCTGGGTCCTTTGATCATACGTGTTCCTCCCCGTGCAACAAATAATTGTGAGATCTCGACTCCCACACCGGTCGTTAGATGCGGCTGCGGATTACTGATCGTGATCAACAGCCTTGAGAAATTGCACAACGTCTGCATACACCGGTGGATTGGCCCCCACCTGGGTACAGGTCAGCGCGGCGACAGCCGAGGCAAAATGGAGAGCCGCTTCAATGTCTGTCGGTGCCAGAGACACCAGCGCGGCACGTGATACCACCCCCCGTCTGGCCAATGCCGCCAGAAAGCCAGCGCTGAAAGCATCGCCGGCGCCAACCGTGTCCCGAATCTCAACCGGATAGGCTGGCACCTGCCACTGTTCGATCTGCCCTGCGTCTGTTCTGCGAAAAGCCAGCACGCCGGCACTCCCATGCGTCACTGAGACAAAGACGGCGCCCTGTGCCAGCAGATCGCCGGCGACACGCTCAGAAGGTTGATCCGGAGCAAGCCAGGCGCTGTCAGCAGCACTGATCTTGATCACGTCGGCCAACCTGAAGAAGCGTTGTAGTAAGGCACGGTAACTCTGCTCATCACGAATAAGTCGAGGCCGTAAGTTCGGGTCAAACGAGACGAGCGCCTTGCCCTTCAATTGTTCGACTACGGACAGGACGGTGGCCGGAGTGGTGCCACGCAAGAGGCTAATCCCACCAAAGTGCAGAATGCTGGTTTCGACAAAACATGCCGGTGGGATCTCATCCAGATGCAACAATGCATCGGCGGCCCCCTCGCCATAGAACGTAAACACCGGCTCACCAGACTCGATGGCAATAAAGGCCAGGGTACTCGGTGCGGCGGCTGATGTCAGCAAACAGCGGGTATCAATACCCTGTGCCTGGGCGTAGGCCAGCAGATAGCGCCCGAAGTAGTCGGTGGATACTTTGCTGACAAAAGCAACAGGTTGCCCCAGGTGGGCCAATCCGACCGCAACGTTAAACGGAGCACCGCCGGGATGCATAGAAAAGCCCGTCGTCGATCCATCGCTGTCTATTGGCAGAAAATCTATCAGGATTTCGCCGATACATGTTATGAGGTTTTTCATGATCCATCCTTACCAGGGTCAACCGTGACGCGGGCACGATGGGCAACAAGCGTGCCTATGATTGTAGCGCACGTTGGGTTTCCTTTCAACTTGAGTCGGCCAGCGGAGCATCTGGTATTGGGTACTCCGGGCATCAATGTCTGTGCCATGCCTGTGCCATTTTTAGGTATAATAAACATAACCCCGGTGTCAACGGCAAGCCAGATAGACGCGGCAGGTCAGGATCGAACCCTGACCGAGGCGGTTGAACTGGCGGCGCCGGCGGATGCAGGTGCTGCTTCCCCATTCTGTCACCAGCACAACGAGAACCAGCGGCGTATCTGCACGAACGATCAGCCGGGCACACCAATCCAGGAGCAGCATGAGAGGCATTGATCATCCATGCGTGAGCAGTGATACGCAGAAAGCCAGAATGCAACCCGACATGACATTAATGGGCAGAGCGGCTGCACCGGGGATCGCCCTTGGCCCGGCATGGCTATATCGTCGATCGTTCATACGCACCCGTGGCCAGCTCGTAACCGGCGTCCATCCCAGGCAGCCCCATGCTCCCGCCCGGGTGATCCCGGAGCTTGAGCGACAACGCCTAGAAGCGGCATTGTACGCGACCGATGCGCTTCTGTCCAGTGCTGAGGCACGCCTGCACGAACTGGGGCAGCATGCCGCCGCCAGGATGTTCAAGGCCTATCGGTTGTTTCTGCACGAGCCGGCGTTGGGTGAACGGGCACAGGCCCTGATCGAGGCTCGCGGCTGTCTGGCCGTTGATGCTATTGGCACAGCAGGCGAGGAGCACGCGGCGCGCATTGCCGGTCTGGTGCATCCCGATCTCACCATCTGCGTCGCCGACATCCGTGATCTTATTGCACAGGTGCAACGGTTGCTGATCGGCGATCCAGAGGTGGATCAGTTGCTCACATCGCCAGCAATTATTGTCTCCCATGACCTCAGCCCGTTTGAGTTGATGCGCCTACCGCACGATTATCTGTCAGGTATTGTACTGGTCGGTGGAGGGGCAACCGCGCATGTGACTATTCTGGCACGGGCACTTGGTATACCGGCGGTAACCGGTCTGGGGCCAGCCTTGCTGGATTGTGTGTCCGATATGGTGATGCTTGCTGTTGATGGTGACGCGGGCTATGTGATTGTCGCCCCGTCCGCAGCGACACAGGCCCGTATGCGCACGCGGGTGGCGTCCCAGGAGGCACAGCGGGCGGCGTTATATCAACAGGGTGACCTTGCCAGTGTTACCCGTGATGGCCGGGCGATAACCTTGCTCGCCAACGTTGCATCGCCAGCAGAGGCACGCATTGCCCGCGAGTGGGGCGCGGAAGGTATTGGTTCCCTGCGCACGGAGTTGTTGTTTATTGACCGCCCGGCGTTGCCCGATGAAGATGAGCAGGTCGCGCTCTATCAAGCTGTTATCCGCGAGTTGCCTGGTTGTCCCATCGTCGCGCGCACGTTGGATATGGGGGGCGATAAACACCTGCCTGCCTTCCCGTTGCCCAGAGAAGACAATCCGTTTCTGGGGTGGCGGGGTATTCGCATCAGTCTCAGCCATCTGGAAGAACTGCTGCTCCCACAGTTACGGGCAATGTTGCGGGCAGGCGCAACGGCAGATGTGCGGATTGTGGTTCCAATGATCGCCACGCTGACGGAGTTTCGTCAGGTGCAGGCCGCACTACGGCAGGCCCACACGCAGTTACAACAGGCGGGTATTCCCTGTACCGCGCATCCGCAACTGGGGGTCTTGATCGAAATCCCGGCGGCGGTGTTAATGATAGATGCGCTGGCCCGCGAAGCCGATTTTATCAGTATCGGTACCAACGATCTGACCCAATATCTGCTGGCCTGTGATCGCACCAGTCCCCATGTTGCCTATCTCTATCAATCCCTGGAGCCAGCGGTGTTACGTTCCATCGCTATGATCGTGGCTGCGGCCCACCACCACGGCAAGCGTGTGTCACTCTGTGGGGAGATGGCGAGCGATACGGCTATAACGCCGTTGTTGATTGGAATGGGCATTGATGAATTGAGTTGCGCACCGTCGATGTTGCCACGGGTGCGGCAGGCGATACGCCGGACGGATGCTGCGGCAGCGCGTGAACTGGCACAGGCGGTGCTGAATGCGGTCAGCCTTGAGGCGGTGCGCGATCTGCTCGATGCCTATGCGTCTGTTCCAGAGGCAACCGCTGTGGGACGGGAATCAGAATGACAATTTATTCACGGGCCTGCTGGACTCGGCGCTCTCCTGCTGTCAGCAAAAACCTGGATCGGTGTAAGCAAAATATCAGGTTCTGCACAGAAGGCAAGTACTTATGCTACAATATGGTACCTGGAGGGTCAGAATAGCAGGCACGAACGGAACGCATGGGCTTGACGTTATTCAAGGTGTCTCCCTTCATTGGTAACCCTTGTTGCACCAAGGAAATAGTATGGCTCAGACTCCGCCCAATGGATTGCATACACTGACGACGGCATCGCCCCCAGAATTAGCAGCACTCCTGGCTCAGGGGCGAAATCGTGGGTATGTTACGCTTGAAGAGTTGCTTCAATTAGTGCCGACGCGGGAGGAGGCGTCTGACTCTATCGCAGATGCTATCTACGCAACGCTGGTGGAAGCTGGTATTCCTGTGCGTGATGCTGCCGATGATCTGGTGGAAGAAGACGTACTGCCTACCGTTGATGCCGATCTCGATGAAGAGCTGTCAGATACACTGCTCAGTGATAGTGTGCGGCTGTACTTGCGAGAGATTGGCCAGGTGCCGTTGTTAACGACCGAGCAAGAGCAGAAGCTGGCGCGGATGATAATGGCCGGGCAAGAAGCCGCGCAACGCCTGGCAGAGCTGCCCCCTGGTAGCCCGGAGCGGCAACAGTTACGGTCACAGGTCATGGCCGGCGATCATGCGCGGCAACAAATGGCGGCTGCCAATCTGCGCCTGGTGGTGAGTATTGCCAAACGCTATCGAGATCGTGGCCTGCCGTTGCTCGATTTGATCCAGGAGGGTAGCCTGGGATTGTTGCGCGCTATCGAGAAATTTGATGTCGAAAAAGGCTATAAGTTCAGCACCTATGCCACCTGGTGGATCAAGCAGGCACTCAGCCGGGCGCTGGCCGACCAGTCGCGCCTGGTGCGCTTGCCGGTTCATCTGGGTGAGACACTGAATCGCATTCAGGCTGCCCGTCGCCATTTAACCCAGAAGCTGGGCCGTGATCCATCTGACCAGGAACTGGCCGAAGAGCTGCAGATGAACGAGGAAAAACTGCGTGAACTGCGGCGCACCGCCCAGGATCCGGTGTCACTGGCAACCCCGGTTGGCGAGGAAGCCGATAGTACGCTGGCCGATTTTATTCCGGATCCGCATGCCCTCGATGCCGATGATGCGGCGGCCAACGGCATGCTGCGCGCCCAGATTGCGGCTGCGCTTGATCAATTGACCGAGCGGGAACGTCGGGTGCTGGAGTTACGCTATGGTCTCTCAGACGGTCAGCCACGCACCCTGGAAGAGGTTGGGAAGGCGTTTGGAGTCACACGGGAGCGGGTGCGGCAAATTGAGGTCAAAGCCTTGCGGAAGCTGCGTCATCCACGCCTGGGTAAATTACTGAAGGATTATCTGGATCAGATTTAACCCTATCCCCAGCATAAAGACGTGTCAGGGTCGAGGTTTCCTGACACGTCTTTGTTGTATGGTTCCTATTACGACAACGAGACATCTCCTGGGTAGGAAGGCGCGGCGAAGCCGCGCCGCACCGGTAACCATGCGCGGGAGCCGGGTGAGAAGCGAGGAGCGCGAGGAGAGAACCCACACACTCCTCGCGCCGTTTCCCTTCCTCCTCGCCAGCACCGAGCCGCCCTCCCCAGGGGATGTCTCGTTGTCGTCCTATTCCGATCCGTCATCTGGAAAAGAGCGGGTTGGCCGGTCAATCGTGGGCCGGGGAACGATGGTGACAACCGGCTCGGTCGGCAAGATCGGTGAAGCATCTGGATCAGGGGGGCCGGGTGATACTGGTGGTTGGGCAGGCTCGTCCAAGGTAGGGATGATCGATTCTACCGGCTCTGTGGGTGGCAGGTCAGGATCGCCCGGTGTGGGCAGGTCAGGATCGCCCGGTGTGGGCAGGTCAGGATTGCCCGGCGTGGGCAGGTCAGGATCGCCCGGCGTGGGCAGGTCAGGATCGCCCGGCGTGGGCAGGTCAGGATTGCCCGGCGTGGGCAGGTCAGGATCGCCCGGCGTGGGCAGGTCAGGATCGCCCGGCGTGGGCAGGTCGGGATCGCTCGGTGTGGGTAATACTGGCGGGAGGGTAGGCCATACCGGTGGGGATGTGGGCACGATGATCGGTGCAGGCACAACGGTGGTCGTGGGGGTGCTGGTGGGTGTTCTGGTTGGTGTGGGTGGTTGGACGCGGGTCGCTGTGGCACCAGGCGTGGGGGTACGGGTGAGCGTGGCTGTTGGCGTCAGCGTCGGTTGATCGGTCGCTATGGCAAGGGTGGCTGTGATCGTATCATTGCCGGGCGGGATAGACTGTCCATCAGACACATCACCGCTCGCAACCAGGAGTTGGATGCCGAGCGTGATATAAATGCTGATGATAATGAGCAGGAGAGCTAACAGCATCGCATAAATGATGCGGTCACGGAGCGATAGCCCCCACAGCCAGCCGCGCAATCCGCTATACGCCGGAGCCTGGATCGGGGGCAAGGGCATCGCCGTTGAAGGCGGTGGCAAACCCATGTATAATGGACAATGAACGTGTCCCGGTGAAAGACAATAGCTGGCCTGATCGACAGGAATGTCTTGTGCATCACCGGTGACATAACAGCGATGCTCAGGTGTTGGGCTTGCAAAGCGAATGGCACGATTTTGCTTTAGACCGAGATGCGGACAATGTCCCGATGGTTCAACCATGGCAATCTCTATCACTCCTCCGTTAGCACTGGTCACATGATAAGGTGGTCTATTATAGGCTCCTGTCATTATGCGCGTCAATGACGGTGGTATAATGGCCGTGTCCGTAACCGTTCGGGCGGGCGAGGGCAGAGGGACAACGCCCATCCTGGAGTGTCAAGGGTGCGCGGATGCCACAGCCCACCCTGCCTCACCTCGCAGGGATGACGTGAACGGTTACACCGCGTTCTGTCTGGTCTCTGGATATGCTTCAATACAGACTGGCATGGGCCGGAACGTGAGCTACTGAGAATTAAGGGCATACAATTATGCGTATTGTTATCGTCTCTGATATTCATTCAAACATTACGGCACTTGAGACAGTTCTGGCTGATGCGGGTAGTTATGATGCGCTCTGGTGTCTTGGCGATATCATCGGCTATGGCCCGGCACCCAATCAATGTATTGCAGCAATGATGCAGCATGCCAGCGTGGCGATCAGTGGCAATCATGACCTGGCATGCCTGGGGAAAATTGATCTGAACGATTTTAACCCCGATGCCCGTAAGGCGAATATCTGGAATGGGAAGCAACTGACTGCCCCACATCGGGCCTGGCTAGAAGCGTTGTCGCCGCTCCGCCAGGTTGACCATCAATTTACCGTTGTGCATGCCAGTCCGCGTGAGCCTGTCTGGGAATACTTACTGACGCCCACGCAGGCGTTAGCCAACTTTCCGCTGTTTGATACGCAAGTCTGCCTGATCGGTCATTCGCACGTGCAGATGGGTTTTAGTCTCAGCCCTGATGGACGCTGTGAACGTTTCATTCCCAATCATGGCGATGTATTACGCTTGCGAGACGCTGATCGCTATTTTATCAATCCGGGCAGTGTGGGCCAGCCACGTGATCAAGACCCGCGAGCGGCATATATAATATTGGACACCCTGGTGGGCACGGTGCGCTTTCAGCGGGTGGCGTATGATATCGCTCAGACGCAACAACAGATGCATCTGGTTGATCTGCCAACGGCGCTCATCCGCCGGCTGGATCTCGGTATGTAACCAGAGCTGGCCCGCAGAGTCGGCCTATGTCTATAAAAACCCTGCTGCCAGCGGTGTCGTCGCTCGGCAGACCTGTGCCAACAGACCACAACGTGGTTTCCCGGGGGCGTCACCCATGATGCCCGCTATGCTTTCCCGTTCCCTCTCTATAAATATTGAACGTAGCCAGGGGAGATATAAGTGGGATGGAGATGATAATCAACTGATAGATTTCTGGCGCGGTCATGGGGTGTTGGTGCCGGGGCATAGCCATCCGGCCATGGTCACTGCGGTGCAGCCACAGATGGCTTAAGGAGTTACATATCTATATGCAGAAGGGTGCCCCGGTAAAAACGCATGTCAACCCGGCTCAGGCTCGCCCGGTCTGGCCGTTGATGATTGGTGCGGCGGCCCTGCTGATCCTGTCACTCGCGTTAACCGTACCCTACCAGAGCGACTGGTGGAAGGTGCTGATCCTGGGCGTGGTGCAGGGATTGTCTGAATTCTTGCCTATTTCGTCAACCGGCCATCTGTTGATTACCTCCCGACTGCTCAACTATGAGGGAAGTATGGATGGGACGTTTGAGATTTTTATCCAGTTCGGTACAGTCCTGGCAGTTATTGGCTTCTATAGCGCCGATTTGCTGCAACAGGCGCGGGCCTGTACCGGCTATGGATATACCGCTGAGGAGACGCATGTGGCCCGCCGTTTCTGGTTGGGGATCTTGCTGGCGTTTATCCCTGCTGCGGTGATTGGTCTGGCAGCACGAGATTGGATTAAAACGGTGCTGTTTGATACCCCGGCGGTTATCGCCGGATCGCTGATTGCTGGTGGTTTTGTCTTTTTGCTGATCGAGCGTCTGCCGCAGCATTTTGCGACCACCAGTGATCTGAGCCAGATAACATTCCGCCAGGCGTTGAGCATCGGGGTGGCACAGGTGCTGGCGCTGGTGCCGGGCGTGTCGCGCTCCGGTGCGTCGATTGTGGGTGGGTTGACAGCACGGCTGGATCGGCGTACAGCGACAGCGTTTTCGTTTTACCTGGCTATTCCCACGCTGGGCGCGGCGACGGTGGTCGATCTGCTGTCAGAACTGGCCAGAGTAACGCCCGATGATGTCACACGCTTGCTGCTCGGGACGGTCGTGTCGATGATTGTGGGCTGGTTAAGTATTGGCTGGCTGTTGCGCTATGTGGCGAGTCACAATTTTGTTGCGTTTGGTATCTACCGCATTATCGCCGGGCTGGTGATACTCGGCCTCATCGGTGCTGGCTATCTCTAGTTCTAATGTCGGTGTTTTGGGAAGCGGTCGTGAGGCGCGGATGGGTGAGACGCGGAGGCGCGGATGCGACGACGCGACGAGGTGTCGTGTGTTCTGCCGGGGTGCCGGGTGCAGTTGATATGCCAATACTCGCCTCGTGCGCCGTCTGAGTCTATCCTAACCACTGCGCTATTTGTTGTGGGGTCAGGTTGCCGCCACAGATGACGGTTGCTACCCATTGCCCTTGAAACCGGCTCCGGTTTTCGAGAATAGCCGCCACACCCACCGCACCCGATGGCTCAACCACCAGACCAAGATGCTGGTGCAGCAGTTTCATAGCCGTGAGGAGCGTCTCATCGCTTACGAGCATGGTGTCATCTACCGTGCCGTGCACATCCATCACGGCTTCAGGAATCGGAATGCGTACCGCAATGCCATCGGCAATGGTGTTGACGGTGCTATATTCGACGATTTCCCCTGTCCGCCATGACTCAACTATCGCGGGTGCGCCAATGGCAGCGACACCAATGACTCGGGTTGCGGGGGTATGCGCTTTGATCCAGCGTCCGACGCCCGTGAGGAGTACCCCGTTGCCCAGAGCCACCAGCACACACGCTAATGGCGTTGACCACTGGAGCAACTCAAGGCCAACGGTGCCGGCTCCTTCGCCAGTGGCAACCTCCAGACTGTCTTCAACCATGGGTATCCCGCTGTCCTGTGCCACACGGCGAGCCTCGGCTTTGGCCGCATCAAAATCAGCGCCATTCAAGCGTACTTCTGCCCCCAAAGCCCGCATGCGCTCAATCTTGAACGGATTGGCGTTCACACTTATAGCATTCTTAAATCGGTTGTGCAGAACCCGGAATCCAGGCTTTCGCCTCGGTAGCACTCCGTCCAGGCTCAAGCCTGGACTCCCATGTACCATGGGTATAGGCTTGCTATATGCGCACCCCATCAAACAGGCGGCGCACCGGGCAGGCAAAGCCGGGCAGCAGCGGCGTGGTCAGCGTATCCTGGGCATAGAGGGTGGCGACCAGGATGAGCGCTGCCTGTTCACGCCGATATACCTCGATCTGCTGGCGCTGCCAATCTACAATCCAATACTCATGCACTCCGCGCCGCGAGTAGAGCTTGCGTTTCGCCTCGCGATCGCGCTCCTCGTTCGCGCTGCCCGGCGATAACACCTCGATCACCAGTTCCGGTGCCGCATGCAGCTTACCATCGCTCCCCAGCGTGGTTGCCAGACGGGTCGTACTGATCCAGATCACATCCGGGGCAACATCATCATCATCGGCAAAAATGATGCCCGGTGCGGCATTGACCACCCCCAGTCCGGTCTGCTCATTCCACTCGTCCAGAAAGCGGGTCAAACGCACACACGTAAACTGGTGATGCCAGTGGGGTTGACGCGACATATAGAGTTCTCCATCAACAATTTCATAGCGTTTGCCATTGTCGGGCAACACCTCCAGGTCGGCTGAAGTCCAACGTAGCACTGATTCGGTCATACACGCTCCTCGCTTTCGTAAAGCGCCCGGTCGTTTTGCACCACCGCACGCCCTGTGACGCTCCACGGCTGCGGCTGATTTCACGCCTCGTCGCCTCGTCGCCTCCGCGCTTCCGCGCCGCCGCGCCGCCTCACCTCCTCACCTCCGCGCCGCCGCACCTCCCCTGTCACCAGTGTACCACACCCCGCTACTGTTGCGCTTTCTTCACCTACTAGATGCGTCTCGTCACTTTTATATTCAACTTTTGGAATATACTGAGAAGCAGACAGATATGGTATGTACGATGGAAGGGTGTGATGTCGCCAGATGCTGATCAACCAGTGACCGATCTTTTTCGGGTATTGATGCACCCGACACGCCTGGCGATTCTTGACCTGTTGCGTGATGGAGAGCAGTGTGTCTGTCATATGGAAGCCTACCTGGGCAAGCGGCAGGCCTATATTTCGCAGCAACTGATGTTGTTGCGCGAGGCCGGATTGGTGCAGGATCGGCGTGATGGGTGGAACAATTACTATCGGGTGGTTAAACCGGAGATATTCGCCCTGATCGACAACGCCCGGTCACTGGCGGGGGGGCCTACCCCAGCCAGCAATGTGCGACCGCCACGCACAGCCTGTCCGTGTCCCAGGTGTAATCCGGTTCTGGATGTAGTCGAGCTTGTTGTAACCTGACCACTCTTTTTTTGCGCCAGCATATTCAGTTTTCTGAATATACGTACCAGGGGGGCCATGCCGCACCCGGTCTGGCATCGTGAACGTGCGAACACTCAGGCATGGTTTGGATTCACCGTAACTGTTCACCCAAGGGGGAACACCCCCCCTGGGCGCGAGAGCGGGGCGCACTTCATCGGGCACACGAGGGCAAGATGCCCGCGCTCCCAGGATTTGTGTACCTGTAGTAACACCTTGTCTTAACGGAAAACTGTGTAAGGAGCTTATTGTATGGCAACTATTCACGACCCACCAGAACAACTCCCCGGTAATGCCACCTCAACAGCGCTGGTGCAACGGCTGGCCCAGGCTGGTGCGGCTATGCGCCTCGGCCTGGAACGCTGGCGTGACGACTGGCAGATATTCGCGGTTATGGTCGGGGTATTCCTAGCCTTCTTTTATCTACCGGTTGGCGTGCCCCGCTTTGACAACGCGGTGTTGGAGGCGCTGCATCTGGCGCGGTGGTACGCGCAGGAGCATGTGCTGCTTTGCCTCTTACCGGCCTTCTTTATTGCTGGAGCGATTGCGGTCTTTGTCAGCCAGGCAGCGGTGATGAAATACCTGGGAGCCAATGCTCCCCGCGTGCTGGCCTATGGCGTGGCGTCGGTCTCCGGCACCATCCTGGCAGTCTGCTCCTGCACGGTTCTGCCGCTCTTTGGTGGCATCTATCGAAGGGGAGCGGGACTAGGGCCGGCAGTGGCTTTTCTCTACTCTGGCCCGGCGATCAATGTACTGGCGATTGTGCTGACGGCCAACGTGCTGGGGCCGGAACTGGGCATTGCCCGTGCTGTCGGCGCGGTGGTGTTCAGTGTGGTGATTGGCGTGCTGATGCACCTGATCTTTCGCAAAGAGGAGCAGGGCAAGCGCCAGGCACAGATGATGCTCCCCGAACCAGAGGTTGAGCGTCCGTTGTGGCAGAATGGGCTGTATTTTGCGTCGATGGTCGGCATTCTGGTCTTTGCCAACTGGGGGCAACCGCAGACGGCGGGCGGGCTATGGGCGGCGATCTATGGCGCGAAATGGGGGCTAACGGCGGTGTTTGCGCTGGGGCTGGCGCTGGCACTCGTGCGCTGGTTCGGCGTGCGCTGGTGGCAGATGCTCAGTGTCGCGGTACCGACCGTCGTGGCGGCGCTCCTGTTCCCGGCCACACCGCTGATACCGTTTGTGATCGGTCTGGTCGGTCTATCGCTGCTAACCAGCACCAGCCAGAATAGCGAACTGAGCGAGTGGTTCGGCCAGTCGTGGGGCTTTGCCAAGCAGATTTTGCCGCTGCTGTTCTGGGGCGTGCTGATCGCGGGCCTGCTGCTGGGGCGGCCCGGCAGTGAGGGGCTGATTCCATCCGCGTGGGTCAGTGCGGCGGTCGGTGGTAACTCGCTGCTGGCGAACTTCACCGCCGCGTTCCTGGGGGCATTTATGTACTTCGCCACGCTGACCGAGGTGCCGATCCTGCAAGGCTTGCTCGGCAGCGGTATGGGCAAAGGGCCGGCGCTGGCATTGTTGCTGGCCGGCCCGGCACTCAGTCTGCCCAACATGCTGGTTATCCGTAGTATGATGGGGACACAGAAGACGGTCGTGTTTGTTTCACTGGTGATTGTTATGGCGACGATCAGTGGCCTGCTGTATGGGACGTTCTTTGGATAGTGGCGTGAGGATGCGACTTCAGGTGGCAGGTAACAGGTGACAGATGACAGGTTGAGCAACGACGAACGCTCCGAATCCCACCGTAGACGGGCAGGCAGGCGGTGCCGCGTCACCTGTACCCTGTACCCTGTGTAACCTGTAACCTGTTCAGGAGGAGATTGAATGAAGAAGCTACAAATTCTGGGCACGGGTTGCCCGAAATGTCAGAAGCTGGCTGCGCAGACCGAGGCGGCAGCCCAGGCGGCCGGAATTGAGTACGAATTGGAAAAGATCACCGACATCAATGCGATTATGGACTTTGGGGTAATGATGACGCCCGCGCTGGCGGTGGATGGCGAGGTGAAGGTCGTTGGGAAAGTGCCGTCGGTGGCCGAGATCCAGCGGTTGCTGGCGTAGCTGTCCGTTCATGCTTACGATTTAGCGACCGCATCCATACCTGCCCGCGATGCGGGTTGGTGATGGGACGCGATCACCATGCGGCGCTCAACATTCTGCATCGGGGTCTCCAAACCCTTCGGTTGGAGCGAGACGAGTGTGGGGCGGCACACTCAGAAGCCCAAGCCATCGGGCTTGGGAGCCGTCACATAACGGACGGGGACGACATGTGAACGTTGTCACCTGTCCAGCATACGAAAGGTATCTTATGCGCAACCAGGATCATGATCAATGTACATGTAGCGCTGCCCCCAAACTCATCTTTGCCTGCTCTGGCGCGGCGGATGTGGGGGCAATTGCCGATCAAGCGGCCCGTGCAATGACCCGGGCGGGCGTCGGGCGGATGTATTGCCTGGCCGGTATTGGCGGGCGACGGAACGTGATTATGCAGAATACGGCTGCCGCGGGTGCAATACTGGCGATTGATGGCTGTCCCACTGCCTGCGCCAGACATACGCTCGAAGCGGCCGGGTTTACCGAGTTTGCCCATGTCTGCCTGTATGATCTGGGACTGACCAAAGGTAAGACGGCAGTAACAGCCGAACATATCGAGCAGGTGGTTGCCGCCGGCACGGCTCGCTTGACCGAGGCAGCCAGCGCCGCTTCTAGCAGTGAGCAGGAGCCTTGAGCCATCTCGATCCCGGTACGGGCGGGTTTCACACCCGCCCGTACAATGGTGCTGCATCGCAGTGACAATCGCCGACCTGCACCGGCTACGATTGTCATTTCTTATTGCATTGGATGCTTTTCTTACCTGTTCTGCCCAATTTTTGACATATACTGAGATAAGCAAGCGCTGCGCGAAGGTAAGGTAGCGCGTGCCTATCGCCAGTTCTGAATCAACCGGTGATTATTTTGTGCATATTTGCGCTTACCGCAGCGATGCTATAGCAATCCTACATCAGTTGTGAAGCACCGGAGTCCAGGCTTTAGCCTGGTAGTATCCGTCCAGGCTAAAGCTGCCGGGTTTATCATTGCAATCGGCTTGCTATATGAACAACCATAGCGCTTATGAAAGCATATGTAGGAGAACATAATGCCCCATACCGTCCCCCAGACTCATTCGCAGCATTCACGTTCGCAACACCCACCACGCACACTCATGCTGGTTGGTATCGTGTTATTGATCGGCGTCGTGCTGATGATCAAGCAACAGGTTCAATCCAATCCACCACCTGTGACAGATCTGGCCCGGTTTACCGGTGAGCAACACGAGTTGCCGGAAACGCGACTGAATCGTCTGCTAGACGAGGGCCGCCCGACCCTGGCCTTCTTTCATTCTAACAGTTGTGTGCAGTGCGTCGAAATGACACGGACAATCGCCCAGGTCTTTCCCGAATTTGCCACGACACTGAGCCTGGTTGATGTTGATGTCTATGATCAACGCAATGCGTCACTGCTCCAGAAGGCACGCATCCAGATGATCCCCACCGTGATTTTCTTTGACCATACCGGTGCCGGTCGCGTGGCGGTTGGGAGTATCCCAGCCGATCAGTTGCGGGTGGATTTGCAGGAGCTTGCGGAGGGTGCGGCCAATGCCTATTGATCCAACTGTATTGCAAGAAGGTACCCTGATCGCCTATCTCCTGGTCTTTATGGGTGGTATCCTCACGAGCATCTCCCCGTGCAATGTGGCAATGATCCCGCTGATCATTGGCTATGTGGGTGGTTCGCAACAACTCTCACGCCAGCGTTGCTTTGTCCTCTCGCTTACGTTTGCGATCGGTCTGGCAATCACGTTTATGTTGCTAGGGGTATTTGCGGCGTTAATTGGAGGCATGTTCGGCGGCACATCACGGGTGTGGTTTTATATCGTCGCTGGCGTGTGCGTGCTGATCGGCTTGAACATGCTGGGATTGATCCCCCTGCCCGAACTGTACTGGTTGAGCGACCTGCGGAGCCGTATTGCGCTCAAGGGCATTGGCGGGGCACTGGCGCTGGGTCTGGTCTCTGGTCTGATAGCCTCGCAATGCGCCACACCGGTGATCGCCGCCATTCTGACCTATGTTATGGCCGCCCAGAACACGATCGTCCGTCTATGGCGCAACGCTGATGTTTGTGTATGCCCTGGGGCGCGGAGTACCGATTGTGGCCGCCGGCACCTTCACCGGTGCGCTCAAAAGCCTGCGCTCATTTGGCGCGTGGTCAACGCATCTCCAACGCGCCAGCGGTATCTTGATTATTGGCGTGGGCATGTATTTCCTGTGGGTGGCGTAGAGGCCCCCGCGTGGGTGCCTCTACGCCCCGCAATGCCCGCAATGCTTGCGATGCCTGCGCTGCGGGCGACTCCTGTGGTCGCCCCTACGATCGATGGGGGACGATGGGCAGCGATGGGTGCAATACTCCGCAATGCGCTGCATCGCCGTATCGCCTATCGCCGCGCCTGGTGTGCAACAATGGTGGGTAATGCACGGCCGCTTGTTCTAACACCAGGACGCAAAGCAGCAAAGGCGCAGAGCGAAGGAAAGGGCAGTTCCTCGGTCATCGCCTGGTACTCAACGATTATGTGGCGTCTAACCCCTCATAACCAGAACCTTTGCATCGCCTCCGCGCCTCCCCGCCTCACGTATCCGCGCCTCCGCGCCTCCCCGCATCCTCGCATCCTCCCGATTGCCCTTGCCGTGGTGTGTCGCAACGGGTACAATGTCCCTGAATGCCTCGTAACGTTCTAACGGCGCATAGAGGGTAAGGTTGGAACGCACTGGCGCACCAACGCGCCAACGCGCCTGACAGGAGTATATACATGCTGCGTTTCTCGTTTATCTACCCCGGCGCACTGTGGCTGCTGCTCGTGCTGGTGCCGCTGTGGGTACTCACCTTGACCGTTCCACGCCGCCTGCCGCCGTGGCGTTTCTGGGGTAGCCTGGGGCTACGCACACTGCTTATCCTCTGCCTGATCTTCAGCCTGGCAGGAATGCAACTGGTCTATGGTGTGCGCAATATTACCACCGTCTTTCTGGTTGACAGCAGCGACTCGATTTCGCCTTCAGCCTATGCCCAGGCCGAACAGTTTATCCGGGAAGCCTTGCGCACCATGGGCAGCCAGGATCGCGCTGCCGTGGTCGTCTTTGGTGAGAATGCTCTGGTAGAACGTGCGCCCGATAGTTCGCGTGAATTTGGGCGCATCGCCTCAGTACCGGTTGCCAGTCGCACCAACATCGAAGAGGCGATTCAGCTTGGCCTGGCGCTTTTTCCCGCCGACTCGCAGAAACGGCTGGTGCTGCTCAGCGACGGCGGCGAAAACGTAGGCAACGCGATGACTGCCGCGCAACTGGCTGCATCCGGCAACGTGCCAATTGACATCATTGACCTCTCACTGCCCGACAGCGGCGGCGAGGCGCTGATTGCCAGCCTTGAAGCGCCAACGCACGTGCGTGAAGGGCAGGAAATCCGCCTGACCGCGACCATCGAGAGTACGGTCGCCCAGTCTGCGCGCCTGCGCATCTTTGCCGATCAGGAGGTCATTGTTGACCAGCAGCAGCAGCTTGAAGTTGGCCTCAACCGCTTCAGCGTCGCCGTTCCTGCCAGCACGACCGGCTTTCAGCGCTATCGGGCGCAGATCGAGCCGGAGATCGATGGCCGCGTGCAGAACAACGAGGCAGCCGTGCTGGTGCAAGTCCAGGGCCCGCCGCGCGTGCTGCTGGTCGAGGGCCAGCGTGGTGATGCACGGAACCTGCACAATGCTCTCACCGCCGCCAGCGTCAATGCCGAGACGGTCGCGCCGGGAGATATGCCGGTTGATCTGGCGCAACTCAGCAATTACGAGGCGGTGATCCTGGTGAACGTCCCCGCTCGTAATCTACCGGCGAAAGCTATGACGACCCTGCCGGGCTACGTGCGTGATCTGGGCAAGGGCCTGATGATGATCGGTGGTGAAGAGAGCTTTGGCGTCGGAGGCTATGGACGCACGCCGATTGAAGAGGTTTTGCCGGTCTATATGGATGTCCGTAACCGCGAGGAGCGCCCGAACCTGGCGCTGGTGTTCATCATTGACAAATCCGGCAGCATGGACGCCTGTCACTGCGCTGGCCCGGATCGTAGTGCGCCGCCGCTGCAACTGAGCAATGTGCGCAAGGTGGACATTGCCAAAGAAGCGATTATTCAGGCCACGCCGCTGCTGGGCGAACAGGATCAGATCGGCATCGTCTCCTTTGAAGAGGTGGCGTATGTGGAACTGGAAGCCACCCGTGCGCCGACTGTCGATCAGGTTCTCGATGCCGTGAGCGGGATTGAACCACGGGGCGGTACCAGCGTGCGTTCCGGCTTGCTCGAAGCCGAACGCATGCTGCAAAACACTGATGCGCGTATCAAGCATGCGATTTTGCTGACCGATGGTTGGAGCAGTGGCGGTGACAACTTTGATCTGGCCGAACGGATGCGTGCGCAGGGGATGACGCTCTCGGTGGTTGCGGCCGGCAGCGGGTCGGCCGATTTTCTGGAGCAACTGGCAATCAAGGGTGGCGGGCGTTATTATGCATCCGAGGATATGGGCGATGTCCCACAGATCTTTGTGCAGGAGACGATTAACGCCGTTGGCAACTATATTATCGAAGAGCCTTTCTACCCACAAATCGCAGCCAATAGTCCTATTCTCGATGGCTTTGAGGCTGGCTTACCACAATTGTTTGGCTATAATGGCACCACACTCAAAGACACGGCCCGCAATGTGCTGGTGACCGATGACCGTTCGCCGATCCTGGCACAGTGGCAGTATGGCCTGGGGCGCAGTATCGCCTGGACAAGCGATGTACGCGGTAAGTGGGCCCGTAACTGGGTACGCTGGGAGCAGTTTCCCCGCTTTGCTGCGCAGATGGTGGGCTGGATCGTGCCGGATCGTTCCGCCAACAGCGTGCTGGCCGATATTCAGGTTGATGGCATGCAAACGATTGTGAACGTTACGGTGGCCGATAGCGCGGGCGTGCCCCGTGAGGATCTCCACATGACAGCCACACTGGTGGGGAGTAACAATCAGACAAACCAGAGCGTACCATTGACTCAGGTCGCCCCCGGTATCTACCGTGCCAGCGTGCCCAGTCCGGCACCGGGTACCTATCTGGTACAACTATCTGGCGAGCAGGAAGGACGCACAATTATTCAGGACGTGGCGGGGCTGGTGGTGCCCTATTCGCCGGAATATCGGTTAAACCAGAGCAACCCGGCGCTGCTCGCCGAGTTGATGCGGGTGACGGGGGGCAATCGGATTGTGACTGCGGCCGATGCGTTTACGCCTACCGGTGCGAATGTGAACCGGGCACAGGAGATTGCACTGCCACTGTTGCTGGTGGTGCTCCTCCTGCTACCGCTGGACATTGCGGTGCGGCGACTGGTGGTGCGCCGCAGCGATCTGGAGCAGGCCCGCGCCTGGATGCAAACGCGGATGCAACGCCAACCCGCGCCTGCGTTGTCTGCTGATACCACACTCACCCGCCTCGCGCAGGCCAAACGCCGGGCGACGCCGTCTACCGGTACGAACAACAGGCAACAGTCACCAGCACCACCACCCACGGGACGCTCGCCAACGCTTGAGTCGATGGCCCGCCCATCAGCGGCGGCACCACCCTCTGACCCGCTGCCGTCCCCCCCGCCCACCACAGATCCGCTGGAGCGTCTACGAGTAGCCAAAGAACGTGCCCGCCGCCGTGCCCGGGGTGAGGAGTGATCCGGGCGGCACGATCCAAACAAGGGTGCGGCTATGATCGGTGAGGGCGGGATGCGCACACTCCTGACATGTGCGGGCAAGCTGCCCGCGCTCCCAGCGCGCTCCCAGGCGCAGAGCGGCACCACGCGGGCGGGACGCCCATCACCACGAGGGCTGGACGCCCTCGCTCCCAGGTGGGAAGCTCGCGCTCCCAGCACCACGCGGGCGAGACGCCCGCGCTCCCAGGCGCTCCCAGGCCGCGCTCCCAACAGTGAACACGTGTCTGATGCATACAGACTTGCATTAGTATGGTATACTAAGAGCTGAACAGGCGTGCTTGTGATGCGCCGTCGCTGGTTATGTGGCATGACTACGACCAGAGGAACTTCCCGACTCCTCGTCCATCGTAGATGCTATGATGGCAGGTTACCCCGCGAAACCATAAGCGGGGGCACGGGTGGCGCAAGCTGCACGTGACGCAAGACGGCAACAGAGAGCAGTCCCGCCGGTCGGGGATGGACGCTAGAACGTTGGCGCGTGCGTTCCCTGGCCGGTAAGGGGTGAAAGGGTGCGGTAAGAGCGCACCGGCGTCGGCAGCGATGTCGGCGGCCAGGCGACTGCGCTGACTGATGAGGAGCAAGGTGCGTGGGACGGGCTTATCGGTGGGAGCTGCAAAGCGCCTGCACCACCTCGCTCGTTCGCATCGCCGCCGCAACGGTGAGGCCAGGTAACACCTGGCAGGCCAGGCGCGGCCTCTGCAATTGCAGAGAGAGAGATGACGGCAAAGAACAGAATCGGGGGTATAGTCATAAGCACGCTTGCCGTATTCCTTGCTATGCATACGTTATGAAACAGCACCAGCCCTGGCAACGTCGGTCTACCATCGCGCTTATTGTGCTGAGCGTATCCGCCATCTTTTTTGTAACCACCGATAATGACCATATCTGGCCGTTGCGCAATCTGCTGCATTACCGGTTCGCTACCTGGTGGTACGAGCGGATGGCGACTGATACCGCAGTTGTTGGCACTGCTATCCTGCAGGGGTGTGTGTACAACACGCACCATCAACCCATACCTGACGCGCTGGTGCTGCTGGCCGAACCCACTGGCCAGGTACATACCACGACAACCACCGCCGATGGATGTTATCGCCTACCAGCTATTCCTACCGGTCGTTATGTGCCCCTGGCCGTAGCGCGTGGCTATGATCCGGCGGTAGGACGATCATGGGGCTTGCCGCTGCGGGTGGCGGCTGGGATACAACCAACGCTTGATTTTCAGTTGCCTCCGGTAGGATTACCTACACTACAACCGGGCAGCGATTTGCGTCTCAGCCCCCCCGTAACGCGCTCGTGGGAACTGCCGCAACCCGGCACAGCCGTGCGGCGCGAGATTTTGTTTGATAGCGGTGGGCGTCCTAATCAGTTAACCTTTCTCTATACGCCGCGTATCACGGCGGAAAACTGGCCGATGCTGCTGGTGGTCTACCCTGGGCAGGCGGACTGGTGGGAAGGTGTGAGCATTCCGCTTGCCGCTGCAGGCTATGCCGTGCTTGCGGTTGGCCCGGCCTATTCTTTGAATCTGGAACCCGATATTGATGAGCTACAACGACTGGTCGCTTTTGCGCGGGCCGGCCGTTTGCCTGGCGTTGATGGACGGCGTATCGCGGTACTGGGGGGGAGTTATAGTAGTCTGCACGTGTTTCGCCTGTTACAACGCGATAGTGGCTTTCGGTGTGCCGTGTCACTGGGCGGTGCCAGCGATCTGTTTGATCTGCGACAGCGCTTTGAAGCCGGGCAGTTTACTCCCCCCTCTGGCCTCGATCAGGCTTTGATCGCCCTCGGAACCCCAGATATGCACCCGATACGCTACTGGCGCTATTCGGCCCGCTATCAACTGCGTACTGACCTGCCAGTGCTGGCGATTCTTCATAGCCGCGATGACGAGGTGGTACCCTTTGAACAGTCGCAATTGCTGGTGACCCGGTTGGAACAGCTAGGCGTTCCTCATGAGGCATACTTTTTTGATGGTATGTCGCACTATCTGCTGGCAGATCGGCCTTCAGCCGAGTTGACCTGGATCTACCATCTCATATTGGACTTTTTGCAGCGGACGATATGATGGATGAGATAGCATTTCTGGAACAGTTGGTGCGCATTCCGTCCCTTTCGGGGTGCGAGGCGGCAGCGGCAGCGTTTCTGGTAGACCAGATGCGTCAGATCGGGTGGCCAGCCTATGTTGATGGGGCAGGGAATGCGGTGGGAACTATCGGGGATACTGGCCCGCTCATCGTGTTGTTGGGGCATATTGATACGGTGCCTGGCGATGTGCCCGTGCAGATCAAAGATGGACGGTTGTATGGGCGTGGAGCAGTGGACGCCAAGGGGCCATTTGCTGCCTTCGTCTGTGCAACAGCCCGGGCGGTACAGTCTGGTACGCTGGGCTGCCGCGTGGTACTGATTGGTGCGGTTGAGGAGGAGACAGCCACGTCCAGAGGGGCGCATTATGTGGTTGATGCCTATCAACCTGACTTTTGTGTGATTGGTGAGCCGAGTGGCTGGGATCGCATTACGCTCGGCTATAAAGGGCGGCTGCTGGTGCATTATCGCCGCGTACAACCGGCGGCCCATAGTGCCGGCGCGTTGCGAGCCGCACCTGAGTTCATGGTCGATTTCTGGATGGCACTGCTCAGGCGTTGCGCGGAGTATAATGTTGGACGCGAACGACGGTTTGACCAGTTATTGCCCACGCTCCGCCGGGTTGCCAGTGCCGGCGATGGCTTGCAGGATTGGGTAGAGGCGACTATCGGGCTACGCCTGCCGGAAGGTATCGATCCGTATGCGCTGGCGGACGAATTGCAGGCCAGTGTCGATGATGCGGTTTTGACCTTTGAGGGTGCCTGTCCCGCTTTCCGTAGTTCCCGTGCCACACCGCTGGCGAATGCGTTTGTGCGTGCTATCCGTCAGGCCGGCGGTACACCGGGGTTTCTACACAAAACCGGGACAGCAGATATGAACGTAGTTGGCCCGGCCTGGCGTTGCCCGATTGTTGCCTATGGGCCAGGCGACTCGCAGCTGGATCATACGCCCGATGAGCATATTATGCTGGACGAGTATCAGCGGGGCATTGCGGTACTGGCAGATGTGTTGCGCAACCCAGGAAAGAGCGAACGATCATGAGCGTGATGTTGTCTGTGAGACGCATCTGTGCAACACCGGACTCTCAGGCCGCCTCTTCGTCAACATCAATCCTCTACACTCGACGTTGAGCCAGAAAGAGCGAAGAGACTAGTGGTGTTCTTCGACACTCCATGCCTGCACGCCACTGGTGGTGAACGAAAAGGGGCGGAGTTGCACGCCCGCCGCCTGTAGCACACGTTCTAACTCCAGGCGCCGTTCAAAGGGACAGGCAAAGATCATAAATCCACCACCACCAGCCCCGGTAATCTTGCCGCCCCAGGCACCATGTTTACGCGCCAGCATATAGACCTCATCCACAATCGGTGGCGCAATATGCGGCGAAAACGCCTTCTTGACCTCCCAAGCATCGTGGAGCAAGCGCCCAAAGTCAGCAATACGCAAGGTACGTAACAGGCGTGTAGCTTCATCGACAAAGGCTTTTGTTTCGTCATGGTACCGCAGGGTATCGCCCTCCACCAGACGGCGTACCTGATCTTCCATCAAGTGCCGTGACAACTGGCGGCGGTCGCCAATATATCCGAGCAATAATGTACTTTCCAACTCTAACAACGCTGCTGGATCAGTAATGACCGGCTCAACAATCACTCGTGGCCCACCGAAATGATAGACGCACATACCGCCAAATGCTGCGGCATACTGATCTTGACGACCACCAGGAATACCGAGATCGACGCGCTCGATGCGATAGGCCAGCTCTGCCAAGGTATGCGGATCGGTGTCAGCGGTGACGCCATAGGCCGCGTACAGCAGTTTCAACATGCTCACCACCAGTGCTGATGATGATCCCAGGCCACTGCCCGGCGGTACGTCACTAAACATCGTAATGTCAACCCCCACCGGGTGGAGATGATGCTGTGCCACCGGCACCGCGTCCAGCACGGCCTGGGGGAGCGACAGGTGCCCATCCCAACCGCGTTCCGATACCATGCGACTCACTTCTTCGAGATCAAGCGAACGGATCGTAATGCCAGGGGTGGTAGTTGAGCAAAGCATACAGCGCACAAACAGGTTAATCGTACAGTTTAACACCTTCCCGCCATAGGTCTCAGCATATGGGCTGACATCGGTGCCGCCACCAAAGAAGCCGATACGCATGGGAGCGCGGGCCTTATATATCTTCATCGGTACTCCTGTGAAATAGTAATGCACCATGGCACACGTTATACGGTGACGCAAACAGCCCGTCTTGCTCGCCTGTGGCAGTCGCGTTGTTCCAAACGCTGGGAAGAGACTGCTCTGCCGAAGGCGCAACCCATCTGCGCATGGGCAACTGCATAACGTATGCAGTATGCATGCATGGTACATGAACATAGTTGCACAAACGTAACCGTTCAGGTGGTACCTGCGCCAGCAGGGGCGTGGGGCCGCAGGCCCTGCAAAACCGTTGTTCTGGCCCATTCAAAATGGGTCGAAACGAGGAGCCGCACCGAGGAGCAACGCCCCTCCGGACTACCCCACCGGAACGATGACGCACAAACAGCAGGTGACAGTATAGCATACTCTCAGCATGCGATAAGCGGCAAACCGAACGTTCTTATCTATGCAACAGGTCATGTAGCAACCCTGAATGAGTTGTAAAATTTGCCGTCCAGTTTTGAGCCTCGACAGCGCACGACCAGGCAAAAGCCTGGACACCCGTTCTGCACAATCCATGTCAGATTGCCAGGGGTACCTGAGACAGACTGCGGTAAAACTGCGGTCTTGTCATCATACTGCGGTAACACTACGGTGATTTTTAGTAATTATCAGAATCGGAACACAGAAAAAACTACCGTCTCTTAACGTTATTGCTACTACGAGCATTCATATACATTTCAAAAACCCTTATAAGTGCAAGCCTCAAGATCTTACTATAAAAAATAGTAAGATCTGTCATCTCTTACTCATCTGAAAGCCTTTTCAACGACCACTATGTTACGTACAATCAGCATAGTGAGTAAAAGGCATAGGCCGCAGTCTCACCGTAGTTCAACCGCACCTCCACCGCACTACGGTTTTGATATGCTCACCTTAACGTATATATCGCAAACGCATATCTGTTCCGCAGGGTTTTTGTCAGAGGGGTTGCGGGGCACAGACTCCCACGAAATCCGAGAAATCCGAGCAACGCCTGAAGGGGCAGTGCCGCTCCAGACCCCTCAGCGGAACGGGTACGTACACACAGCATGCAAAGCCATGTGCAGCAGACATATTTGAGGAGGGAAATGGAATGATGCATCAGAGTAGCATGATAGTACCAGCGCCGACCGGAAATGTTCAAGCCTACCATGCCTACGAGACGCCCTTGCAGTATATGGAACTCAGTGTACTTATGAAGCACTGTGCGGCGGAGAGTGAGCGTTTCTATCGCGGGCAGGAACATGATACGCGCTATAGCTATGAGTTATTCCGGCGTGCCCTGGTTGAACGTGACGAGGCTGCATGGGAACAACTCTACCAACATTATACCGGGTTGGTCGAGGGGTGGGTGCGGCGCAACAGTGCTTTTATCAGCAGTGGCGAGAGCAGCGAGTATTTTGTGGTAGGTGCCTTCACCAAGTTCTGGCGGGCTGTGACGCCAGAGCGGTTCAGTTCATTTCCGAACCTGGCATCCCTGTTGCATTATCTGCAATTGTGTGCTACCAGTGTGGTGATTGACAGTGTGCGGGCTCAATCGTGGGCCGAGATTGTCCCGGAAGATATGGTTGGGGGTGATGTGATGTCGCAGCATGCGCCCGACGAGGAGGCGATGAACCGGGTGCAACGCGAGGAGTTCTGGCATTTTATTGATACCCAGTTGCATGATGAAATCGAGCGGGTTGTGGTCTATTGTTCCTTCGTATTAGGGCTGGCACCACGGGCTATCTTTTCTCGGCGCAGTGATCTGTTCACGAGTGTCAACGATGTCTACAATGTCAAGCGCAATGTTTTGGGTCGCCTGGGACGCAATGCACAACTCCGCCAGATGATGGCCTCATAGTCTGCGCCTGTGGGAAAGAACTCATCTATGTAAAAATCTGTACTGGCTGCGTTCTCTTATGTGCAAGGAGACAAACCCGATGCGGGTCGTCAAAGGAGCGCAGCTATGGAATCTGGTGGTCAGAACAGCGACAGCTATACGAGTTTTCTCGAATCGAGCAATCCCGCCTTTATGGCTGCAATTGATGGCGAAGCTGACGAAACCACGCTGGAATATCTGCGTACCCATCCGGAACATGCGCATGAAATCGAACTGATGTGTGATTTGCAAAATCGATTGCGCGCCCGGTTATATCGTCTGTTTTGTCCATCCAGTGATATGCTGCGTGACTACCGGTTGGGGCTGCTCACCGACGAGCAACACCAGGTTATTGCGGAACATGTTGCGCTCTGTCCACATTGTGCTGCTGAATTGGGTTTATTGATAACATGTAGCTAATATGACAATGAAACAGCGGTGTACCACAGACGGCAGTGGGAGCTGGTGGTACACCCGGCGTGGGCATATCTCAGCGATTCACTTATCCGGGGATACGCTGAGAACACGCAACCCGTCAAGCTGATGTCTCCCATCGAGATGAGTGGGCCACGCTGTACCACCTGAACCCAGAACGTACGCTTCAGAAGACGCGTACGTTCTGCGCTAGTTGCATTCGATCAATGACCAGGTACGCCTTTTACATATGATCAGACAGATAGGCTGCCAGATCCGAGACGCGCACCGAGTAGCCCCACTCGTTGTCATACCAGGCGACAACCTTGAAGAAATCGTCACCCATACCGATGGTCAGGGGCAGGTCAACGATGCTGCTGCGCGAATCGCCAATAAAATCGCTGCTGACCAGATCACGATGGCTGACTCCCAGAATGCCATTCAATTCTTCGCTCTCGCTGGCTTCGATGAACGCATTGTTAATCTCTTCTACACTGGTACTGCGATTGAGGAGTACGCAGAAATCGACCATTGAGACTGTCGGTGTCGGAACCCGCACGGCAAACCCGTGAAATTTACCCTTCAACTCAGGAATAACCAGTGCCACCGCCTTCGCTGCGCCTGTTGTCGTAGGTACCATATTCATTGCTGCGGCCCGCGCTCGGCGCAGATCCTTGTGAACATTGTCTTGCAGGTTCTGATCCATGGTGTAGGCATGGATCGTTGTCATCAGACCGCTCTTAATCCCAAAGCGATCATTCAGTACCTTGGCGACGGGAGCCAGGCAGTTCGTCGTGCAAGATGCATTGGAGATAATGTGATGTTTCTCTGGATCATACTTGCTATCGTTCACCCCTAGACAGATCGTGATATCTTCCCCTTTAGCTGGTGCACTGATAATGACCTTCTTCGCCCCGGCGGTGAGATGGGCACGGGCCTTCTCCGCCTCCGTGAAACGCCCAGTGGATTCAATGACAATGTCAACGTCAAGATCTCCCCAGGGTAGTTTCGTCGGGTCGCGCTCTTCAAGCGCCGCAATCTCATAGGTCGTATCTTCATACTCGACGGTAATCTTATCTTCCGTAGCGCTGACTTCGCCCTCGAAGGAGCCGTAGGTGGAGTCGTAACTCAGCAGGTGCGCCAGCGTCTTATTATCCGTCAGGTCATTAATGGCGACGACTTCCAGTTCTGGATGGTGTTCCAATATTGCCTTGAAGCTTTGCCGACCAATGCGACCAAATCCATTGATAGCGACTCGAGCCATTCTTCCGCCCTCCTTCTTGTTGCAAGCTTTGCAAAACCATACCTGATCCAGCGTTTTGTGTGAACCACACAGTCCATGTTGAGCGACTGTGCCCAGACCCGGTTGCTGCTCCTACTCATATACGTGACAATCAACACGAAAAATGCAGAGATATTATAGCATAACATATTCAGCGTGCATTGCAACCTGCTGCCGGTGTCTCAGTGTCTTTACTTGTGACCGGTAGTCGGGGGGATGGATCGTCTGCTTCTGCACCTTTGGCAGCATGGTGCTGTTGCAGCCGATGACCTCTGCCTACATCCGATCCCATCACAGCCCTTCTTATAGAGAGATCAAGTAGATGATGTACAATGGTGTGTATGACACACCGAACCTTCCAACTGACGGCCGAAGCCGCATCTGCGCTGCAAGCAGCCGAACACGCCACCCGCGATGCAGCCTATCGCACCC
>Ga0308414_1000307_pt1 | contig 31030 bp, 36 predicted proteins | sample HotsprSampleOS50_FD_205667 | JGI IMG/M metagenome (GOLD analysis project Ga0308414, IMG submission 205667) | Hot spring phototrophic mat microbial communities from Octopus Spring, Yellowstone National Park, Wyoming, United States - 20090730_OS50 ...
CGTCACCGGCGCGACGACCCTGGCACTTCTCGCTTCGGAAATTCAGACGGCTATCGGTACGGCAGGGGTGACTGCGGCGGTGCAGCCGGACGGATCCATCCAGGTCAACAACGCTTCCGGGGTGGCCGTAACGAACCTGCAACTGAGCATCGCGGGCAATTCGGTGTTCGGAAATGCATTCGTCTACCCGAGTACCATCGCCGCCGGTGCCAGCGGTAATTCAAACACCCTGCGCGCGGCCGCCACCGCCACGGACACACTCATGACCATGTTTGATGCCCAGGGGAACAGCCTGGGTCTTCTAGTCAATGACGATTTGACGCTTCTGAACGCGTCGGTCAGGGGAAGCGCTCGCAGCAATGTCCCTATTATTACCAACATTACCAACGCGACCACCTACGAACAGTATCGTGCCGCGCTCCAGAACGCCCTGTTCAGCGCATTCCCGCTGGCGGGTGAGGGGGTCACCATTGAAGCTGACGGATCGCTGCGCATCACCGGAGCCCCAGGTGCACAGAATGGGGTGAGCGGCATCAATATCGGTGCGGGGCCGAACCCGGGCGACGACGTACGGGCGATGTTCCGGGCGGCGCAATTGTTCACTGAATCGCAGGCAGCGGTGGACGCGGCGTCATTCGGCACTTCAGTCCAGGTCTTCGATTCTCTCGGTGCGGGACACAGCGTGACCATACGATTCACCAAAGAAGGCCCCAACAGCTGGTCATGGAACGCAACAGCGGACGGCGGCACCGCATCGGTGGGTTCGGGTATGGTGTCGTTCAATGCCGCGGGACAGAACACGGCTACCACCGGGAGCATCAGTATCCCGGTGACCAACGGTGCGACAACCCCGCTGAACATCACCCCCGACTTCTCCAACATCTTCCAGCTCGCCGGGGAGTTTTCCGTCGCCGCGCGCAGTCAGGACGGCTATCCCATGGGTGTCCTGGACAAATACGAGGTGTCAACGAGCGGGCTCATCACGGGGTTCTTCACCAACGGCTTGAACCAGGTCATGGGACAGATCGCCATGGCAAAATTCTCCAATCCCTCGGGTCTCAACGCGATCGGGGAGAACCTGTTCACGCAATCGACCAATTCAGGGATTGCACAGGTGGGCGAACCGGGATCTTCCGGCCGTGGGACGATAGCTGTTGGTACCCTGGAGATGTCCAACGTGGACATCGCACGGGAATTCACCAACATGATCATCACTGAGAGGGGATTCCAGGCGAACTCACGGGTCATCACCACGTCCGACCAGATGCTGCAGGAACTGGTTAACCTCAAGCGGTAGACAGACCACCCGGCTGATCCGGGACTGAAGCGGCGGCACGACCGCACAAACGCCGCCGCGGGAGCGAGTGTATGATACGATTGACCAGAATCAACGGTCAGGAGCTCACGGTCAACGCCGAACAGATCAAGTTCATCGAAGAAACGCCGGACACAGTCATCACGCTGCTGAACGCTGAGAAACTGATCGTGAAAGAGCGTGCGAACGATGTGGTCGAACGAGTCGTCGCCTATCTCAAGGACCTCAGAAGCGGAATGCGACAGGAAATCTGGAGGATCGAGCGTCTCTGACCTATGGATATCACAACCATAGTAGGTGTACTGTCCGGATTCGGACTGGTGTTCTTGGCTATATCGCTGGGGAGCGGTATCGGCATTTTTTTCGACGCACCATCCCTGATGATCACCGTCGGTGGCGCCTGCGCATCCACACTGCTCAACTATTCGATAAAGCAGATCACAGACATTTTCAATGTGGTGCGCAAAGCGTTCATCCACAAGCTACCGGAACATCCCGAAGTCATCGGCAGGATGGTTGCCCTCGCCGAGAAAGCCCGCAAAGAGGGGATCCTCGCACTGGAAGCGGAAGTCCAGAAGTACGACGATGATTTCCTGCGCAACGGGGTGCAGCTCATCGTGGACGGCGTCGAATCCGATACGATACGTGAGATACTCAACACAGAGCTGTCGTTTCTCAAGGAACGACACAAAATCGGGCAGGGAGTGCTCAACTCGCTGGCGACCTATGCACCGGCGTTTGGCATGATCGGCACACTGATCGGTCTGGTGCAGATGCTCAAGAACCTGGACGACCCTTCCAAGATCGGTCCCGGGATGGCGGTCGCGCTGCTGACGACATTCTACGGTTCCATCATGGCGAACCTGGTGTTCCTGCCCATGGCGGGGAAATTGAAAGTGCGGTCGCAGGAAGAGGTTCTCATCAAGGAGCTGACCATCGAGGGGATCATGTCGGTCCAGTCCGGCGACAATCCGCGGATCATAGCCACCAAACTCAAGGCATTCATCTCGCCGAAACTACGCTCCAAGGTGAGCAAATGAGCGAACAGCCAAGACGCCCGGAATCACCGGACGAGGAGCCCGGGTGCGCGCCGTGGATGACGACATTCGGCGATATGATATCGCTCTTGCTCACGTTCTTCGTACTCCTCGTTTCCATGGCGTCAAAAGAAGACCTGGAATATAACAAGTTCGCGGGGGCCCTGTCAGGCGCGTTGTCCATATACAGCGCCGGTTCGCTGTCGGTCTTCCGCGAAACGCTCGCGGAATGGCGCAAAGCGAAACCGCCGGTCGGTCTCAGGACGTCCACCGCCGAGAAAAAGATACCGATCGTCGCCCGCGCCCAGGACAACTACGTGGTCCTTTCCAGCGAGACGACGGTGTATGTGACCCCGGGGGCCGACTCGGAAGTGGCGCAAGTGGCGGTATGGTTTGAACGTGGAAGCGCCGAGATCAGGCCGGCCTACAGAGCACATCTGGCGAGTGTGGTGGATCTGTTCCGCGATGTTCCGTACCGACTTGAAGTGCGCGGCCATGCGGACGATTCGCCGCAGGGAACCCCTGAGGACAACTGGAGACTCTCCGCAGCACGTGCCCGATCGGTCATCGAGTATCTGGCCCGAGGGGGGATCGCCGTCGATCGGATGGTGCTGGTCGCTTGCGGGGACGCGCATCCGGTGAGGTTGCGTGGATCGGATGGGAGGCGCATGAATCGCGGGGTGTCCATCGTCGTGCTGGAATACGATGGGGAGAGAACCTAACATGCCCAAACGGATCGACGAAGAAGAACCGGAACCCAAGGCACCCGCATACATGGCGCAGTTCGCTTCGCTGATGACTATCATCCTGGCATTCTTCATTTGCATATTCAGCATGGGAACGGTTATTGAAGGAGCAGGTTCTCCGTATGAAAAAGGCAGAGAGTCGGTACGAAGAGCATTCCGGATTCTCGAAGGGCGTTCGGGGGTGCTGAAGGGGGCGCAGAGTTCTGAAGCGATCAAGACAAGGCAAAGGAAATCAGTGCCTCCGAACGAGGAATCGTTCACACCGGAGCAGCTGGATGTGGAAATAGAAGACCTTTTGGGTGAGCTCCCCGCCGGATTCAACCTGTACCGGATGGCGTACGGTGCAGATCTGCATATCGCGGAAACGCTGCTGTTCGAGGCCGGATCGGTACATTTGAAACCGGAAGGCAGAGAGTATCTTAAAAAGCTGCTGCCGTTCATCCAGGCGGGTAGATACCGGATTGTTGTCCGCGGTCACACCGATGAGATGGAGGGACGCCGTGGACTGACCGCCGGCCGCGCGCATGAACTGGCCGCCTTGCGCAGTGTGGCGGTGGCAACCCACTTTGTGGCGCTGGGAGTGTCTCCGGAGAGACTGTACGCCGCCGGATACGGCCCCTTCCAGCCGCTGGTCGCCAACAACACGCCGGAACAGCGCCGGACCAACCGGCGCATCGAACTCGCGTTCTACTTCAAAGGATAGGACACCCATGGACAAAATACTGAAATCACTCCTCAGCATGCAGACGCTCATGTTCGCTGCAAGTATCATCATTGCGGTCGGCAGTTCATACGTTCTCGTAGATCGGGTTCTGGTGCCGCGGGTTATGTCGCGGTATGGAATCACGGAAAGCAGCGCCGCGGTACGGGAGGCGAACGGTGGGCGGGAGGAACGCGGGGGAAAAGCGGGGACACCCAAGAAACCGAGGAAGGGGAGTGGGACGAAGAGCGGCCCGGTATCATACAATCTGGCTCCCATCGTCGTCAACATTCACAAGACGGAGGGTCGGCGGTTTCTCAAAACGGGCATCACGCTCGAGCTGGACGATGCCGCCGTGCTCAAGGAACTTGAGACGGCCGGTCCGAAAGTGACCAACCTCTTGATCGAAGTGCTCAGTGCCTACGGCATCGACGACCTCACGGAAACCTCAGGCAAGGAACGCATTCGCGAGGAACTCAAGGACCGGTTCAATCTGCTGTTGGAGAGCGGAGACGTGCTGGCGGTCTATTTCACCGAATTTGTGATTCAATAGGCCGGGGAGACCGGCAACGCCATGACATCCGAAAAAATACTCAGCCGCGAAGAGATGGATGCGCTGCTGGCAGGATCGCCCGCGGATACGGAACACCGCCTGCAGGGACGCGCGCGGGGGGTGGTGAAGCCGTATGACTTTAAACGCCCGCGCCTGTTCACGAGCGAGCATCTGCGGACACTCGAACGCATGCACAGTGAGTTCGCTGAAGAGGCGGGTGCCGATCTTGCCGTGCAGTTCGCGATCCCTGTCAAGGTGGTGTTTTCGGGGTTTGCGGAGCCTTCGTTGCAGGAACACCTCGGCGCGCAGGCGGCCGACAATGCACTGTTCCTCTGTGCTGTTGAGCCGGGGAACGCACCCGCGCTGGTGGACGTTGCGGGAGACCTTGCCCGGGCGCTGATCGACAGGCTGCTCGGTGGCGAGGGGGCGGCACCTGCCGCGCATGCGCTCACGGAAGTCGAGCTGGGAATACTCGGGGTGTTTGTGGATCGGTGGCTCGCCAAATACCGTACGCCATGGGCGCTTCGGATACCCGGGTTCACCATGAAGGCGGTATCGGCCGTACGTGATCCACAGCGTCCACCGAAAGCTCTCGCAGGGCATCTGGAAGGCCTCTGCTTGCGTGCGGCATTCGAAGTGAAAGTCGGAACGCAGGTCGGCTCAGTCTCGGTGTGCATGTTGCAGTATGGCATCAAACCGTTCATCGGCGCTTTCTGCGGTGGGGGAGTTCAGGGGACGGAGCCGCCACCGGATCGTTCGGTAACCATGGATCATGTCGGCGAGGTGTCTTTGCCGGTGTGCGCATACCTGGGGAACGTGCATATCCGGGTAGATGATTTCATGAGGCTGCAGCGGGGGGATGTCATCGCTCTCGGCGATCTGGAGAACCCCGCCTGGGTCATGGTGGGTGGGGCTGCCCGTTTCCAAGCGAGACTGGGACGAGTGAAGGAACGCCTGGCCGTACAGCTGACTGGAATAGTGCCTGCTGCGGGAGGACGCGGCACATCATGAATGCGACAAACAGGAATGGACGACTCCACCGTCCGTACCATCGGAGCGGGCCAAAACCATGCTGACCGGTCATTCCCGGGACCAGGCGTCGCTCCTGCGTGACATGGCGCGCGATGCACTGCGTGCTGTTTCCGCGGATTCCAGCGACCGCGCATCGCGAATTATCGCTGTCACCAGCGGCAAGGGCGGTGTGGGCAAGACCAATATGGCCGCGAATATTGCGATCGCCTTGCGGGAACACGGCAAGCGCGTCCTGGTGTTCGACGCGGATCTCGGCCTGGCAAACATCGATGTGCTGATCGGCATGCTGCCGCAGTACACTATTCAGCACGTCCTGTCCGGACAGAAATCCTTCTCGGAGATCCTCGTGGATGGGCCGCGGGGCATACAGATCGCCCCGGCCGCTTCGGGGGTTAAGGAACTCGCCAACCTGGACCAGCGGCAGCGGGATGCCGTCGTTCGGAACATCAACGAATACCGGGATGCGGTCGACTATGTGATCATCGATACCGCGGCAGGCCTCTCCTGGAATGTTCTCAGCTTCGTGCTCGCGGCACAGGAAGTCGTGGTGGTCACCACACCGGACCCGACATCCATCACCGATGCGTATGCCATGATCAAGGTGATATCACGCGAGGCCGCCGGACGGACCGTCACCCTGCGTCTGTTGGTAAACAGGGTGAAAAACCGTACCGAGGCGGACGAGGTGGTCGGCAAGATCACCGGAGTTGCTGAACGATTCCTGCAGATGCGGGTGGAATCTCTCGGATACGTATTCGACGACCCTAACGTAGTGCGTGCGGTCAAGCAACAGCGACCTTTCGTCACGGCATTCCCGTATTCCCCGGCGACGAACTGCGTCAATTTCATCGCCGCACGCTTGGCGGGGGAACGCGCGCCCGACCGCGGTACCGGCTTCGGGACGTTTTTCAGCAGACTGCTTTCGCTGATGCAGCGGGGGTGACGTGGCATGGCGGTGGATCGCGACCAGAATCTGTGGCGGGCATACCGCCGGGAGCGCAGTATGCAGGCGAAGGAAGAACTGATTCAGCGCTATGCGTATCTGGTGAAGTACGTGCTGGGTCGGATGCACGTGCTGCTCCCCTCTATGATCGACCAGGACGACCTGACCAGCTCTGGGATCATGGGACTGCTCCAGGCGATTGAACGGTACGACGAGACCAAACGGGTCAAGTTCGAGACCTTCGCGATATGGCGCATCCGCGGGAACATTCTCGATCAGATCCGTGCCGCTGCGCAGACGTCCCGCACCAACCGGCAACGCATGGAACAGATGCGGGTCACGTACCGCGCCCTGGAATCCACCCTGGGTCGCCCCCCTACGGACGAAGAACTGGCGGCTGCGATGGGCATGGAGATCACAGAATTCTACCGGATGGTGGATGAGGGTAGTCTCCAACGCCTGCTCTCGCTCGACTCTCTCTACGAAACAGACGGTGGCGGTACGCTCGCCGACGTGGTACGTGAACCCGCCGAGAACGCGAACCACGAAGAACGAGTGGAATTGCGCATGGCGGTTGCAGATGCCGTGAGCCGTCTCGGGCCGCAGGAACGCATGGTGGTGCGGCTGTACTACTACGAAGGGCTGACACTCAAGGAGATCGCCTGCATTATGAAAGTGACGGAATCCCGCGTGTGCCAGGTGCACCGCCGGGCGATCGTGGCGCTCCAGTCGTATCTCACGGCGAACGCAACGACTTCAAGCGTCGTGCAGATCCCGTCCTGAGGATGATGTCATGGTCGACAGCATGAGCGTCAAGACTGCGCTCTCCCAGATAGACACTGTGCAACGGGTGCAACAGGTACGCCAGAAAGAAGGGCACGTGCAACAAAAACAGTTCCATTCACAGATGGTGCAGCATGCCGGTGAGCAGCTCAAGCAGGTCACACATGCGCCGCCAGCCGAACATGCGGAGGTTCGTGAGCGTGAAGGACATGGCGGAACGGGTGGCGGACGACGGGAAGGACAGCGAGATGCTGACAACACGGCGGAACACGACAATGATGATGAACGCGGTTCGGTGGTCGATATCAAGGTATAAGACGGCCGCCGCTGGAAATCAGCTGAAAAACTTGCTATTTCCTTAGAACAGGTAATGGTGTCGTGCACCCGTGTGGAGGACGCATGTCGAGACCGGGCATCGGTTTGGTGCAGCAGCCGACGGTAGGGATCGGGCACGAGCAGCTGCAGAAGCTGATCGGCCGCCTCAGACTCGCGGAATTCATGGAGCTGTCGGAGCGCGATTTTCGTGAGATCCTGCGCGAGGTGGAATCCGATCCGTTGTTCCGCAGACTCCTCTACCCGGATCGTCCAGAGGAACGTGCCATCAGCTGTCGGCGCTTTCCGCGCGGGGATCTTTCCCGGCGCTGCTTCGAGTTGCGCGAAGATACACATTTACGCCCACCGGCTGACGTGCCTGATCCCGCAGCGCTGCTCGCGGAGCACCGGGCGGCAATCGGTATCATCCAGAAGATCGGCATGGACACCTTCCGACGGTACTTCCTGCACGGCGAAGATCAGCTGACCGTACCGGAGCTCGCCCGTCGCACCGGGCTCACCATCCCTGAGACGAGAACGGTCATCGAGCTCATGGATGAGGTGTTCATCAACGCGGATTTCGCGCAGCACACCCCGTCCATGACCGCACCGGCGGTGCGCTACGCGTGCGTCGCCTCCCTGGAGCTGATCGACGGACGTTTCGTCATTGGTTTTCACCACCCGTCCTACGTGCGCGGGAGATACACTGTGCACTACGATCGGATACGGCAGCTCAAGGAATCGGGCGTGCTCGATCGCGAGGAACGTCGCAAGCTCAACACATTGGTCAAGAGAATCGAGTTGCTCAATGCGCGCAAGCATCTCGTGTACCAGGTACTGGAAGCCGCGGTTGAGATTCAGGAATCATACCTGCTGTCCGGGAATCCGCGGGACCTCAAACCATTCCTGCTCAAGGAACTCGCCGCGAAGATCGGGGTGGACAACAGCCTGATCACCCGATGCATTCAGGAGAAAAGCGTCGAGACCCCGTGGGGGGAGAAGCCGATCCGCTTCTTTTTCCCGAACCGCAAAGAGATCGCGAAGTATTTCGTCGCCGAGATTGTTGAGCGAGAGAACGACGCACTGTCTGACGAACAGATACGCACGGTGCTGCGCGAGCGGTACCACATCGACATCTCGCGACGATCAGTCAACGCATACCGTACCAGCATGCGCATCGCCTCGTCGTACCGAAGGGCGGATAAGGCGACAAATCACGTGGCGGACGATCCGACGGGTTGATGACACGGATGATCGCGGGTAATCGACGTGCATTCTACCGTGCAGCCAGCAATCTCCCGGTGCGTTACGGCACCGCCGATTACATCCCGGAAGAGCGGCGGAAGGAGTCGTTTCTGACACGGCGAGGGGTTGTCCTCGACATGAGTGGAGGCGGCCTCAGCATGCTCGTCACTGAAGACATACCCATCGGTTCTACACTGCTCGTAGAACTGACGCTGCCAGGGATGATGGGGGCCCCGCTGCTCCTCGGAGAAGTCGTCCGGAAACGCCCGCACCCGGGCGGTGCGCACTGGACGCTGGGACTACGCTTCCTGAATGTGGAACAGCGCGTCCAGGATCGCATCGTCGGATTCGTTTTCAAGAACGAGATCCGGGAACAGCTTAGGAAACGCTCGAATATCTGACTCTCCAGCCGAACCGCCTGTCCGAAAGCACCCCGGCATCAGAACAAGCAAATCCACCAACAACGGCACTATTTTTGCATACGATGGATTGTCGGCATCTAACCCACAACGGCTTCAGTAAGCCCGGGGTAGGTTACCGGAGGTGTCTATGCCAGAAGAGGCGCAGTCTGTTCGGGAAGTGAAGTCTGTCTCACAAGATGCGGGCGGTGCCGTGACACCGGATGCGCACCCCGTTGAGTTTCCGCCACTGGAGCCGGCGACCGGAGTCAAGCCGGAGTTGAATATAAACATGCTGCTTGACGTGAACCTTGAGGTTGCTGTTCGGTTGGGCACAACGACCCTCCCCATAAAAGACCTTCTAAAAATGGGGGTCGGTTCCGTTGTAGAGCTGCAGCATCCGACCAACCAGCCGGTGGACATACTGGTCAATGACCGTGTTTTCGCCAAAGGTGACATCGTGGTTGTTGATGAACGGTTCGGCGTGCGCATCACCGAGATTCTGAATCCGCGAGAGCGATTGGGCCAGCTGGGATGAATGCCGGAAAGGCGCTGTGTGCTGTAGTGATGGCGTGCGGGCTGGCGGGTGTGCTGAACGCATCTCCTGCGCAGCTCTCCACGGCGAGCGCCCCGTCTGTCTGGGACTACCAGGAACCTGCGGCGAACCAGACGGATGGCGGGGTGGCGGGATACCTGTTGAAAACCCTGACAGGTCTCGCAGTCGTGCTGGGCCTGTTTTTTCTCATGTTCTGGGTTTATCGCAGATTCGTTGAACCACGGCTCGGCTCACCTGCGGTACAACCCGGGGCGGTGCAGGTCCTGGGACATACCATTTTGGGCCCCCGCTCATCCATCTATGTTGTGCGTGCGGCCGGAAGAAGGCTCGTGCTCGGAGTGACACAGCAGTCCATGGTTCTGTTGGCGGATGCGCCGGAAAACGAGCAGTCCAACCGGCGGAGCGAGACGCAATCCGTTGCCGGATTCAAGGCCAGGTTCCGTGAACACGCGGAGCGGATCAAGCGGTCATGACGGAGAAGCGTCGGTCCAGCATCGCCCTGCGGGGGAAGCGGGTTCCGGCGGCTGCACTCCTCTGCACGGCAACCTGGTGGTGCTCCCCGGTGATGGCACAGGCCGTGCCGCTCCTCAACGACTTGGGAAAGGCGCTGCAGAACGCGCGAGGCCCCGGGCAGATCGCCACGACTCTCCAGATCGCCCTGCTCATCACCGTTCTCTCGCTGACCCCCGCCCTGCTCATCATGGTCACGTCGTTCACGCGCATCCTGGTGGTGCTCGCGTTTGTTCGCCAGGCGCTTGCGATGCCGAACGTACCGCCAAACCAGATGTTGATAGGCATTTCCCTGATGCTCACCGTGTTCGTCATGTCGCCGGTATGGGACCGTGCCAACAGCCAGGCCGTGCAGCCGTATATGCGCGGGGAGATATCCGACATCGCGGCTTTGGGGCAGGGGGTTCGGCCGTTTCGCGAGTTCATGCTGCGCCAGACCAGGTCACGGGACCTGGCCCTGTTCATACACCTGGCACGTATGCCCAAGCCGCGCAACGTGGAGGAAGTGCCGCTGCAGGTCGTCATCCCGGCGTTCGTCATCAGCGAACTGAAAACGGCGTTTGAAATCGGCTTCGTTATTTACATCCCGTTCCTGGTCATTGACATGGTCATTGCGACCATCCTGATGTCCATGGGCATGATGATGCTGCCGCCCATGATGGTGTCATTGCCGTTCAAGATCCTGCTGTTCGTTCTGGTGGACGGATGGCACCTGATTGCGCGCGGTGTGGTCATGAGTTTCAAATGACGGCGACAACCCGTATGCGGGGGAAGGATATCCGAATGAAGCGCACGGTCATTGTTGAATTCGGACGGTTCGCGGTGTTCTACGAAGGGATTGACACGCTGAGCCGCCGCCGGCTGGACCGCATCGTCTCGATGTTGGTCGAGGAGCGGCGCCGGCGGGAGCATGCGTCTCTGGTGTTCTCGCAACGGCATACGGCGGACAGGGGTGATTACACCGGCGGCGGATCCGGTGATTCTTCGGCTGGAGCGGTCGGCGTGCACACGGACGTTCCCGGAACCTCGGGCTTCACCCGGTTGGTATTCACGTTCGACCATGGCACGGTGCGCTGCGACGGGCTGCGGAACCTGTCGGAGAATGAACTGGATACCGCCCTGCTCTTGCTGGTCAGGAAACTCAAGCAGCGCACCGGGATGAAAGTGTCCGAACGGATCCACGCAGCCGCGGCGTACTCTGCCTGACATGACTATACAGTTCATCATCCATCTTATGCAGCAGGCCTTTTTTACGACCCTGCTGATCTCGGCGCCCATACTGGTGTTTTCCCTGGTGGTCGGGTTGTTTATCAGCGTTTTCCAGGCGGTCACCCAGATACACGACGCCACACTGACGTTCGTACCCAAAATACTTGCCGCGGTGGTCTCCATCGTACTGTTCGGACCGTGGATCCTGCGTGTCCTGATTGACTTCACGACACGACTGTTCATCTCGCTGCCGGGATTCGTGCGATGAATACGGGAACGTTCAACCCGCTCGCCGATGCAGCCGCCGGATTCGTGGTGATGCTTGCGCGAATCGGGTGCATCGTTGTTTTTGCACCACCGTTCAGCGCCCGTGCGGTTCCGATGCAGGTGAAGATGGTATTCGCGGTGTTTCTCGCGCTCGCGATGCAACCGGTCGTGCGGTTGCCCGGAGTTTCGCTGCTGGAACCTTTCGCGTACGCGATGCTGCTCGCAGGGGAGATGGTGTACGGCACCGTTCTCGGCATCGCCGCAACGACGGTGTTCTGGAGCGTGCAGATGGCCGGGCAGATCGCAGGATACCAAATGGGCTTCGGCATGGTCAATGCGCTCGACATGAACCTGGGAGCCCAGGTCTCATTGGTTGACCACGCACTGTACGTTTTTGCCATTCTGGTGCTCCTTTCCATGAGCGGACATCACTGGCTCATCGAGGCGATACAGCGGAGCTACCAGGTGCTCCCGGTCGGCGGAGGGGGGATACGCGGAGCGCTGGCGGAACGACTGCTGCGCCTCGGGGCGGACAGTATCGCCATTGCCGTCAGGATAGCAGCCCCCATCTGTATCACCATGCTGCTCATCAATGTAGTGCTGGGGATCGTGGCGCGCACGATGCCCCAGATCAATATTTTCATCGTCGGATTCCCGTTACAGATCGGTCTGGGACTGCTGACGCTCGGCCTGGTGTCGGGCGTGTTCGTGAACCTACTCATGCAGCTCTTCACCCGCGTGCCGTCGTTCGTGGAACAAACGGCCCGCGCGGCTGGGACCTGACGGAGGGTGACGGATGGCTGAGGAGCAGTCGGGGCAGCAACGTACTGAACGGGCCACGCCGCGACGCCGGGAGGACGCGCGTAAACGCGGCATGGTGGCACGGAGCATGGAGGTCAACACGGCGGCCGTGCTCATCGCGTCGCTTTCGTTCTTCTATCTGGCGCGCGCGCTCATCTATGAACGTTTCGCCGACCTCACGCGAACCCTGTATGCGTGGGTGCCGTCCTTCCGCTTGACTCCCGGGAACATTGGAATCATCGCGACGAAAGTGGGGTGGGCGATTGCAATCAGTATACTCCCGTTTCTGGTGTTGCTGTTCGCCGTCGGCATCCTCGCCAATGTCGGCCAGTTCGGATTCCTCCTGAGCACCGAAGCGCTCAAGCCCAAGTTAGACCGCATCAACCCGCTCTCCGGGTTTAAGCGGCTCTTCTCCATGCGGGAAACAGGGGAACTGGTCAAAGCGCTGCTCAAACTCGGGGTGGTTGGGTACATCGGTTACACCACCGTGCAGGGGAGTTTTCCGGAGCTCCTGGGGCTGTCCGGCGTGGCCACCGGCGCGGCGGCGACCACGATCGCGGGATTGTTGTTCGCCGTCTCATTCCGCTGTATCGCGGCATTCGTCGTGCTGGCGGTACTGGACACGCTCTTCCAGCGGTATGTCTATGAACGCCAGATCATGATGACCAAGCAGGAAGTCCAGGAGGAGATGAAGCATACAGAAGGCAACCCACACATCAAATCCCGCATCCGTTCGCTGCAGCGTCAGACGGCCATGAAGCGCATGATGGAGAAGGTTCCCCAGGCCGACGTAGTGATCACCAACCCGACCCGGCTTGCCATCGCAGTTGCCTACGATCCTGAAACAATGAAGGCGCCCCGTGTTGTAGCAAAGGGAGCGCGCCTGGTGGCCCGGCGTATCATCGAGATAGCCAGACAGCACCATATCCCCATCGTAGAAAACAAGCCCCTCGCCCGCTCGCTCTTCAAGCTGGCGGATGTCGGTGAGTCGGTACCGGTGGAATTGTATCAGGCTATCGCCGAGATCCTGGCGTATGTATACCATCTGCATGGCCGGTGGTCCCGCAGCCACGGCGGTGCGGCGGAGGCCCGTGCATGAGCAGAGGGATAACACCCGGGTGGGGTGGCGCGCATGGCTGAACAGACGCGGGGAAAGCCGGGGCCGCTCGAACGGATAACGTCCAATGTGGATGCGATGTTGGCGGTAGCCATCGTCGGCGTCATGGTCCTGATGATCATCCCGCTGCCGACCCAGCTCATGAGCGTGCTGCTGGTGCTCAACATCTCCGTATCGGTGGTGGTGCTGCTGATGTCCATGTACATCACCTCGGCGCTGCAGTTCTCGTCGTTCCCGTCGGTGCTGCTCTCTCTCACCATCTTCAGACTCGCGCTCAACGTCGCCTCCACCAAGCTCATTCTCTTGCAGGCGGACGCCGGCGATGTGGTGCGCGCATTCGGCGAGGTCGTGGTGCGCGGCAACATCGTGGTCGGGTTCGTCATCTTCATCATCCTGGTCATCGTGCAGTTCATCGTGATCACCAAGGGCGCGGAACGCGTCTCCGAAGTCGCTGCACGGTTCACCCTGGACGCCATGCCCGGCAAACAGATGGGCGTGGACGCCGACCTGAACGCCGGCATCATCGGCGAGGCTGAGGCGCGCGCCCGCCGTGAACAGATCCGTCAGGAGGCCGACTTTTACGGCGCCATGGACGGTGCCAGCAAATTCGTGCGGGGCGACGCGGTGGCGTCCATCATCGTCTTGGTCATCAACATACTCGGCGGAATCCTCATCGGTCTCGTCCAGGGGAAAATGGACTGGCTGACCGTCCTCAAGACCTACACCATCCTCACCATCGGCGACGGTCTCGTCCACCAGATTCCCGCCTTGTTCATCTCGACGGCGACCGGACTGGTGGTGACGCGAACGGTCAGCAGCGGCGGCAATCTGGGCCAGGAAATTGCCGGCCAGGTGCTCGCCTATCCGAAGGCGCTGCTGATCTCCATGGGCACGCTGTTCGCCTTCGGACTCTTCGGCTTCGTATCCGGTCTCCCGTCGGTGCCGTTCCTGGTTGTCGGCGCGATCATCGGCGCGATCGTGTACCTGTCAGGGATGCAGCGGAAAACCGCCGAGGCGGCTGCCGCTGCCGCTTCCGAAACCGCCAGGAAGGAGGCGCCGCGCGGACCCGAAGACGTTTCGCAGCTGCTCACCATGGACATCCTGGAGCTCGAAATCGGCTACAGCCTCATCCCGCTGGTGGACACCACGCAGAACGGTGATCTCCTGTACCGTATCACCATGGTCCGCAAGCAGACGACCCAAGATCTGGGCATCATCGTTCCCCCGGTCCGCATACGCGATAACATTACGCTGCCCCTCAAAACGTATGTCATCAAGATCCGCGGCATCGAGATCGCCCGCGGTGAAGTGATGGTCAACCAACTGCTGGCGATGAGTCCCGGGGAAACCACTGCGCGTATACCCGGAACGCCTACGGTGGAGCCTGCGTTCGGTCTCCCGGCCCTGTGGATTACCGAGGAATACAAGACCGAGGCGGAGATGAACGGCTTCACGGTGATAGATCCCTCATCGGTCATCTCCACGCACCTCTCGGAGGTTATCAAATCCCACGCGCACGAACTCCTGGGACGTCAGGAAACCCAGCAGCTCATCAACAATCTCAAGGAAAAAGGCAACTCGGCGGTGATCGACGAACTGATACCCTCCCTCATGAACATCGGGGCCGTACAGAAAGTCCTCCAGAACCTGCTGCGCGAACGGGTCTCCATACGCAATCTGGTGACCATCCTGGAAACTCTCGCAGACTACGCACCGCATACCAAGGACCATGAGGTATTGACGGAATACGTGCGGCACGCGCTTTCGCGTCAGATTTCACGGCAGTTCCTGGACCGGGACGGCAAGATACCGGCGGTGACGCTGGATCCCCGCCTCGAGAAGTTCATATCCGAATCGGTGCAGCACACTGAACGCGGTTCGTATATCAGCATGGATCCCGCGGTGGCGAAAAGCATTATCGGGGCGCTCTCGGAAAAAATCGAGAAGGCGGTCGCCCTGGGACACCAGCCTCTGGTCATGTGTTCCGCCGGAATCCGCCTCTACTTCAAGAAGTTTATCGAACAATTCATCCCGACACTGCCGGTGGTATCGTACAGCGAGGTGAACTCGGATGTGCGTGTCACCCCGATCGGCATGGTCGGGTATGACGCGGTTGCGGGAGGTTCGACGCAGTGAGGACCAAGACGTATTGCGGCAGGACGCTCCAGCAGGTGTTCGCCGATATTGAGGCGGAAACGCACGACCGGGGATGGCGTACCTCGGTGTTGAAGATTGAACACGGCAGCGCCGGCGGGTTCTTCGGACTGTTCGGCAGGGGAAAGGTTTCGGTCACCGTCGCCCTGGAAGAGGAGAATCCGGGCGAAGCGGTACCCCTCCCGGTCGCACCGGCAGTTGTAGGTACCGCGCAAGCGGCGCATCGCGCGGCCCCCCATCCGCGGCCGAAGACATCCCGCCCGCGTAAACGCGCGTGCATCAGGCGGCTGACACGCGTAAAAGTGCCGTCGGCAGCGGGCCATGATGCCGGTTCTCAGCCCGCAAAAACGGCCATCCCAGCCATTCTACTGAGAATGCGCCAACAGCTGATGAACCAGGACGTTGAACCCCGGCACGCGGATCGCCTGGTATCGGCGGTGGCGGCGGAAACAGGCTCGAAGGCGGAAAAAAATCCGGAGTTGGCATTGGCTGCCATGGAACGGCATATCGCACGCCGGCTCCCATCCTCGGGTCCCCTGACCTGCATCCCCAACGGATTGCGGGTCGCCGTGTTCACCGGCCCCACGGGTGTCGGAAAGACCACCACCATCGCGAAACTCGCAGCCCGTCTGTGCTTCTCGGAGAAAAAACGGATCGCCCTCGTCACCATGGACACGTTCCGCGTCGCGGCAACCGACCAATTGCGCACGTATGCACGCATCCTGGACGTGTCCTGTGAAACCGCAACCACTCCCGAGGAACTCCGCGTCGCCGTCCACCGGCACGCGGACAAAGATGTGGTGCTGGTTGACACCGCCGGGCAGTCACCTTCTAATAGCCTGCGCATCGCGGAACTTCGGGACTTCCTCGCGCCGATCCGCCCCGTTGAGACATACCTGCTGATGAACGCGGGCATGCGCATTCAGGATGCCGAGATGTGCATGGAGAGCTTCGGGGCGATATCTCCGGACCGCCTGATATTCACCAAGCTGGATGAAACGTCCTGCTACGGCTTGATATTCGAGGTGTCCCAGCGATTCAGACTGCCCATTGCATACCTCACCACCGGCCAGAACGTTCCGCAGGACATCCAGACCGCAGACAGCCGTACCATGGCGCGACTGCTATTGGGCGCGGGCGGTGAAAGTCCGGCGTGAACGGGGGATGGCAGCCCAATTGCATATAACGTTGCAGACCTCAGGCGTTTCAGAGGAGGAGAACATGCTTCAGGGTATCAAGTTCGCGGCGGATGCGATGGTGGCGGCCGCCCAGGCGCAGGATGTCACCGCCAACAACATCGCAAACACGGATACCGCCGGTTTCCGGAAGGAAACTCCGGTGTTTCGCAGTTTCAGCAGCATCCTGCAGGACACTCTCCGGCAAGACGCCCCCAGGGTCAAGGGCGGCGTCGTCCTTGACGCCACCGTCACCGACCGTACACAGGGGCGCGTTGTCGCCACCGAGAACCCATGGGATGTCGCCCTGGTCGGCGAGGGATATTTCGCAGTTGAGACTCCCTCAGGAATCCGCTATACCAGAAACGGCTCATTCGGCCTGAACCGCATCATGGCCTTGGTCACGCAGGACGGGCATCCGGTGCTGGGCCAGCGCGGACCGATAGTCCTGCCGGAACGCGGCGATGTATCCATCTCAGCGGACGGGGTCATTCATGTTGACGGCGCGGAGTGGGATCGTTTTGCGGTGGTCGCCGCGGGAGAAGGAGGCGGTTTCATCAAGGAAGGGCTCAACCTCTACCGGTACGACGGTGCAGGCGAGCCTCTCCCATCATCGGCCGAAGTGCTGTCGGGGCACCTGGAGATGTCTACGGTGAACCCGATTCAGGAAATCGTCGCCATGATCGCGCACCTGCGCGGTTTCGAATCAGCGCAGCGCGCCGTACAGTTGCAGGATAGTACGCTCAACAAGGCGGTCAACGAGATCGGCAAGATCGCCTGACCAGCTCCGGGAGGATACTGATATGCTCAGAGCACTGTGGTCGGCTGCAACCGGCATGTACGCACAGCAACTGCGCGTTGACACACTCGCCAACAACCTGGCGAACGTCAACACCGTTGGGTTCAAGAAGATGCGCGTGGATTTCCAGGACCTGTTCTACCAGACGGTCGCGCCTGCAGGCGCCAGGACGACCAGCCAATCGGAGACGACGACCGGCATTCAGATCGGGATGGGGACGAGGCCGGTCGCCACGCAGAAGATCTTCCTCCAGGGGGAATACGAGAGCACCGAGAATCCCCTGGATATGGTTATCGAGGGTGCAGGATTCTTCCAGGTGACCATGCCCGATGGAACGATCGCCTACACCCGTGCGGGGGACTTCAAAAAAAACGCCGACGGCATGTTGGTTACCTCTGACGGGTATTACCTCGAACCATCCATCGTGATTCCGGAAAACGCCTCCGAAGTGCACGTAGGTTCGGACGGGACGATATCCGTACGCGCGGGAGGGGAGATACAGACTATCGGAACCATGGAACTGGCGCGTTTCGTCAATCCCGCCGGTCTCATGAACATCGGCAGAAATCTGTTCGTCGCAACGGCCGCTTCGGGCGACGCGATCGTCGGCACACCCGGGACGGAGGGATTCGGGACGCTCGCTCAGGGGGTTCTGGAAATGTCCAACGTGAAGGTGGTTGAGGAGATGGTCAATATGATCACCGCGCAGCGCGCCTATGAGATAAATTCCAAGGTCATCAAGACGGCTGACGATATGATCGCGCTGGCGAACAACATGGTGCGGTGAACCGCAACCGAAAAACGATGAAAGCCATCGCGATGGCCGTTCTAATCGCCTGCTGTTGCAGGGTGCAGATGACCGCGCGACCGGTCACCGCGACGGAATTATGCACCGTCGCGGAACACGCATGCCGGGCACAGCTGGCCGACAACGGGAACGCGGAGATCGTGTTCATCGGCGCACGGAACGACATGGATGTGCAGGGGGAACACGTCACCGTGGTCGCCCGGCCGTTCTTCATCGATCGCCCGGCCGGACCTGTCACCGTCACGCTCGACATCGTCGCGGACGGCAAGACGGCCGCCGTGGTGCGGGTTCCATTGCGTGTCTCGCTCACCCGGGAAGTACCGGTGGCTGCACGGGATATCGCGCGCGGTCAGGTGATCTCGGGATCCGACATCATGCTCCAACGCGTTACGCTGGCAGCTATTCCGCGCACATTGATCGTTGAAGCCGCCGGTGTCATCGGACAACGCGCCCGCTGCCGCATCCCGCGCGCAAGCAGGCTGTACGAACGCATGGTGGAGCAGCCGCCTGCTGTCACCGGCAAGGAGACGATCACTGTGGTCGCCGACGCCGGGCGGTGTCGTGTTGCGTTTCAGGCACACGCGCAGCAGGATGGACGTGTGGGTGACCGTATCAAGGTTCTCAACCCAGCGAACAACCGGGTCATCCGTGCGGTGGTGACAGGTCCGGGAACCGTCCGGATCGCGGGAGGTAGACCATGAACATCCGGATTCCGGTATCGATGTTTCTCACCGTCGCGGCCGCGGCCACAGCGCTGTATGCGCAGGCCGGTCCCGGCGCCCGTGCGTCGACAGAGAGCATTCCGTCGTACGAAGGGGCGTTCCTTTTCAGCGACCTCAAGGCCTACCGGACCGGTGACCTCATCACCGTTGTCGTCATGGAAAACGCCCGTGCGGAGAAAGGAATCAGCCGCCGACTTACCAAGAGGTCGGGAACCGACATGACGGTCAACCTGTCACCCTACGTCCAGGGGGTCAACGGCAATCCCCGGTTCAACGCAAACACCGCATACGATAACGGGGTCAGCACACAGCGAAAAGGGACGCTTTTTGCGAATGTCACCGTCGAAGTGACCGAGGTGCTCGCCAACGGCAACCTGCGTATCGCCGGATCGCAGATCATCAACATAGACGGCGAACGGCAGACCATCCGGATCGCCGGGGTGGTCCGCCCCGGGGACATCAGCGCTGGCAATACCGTCCTTTCAAGCTCCATCGCCGATGCCCGGATCGAGTATTCCGGCAGGGAAAACCGCAATACGTGGGTCCACTGGCTCGGACCGGTCGGCTGGCTGTACAACTGGATATTCTGAGGTGAACGCATGAACGGGTCCCCCATACGCCGCCTCGTGGCATCAATGGTGTTGCTTTCGGTAGTCTCCGGACACGCACAGGTTCGCATCAAGGACATTTCGCGGGTGGAAGGCACCCGGGATGTCCAGCTGATCGGCTACGGGCTGGTCGTCGGACTGGACGGCACCGGGGATCGGGCGAAGGCGATGATGACCGTGCACGCGGTGGCCAACATGCTGTCACGCATGGGGGTGTCCGTACCGGAAGCTCAGATGCGGGTGCGTAATGTTGCATCGGTCGTGGTCACGGCGAAAGCGGGATCATTCGTCAGGAAAGGAACGGCGATGGATGCCGTCGTCTCCGCGCTCGGGGATGCGACATCGCTCAAGGGAGGGACGTTGCTGCTGACGCCGCTGCGGGGCTTGGACGGCACTGTGGCGGCATTCGCGCAGGGACCACTCACCGTCGAAGGTCGCCGCTCCGGGTATCTCTCCACCCCCGGACAATGCACGGGACGCGTGGTCGAAGGTGCCATCGTCCAGCGCGACATGGAGGCCGGGAACTGGCTGCTCAACGACGGAGCCACCACGTACGCCAGCATCGCGCTGTTCAGGCCGGACTTCACCACCGCCGAGCGGATCGCCGCCAGTGTCAATGGGCGCTTCCCGGGAACTGCAACGGCAATTGACCCGGGCATCGTGCGCATAACCGTTCCGGCAGAACACGCATCACTCCCGGTACGATTTCTGGCGATGGTGGAATCGCTCCCTGTGGAACCTGACGGCGTGGCGCGGATCGTGATCAACGAACGTACCGGGACGGTGGTCATGGGCAACAACATCACCGTCTCCCCCGTGGCGGTGTCACACAACAACGTGCAGATAGAGATCGGCACCTCCGGCAAGGATCCCGGTGATGGGACGGTGGTACTCAAGGGCGCATCGGTTGACGAGCTGGTCACGGCGCTCAACACGCTGGGATTCAAGCCCGGCGACATCATCAGCATTTTCAAGGCGATCAAACGGGCCGGCGGTATCCAGGCGGAACTGGAGCTCATGTGATGGTCACCCGAGGCATTCATCCCGTATCGGCGAACCTTTCCCGGGGTACCCCGGGCCCATCGCGCTCCGCGCTGGCCAAGGCATGCAGGGAGTTCGAATCGCTGTTCATCCAGGCCATGCTCAAGGAGATGCGCAAATCGGTCCCACGTGGTGAAGGCATATTCGCACTTTCGACAGGCGAAGAGATATTTGGAGAATTCATGGATCAAGAGCTCGCACGGCAGGTCGCCGGTGCGGGCGTGGTGGGGATTGCGCGCATCGTGGAAAGCCAGCAGGTTTTAGATCCCGGCAGACATACAACACCCCCCGCTAAAGAAAATCCAAGAAAAACCGATATAATATATAAGACGGGATTACCGCATAAGCGTCCCGGAGGCATACGATGACTATCAAACCAGACAAGACGACCAATACGCAGCGGGGGACATACCCTGTCCATTCCTCCGCTCCCGGCAGGGCCGGGCGGGCACCAGCTGCGCAGCGCGGATCAGGGGAAACCGCATCCATTCCGCCGGCGGGCGATGAGGTCGTTCTGTCCGACAAGGCGCGCGAAATACTGGCGGCCCGGCAGGCGATGCTCGCATCCCCGGAGGTGCGTGCGGATCGCGTAGAGGAAATCAAGCGTAACATTCGCGACGGGGTGTATGAGCACGACACGGACAGACTCGCCGATGCTCTGATCCGCAAGAATATCGTGGATCTCCTTGCATGAAAAAAGACCGTCCTGGAACCGACGCTTTCGCGGCGATCGAAGACATTCTCGCCGAGCAGCTCAGCATCTACCAGGAACTGATCACCCTCTCCCGGGGGGAACAACGGTGTCTGGTACAGGGCCGCGCCGACGATTTGCCCGCGATCACCGCCGCCAAGGAATCGGCACTATCACGCATCAGCGTGCTGGAGGAGCGGCGACAGCATGCGGTGCGCCTCCTGCCCATCGCCTATGACGGAGACCGGGGAAAGCTCAACCTGCAGGCGCTGAGCGCCCTGCTGCCCGAAGTCTGGAAACGGCGCTATCAGGAGCTGCAGCGTCGGTTGTCCGCGGCGCTGGAAGAGCTGCATTTTCTCAACGAGTACAACGCCTCGCTCATCCGTCATTGCTTGGAATACACCAGCTACCTCCTGAGTTTCCTGACCGGGGATGCGAACGCGCCCCTGTATACGGGAGCAGGGGAGTTGTTGCCGAAAGGATCTCCGCGGGTGCTGAACCGCCGTGTATGAACCATCACATGCGCTGCAGCACGCAGCAGACACGTAGCGGCGGGGAGATGCACTGATGTCATTCTGGGTGTCGCTGGAGACCGGCGTCCGCGCGCTGCGCGCTTTCCAGATGGCGCTGCAGACAACCCAGCACAACCTCGCCAACGCCGCGACCTCCGGATACTCACGACAGCGGGCACTCCTTGAGCCGACGCTGCCGTACCTCGCTCCGGAAGGTTTCATAGGCACAGGTGTCCAGGTGGGCACCTTCGAACGGGTGCGCGACCGTTTCGTCGACTACCACCTGCAGACGGAAACAGCCACCTCCGGCCGGTGGACAGCCATGCAGAAAATCTATTCCCAGCTGGAGGTCGTCTTCAGCGAGCCGACCGAACGGGCTTTTGCGTCGGTCATGAACGCGTTCTGGAACAGCTGGGAGGACGTCTCAAACGACCCGACCGATATGGTGGCCCGTTCCAACCTGGTGCAACAGGCCGGCACCCTCGCCGACGGTTTCCGGCAGATGCACCAGCGCCTCAACGACCTGCGCCTCAACGTCGACCGGGAAATCCGGGCGCAACCGCAGGCCATAAACGACATGGCCAAAAAAATCGCCCAGATCAACTACCAGATTCAGAGCGTTGAACACCGCTCCATCAAAGCAAACGACCTGCGGGACACGCGCGACAAACTCATAGAACAGATCAGCGAAATAGTCAATGTGCAGGTCCTTGAATCGGACAACGGCAGCGTCAATCTCTACATCTACGGCCACCCATTGGTGTTCGAAAAAAACGCCTTCGAAGTGACGGCTGCGGATCGAGCTGGTTCCGCCCCGCCGATGGCGGAACTGCGGTGGCGGGATTCCGGCGAACTCGTCAACGCCCGGAACGGACGCCTCAAGGCGCTGTACGACATGCGTGACACCGTTATACCCGACAGCATCGCCGTGATCAACCAACTCGCAACCGGTTTCATCCAGCGCATCAACGCGCAACATCTCTCCGGCATGGGATTGGACGGCACATCACGGATCGTGGGTGCCTTGGATTTTCCGGGTGTGCTGTCATCAGACAGAACATTCCACCTCAACGACATACCGGTCAACGTGATGGCAGGGGACGACCTCACCTCCATCGTCGCGCGCATCAACAATGAGTCCGCCCGAACCGGCGTGACGGCATCCGTGTCCGGAGCCCGCCTGGTGCTCAGCGTGGCGCCCGGCTCATCCCGCGCCATCCGCGTGACCGGCGATGCGGACGGTCTGATGGAGGACCTTGGGATCATCAACCCGTTCTTTACCGGCACGGACGCCTCTGACATCGAGGTCAGCAGTGCGGTCCGTGAGGATCCCGCCCGCATCGCCGCCTCGCGCTCGGGAGCGCCGGGCGACAACGAGAACGCCCTGGCGATCATTGCGCTCAAAAACACGTTGACCATGAACACAGGCAGCGCGACGTTCAGTGACTTCTACAACAACGCCGTGGCCCGCATCGGCATGGGATCGCAGGAGGCTGCCCGCTCGGTGGAAAACACCGGCCTGGTCCTGGAGCAACTGGAGAACCTGCGGGAATCGGTTTCCGGGGTGTCTACCGACGAGGAACTGCTCAAGATGCTGCAATACCAGCGCGCCTACGAAGCGGCTGCACGCCTGATATCCACCGCCGACTCCATGTTGGATACGCTGATCAACCGGACGGGAGCGGGCCGGTAACGGGGGATACATGAGAATAACTGACAAGATTATTTCACGCAACCTGACGGGATCCGTGCAGAAGCACCTCCAGGACATGGAAAGCCTGTCGTGGTCAGCATCCTCCGGCAAGAAGATGCGGCGGATGTCGGACGACGCCGTTGCGGCATCGCGCGTGCTGGAACTGCGTTCCGAGGTTCGCACCCTGGCGCGCTACGAAAAAAATCTGAACGAAGCTGTCAAACACCTGGACTACGTGGAATCGCAGCTCAACGCCGCAAACCAGACTCTCATGCAGGCGCGCACTATATCGGTCCAGGGCGCCAGCGACACCACCAACGCGCAGGTGCGCCAGGCGCTCGCCGACGACGTACAGACACTGCGGGAGCGCCTGCTGGATATCGCCAACGCGCGGTTCGGCGACACCTACATTTTCGCCGGATACCGCAGCCTCACTCCCGCCTACGACGCCGATGGCCGATACCGCGGGGACTACGGTGAACGGAAAGCGGAAATCGGTCCCGGGGGCATGACCCTCGGCATGAACATGAACGGCAGGGATGTTTTTGGAGGGACCGTTCGCGGCACCGAACACCTCACGACGCTCCGGGACGCCGCCGGCTCCGCTCTCGGCGTGAGAGCCGGCGACATCATCTCGTTCAACGGCGACATCGGAGGCACACCCATCGCCGGCACCCTGACCGTCTCCGACGCCACCACGCTCAACGACCTTGCCGCGGCGCTCCAGACGGCCCTGCGGGCGGCGTCCATCCCGGGTTCCGGCATAACAGTCACGGTAAAAGAGGACGGCGGGCTGCGGGTGGACAACCCCGATACCGCTGCTTTCCCGCCATCGGTGATTATCAACCACCTGCAACTGACGGTTGCCGGTGCGCCGGTTTTTTCCGCGGCGTTTCCGTTTCCGGCGGCGATCGCCGGTGGAAACGACTTTGCGGAAACGCCGCCCCTCCGGACCGACTCCGATGCGTTCGCGGTGCTCAAAGACCTGGAAACCGCTCTCCGCACCGATTCCGCGACCGGCGTCAACGACCAGATCGAACGCATCCAAACCGCACTGGATCGCATCCTCCGCGCCCGGGCCGAGATCGGCCATCGCGTCAACAAAGCCGAACTCTCAGGCAACCATATCACCGAGATGGAAGCGGTGGTCACCCGTCTCATATCCGACGAAGAGGATGCCGACTTTGTGAAAACACTCACCGACCTGCAATCGGTGCGCAACGTCTACGAATCCTCGCTCGCGATGACCGCCAATATCTATCGGACATCCCTGCTAGACTTCATCAGGTGACCTCGCGCATCATCTGACAAACTGAAATGGTCGCCGCGAACAGCGCCGAACGAAATCGGCAGCGGCAACGCACAGGCATGGAGAAGACTGCATGAAAATCGAGACCACTAGATTCGGACCGCTGGATACCTCGGAAGACGATCTGATCACCTTTCCGGAGGGCATCATCGGTTACCCCGACAGGAAGCGATTCGTCCTTTTGCAAAACTCGCCGGAAGACCCTTTCTGCTGGCTGCAATCGACTGAGGACCCCGCGCTCGCGTTCGTGGTCGCCGACCCCACCAGATTCGTGCCGGACTACACCGTCAAAGTGCCGCCGGAGGAGGTGTCTCCCATCTCCCTGGCGGGCGTCGGAGACGCCCGCATCCTCGTATTCGTGGTCATTCCCGCGGAGAATCCGCTTGAAACGCGCCTGAATCTGCGCGGCCCCGTCGTCATCAACACCGCCAACCGTCTGGCGCGCCAGCTGGTGCTGTCGGAAGAGTATCCGCTGCGACATACGCTGGTCGGCGCGGGAGCCTGATCATGCTGGTGCTTGCCCGTCGCACCGGCGAGAGCATCGTCATCGGCAACGACATCGAAGTGCTCGTCATCGAGGTCAAGGGGGAACACGTCAAACTCGGCATCAGCGCTCCCAAGTCGGTCCCCGTCAACCGCAAAGAAGTGTACCTGGCGGTGCAACAGGAGAACCAGGCCGCCGCGGCGGCCAGCCCGGAACAACTCGCCCGCATCAAGGAAACCCTGAAACACCATCGCTGACCCGCCGGGCAGACATGCCCTGCGGTGCAACACCCCTCGGAGCGGAACCGCCTCCGTTGGAATCACCTGCCTGTGAACCGATTCCGGGAATCGCATCTATGTACACCCGGGGAATACCGCCTAAACCGCTAAAGTTCCGCTCCTTCCCTGCCGATACTATCCTTGACAAAGAGTACAGCGGCAATCCACCCCGAAAAGGAGGTGATCAGCAGACACGGGGCGGGGTTCGCGGAACACCCCGCAAACAAAAACCGCACACGGTCGGGCACGGAAGCCCGAACCACCATCAAACCCACGGAGGGTGAATCACCATGAGAATCATCCACAACCTCTCGGCGCTCAACGCGTGGAGAAATGTGACAGGGACCAACAGCGCCCTGTCAAAGTCGCTGGAGAAGCTGTCATCCGGATTCCGTATCAACAAAGCGGCGGACGATCCGGCGGGACTCGTGATTTCAGAGAAACTGCGCTCACAGATCAGCGGCGTGGAACAGGCCATCAACAACACCCAGGACGCCATCGCTATGATCCAGACGGCCGAGGGTGCCATGACCGAAATCCACACCATGCTCAACTCGATGCGCGCCCTGGCTGTGCACGCAGCCAACACCGGGGCCACCAGCGCAACGGCCATTGCGGCGGACCAGCAACAGGTTGACTCGGCCATTGAGTCTATACAACAGATCGTCAACACCACGGCGTTCATCGGCAAAAAACTGTTGGACGGAACTTCCGGCAACGTGGGCACGGTGCTCAACACCACAGCGGTGGCATCCGTGACCCCCAGCAATACGGCCCCCACCGGCACCAATTACGTGAATGTTGTCGTAACCACCCGAGCGGAACGAGCGTTTGTCAGCGGCAACAATCTGAGCGCCGGCCAAACGCTTGTAGGTGGCGGGAGTATCACCGTGCAGGGCGTCACGGTGAGCTTTGCTCCTGGTACAACGGTCGGCAATGCCGTGGCTCAGATAAATGCCGCACTCACGGCGGCGAACAAAGAAGTGACGGTGACCTTGTCCGGTGATTGGGTGCACTTCACATCAAACAATTACGGCTCTTCTCAAACAGTTTCAGTGTTTGATTTTAACGGCATTCTAGCCGCAGCCGGCCCCTCCGTTGCTTCTGGCAGCGACATCGTCGGGACTATCAACGGAGAATCTGCGACCGGCAACGGTCTGACACTCACGGCGACAGCCGGCACCAGATACGCCGGAATGTCGGTGACGATGACGACCGCCGGGAATGCGCCTGACACATACACGAGTGCCGTGATGGTGCAAGGCAATGCGGTGCAGTTTCAGATCGGCGGCAACAAAAATGAGACCAAGAGGGTGTCCATGGCGAGTCTCGACCCATCGCAGCTCGGTACCACCGCCGGTGGCATCAACGGTCTCAACAGCATGAAGACGGGTGGCGCTTATTCGCTGGCGACCGATCCGCAGACCGCGATAGACATCATCGAAGAAGCTATTGATGATGTCTCCACCGAACGGGCGAAACTCGGCGCGCTGCAGAAGAACCTGCTGGAATCCACGGTGAAGTCCCTGAGCATCGCCTCCGAGAACTTCCAGTCCGCGGAGTCCCGCATCCGTGACGTTGACATGGCCAAGGAGATGGTCGAGTTCACGAAGAACCAGATCCTGCTCCAGGCCGGTACCGCGATGCTCGCGCAGGCGAACGTCGCCCCGCAGGGTGTGCTGCAGCTGCTGCGGTAAGTTGCTTAGGTTTCAACGGCGGGTGGCGCCCCAGGGATGGGGCGCCACCCCCGAACATGCAGGGGCGGGGGAACGAACACCAATGACCGTGCGATGATATCCGCCCGTACAACACAGGAGTCCATACGCAGAGGAGAATACCATGGACGCCATCAAGACCATCGCGGGAAGCATGGAAGCCACCGCGGCGGTATTCCCGAACACAGAGCAGGCATACCAGATTCAGACGGCCAGACAGTTGGACACACACAAACCAGTCACATCGCAGGAACCACTACCGGATCTTGGCATCAAATTTGACACAGAACAGCTGAAGCAACTTCTGGAAAAACTGAACACGGTTCTGGCGATCTACAACACCAAGTTGTCGTTCGGCATGGAAAACAACATCTCCTGGGTGCGTATCATAAATACAGAAAACAACGAAACCATAAAGCAGATACCACCCGAGGAGATCGTCAAGACGATGATGCGCCTCAAGGAAGTTGCCGGGGTTCTGATTAACGAAGAAAAGTAGCACAACGACGACCCCGGCGGCGATCGCGGGGTGCGGCACCGGAGGAATCATGGCGGGCACTTCATCTGTCAGTGGCATCGTTTCGGGCCTGGATACCAACGATATCATAACGAAGCTGATGCAGATCGAGCGCAAACCGCTCGTCAGACTTCAGGCCAAGAAAAACGCTGCCACGACCCAGCTGACGGCATGGCAGGGGATGGCTGCGCGACTGGTCACTCTGAAGATAAACGCCACCGTCCTCAACCGCGAACTCACCTTCGCACAACGGACAGCGGTTTCCAGCGATCTTTCGGCGGTGTCCGTCTCGGTGGGCGGAGTTCCGGATGCGGGAACATACAGGTTCACAGTGCAGCGTCTCGCCAGCGCATCCCAGGTGCTCTCCCGCGGGTACTCCTCCCGCAACACGCCGATAATGCCCGGCGGCACCATCACGGTGAAGGCCGGCAACAACACTGCAGACCAGGACGTCAACGGTTACACCAGTCTGGCCTTTCTCAATAATGGAGCGGGCATCGGCACCGGAAGCATGCGTATCACGGACCGGAACGGCAACAGCGCCCTGTTCTCGTTCACCAACGATCAGACGATACAGGACGTCCTGGACCGCATCAACAACACAACGTCCATCGCGGTGCGGGCCTCCATAAATGACACAGGCACCGGAATTCAGTTGCGCGACATTTCGGGCGGGACCGGTCTTTTCATGGTCGAAGAAGCGGGCGGCACCATGGCGGCGTCCCTCGGGATCCGATCATCGGTGAACGCATCGCAAATCGTGGGCGGCGACCTGGATCCGGCCTACCGCATCACGATAGACGACTCCAACAATACCCTGGAGGGCATTCGGGACGAGATCAACGCCCTCAACGGCCCATTCTACGCATCCATTATCAACACCGGCTCCGGGGCGAACCCGTTCAAGCTGTCATTGTCCAGCGTCCGGACCGGTGCGATAGGTACACTGACCATATCGGGAACCCGTGACCAGGTGGTGGATGAATTAGTCGGCATCGGCGACGGGACCAAGGGAGCCGTAGCGGGCGATTATTCGCTGGGCTACGGGTCGCTTGACGACATCGCGGACGTGTCTTCGTTGACGGTCGGTGGCGTCGCGTTCACCGTACGTGGGGTCGGTCAACGGACGGGCAGCGGCAGCGAGGTGGAGGTTGACATCGCCACGGGCGCACTGCAGTTCTTTTCCGACGGAGTGGCTGTTCATGTTGCAGATGGTCAGGAGATACGGGCGACCTATACACCGTCAGGCATGCACCTGGACAATGTGATACAGGAGGCGCAGGACGCGCTGATCCTCCTGGGGGGAACCAACCCCGAGGTCATCAGCCGGCCAACCAACGTCGTCAACGACCTGATCCCGGGATTGACGCTCACGCTCTTGAAGGCCGGACCAACCCCGGTGACGGTGGACGTCAAAACCGACATCGACGGCATTAAAAAAAACATCAAGGACTTCATTGAAACGGTCAACGGCATTCTCACCGAGATACGTACGCAGAACACGTACGATCCGGATACCAAGAAAAAGGGCGGACCGCTGTTCGGCGACGTCATGCTGATGAACATCGAGAACCAACTGCTTTCTTCGCTGACCCGGACCGTTCCCGGCGTATCATCGTCGTTCAACTCCATTTTCCAGCTGGGGGTGCGGGTCGATGTCTCCGGAACCTTCAGCGTAGACGACACAGAGCTGACCCGTGTCCTGACATACCACCTGGAGGATGTGAAGCGCCTGTTCACCGCGACCGCGAATATCGCGCTGACACCTGGAGCAGTCGTGTCGTCCGGTTCCGCAACGGCGGAGGGTTCACTGGCAGCGCTCAACGACGGAGTAATATCCTCCGAGAACTGGCCGGCCGGCGGTTGGACCAGCGCCCAGGAACTCGGCACGGATTACCTGACGCTGTCGTTTGCGTATCCGCGCCAGATCAACAAAGTGGTGCTGCGTACCATAGACAGCATCACCTATCCTGCCGCATCGTACGGCATCCGGTCCTATGCGTTGCAGTACCTGAAGCAGGGTGCGGATCCGCAGGTGGATGCGTCCTGGGTGACGACGCACACCGTCGCCGACAATACCCGCGGGGTCATGACTCATTTCCTCAGCGGCAAACCGACCGACCGTATCCGGGTGAAAATCACCGGCACCAACGCACCCGACAACCGCGCCCGGATGGTGGAACTCGAAGCATACTCCGACACGGGCATCGCCGGAAATGCCATCAACACACTCGCTTCCATTACGGATGCCGGGTTCGGCCTCATTCCCACGGTCACCGAAAGCATACAAGCGGAACTCCGATACCTCTCCGGACTGGAAACCGAGCTCGAAACCCGCATGGCGCAGCGTGAGGAGAGACTCCGCGCGCAATTCCTCGCGATGGAGTCCGCGCTGGGTAAAATGCAGAGCACCAGCGCATGGCTTTCCTCGCAGCTGACCAATCTTTCACGCAACTGGGGAACGGGAAAGTAACGGCAATCATCCCCGAAACGGACCATCACCATGAATACCGCCACCGGCAACAAGTCGTACCTGGAAAACGCGGTTCTGTCGGCTCCGCCGGAGAAGCTGGTCGTCATGCTCTACGACGGCATGCTGCGTTTTCTCAATCAGGCGATCGAACACATACGCAGCGGCAACCATGCCGAGAGCACGCGGCTCATCGGCCGTGCGCGCGAGATCGTCAAAGAGCTGATGGTGTCGCTCAAGACGGACACCGGCCAGATCGCCTATAACCTGCAGGCGCTGTACCTCTTCGTGTATCAGAAACTCGTGGAAGCAAACTTCTCAAAACGCGAGGAGGAGATCCGCGAAATCATCACACTGATTCAGCCCCTCCGGGACACCTGGGCGGAGGCAGCCCGCAAACGAACAGGCGGGCCCGAACCGGCGATCCGTAAAAACCATTCGGCGTTGAACGTACAGCGCTGACCCAGCGGGGCGCACACATCGCGGACGAAACAACCTGAAGGAGGGTGTTGCTTCCATGCATGTCGGGC
>Ga0308414_1000314_pt1 | contig 30794 bp, 26 predicted proteins | sample HotsprSampleOS50_FD_205667 | JGI IMG/M metagenome (GOLD analysis project Ga0308414, IMG submission 205667) | Hot spring phototrophic mat microbial communities from Octopus Spring, Yellowstone National Park, Wyoming, United States - 20090730_OS50 ...
GCTACACTCTGTCATAGGGAAGCTGGCGCCTCTCTGGTTTAAAACATTTGCTCTCACAAACGTTTATGCCAGAGTTCGCGGCTTCCCGCCAACCCCTGTGTGAGAAATGGCGGCTTGGCCGGCGCCAGCGGCGGCGACAACTGGCGGATCGATCTGCCGCCGGGGGCGTACTCGCCGGTTTTCGAGTTCCATGGGGACACGGCTTTGCCTGCCGCTGCGCCCGCCCCGGAGTTGGCTCAGCAAGAAGGGGATTCCGCTGTTGCGCCGACTCCCCTGGAGACCAGGCCCAAGCGCTTCCCTGGCCGGCTGATGGTTTTGTGGACGGCGGCGATCCTGCTGACGATGGCAGTTGCGGCTCTGTTCCAAGCCACGCCCGATCCCCCCATGGATCATTTCTGGGGCCCGTTTCTGAGCCCCAAGCGGCAGGTTCTGGTCATCCTTCCCGGCCGGGACCGGCTGTTCGCTCCCCCGAGCAAGCTGGCCGAGCTGGCTGAAGCAGCCGGGTCCGGGCCCGACACAGTGAACTTGAAAATGCAGCGCGATGAGTTTCGCGTGGTGCCGAATGCGCAGATGTCGGTCCAGAATTTCCGCGCGGCTGTGGCGATGGCTTCCTTCATCGGCCAGCGCGGGCACGCAGCGAGGTTTCGTTTGGTCAGCGAGAGGACCGTGGATGAGGTGCGCCACAGTTCGGTCATCCTGATCGCTGCCTGTGCAAACCCGTGGGCCACGGAGATGAGCCGGAATCTGCGCTACTATTTCAGGTCCGAGGGGCAGGGCCACACCGAGGTCTGCTGGATCGAGGACCGGAACACCCCCGGCAATCCGAAGTGGATTGTCCAAAAGCTCTGGCCGTATGGCCCGCAGGACACCGATTACGCCATTGTGACGCGGACCATCGCCCCATCCAGCGGGCAAGTGGTGATTGCGTTGGCGGGCGTGAACGGATTCGGGACGCAGGCCGCGGCTGAATCGCTGGCCAGCCCCGAATTCTGGCAGGAGTTTGCCGCCGCCGCCCCGGAGGGTTGGGAGAAGAAAAACCTTCAGATCGTGCTCGAGACGCGCGTCATCCGCGAGATCCCGCATCCGCCGAAGATCCTGGCCATCCACACCTGGCAGGCGGACAACTTCGTTGGGTCCGCCCCCTCGTCTGGCCTCAGTGCCTTGAACAGCACGGCGCTCCACCACTGCGCTGCGCCTGATCCAGATCCTGCCTCGCTCCTCCTGCTGCCGGGTCCGCGACGGTGCATCGCCATGGCTCATGCCTGGCCTGTTCGCCGCCTTCTGCCGGCGCGAGGCTAGGGCAGCAGCACGATCTTGCCCACGCCGTCGGAGTAGGATTCCAGTGTCTCAAAGGCCTGCTGGGCGCGTTCGAGCGGCCAGCGGTGGGTCACCATGGGCGCGAACCGGGCCGCGTGCCCGGCCAGCAATTTGAGCGCGAGTTCGCTGCGGTGGTTGGACCGGCGGACCGGGAAGAACCACTGTTCTTTGCGGCGCAGGGCGAAGAAGTCGACCGGCAGCCGGCCCTCCGACGGCAGCGCCGTGATGACGATCCGCGCGGCCGGGGCGCCCATGTGGATGGCCTGATTGTGCGTGTCGCCCTTGCCGGCGCAATCGAAGACCATGTCCACGCCGCGCTGTCCCGTGTCGCGGAGCACCTCTTTCACCGGATCGGCCGCACCGGGATCGATGACGGCGTCAGCGCCGGCCAGTCGCGCCAGTTCTCTGCGGTGCGCCACCGGTTCAATCGCCCAGATGCGCGCCGCGCCCGCCAGGCGCAGGCACGCGATGGTCGTCAGGCCGATGGGGCCTGCGCCAATCACCGCGGCTGTCTCCCCGAGCTTCGGGGCGCCGAACCGGAAAGAGTGCAGCGCAATGCCGATCGGCTCGAACAGGGTGCCCTCCGCCATTCCCAGCCGCTGCGGCAACGGCAGAAGATTCACCGAGGGCAGGTTGACATGATCCCGAAAAAAGCCCGGTTCGCCGGGGTTGGACAGGAAACGGACATGGTGGCAGAGGTTGTGCCGGCCGCTCATGCAAAACTCGCAATGGTAGCAATAGAGCGGCGCTTCCAGAGCCACGCGGTCTCCGGGCGCCCATTGCGTCACCCCGGGCCCCGTGGCGCTCACCACGCCTGTCGGCTCGTGGCCAAGCACCATGGGGTAGATGCACGGCATGCCGCCCACGCTGCCTTCGGAAAAGTTGTGCAAGTCGCTCCCGCAGACGCCGACCGCCGCCACGCGGACCTGCACCTCGCCGGGGCCGGGCGGCTCCGGCTCGCAAGGGCTGATCTCGAAAGTGCGAAGCCGGGTGAGAAGCGCGACAGCCATGAACGCGGGGGCTACTTCTTGAACAGGCGGTCGAAGGCCAGGCGCGCGTCGGCGGCGCTCTTCGGGGCAGCGATGTCGGGCCGGTCGCTCATGCGGACCACCGACGAGGGCGGCGCGCTGTCGCGGGCCACGGTGACGCGCGGGCGGAAGAACGTGCAGTCGTTGGCCTTGTCCTTGTAGGGAATCCGCGCCGGAATGGGCTTCGTGCACTGGAAGCGCGTGGACGGCTCGAAATACGCGCACTGCTTGCAGCAGTGCAGCTCCGCGCCGCACTTCGGGCAAACGCCCGAGAAATCCATGTCAGGCGGAAACGGCGTGGCGCAGTTGAAACAGCGCGCCGCAGTCACCGTCTCCACCATGCGCGGCAGCCGCGGCCCCGTGATGTCAATGGGCGGCTTGGGGCCTTTCGGTTTCGGCCTTTCCCGCTCGCGCGCTTCACCCGACGGGGCGTCGTAGTCCATGTAGCCCCGTTGCTTGTATTTGCGGTCGCCTTCCATGCGGGAGGATGCTCCTTTGGTGGCTTGGTTGGTCGTCAGTCGTCGCTGTATGCTGACCCGTCTGATGAACAGGCTTGTGTGAATCCGGCTCCCGGCGGGGACCCCTCAAGAAAGATCACGCCACAAGTGATGAGGATCGCACTAGCCGTTGTGCCGATTCCACCGCTCGCCGGAGCATCCCCGCTCCGCCGCGCGGCCGCTCACCCGGCACAACCCATACATATCACGCTTCCCCGCCGAAATCCAGCCCTTTCCGCTACTGCCTGTGCGTCCACTTCACCGGCAGGTGGCAGGGGCGCGTCACCGGGTCCTCGCTGCGGTTGGGGCTGACGCGGAGCGTGTACCCGATCCGCCCGGTCTGGTGCGGGACGAACTCGCGGCCAAACAAATACCGGTCGTTTTGTTTTTCCAGATACGGCAGGCTGATCACCGTGGTGTCGTAGAGATCGCCGTCGGGATTCACGCGCCCGACCACGGCTTCCACGCGCACGTCGGCAGGCTCCAGCCCCGCCAGGTTCACCAGCGCGCGCAACTGGATGGCCGCGCCCGTGATGATGGACCGCCCCACGGCGCTGGAGACATCTTCGATCGACACCCCGGGCCACGCCTGGTCCACCTTCCGGTTCCACTGCGCCTTTTCGCGGGCCCAGCGGTAGCCGTCCTGGCGGGCGCGAAGCCCGGCCAAATGCGCCGGCTCGTACATGCGCTCGGCGTAATCCCGCACCATGCGCTGGCAGTTGAACATCGGGCTCAGATTCATGATCGACGTCTTCACGCGCTTCATCCACGCCACGGGCACGCCTTCTTCACGGTTGCGGTAGTACATCGGCAGGATTTCGGTTTCCAGCAGCGAGTAGATCGAGGAAGCATGCACCTCGTCGAGATCCGGCGTGTAGGGGTCGCGGTCGCCGATGGCCCAGCCGCCCGAGACTTCGTAGGCCTCGTCGAACCAGCCGTCCAGTATCGACAGGTTCAGGGTGCCGTTGATGGCCGCCTTCATGCCGCTGGTGCCGCAGGCTTCCTCGCCGCGGCGCGGGTTGTTCAGCCACAGATCCACGCCCTGCACCAGCTCCCGGCCCACTTCGATGTCGTAGTCCTCGACGAACACAATGTGGCGCGACAGTTCGGGGTCCCGGGCGATCTGGATGATTTCGCGGATCAGCTGCTTGCCCGGAGTGTCCTTGGGATGCGCCTTGCCGGCGATGACCAGTTGCACCGGCATCTGCGGGTTGGTGAGGATCCTCTTCAGCCGCGCAATGTCGCGGAAGATCAGCGTGGCCCGCTTGTAGGTGGCGAACCGGCGCGAGAAGCCGATGGTGAACACCTCCGGGTCGAAGATCTCCGAAAGCCGCTTCTGCTCCGTGCTCGGCGCGTGGCGCTCCTGCGCCCGCTGCAACAGCCTCTCGCGGATGAAGGCGATGAGGCGGCGCTTGCGGCGGCGGCGGATCTCCCACAATTCTTCGTCGGGGATGTCCTCGATCTGGGTCCAGATGGCGGGATCCATGTACTGCTCCCGCCAGCCCGGCGCCAGGTACTGGTCGTACAAGCCGGCGAGGTCCGGATGGAGCCATGTGGGCAGGTGCACGCCGTTGGTGATGGGGATGATCGGAACCTCGTGCACGGGAAAGTCGGGCCACAGGCGGCTGAACATCTCCCGGCTCACCTCCGCGTGCAGCCGGCTCACCGCGTTGCGGTAGGCCGAAGTCTTCAACGCCACGACCGCCATCGAGAAGCGGTCGCCCTGCTCCTCCGTGCCGCCCTGTCCCAGGGCGAGGAAGCGGTCGAACGGCACGTTGTTGCGCTCGCAGTAAGCATGGAAATACTCGTAGATCAGCCCCGGGTCGAACATGTCGATGCCCGCCGGCACGGGCGTGTGCGTGGTGAACGTGTTGTTGGCGCGCGCCGCCTCCAGCGCCTCTTCCCAGCTCAAATTGTGCTCCCGCATCAGCAGGCGCACCCGCTCGAGGGCGAGGAACGCCGAGTGCCCTTCGTTCATGTGGTACACCGTCGGCTCGATGCCCAGTTTCTTCAGCACGCGCATGCCGCCCACCGCGAGCACGAATTCCTGCTGGATGCGCGTCACCGTGTCGCCGCCGTAAAGCTGGTCGGTGATGTCGCGGTATTCCTCGATCGTGTTTTCCGGGATGTTGGTGTCGAGCAGGATCAGCGGCACCCGGCCCACCTGCATTTTCCACGCCTTGACGTGGCAGTGGCCGCGGGGCAGCCGCAGATCGACGACGATCTCCTCCCCGTTCGCATCCTGCGCGGGCGCCACCGGCCAGGTGAAGAAATCGTTGACGGGATACTTTTCCACCTGCCAGCCGTCCGGATTCAGGTGCTGCTCCAGATAGCCTTTCTGGTACAGCAGGCCCACGCCCACCAGGCCCAGGTTGGCGTCGCTGGCCGCCTTGAGATAGTCGCCCGACAGGATGCCCAGGCCGCCGGAGTAAATCGACACCGATTCCAGCAGTCCGTACTCCATGCTGAAATAGGCCACTTTCATCCCGTCCGGCGCCGGCTGCAGGCTCATGTACTCGTCAAACTCGCGGCAGGCGGCCTGATACAGGGCCACATACCGCGGGTCGGCCGCGGCCTTTTGCAGGGTCTCTTGCGGAATGCGGCCCAGCATCAGCACCGGATTGCGGCGGCATTCCTTCCACAGCACCGGGTCCAGGCGGCGAAACACCGGGCGCAAGTTCTGTTTCCAGCTCCAGAGGAAATTCAGAGCGAGCTCGCCCAGCCGCGACAGCTCCGGGGGCAGTGCGGGACTGACAAGAAACTCCTTGATGGGTCGGATGTGGTAAGCCATGAGATGCGTTTTCGCTCCCTGTTCTACGGTAGCAGAGAGCCGCGGCGGCGCCGCATGGCGCGCCCGCAGGGACCGGGCAGCCCTCCTGACCCATTGGATGCTCCGGGCCGCGGCGCGGAGGCGCAATTCCACATCCCGCCGCGGGCGGAAAGAAAACAGGAACAAATGTGTTTGTCATCTTTTTCTCTTGATTATGGCCATCTTGACGTACAATGAAAGCATGAAGTTGAGCGCTCAGGAAGAGTACGGTTTGCGGTGCCTGCTGTACATGGCCCGCCACGGGGAGGATCGAAGCCACAGCATTCCGGAAATCAGCCGCGCGGAGGGCCTCTCGGTCCCCAATGTGGCCAAGCTGATGCGGATCCTGAGGCTGGGAGGGCTCGTGCAGAGCGTGCGGGGACAGGCCGGCGGCTACACCCTGGCCAAGCCTGCGGCGGAAGTGACGGTGTCGGAAGTGCTGGCGCTGCTCGGGGGGAGCTTTTTCAACGCGCACTTCTGCGACCGGCACGCTGGTCTGGAGCGAAACTGCGCGCACACGCAGGACTGTTCGTTGCGCATCCTGTGGGGCGCGGTGCAAAAGAGCCTGGATTCGATTCTGACCCGCACGACGCTGCGGGACCTGCTCCGCAACGAGCAGGAAATGGCGGCGATGCTGAGGGACCGGGTCTCGGCGGCGGTTCTTGAGGCTGCGGAGTCCTTCTCCAGCCCGCGGGCATAGCAATCCGCCGCTCGGCGCAGAACCAGCAGGCAGAGCCGGGCGCCCGCTATTCTGGAAGTTCTGGCGCCCCGGGGCGCCTGTTCTTGTTTCATGTCCCGTCCTGCTCGTCTGCGAAGCCTGATTGTCACCAGCCGCAGGGAAGGCGCCGGCAAGACCCACGTGGCTTGCGCGCTGGCCCGTTGGCTGGTGCATGAAGGCTATGCTCCTGCGCCCCTGCATTTGGCCCGCCGGTCGCCGGACCGGGTGGAGTGTCCGGGGGGCGGCACGGTATCCAGGGATGCGGCGTTGCTGGCGGAAGCCTGCCGCGTGCCGCCGGAGCCGCTGATGGAGTTGGGCTGGGCTGCGCTGGGCGAGCTGGCCTCCCGCAGCGATCTCGTCATTGTCGAAGCCGGCTGGGAGGAAGCCCATGCCGGCGGTTTGCCACGGGTGGTTGTGGACCGGAACGACGCGGAAATCACCGTCAACGGGGTCGCGCTGCCGTTGTTCGCCCCCTCCGTCACACATGCCTGGGCGATGGAGCTGGAAGGGCTGCCGCCGTGGGAATATGCGAGCCGTCCCCGCACGGGCGTGATCAGCCTGCCGCACCTGTTGGAATTTGCCGACCTGGCGCTGCTGCGCGGCGCCGAGTGGTTGACGGCGGCGGGGATCGGGCAGTTCGAATTCCTCGTCGTGCCGGCCACCGCCAACGCGCCGCACGACGCCGCGTGGCTCGAGGAAACCGGCCTGCGGGGCTGGCTCGAACAGCAGGCGCAAGGCGGCGCCGTGGTCATCAGTTGCGGGTGGGAGGTGTCCGGCGCCCGCACGATGGAGCGCGACGATCTCACCGATTACCGCCGGCTTTCCCTGCTGCTCGGGCGGCGCCTGCCGGCGCCTCTGCCGGATGATCCGGTGCTGGACAGCCTGGCCGAGTGGATCGCGCCCTGGGCCCGGCAGGCGGCGCTGTTGCCCGCGCTGTTTTAACGCCTCATTTTCACGCCCTGTCCAGCAGCGTAGTAGATTAGGAGCAGAGCCGCCTGAGGTGCAAGCGGCTCGATGGCCGGGCGGTGGCGGGCCGGACGACCGATCCGGCCGCTGTGGCGCACCGTGGCCGCAACGGCCGCGGGGAGGATGAGATTGACCGTCACGCATGGTGGCAATGTGTTCGCTATCGCGCGGGAGCGCGGTTGGGATTGGCGCGAGATTCTCGATCTGAGCGCCAGCATCAATCCGCTGGGCCCTTCCCCAGCCGTGCGGCCGGCGATCGAAGAGGCCCTGGACCGCGTGGCTCTCTATCCGGAGCCGCTGCCGGAACGGCTCGGCGAAGCGCTGGCCGAAGCCTGGGGCGTTGCGGCCGACCAGATCCTTGTCGGCAGCGGCGGCACGGAGCTGGTCCATTTCCTGGCGCGCGCCGGCTGGAACGGTCCCGCCGCGCTCGCCGTGCCGGTTTGGGCCGAGTTCTACCGCGCCTTCCCCTATGCGCTCCGTGTCCGCGCCGACGAGCCGGAAACCTGGCCGCAGCGCGGGCTTCTGATTCTGAGCCAGCCCGGCAATCCCACGGGCCTCTGCGTCGCTCCGGAAGCGGTCAAGCGTGCGATCGCCAGCCGCGAAGGGCCCGTGCTGATCGATGAAAGCTTCATCGAGTTCACGCGGCTGGAATCGGCCGCGGAGTGGGTGCAGGACCATTCGAACGTCCTGGTTTTGCGCTCGCTGTCGAAGTTTCACGCGTTGCCGGGTTTGCGCGTGGGCGCGCTGGTGGCCTCGCAGGAGTGGATCCGCCGCCTGCGCCGCAAGCGCGATCCCTGGCGCGTCAGCACGCTGGCCGAGGCCGCGGCGCTGGCCGCGGTGCGCGACACCGGGCACGCCGAGCGCACGCGCCTGTTTGTCGAACAGGAGCGCGCCTGGCTGCTGGAGCAACTGGACGCCCTCTCCGGCCTGCGCGTGCTGCCGGGCGAGGCCAACTACCTGCTGGCTTACACGGACCGGCCTGCGGCGCAGGTCTGCCAGTGGTTTCTCGAACGCAAGATCCTGCTGCGCAATTGCGCGCGGCTGCCGGGTGTGGACGGCGAGGCGGTCCGGTTCGCCGTGCGCACGCGGCCGGAGAACGAGCGCTTCCTCGCGGCGGCCCGGGAGTTCTTTTGCGAAGGCTGATCCTCGCCCTGCTGCTTGGCGTGGCGGCGCTGGCCTCTCCGCCGCAACGGATCGTCTCCACTGCGCCGTCGCTGACCGAGATTCTGTTCGCCCTCGGCCTGGGGCCGCGCGTCGCCGGCGTGACCGTGTTTTGCCGCTATCCGCCCGAGGCCTTGCAAAAGCCGAAAATCGGCACGTTTCTCGAGCCGGACTTCGAGCGGATTCTGGCGCAGCGGCCCGATCTCGTCCTCGTCGTGCGCAACCCCGTGCAGTTGGCCGGGCGGCTTTCGCAGTTGGGTCTCCGCGCGATCGAAGTGCCGCAGGACACGGTGGCCGAGATCCTCGCCTCGATCCGCCGGATTGGCAGGCTTGCCGGCGCCGAGGCGCGCGCCGATGCGCTAGCCGCCGCCATCGAACGCGACCTCGACCAGGTGCGGCGGCGCGCGCAAAGCCTGCCGCGGCGCAAGGTGCTCTTCCTGGTGGGCCGCTCGCCGGGCACGCTGCAAGGCATGGTGGGCGTCGGGCCGGGCACGTTCATCGACGAACTGATCCGGCTCGCCGGCGGCGTCAACGCGCTGTCCGGTGCGCCGATGGCGTATCCTCGGGTGTCCGTCGAACAGATCCTCGCCGCCGATCCGGACGTGATTCTGGATATGGGCGACTTCGCGCACCACGAGGGCAAGCCGCTGGAGCCGCCGGAGCAGTTCCGCGCCGTCTGGGCCTCCTACCGCTCCTTGCGGGCGGTGCGGGACAACCGGGTGCGGCAGGTTGCCGGCGAGGCGCTGATCCGCCCGGGGCCGCGCGTGGCCGAAGGCGCAAGGCTGTGTCTGGAGCTGATCCACGGGGCGCGGGCGCGATGACGGCGCGGTTCGAACTCGAACGGGTGGGCATGCGCTACGACGGCGTGCCGGTGCTCGAAGGCGTGACGCTTCGTTTCCCCGGCGCGGAGCTGGTAACCCTCATCGGACCCAACGGGGCGGGCAAGTCCACGATGCTCGGCATCATGGCGGGGCTGCGCAGGGGCCATGAGGGCCGGTGCCTGATGAACGGGCGCGCCGTCACCGAGTGGCGGAGGCGCGAGTTCGCGCGCCTCGTGTCCTTTGTGCCGCAGACGCTGCGCTTCGATTTTCCCTTTACGGCCGAGCAGGTGGTGCTGATGGGGCGCACGCCCTACGCAGGCGGCTTTTTTGACAGCCGCGAAGACTGGCTGGCCGTGCAGGAAGCGATGGAAGAAACCGACACGCGCGCGCTGGCGCGGCGCGATTTCCGCTCGCTCAGCGGGGGCGAGCGGCAGCGCGTGATGCTGGCCGCGGCGCTGGCGCAGAAACCCGCGGCGTTGCTGCTGGACGAGCCGGCCGCGTTTCTCGACCTGCATCATCAGCTCATGATCTACGAGCTGCTCCGGCGGCTGGCCCGCGCCGGGATGCTGGTGGTCGCGGTCACGCACGATGTGAACCTGGCGGCGTCTTTCTCCGACCGCGTGATCGCGCTGCGGGCCGGCCGCGTGGCGGCCGATGCGGCGCCGTGCGACGCCCTTTCGGTGGAGCGGATCCGGGAAGTGTTCGGCGTCGAGGCCGAGTGGGTCACGCGCCGCGGCGGCAAGGCATGGATCGCGTATGGGGATTGATCCTCTCACGCCGGGGCGCGCCGCGCGCGTGTTGCTGCTGGCTGCCGTGTTCGCCGCGGCGGTCATGCTGCTGACGCCGCTGGCGGGCCCGGCGCGGATCGATTTCTGGAAGGCTTGGCGCGGCGAGTTTCCCGATGCGCAGATGTTTTTCGGCGTGCGCTGGCCGCGCACGCTGCTGGCCATGTTGAGCGGCGGCGCGCTGGCGCTGGCGGGCGTGTTGTTCCAGGCCCTGCTGCGCGACCCGCTGGCCACGCCGTTCACGCTGGGGGTTTCGAGCGGCGCCAGCCTGGGCGCGGTGTTGATGATCGTGCTCGGCGTGCACACCTTGTGGGGGCTGCCGGCGCTGTGGGCGGGCGCCGCCTGCGGCGCGCTGGCGGTGCTGGCCATCGTGGTTTCGGTCGCCGCTGAAGGCAGGCGCGTGTCCTCGTTCACGCTGCTGTTGGCCGGCGTCGCCATCAACAGCATCGCCTCCTCGCTCATCATGCTGTTGCACAACCTTGCCACCGTGGGGCAGAGCTTTGCCATCGTGCACTGGCTGATGGGGAACATCGACCCCGTGCCTGCGGGGACGCTGGCAGGGCTGGCGTTGATCGTGCTGCCGGTGTCGATCGCCGCCTGCGCGTTCGCGCGCCATTGGAACCTGATGGCGGTGGGGGAGGAATGGGCCGCCGCGCGCGGCGCCTCGCCGCAGCGGCTCCTGTTGGGCGGCTACCTGGCGGGCAGCCTGCTGGCGGCGGCGGTGACCGCGGTGACCGGCCCGATCGGTTTCGTCGGACTCGTGGTGCCGCACGCGCTCAGGCTCCTGATCGGGAGCGATCACCGCGTGCTGTTGCCGGCGTCGTTCCTCGTGGGCGGCGCGTTTCTCACCCTCTGCGACACCGCCGCCCGCACCCTGCTCAGCGTGGAGCTTCCCGTGAGCGTGGTCACCGCGCTCGTGGGCGGCCCCGTGTTCATCTTCCTGCTCCGCAGCCGCCGGCGCAGTCTTTGGTTGTAACCTTTCTTCCACGGGCGGCGCGCAGGGCGCGGACGGTAGAATGGAAAATTCGGCCGGAGGCCGAACAAGCCGTTGATCAACCGACTCGTCATCGAAAACCTCAAACACCGCAGATTGCGCACCGCTCTCAGCGCCCTCTCCATCGGCTTCCAGGTCACCATGATCCTCGCCGTGGCCGGACTGAGCCGCGGCATGCTGGAAGACTCGCGCAACCGCGCCAAGGGCGTCGGCGCCGACATCTGGATCAAGCCCCCGGGCGCCTCCGCCATTTCTCTCACAGGCGCCAGCATGCCGCAGAGCGTGCTGCGCTACTTCCGCGGCGTGCCTCACGTCAAACTCGCCACGGGCACCGCCATCCAGCCGATCGGCGGCATCAGCACCATCACCGGCATCGACTATGACGAATTCGTTGCCATGAGCGGTCCCTTCCGCTTTCTTGAAGGCGGGCCTTTTCAGGGCGACGACGACGTGATCGTCGACCAGTATTACGCCGGGCAGCAGAAGCTGAAAGCCGGCGACACCGTCACCATCCTCAACCACCAGTGGCGCGTCTGCGGCATCGTCGAGCCCGGCAAGCTGGCGCGCCTGTTCGTGCGGCTGCAGCGCCTGCAGGAACTCACCAACAGCGAGGGCAAGCTGAATCAGGCCTTCCTCAAGCTGGACGACCCTTCCCGCACGCCGGAGGTGATCCGCTATCTCAAAAGCCAGCCGGAGCTGACCGGCTATTCGATCTACTCGATCGAGGAGTTCCTCAGCATGTTCTCCATGAGCAACGTGCCCGGGTTGCAGGCGTTTATCTACGTCATCATCGGCCTTTCCCTCGTCATCGGGTTCCTCGTCGTCGGGCTGACCATGTACACGACCGTGCTCGAGCGGACGCGCGAAATCGGCATCCTCAAGGCCCTGGGCGCGTCGCCGCTCGACATCATCGGCATCCTGGTGCGCGAAACGGTGGTGCTCGCCGTGGCCGGGTGGCTTGCCGGAATCCTGCTGTCGCTGGGCGCGCACTGGGCGATCAACACGCAGGTGCGGGCCAACCTGCAATCGGAAATCGTCCCGGACTGGTGGCCCATCGCGCTCGCCGTTTCCCTGACGGCGAGCCTGCTGGGCGCGCTCTATCCGGGGCTGCGCGCCGCGCGGCAGGACGCCATCGAGGCCCTTTCCTACGAGTAGCAGGACACCATCGTGGAACCGATCATCGTCGTTCGCGATCTCCGCAAGATCTACCATGTGGGCGAGGTGGACGTGCATGCCCTGCGCGGCGTTTCCATGGACGTGCCGCGCGGCGAGTTTGTCAGCATCGTGGGCCCCTCCGGGTCCGGCAAGTCCACCCTGTTTCACGTGCTCGGCGGGCTCACTTCCATCACCTCCGGGCAGGTGATCGTGGACGGGCAGGATCTTTCCAGCCTCACGGACGGCGAGCGCACGCGGCTCCGGCGGCAGAAAGTGGGCTTCGTTTTCCAGCGCTACAATCTGCTGCCGACTCTTTCCGCCCTCGGCAACATCGAAATCGCCCGTTATTTCGGCGGAAATTCCGGCCCTCTGGACAAAGATTTCCTGGAAATCATCCGGCTCTTGGGGATCGAGCACCGCCTGCACCACAAGCCGCGGGCGCTCTCCGGCGGCGAGCAGCAGCGCGTGGCCATCGCCCGCGCTCTCGTCAACCGCCCCGCCATCCTGCTGGCGGACGAGCCCACCGGCAACCTCGACACGGAAAACAGCGAAGCCGTGCTCAGCCTCCTCCGCAGCCTGAACCACCGCTTCGGGCAGACGATCCTGATGATCACGCACAACCCCGAAGCCGCCGCCTTCGCCGACCGCATCATCCAGATGCGCGACGGCAGGGTGGTGCCGCAGAGCTGATTTCTCTTCTGCCGCGGAACAAACCCGGCCCGGCTGCGTCTTTCAGAATGACCATGACCGGACGACTCCCGCTGCTGCTGTCCATACTCTCCCTCCTCCTCCCCGCCGTCAGCCCGGAACGCCTCGATCAGCAGGCGCGCGCCTACCACGAACTGAAGCGTTTCAACGGCGCCGTTGTGGTGGCGCAATCCGGCAAGCCGCTGCTCGCCAAAGGGTACGGGATGGCCAACTTCGAGTGGTCGATCCCCGCCGCGCCGGATGCCCGGTTCCGCCTCGGCTCCATCACCAAACAGTTCACCGCAATGGCGGTCCTGTTGCTCGAGCAGGACGGCAAGCTGTCGGTGGACGATCCCGTTTCCAGGCATTGGAGCGACGGGCCGGAAGCCTGGCGCGGCATCACCATCCATCAGTTGCTCACCCACACGGCAGGGCTTTACAACTACACGGCCCTGCCCGGCTACGCCCGCGACATGCGGCGCACGAAGAGCCCGGCAGAGATCCTCAGGGACGTTGCGGAGCGGCCGCTCGAGTTCCAGCCCGGCACGCAGATGAAATACAGCAATTCTGGATATGTGCTCCTCGGATTGCTTATCGAGAAGCTGAGCGGCATGAGCTACGCCGAGTTCGTCCGGCGCCGCATCTTTGAGCCGCTCGGCATGAACGACACGGGCTACGACTCCGACACGGCCATCATCCCCCGGAGAGCGGCCGGATACGAGCGGCGCGGCGAGGAGCTGCGGAACGCGCAGTTTCTGGACATGAGCCTGCCTCACGCCGCCGGAGCGCTCTACTCCACGTGCCTGGACCTGCTGAAGTGGGACGCCGCCTTGCGCGAGCGCAAGCTCCTGAGCGCGGAAAATTACAGGCGCTATTTCACGCCGGACAAGAACGATTACGCATACGGGTGGGTCGTCAAGGAACGGAATGGCCTGGTGTGGCAGTCCCACGGCGGCGGCATCAACGGCTTTTCGACCATGATCATCCGCGTGCCCGCGAAGGAGCTTCTGGTGGTGGCGCTTGCCAACACGATGCCCGCCCAGGCGTCGAGGCTGGCCGAGGACCTCGCCGCGCTCGCCCTGGGCGAAGAAGTGCCGGCGCCGCAAGCCCGCCAGGAAATCCCCGTTTCGCCTGAAGTCCTCCAGCGCTATGCGGGACAGTACGAGCTGCGTCCCGGCTTCATCATGACCGTCACGGTGGAAGGCGGCCGGTTGATGACGCAGGCGACGGGCCAGCCCAAGGTGCCTGTGTTCGCCGAGAGCGAACGGCGCTTCTTCCCCAAGGTGATCGACGCCACTCTCGAGTTTGAGGTGAACGCCGCGGGCGAGGTGACGGCGCTCATTCTCGAGCAGGGCGGCTCGCGAATCCGGGGGTCCAAAAAATAAACGGCCGGTCAGCGACGGCTCCGGCCCAGATGCCGCGCCACCGCGCCGGCCGCGTCGAGCCAGATCCCGCTGGCAGGGTCTTTCGCGTGCGCCGCGATCGCCTCGATGGCGGCCGAGTCCACAGACTGGAAACGGCGCGGCCCGATGTCATGGCCCACGAAGATGACCCAGCGCCCCTCACGCGCGGCCTGCCGGACGATCTTCAGCGCTTCCTCCGGCCCCATGTCGTCGAACGGCGTGCCCATTGCCTGCGCGGGATCGAAAACGGCCGGGTCGTTGGCCGCTTCGTCCATGTAGCCGCGGCCGAGCAGGAACCGCTCCGCCACCACCGGAACATAGCTGCGCACGTTGCGCCCGCGGCCGACAAACTTCAGCCCGCAAGGATAGGCGAAGCTGACCGGTGTCGCGCCCAACAGCTTGCGGATCGCCTCCTGCGCCGCGTCGATGTCCTGTGCGATGCGCTCCAGATCGTAGTCCTCCAGCGCATTGGAACGCGAGAACGCGTAATTGCCCGTGCAGGGGTGCGTCATGGAATGGTTGCCGATTTCATGGCCCTGCGCGGCGGCGCGCTTCCAGCCGTCCAGGCGGTTTCCCACGTTGTTCGGCGAGACGAAGAACGTGGCGCGCACGCCAAGCTTTTCGAGCAGCGGCAGCCCCGTGTCGATCTGGCTGGTGCGGGCATCGTCGAACGTCAGGCTGACGGCGGCGCGCTTGCCCTCGGGCCAGAGCGATCCTGCATTCTGCGCGGCCGCGGCGGCGCAGAGCAGCAGCGCCAGCGCGGCGAAGCGGAACGCATGGGCGGGACGCGGCATACGCCGCGCACGATCCTATCAAAGCGCGCGCTGCGTTTCAGCAGCCCACTGCAGCGCCTTCCGTCTCCATGAAGTAGTAGGCGATCATGTGGCACACGATCATGTGCCCGTCTTCGATGCGGCCCATGTGCGCGTCGGGCACGCGGATCTCGAGCTGCGCAAGCGGCCCCAGCCTGCCGCCGTCGCGCCCGGTCAGCCCGATGGTGCGCAGGCCGTTCGCGTTGGCCCACTCGACGGCGCGCAGCACATTGGGCGAGTTGCCGGAGCCGCTGAGCGCGATGAGCACGTCGCCCGGACGGGCGAAGTTCTTCAAGGGTTCGACGAACGCCTGCTCGTAGCTCACGTCGTTCGAGTAGGCGGTCAGAGTGGGCAGGTTGTCGTTCAGCGCCAGGATGCGGAAGCGCTCCGGCCGCCCGTAGGAGCATCCCTTGAGCACGTCGCAAACAAAGTGCGAGGCGGTGGCGGCGCTGCCGCCGTTGCCGCAGAGGAACACCGTTTTGTGCGAATCGCGCGCCTCGCGCAGCCACTCGACGGCCTGCGCCACGCGGTCGAGCGGAATCCGCCCCAGCGTCTCCGACAGATTGCGCTGATACCCGGCGATGAAGGACTCGGCTTGCATGCTTCTCCTATTGTCTCCGAGCCTCGAGGCCCAGTTCGTATGCGCCCCACAACACGCTGTCATCGCCCAGCGCGGCGGGGACGACATCGAGCCGCGCGCGCGACCAGGACGTGAGCTGGCGGCGCAGCTCCTCCCGCAGCGGCGCAAACAGAGCATCGCCCGCCTTGCTGATGCCGCCGCCGATGACGATGCGCGCCGGGTTCAACAGCATGATGGCCGCCTTCAGCCCGCGCGCCAGGTCGACGACATAGTCTTCCACGAACGCCGGGTCCTGCATCAGCTCCCGCGCCGTGCGCCCGTAGTCGCGCTCCAGCCACAGGCCGCAGCACATGCGCTCGAAGCAGCCGTTGGAGCCGCACAGGCAGGAAGGGCCGTCGTGGCGGATGTTCAGATGGCCGATTTCGCCTGCGTAGGAATCCGCGCCGCGGTAGACGCCGGATTCGAGCAGAATGCCGCCGCCGATGCCTGTCGAAAGAGTCATGTAGAACAGCGGCCGGAAGCCGCGCCCCGCGCCATGCGTTCCTTCGCCGAGGGCGCCAACGTTGGCGTCGTTGTCCATCAGCACCGGCGCGCCGAATTCGTCCTGCAGCCACGCAGCCAGGTCGAAGCCTTGCCAGCCGCTCACGTGCGTCGAAAGCACCACCTGCTGCGTGGCGAAATCCACGGGGCCGCCGAAGCCGACGCCGATGGCGGTGAACTCCTCCTCCGCGCGCCAGGCGCGGCCGATCCCCCGCAACTGCTCCAGCATCCACTCGCGGCCGCCTTCCCGGTCCGTGCGCCGCGTCTCGCGCCGCCTCATGCGGCCGTCCTGAAACAGCGCCGCGCTGAACTTGGTGCCGCCGATGTCGATGGCGAAGATGCTCATGCCTGCCTGCTCCTGCCTGCCGCCGCCAGCACTTCCTCCGGCGATGCCGTGCCGGTGCCGGGCTTCATGATCGTCACGCTGGCGACCAGGTGGCCGAACCGCGCGGCCTCCACAGGCGCCGCGCCCGCGCGCAACGCCAGCGCCGCTCCGGCAGAGAAACTGTCGCCTGCGCCGCAGATGTCCACCGGGTGCTCCACCCGTTCGGTCGGGATGCGTTCCGCCCTGCGCTCGTCCACCAGCGTGACGCCGTCCCCGCCATGCGTGACCAGCACGAGCGGCGCGGCCGTGGCGCGGCGCAGGTGTTCAAAATCCGGTCCGGGAAGCCCGAGCCGCTCGCACGCCTCGCGCGCCTCGCGCTCGTTCGGCTTCAACACAACCCCGCGGAACTGTTCGATGTGCATCCGCGAGTCGGCCCAGATCAGCAATCCAGGGCGCCGCATCGCCAGCAGTTCCAGCTTTTCCCTCATGCGGGGCGTGACGACCGCCCCCGATGCGGTCTCCATCTGGTCCGAAACCAGGATGAGGTCGAATTCCGCCGCCGCTTTTTCCAGCCTCCGCAGGATCTCCTCTTCCACTTCGCGCGGGGGAGGGAAGGTGATGAAATCAACGCGGCCCAGGTCCTCGACTTCCGTATAGGCGTTGATGAGCTTCGTGTAGGTGAACGTCTGTCCTGGCGCCGTCACCAAAAGCGAGTCCTCGATGCCGCGGCGCGCCAGAGCGGCGCGCAGCTCGTAGCCGTGTCCGTCGTCTCCGATGGTGCCGAGCACCGCCACGCGCCCGCAGCCCAGCGCAGCCAGGTTGGACGCCACGGTGCCGCCCGCGCCGGGCGTGCATTCCGTGCTGACGACCGCGATGCGGTCCAGCCCCGTCTCGCGCGACGGTTCGGCAAGCCGCGGATCATAGCGGCACCAGCGGTCCAGGCAAATGTCGCCCGCCACCAGCGCGCGCATCTTCGGGATGGCGGCAAGAATCTCCCCGGGGGTCATTCGCTCTCCTCCAGCGCCCGCAGCAGCGCCGCGCGCAGCGCGGGAAACGTGGCGCGGTGCTCGCCGCAGAAATAGTAACTCTCGCCGCCGTCGGCCACGGTGCGCACCAGCATGGTCTTGTGCGGGCGGAAGTAGTAGCCGGGGTCGGTCTTCGGCAGTTCCCGGCGGAAATTCCCGTGGATGGGGACGAGATCGAACACGGCGGTGGTGAAATGCCGGATCGCTCTGCCTTCCTGGTGAGCCACGTTGCGCGCCATCGCCAGCGCCTTCAGATACACCTCCGGCCCCATGATGGCCGAGCCGAAAGACAGCAGAAGGCCGCCCTCCAGCCCTTCCACGACGCGGGCGAAGATCAGAAAGTCCCGGTAACTTGCCTCTCCGAGCGCCGCGCCGTCGCAATTCGGGTGCTCGTGCAGGATGTCGTATCCGATGCCTGCGTGAATGGTGACCGGGACGCCGCAGCGCCAGGCGGCGGCAAGCACGCTCCATTCGCGCCAGGGAAACGCAGACTCGTGAATGCGCCTGCCTGCATGCTCGCCCAAGCCTTCCCCGCAGGCGGCGGCGTCGCGGATCCAGTCGTTCAGCTCTCCTGTTTCCCGCCACAGCCCGAACTGTCCTTCGCGGATGTAGCGGGCGACGCTCTCCGTGGTGGCGCCGATCCGCGCCAGTTCGTAATCGTGGATCATGCCGGCGCCATTCATGGCGATGACCGAAAGCGCGCCGCGCTCGAGCAAATCGATGATGTGGCGGTTGGTGCCCGCGCGCAGCAGATGGGCGCCCATCATCAGGATGCGCGCCGAGCCGCGCCGGCATGCATCGGCCCAGCGCCGCGCCACCACGGCCAAATCGGGGTGTTCAAAGGGCGGCGCCGGATCGTCGGGCTGCATCCAGCGGCTGATGTCCAGATCATGGCGCCGCCCGGCCAGAGGCAGGATCCGCAGGCGCGAGCGGTCGAAGAACGGATAGCGCGAGGCCATGGGCGGCACCACATTTCAGTAAATCACAGGCGGAGCACTGAAATGATCCGCTACATCCAATACTCGAAACGGCCCGTGTAGAGCACCCAGCCGCACAGGCAGGCGTTGGTTGCCGCGTGCGCGAGAATCAGGTCCCCGATGTTGCGCGTGCGCACCATCCACGCGTTGTAAGCGATGCCCGCAGCCAGCCCCACCTCCCAAAAAGAGCCGTGCTCGAGAGCGAACAGCACGGCGGTGATCCAGAACGCCCGGGCATGCCAGGAACCCAGCGGCACCTTCTCGAAATCCGGATTCTCGATCCAGCGGATGAGCCATCCGCGCCAGAACAGCTCCTCGACGATGGGAACCAGCACAATGGCGCGGGCGGAGCGCAAAGCCAGGCTCAAAGGATCCTGCAGGGCGCCCGGCGCCAGGCTAGTGCCCGCTTGTCCGAAGAGCGGGTTGGCGAACAGCCAGTGGCTGCGCCAGCCCGGCCAAAGCGTGTCCGGCGCGATCCAGGCCGCGAACACCACGGCGCCAACCAGAAGCGACAGCCAGGGATGAGACGCCTCGAATTTCAGGATCCGCCTGCTGAAAAACCATACGGCGGCGAGTCCGGAAAAAAGCCAGAAGGCCAGTTCCACACGCGGGGGCAGGCCCAGCTTTGGCAGCAGGGCGAGGCAGAGGATGAAGTAGACGAAAGGCGCCACCCAAGGCGCCGCAGGATGGCGGAGCATCGGTTTAGCCAGCCTTGGACAGGGCTTCCCGGATTCTCTGCTCGTCCTCCCTGGAAGGATTCAGCGAGAGCGCCGTTTGCAGGCTGAGCCGCGCTGCGGTGCGGTCGCCCTTCTGCAGCAGCGCCAGTCCCAGGTGATAGTGGAAGAGCGGGTTTCGCGGCTGCTTGGCGATCAGGGGTTTGAGCACGGAGATGGCCGTGTCGTTGAGGTTCTTGCGGATGTAGACCCAGGCCAGAGTGTCGGCGACATCATCATTGCCGGGAGCGCGCTGCTGGGCCCTCTGCGCGTAGGTCAGGGCCGTGTCGAGATCCTTGCCCATGTCGGCGTAGCGGTAGGCGAGATTGTTGAGCGCGATCAGGTTGTTCGGGTCCTGCTTCAGAATGGCTTCGTACAAAGGCACGGCGGAGCGCCAGTCGCCCAGCGCCTCGTGCGTGAGGGCCAGTTGCATGGCGAGGTTGGGGTAGGCGGGGTTGCTTGCGTGGGCCTGCTTCAGCAGCTCAAGGGCGGCCTGAATCTGCCCTTTTCGCCGCAGCGTCTCGCCCAGCCGCATCACGATGTCTACATTTTTCGGATCCAGAGCCAGCAGGGCGCGGAACTGCTGTTCCGCCGTGTCGAGCTCATTGACGCGCATGGCCGTGTTGGCGAGGGCCAGCTTCAATCCGGGCAGGTCCGGGTTCTTCTTGTAGGCTTCCTGAACAAGCCGCATGGCGTCAGCCTGGCGGTTGGTGCGCAGCATCACTTCGGCGATTGCGAACAGCAGCCGCAGGTCGTTGGGGAATCTTTGCTGCAGGCCGCGGAACTGCTGTTCAGCCTCCGGGTAGCGCCGCTCGGCGAAATTCACAATGGCCAGCTGATAGCGGAGGTCCGGGCTGTCCGGCGTGTCTTTCAGGTAATTATTGATGTCAATGCGGGCCTGGTTTGTGTTGCCTCCTGCCAGAAGCCCGTTGATGCGCAGAATGCGGGCGGCCATGTTGGAGGGATCGTACGCCAGCACCTCGTCGGCGGCGGACACTGCCTTGCCGGCTTCGCCTTTCGCCAGGGCGATCTGGCCGAGCCCGAGATGGGCGGCGGTAAGGTAGCGGGAGGCTTTCACCGCTTCCGCGTATTGCGTCCTCGCCGCGTCGAACTCCCCTCTGGAATGATACGCCCTGCCGAGGTTGTATCGGATGACGGCGTTGTTCGGCTCGCGCGAGATGAGCTGCTGCAGATCCTTGACAGCGAGGTCGAACTGCTCTTTGGAGCCGAAATTCAGGTACAAAGAGGCGCGCATCGAGATGGCGCCGTTGTTGGCTGGATCCTCCTGCACGGCGGTTTCGGCCAGCCGGATGGCCTCGTCCCGTTTCCCCAGGTTCAACAGGGCGGGGATCATTTTCAGCCGGAATTCCGTTTTTTGTGGCGGAAATTTCGTGATCCCGGTGGCGTATGTCTCGTACGCTTTCTGCGGCTCGCGGAACCGGAGGTAGGTGTCGCCCGCCCTTTTCAGAACGGCGGCGTCGCTCTCGGGCGACGAGGCGAGTTCCGCCAGCGCGCGCAGGGCCTCGTCCTTGCGCTGGGTGGCAAAGAGATACTCGGCGCGGTCCGCCTTGAGGATCGGCGTCTTCGGGTTGGATTCGACGAGCTTGTCGACCACCGCATCGGCGTCTTTCAGGCGGTTCTGCTGCAGGTACAGGCGGCTGAGGAGCCAGTACGCCCGGGTGGTGGAGGGCGAGTCCTGGATGATCTCCCTGGCGTACTTCTCCGCTTCTTCGAACTGGCCCACCTGGGCCATCGTTTGCACCATGGCCAGCCGCAGCTCCGGCTGCTTCGGCTTGGCCGCGTCGGCCTTCTTGAAGAACTCGATGGCGCGGAACAGGTGCTCCTGCGTCTTGTCGCTGGTGTCGGCCAGGTTCAGAAAAGCGCGGAGCCGGAGCGACTGATAAGAGTTGGGGTTCTTGGCAGCGAGCGAAGAAGCGAGGTCCTCCACCTCGCGCAGCAGGAGCGGGTCTTTCTTGGGTGAAAGGACGTAGGCGGCCAGGTAGATGTCAGCCAGTTTGCCGGCGGGTTCTTCCTGGTCGCCGTACAGCTCGACGGCGCGCCGGTAAGCCGCCACCGCCTGGGCAGGCATGCCGCGGCGCAGTTCGGCGTCGCCCAGCCGGAGATAGGCTTCGCCAAAGCGGGGGTCCCGCTTGATCGCGTTGCGGTACATGATGATGGCTTCTTTGAACTTGCCCTGCTGGGCGTACCGGTTGCCGTTTTCCAGATACCGCCGTTTGGCTTTTTCCGGGTCGCGGCTGCAGGATGCCGCGAACAGCAGCAATACGGACAACGGGACCGCCCACGCTTTGCTCCGTGTCATCATCTCTCTTTCATCCTCCCGTTCGGTCCCGCGCAAACGCGCGCGCCGCTTTCTTATTGAGCATAACCCGGAAATGCGCGGCCGAAGAAAGGGGCTGCGGGGGATTCCGCCGCGGTCAAAGCAAGGCCGCATCCAGCGGCTGGGCTTCTTCCTCGGGTTGCGGCAGGGCGGGCGGTTGGCCCGCGGCCGTCTGCGGCGTGCCGAGAAACTCCAGCAAAGCATCCTTCCGGCCGTCGAACAGGGCGTCAGTCAGCTCGCGGATGGCCAGCGACCGGATCTCGTCTTCCGACACGCAAGGCTTGTAGAGGAACGACCGGCCCGACTTGCGGCGCGTCAGGATGCCCTTTCGCGTGAGCCGCTCGAGCATCGTCATCACCGTGGTGTAGGCCAGCGGACGCTGCGGCGCCAGCCAGTCGCGCACGGCCCGCACATTGGCTTCCCCGAGCCGCCACAGCGCGGTGAGGCAGCGCAGTTCGACAGGCGGCGGAATGGAACGGGCCGCGCGGGGCATCGTCACTTCCCCTTCCTGTCATCCAGAGCGGACAGCAGCGCCTGGGCGAACGGCGTCGACTTCGGCTGCCTGTTTCCGGCGGGCGCGGCAGGCCTCGGGGGCGCGGCGGGTTGTTTCAGGTATTTCGCACGGTCGAGGATGCTGCGCTCCAATGCCGCATTGTAGCTTGTCCAGGCAGACGCGGAGTCTTTCTCCCGCTCCAGCGCAGTCTGCATGGCCGCCATTTTCGAGTCCGTGAGATCGATCAGATGCAGCAGCATCGCCTCCGGGAAGCACGGCAGCTTGGGGCTGCCGAACTCGAGCTGCCCGTGGTGGCTCAGGATGAGATGTTCGAGAAGATTCCGCAGCTCTTGCGGGAACCCTTCCGGCAAATGCTCGGCCACAATGCGCAAGCCGATCTGGATATGGCCCACCAGGCCGCCTTCCGCCGTGTAGGAAAAGCTGCGCGAATAGTCGAGTTCGCGGATTTTGCCGATGTCGTGCAACAGCACGCCGGCCAGCAGCAGATCCAGGTCGATGCCCGGGTAGTGCGACGCGAGAAACCGCGCCAGCGCGCACATGCTCAACACATGTTCCAGCAGCCCGCCGATCCAGGCGTGGTGAATCCCTTTCGCCGCCGGCGCGCGGCGGTAGGCGTCCGCAATCCGGCTGTCGGTGAAGATGGAGCGCAGCAGCGCCTGCAAGTGCGGATTGGCGATGGAGGCAATCACTTCCTCCAGCTCGCGCCACATCTGGTCCGGGTCGCGCCGGGAGACGGGCAGAAAGTCGGCGATGTCGACATCGTCGTCGGAGATTCGCTGCAGCGCATGGACGGTGAGCTGCGTCTTGCCCTGGTAGAGCTGCGTCTGTCCCCGCACGCGCACGAAGTCGTCGCGGTCGAAGGTCTCGATCACGTCAGCGACGTTGTCCCACATTTTGGCTTCGACCTCGCCCGAACGGTCCATCAGCACCAGAGACAGGTAAGGCTCGCCGGTCTTCTTCTGGCGAACGTCCTTCGACTGCACGAGGAACACGCCCTGGACGCTCTGCCCAGGCGCGAGTTCGCTGCACATGGGGGATTTCATGGAGAGATTTTACTTGCTGGAAGACTTGCTTGTGTCGGTGATGGAGGTTCCGGGAATGGGCAGGAAATACAGCAGGCGCTTCAGCCGCGCCTGCGCCGCCACTTCTTCCTTGGTGACGGTCTCGGCGCGCAGCAGCGCCGGGTCGTTCCAGTCGGTCCGCTGCCCGGGCACGGCGCCCGAGTCCACCCAGGGCTCGCGGATTTCGATGAATGAGTTGCGCCGCAGCTCGCCGAGATACTCGCGCACCTTGGGCATCATGATCTCCGAGGCGAGCTTTTCGCGGATCTCGCCCTCGACTTCCGCCAGCTCCGCCACCCCTTCCTTCTGGTGGTCTTCCACCCGAAGGATGAGCCATCCGGCGGGCACGCGGATCGGGTCGGTGACGTGGCCCTTTTCCTTGTCCCAAACCAGGGCCTCGAGCTCGGGGCTGAGGATGCCTTTCTCGAACGGATCGAGCAATCCGCCCTGCCGCGCGGAGACGGCTTCCGAGTATTCGCGCACCAGCTCCGTGAAACGTTCTCCCTTGCGGGCGCGCGCCACGATGTCGCGCGCCTTTTTCTCCGCGGCGGCGACGCCCGCCGCGTCCATGCCCTGGGTGCTGACGAGGATCTCGCGCAGGATCACGCGCTCCTTGCGGACGAAGCTTTCCTTGTTCTTCTCGTAGAACTCCTCAATCTGGCGCCGCGGGATGCTGACCTTGCTGTAAACCTCCTGCCCGACCACCCTCTGGCTGAGGAAGTTGTTGCGCAGCTCGGAGCGGAAGTCCTCATAACTCATGCCCGTGTTCTCGCGGATCCATGCCTGGAACTTCTCCGGGTCGGCGATCTTGTTCTCCGACTGGATCTGCGCCAGGTACTTGGTGACTTCGCCGTCGACGCTGACGTTGAGCTCCTTGCCGCGCTGGATGAGCAGCAGGTTGTCGATCTTGTCCCGCAGCAGGTCCTTTTCCGCCTGCGCCAGGATCTCGGCAATCTGCGCCGGCGGCAGCTTCCGTTGCCTCAGGCTCGCCTCCAGTTCCTGCCGCGCGCGCGCCAGATCGGTGCGGGTAATGATGTCGCCGTTGACCTTGGCGACGATCTGCTCGACAATCGCCTGTTGCCCGAAACACAGGGAGCAGGCGGCGACAGCAGAGCACAAGCCCAGCCGGAAAGCGGTCATAGTTTCATTATCCAAAACGGCGGGTCGCGCGCTCCACCCGGCTTCAGCCGCGCAGGCTTGCCAGCAACTGCCGCAGGAACCCGAGCAGCGCAGCCGCCTCGCCCGGCGGCAGCGGGATGCGCAGCACGCCGGCGGGCGTGAATTGCGCCTGAGGGTTGGCAGAGACCAGCGCCATCAGGCGGCGCGGCTCGATGGGGGCGCCGGGGTGGAAGTGGATCAGCGCGGCGCCCCCGCGCCGGTCGATGGACTGAATGCCGCACCGCGCCGCCAGCGATTTCAGTTGCGAAAACTCCACCAGCAGCCGCACAGGTTCCGGCGGCGGGCCGTAGCGGTCGGCGAGCTCTTCCAGCAGGGCTGCGGCCTTTTCCGCCTCGCCTGCGTCGGCGATGCGCTTGTAGGCGCGCAGCCGCTGCCGCTCGTCGGCGATGTAGTCCTGCGGGATGCGGATGTCGAGACTGAGGTTGAGCGAGGAGTGCAGCTCCGGCAGGACGGTCTCGCCGCGCAGCTCGCGCGCCGTCTCCTCCAGCAGCTTGACGTAGGTCTCGTAACCCACGCTCGCGATGTGGCCGTGCTGCTCGCCGCCGAGCAGATTGCCCGCGCCTCGCAATTCCAGATCGAGCGCTGCGATTTTGAACCCGGAGCCCAGGTCGCTGAACTCCTTCAGCGCCGCCAGCCTCTTGCGCGCGACCTCGGCCAGCTCCCCGTCATCGGGCACCAGCAGGTAGGCGTAGGCCCGCCGGTTGGAGCGACCGACGCGCCCCCGCAACTGGTACAGCTCGCTCAGCCCGTAGTTCTGGGCGTTCTCGATGATCATTGTGTTCGCCAGCGGAATGTCAAGCCCGTTTTCCACGATGGTGGTGCAGACAAAGACGTCGGACTCGCGCCGCATGAAGCTCAGCAGCACGCGCTCCAGTTCCGCCTCCCCCATCTGTCCGTGCCCCACGGCGATGCGGGCCTGCGGGACGAGCTCCTGCAACATCGCGGCGCGCGACCAGATCGAGTCCACGCGGTTGTGAATGAAATACACCTGTCCGCCGCGGCCCAGCTCCTGTTCGATGGCGGCGCGGATCAGGTCCGGGTGGAAGCGCGCCACCACGGTCTGAACCGCCAGGCGGTCTTTCGGGGGAGTCTCGATCACGCTCATGTCGCGAAGCCCGAGCAAGGCCATGTGCAGCGTGCGCGGGATCGGCGTGGCGGACATGGTGAGCACGTCCACGCTCTGCCGCAACTGCTTGAGCCGTTCCTTGTGCCGCACGCCGAAGCGCTGCTCTTCGTCGATGATCAGCAGCCCGAGATCGGCAAACACCACGTCTTTCGACAGCAGCCGGTGCGTGCCGACGACGATGTCCGCCTTGCCCGCGGCCAGATCGGCGAGCACAGCCTTGATTTCGCGCGCCGTGCGGAAGCGGCTGAGCATCTCCACGCGCACGGGAAACGGGGCGAATCTCTTCTTGAATGTTTCAAAGTGCTGCAACGCCAGCACCGTCGTGGGGGCCAGCAGGGCCACTTGCTTGCCGTCGCCGAGAGCCTTGAAAGCGGCCCGCATCGCCACTTCCGTTTTTCCGAACCCGACGTCGCCGCACAGCAGCCGGTCCATCGGGCCCGGCGACTCCATGTCGCGCTTGATCTCCGCGGCGGCCTGCAACTGGTCGCGCGTGGGCGCGAACTCGAAGGCGTCTTCAAATTCCCGCTGCCACGCCGAGTCGGGCGAGAACGCAAATCCCGCAGCCATCTTGCGCGCGGCATAGAGCTTGAGCAGCTCCTCGGCCATGTCGCGCATCTTCGCCTTGACGCGCGATTTCGTGCGCGCCCAGGTGACGCCGCCCAGCTTGTCCAGCGGCGGCGCCGCCTCTCCCGAGCCGCGGTATTTCTGAATCAGGTCAAGCCGCGTCAGCGGCACGTAGAGACGGTCGCCGCCCGCGTACTCGACCAGCATGAAATCCTCGGTCACTCCCGAGGTGGTGATCTGCCTGAGTTCCGTGAAGCGCCCGATGCCGTGCTGCGCGTGGACGACATAATCGCCCGGCTTCAGGTCCAGCGTCTCCGGAGTGAAGAGCGCCGCGTGCGAGCGGGCCCGCGGCGGCTCCAGATCATAGACCGCCTCGAACAGGTCCCGGTTCCCGATCAGCGCCAGGCGCTCCTCCGGCATGCGGACGCCGCGGGCCAGGCGCCCGCGCAAGAGAAAAACGCCTGCGCTGTCCACGCTCATGAAAGCGCGCCCCGCCAGATGCGGGCCGAGGCCACTCGAGTCTTCCACGCCAAGCTGAAAGGGCAGGGAATACTCGCTGAAGACGTCCGCCAGACGTTCCAGATCCCCGGGGGTGGGCGCGAAGAACGCCACCTGCCAGCCTTGCGCAGTGAGTTCCCGGGCTTCGTCGATCGCGGCCCGCAGGTTGTTGCGGAAGGCCGTGCCCGGTTGCGAGCGGATCTCGATGCTCACGGCTCCCGGCGCGAGTTCCTTTTCCAGCATCAACTCGCGCAGTTCGATCTCGCGCCGTTGCGGGCGGTGCGCCGCCAGTTCGCCCCAGTGGAAAAAGAGCTGCTCCGGCGCGGCAGGCGACTGCGGCGCCAGGGATTCCAGCTTTTTCCAGAGACGCTCCCCGGCCGCGCGCAGCGACTCCGGCTCGTCATACACCACGATGGAGTCCTTGAGATAATCCTCGAGCGACGCGGAGGGGCGCTCCTCCGCCAGCGCCGCGAACTCCCAGCCGGACGGCGGCTCTCCGTCCTCCGTTGCCCACCCGGACGAGCCCGGCCGCCGCGGGATTTCTTCCAGCGGCAGCACAACCGCCTCGGAGACCGCCTGCACGGAGCGCTGCGTTTCCGGGTCAAACCGGCGCAGGCTCTCGATCGTGTCCCCGAAGAACTCGATCCGCACCGGGCGCTGCGCTTCCGCGGGGAACACGTCGAGGATGCCGCCGCGAATGGAAAACTCGCCCTCCATCTCAACGGGTTCCCGGCGTTGATAGCCGATGGAGACCAGATGCGCGGCCAGATCCTCCATCGGCACTTCCTCGCCCTTGCGCAGGGTGAGCGCCATCTGGCGGTACGCTTCCGGCTGCCGCAGCCGCATCAGGGCGCTGCCGGCGGGCGCGAGCACAACGGAGGCGCGTCCCCGCGCGAGCCGGCAGAAAGCGGCGGCGCGCTGCTGCTTGATTTCGCTGTGCGGGGAGAGTCCCTGGCCCGGCAGCACATCATGGGCCGGCACCAGCAGCGGGCGCGGCGCGCCGCTGCCCTCGTCCAGAATGCCGTGGAACGTGTCCAGCGCCTCCAGCCAGGCTTCCGCGTCGCGCGAAGATTCGGTGATCACGAGCACCGGCTGCTGGAACGCGTGCCACAGCAGCGCCGTGTAGAGAGCCTTGGCCGGCGCCGTGAGGCCGCTCAGATAAACGCGCCCGGATTCGCGCGTAGCGAGGAACCGCAGCAAATCGCGGAAAGGCTGCGAGCGCGACAGCGACTCGAACAGATCGCGCACGGCCGGATGCGTCATGGCGAACCCCGCCGCGAGAGGGCCTGTTCCACCGTGGCGGTGGTCGAGTAGCCGGGCTCCAGCGGCAGCAGCACCACGCGGCCGCCGGCGGCCTCCACTTCCTCGCGGCCGGCGACGAAATGGCTCCAGTCGCTGCCCTTGACCAGCACATCCGGCAGCAGCGCGGCGATCAACTCGCGCGGCGTGTCTTCCTCGAACAGCGTCACCGCGTCCACCGCCTCCAGCGCGCACGCCAGCCTCGCGCGGTCCTGCTCCGGCATGACGGGCCGGGCGGCGCCTTTCATGCGCTGCACGCTCGAGTCGCTGTTGAGGCCGAGCACAAGCCGGTCCCCCAGAGAGCGCGCGCGCTCCAGCGTCCGGATGTGGCCCGGGTGCAGGATGTCATAGCAGCCGTTGGTGAAGACCACCGTCAGCCCTTGCTCGCGCCAGCGCAGGCGCATGGAGAGCAGTTCCGGGCGGGAAAACAGGACTCCCATCGAGAGTGTCTGATTCCAGTGTAGCGGGCGTGCGCAAAAGAAAAGGGCGCGGCCGGCGCCGCGCCCTTCTCCTGCGGAATCGGCTTCAGGCGAAGCGGTATTTGTCCGCCTTGTGATCCCAGAGGACCTTCTTGCCTTCGCGGTAGCTGAGCACGCTCATGAAGCCGGGGATGGCCGCCTCATAGCCGGCCTGCGGCGGCGCCACCGGCTTCTCAATGCCGCGGATCGAATTGAACCAGTTGCGGATGTGCGCCTCCACGGCGAGGTGGTCGTTGTTCGGAATCGTGATCGAGAGCTCCTTGCGCGCCTTCACCTTGTCCGGCACGCCCGGATAGGCTTCCGGGTAGAAATTCAGCGTCTGGCGGCTGATCACCTCGATCATTCCCTCGTTGCCGAGGAACTGTTCGCCGTAACCGAAGCGCGCGTTGCCGAGGTAGCAGGAGTAGTTGATGTGGAAGCGGTCCCGCGTGTAGTCCATCAGCACGCTCCAGGTGTCGGGCACGTCGCGGTCGTCGTTCTCCGTCCAGCGGTAAACGCCGCCGGTGGCCACCACGCTGTCAGGAATCGCCTTGCCCATGACGAACGCGGTGATGTCGGTCTGGTGGACCATCAGGTCGGTGGCGATGCCGCTCGAATAATCCCAGTACAGGCGCCACTGGAAGTAGCGCGGCTTGCTGAACTCGCGCGCCGGCGCAGGCCCGAGGAACCGCTTCCAGTCGGTGTTTTCCGGCGTGGCGTCTTCCGGAACCGAATAACGCCAGGCGGCCGCGCCGTTGGGCAGCGCATTGCGGTACCAGAAGGCGCGCACGTAGTGGCAATCGCCGATGAGGCCCTGCGAGATCATCGTCTTCGCCATCTGGTACAGGCTGTTGGAGCGGTTCTGCGTGCCCACCTGGACCACGCTCTTGCTCCTGGCCACGGCCTTCATGATGTCCTGGCATTCTTCAATCGTGTGGGCCAGCGGCTTTTCGACGTATACGTGCTTGCCCGCGGCCAGCGCGTCGAGCAGCATGCGGTGGTGGAGGTGCTCCGGCGTGGCGATGATGACGGCGTCGAGCTCCTTTTCGGCCAGCAGCTCGCGGTAGTCGACAAACCCGCGGGGCGTCTTGCCGCTGCGCGTGGCCACGACGTCCTTGCCCTTGGCCAGATTGCCCGCGTAGGTGTCGCACACGGCGTCCACCGTGAAGCGGCCGCTGTTGCCCTCAAAGCTGCGCTCGATCAGATAACGGCCGCGTCCGCCCGTGCCGATCACCCCCATGCGGATCACTTCATTGGCGCCCAGGGCGGGCAAAACAGCCGGGGCGGCCAGCACGGCGGCCTTCCGGGCAAAGCTGCGTCGGGAGAGTTCCTGGCTCATGGTCGATTCCTTCTGCTTCCGGCGATATGAATCCGAATCCCCAGCATACCTGAAGGCAGGGCCGGCAAGCGTTGTACCATGGGGGGCGGCGCCGGAATCGCGACACTGCCGGCGGCTGGATCGGCGTGCACAAGATCCTCAGTTTGTCCACGGTGTTTCCCCGGCCAGAGGAGCCGTCGTTCGGGGTGTTTATCGAGCGCAGGCTGGCCGCGCTGGCTTCGTTGATGGAAGTCCGCGTGGTGGCGCCGGTTCCTCTTCTGGAAATGCGCGGCGGGCGGCTGCGCGCCTCCGCGTTTCCGCCAGCGCGCTTCGATCAGAGAGGACCGCTGCCAGTGGAGCGCCCGCGGTGGCTGTATCCACCCGGGTTGGGAGCCGTTCATGCCTGGTGCCTGGCCGCGCGGCTGGGGCCGTTTCTGCGGCGGCTGGCCCCGGGATTCCCGTTCGAATTGATCGACGCGCATTTTGGCTATCCGGAAGGCGCGGCGGCCTGCCGCCTGGCTGCGAGGCTGCGGAAACCTTTCACGGTGACACTGCGGGGCAACGAGCCGGCCCACGCGGCTTCCCCTTCCCGGCGCGCCCAGATGGCGGAGGCTTTCCGCAAGGCGGCTGCGGTCATCGCCGTGTCGGGATCTTTGCGCGGCTTCGCCGTTTCCCTGGGCGCCAACCCGTCGTCTTGCATCGTGATCGGCAACGGCGTCGATACCTCGGTCTTTTATCCCCGGTCCCGGGCGGAAACGCGGGTCAAACTGGGCATGGCGGAGGACCGGGTCCATCTGCTGTCAGCCGGATACGTGATTCCGCGCAAAGGGCACCACCGCCTGGCCGCGCTGCTGCCGCGGCTTCACGAAGCAGGGATCGCCGCGGACCTCTGGGTGGTTGGCGGACCCGGCCGGGAAGGGGACGCGCGCGCGGAGCTGGACCGCGTCATCCGGAAGAACGGCCTTGCCCGCTTCGTCCACATCGTTCCGCCTGTATCGCCGGAAACGCTGGCCGGGTACATGTCGGCTTGCGATCTGTTCTGCCTGGCCAGTTCCCGCGAGGGATGGCCGAACGTGGTCCACGAAGCGATGGCCTGCGGCGCGCCCGTCGTGGCCACGCGCGTGGG
>Ga0308414_1000315_pt1 | contig 30791 bp, 31 predicted proteins | sample HotsprSampleOS50_FD_205667 | JGI IMG/M metagenome (GOLD analysis project Ga0308414, IMG submission 205667) | Hot spring phototrophic mat microbial communities from Octopus Spring, Yellowstone National Park, Wyoming, United States - 20090730_OS50 ...
GTCCGTCGGCAAATTTAGTATATAAAATAAAAAAGGAATAAAAAATGGGAAAAGAAAAAGATAGAAATTATTGCTGGGAATTGTTATGCGAATATACGCAAAGCGAATCTTTAAGAAAACACGCTTTAGCAGTCGAAGCGTGCATGAAATATTATGCTGAAAAATATAATGAAGATGTTGATTATTGGGGAAATGTAGGATTGTTGCATGATTTCGATTATGAAAAATATCCTGATTATAAAGATCATCCATTTAAGGGAGCCGAAATTTTAAGAACACTTGGATTTGAAGAAAAATTTGTAAATGCTGTTTTAGCTCATGCCGAGCATACGGGCAAAAAAAGAGAAAGCTTGCTTGAAAAAACTATATTTGCTTGCGACGAAATCTCCGGTTTCTTGATTGCCGTAGTATATGTTAAACCAAATAAAAAAATTGAAGAAGTCGACGTAAAATCTGTTAAAAAGAAATTAAAAGACAAAGCTTTTGCTCGGGCTGTTAATAGAGAAGAAATAATTAAAGGAAGTCAAGAGCTAAATTTGCCTTTGGATGAACATATCCAAAATTGTATAGAAGCGTTAAAACAAGCAAAAGAAAAATTGAATATTTAATAATTGTAAGAACATTATAGAAATTGTTTTGAAAGTTTTTTTTGTTTTTATCTTTATAAATTTTTATATTTTTGCTTACTTTTTTTAAAATTATGTATATAAAGTTTACAGATTACCCAGACGGAATACATGATATATTTTTGGAAGAAGAATCTGAAAAAATTCGAAGAGATATTCCTCTGATTGGAAAGGTGGGATTAAAAATTAAAATGGATAAGTCTTCCAGTCAAATTATATTGAGTTGTATGCTGGAAGCTTCTGCTCATTTAATATGCGATAGATGCGGAGAAGAATTTAACAGGGATTTGAAGCCAGAGTTTGTGTTGACATACTTGTTTGAACATCGAGCGACAAAAAAGGCTATAGATGAAATAGATGTTTATTATTTAAGCGGCTCTCAAGATAAAATATTTTTAGACAATGACGTACACGATTATGCTTTATTGTCAATACCGATGAAAATATTATGTTCTGAAAATTGCAAAGGTTTGTGTCCGAGATGCGGAGCAAATTTAAATTATGAAAAATGTAGATGCGAAAAAAATACAATAATAAAATAAATTAAAACAACAGGTGAAGGTATGCCAAATCCAAAACGAAGAATGTCAAAAAGCAGAAGAGACAAAAGAAGAGCTCATTACAAAGCGACTGTTCCAGCTTTGACCGTATGCTCAAATTGCGGAGAAGTAAAAGTAAGCCATAGAGCTTGTCCAAATTGCGGCTATTATGCTGGTCGTTCTATGTATATTCCAAAAGCTTAATTAAAAAGCTAAACAAACAAGAGCTTTAAGTTGGAAAACAATAAGGCTATAATAATTGATGCGATGGGCGGAGATTACGCTCCGCTCAACGTTTTAGAAGGCGTTGAATTGGCTTTGCAAGAAAAGCCAAATTTAAATTTATCTTTAATAGGAAAAGCTGAAGATTTAAAATCGATTATTGAAAAAAATAATTTAATTTTAAAAAAAGATTTGATAATTGATGCAAAAGATGTCGTTGCGATGAATGATTCGCCCGCCAATGTTATTAAGGAAAAGCCAGAATCGTCGATTGTTAAAGGTTTAGAATTAGTGGCTCAAAAAAAATTCGGAGCTTTTGTAAGCGCAGGCAATACTGGAGCAGTAATGTCGGCGGCTACGCTAATATTGGGAAGAATTAAAGGAATCAGCAGACCTACTATAGGAACTTTGCTGCCTTGTGAAAAAGGATATACAACTGTATTTGACGTAGGAGCTAACGTAGATTCAAAACCGCAATATTTATATGAATACGCTTTGATGGGTTCTATTTATGTCAAAGAAATTCTTGGTATAAATAATCCAAAAGTCGGCTTATTAAGCATCGGAGAAGAGAGAGAAAAAGGGAATCAACTTTCAAAAGCAGCGTATGAGGTGCTTGAAAATTCTCAGTTAAATTTCATTGGCAATGTAGAAGGAAGAGATATTCCCGCCGGAGCTGCCGATGTTGTGGTATGCGACGGATTTGTTGGAAATATTGTGTTGAAATTTGCGGAAGGTACGCTTGGATTGCTCAAAGCAAAAATAAAAGAGTTTTCTACAAAGGGGTTAAGTTCAAAAATATTAGCTTTATTTACAAAGATAACTTTAAAGAAAGCTTTAAAAGATTTTGATTATCAAAATTATGGAGGCGCTCCTTTATTAGGAGTAAATGGGGTTGTAATTATTGGACATGGAAGAAGTTCGGCATTAGCAATAAAAAATATGATTTTTAGAGCGCAAGAAATGTTGGAAAAAAATATAAATCAAAAAATACAGCAACATTTGGAAGGAATTTAAAATTGAGCGCAAATAAAAAAGTTAAGGCGAAAATCACAGCTGTTGGGATGTACGTCCCAGAAAAAATTCTAGATAATAAATACTTTGAAACAATAGTCGATACTACTGACGAATGGATAACAACAAGAACTGGAATAAAAGAAAGAAGAATACTTGAGAATGGCGGAACGAGCGTTTTAGCTACAAATGCCGTATTAGATTTAATTAAGAGTTTTTCAATAAATCCAACAGAAATAGACTGTATTATTACCTGTACAATTACTCCGGATATGTTTTTCCCTTCTACTTCAGCATTAGTACAACATAATATTGGAGCGCACAATGCATGGGGATTCGATCTAAGCGGAGCTTGTTCAGGATTTATCTTCGGATTGCAAACGGGAGCGGCGTTTGTTGAAAGTCAAAGATATAAAAAAGTTTTGGTCATTGGCGCCGATAAAATGTCCTCGATAGTAGATTATGCTGATAGGAATACCTGTATATTATTTGGCGATGGCGCCGCTTGCGTTTTGTTGGAGCCTACAGAGGATTTGAATTATGGAATACATGATTCTATTTTAGGATTGGATGGAAGCGGAAAAGATGCTTTATACATGAAAGCTGGAGGAAGTTTATATCCTGCAACTGAAGAGACGGTTAAGAACAGGTGGCATTATGTATATCAAGATGGAAAAGCAGTATTTAAAGTCGCCGTAATTAAAATGGCTGATCTGGCTGTTGAAATAATGCAAAGAAATAATTTGAAGTCAGATGATATAGCTTATCTTGTCCCGCATCAAGCTAATATGAGAATTATTGACGCCACTGCGGAGAGAATGGGCATAAGTAAAGACAAGGTTATGATAAATATTGAAAAATATGGAAACACTACTGCAGCAACAATACCGCTCTGTTTGGCGGAATATTATAAAGCTGGAAAATTAAAAAAAGATGATAATCTAATACTTGCCGCATTTGGAGGCGGTTATACATTTGGTTCAATGTATTTAACTTGGAGCTTATAAAATGGGAAAAAGAGCATTTATTTTTCCGGGCCAAGGTTCTCAATATGTGGGAATGGCTAAGGATTTATTTGAGAATTCAGTAGAAGCAAAAGAAATGATAAAAACTGCGGACGATATTTTAGGTTTTAACTTGTCTCATATAATGTTTAACGGTCCTGAGGAAGAATTAAAACAAACAAGGGTAACTCAACCTGCAATTTTTGTACATAGCGCCGTATTATTTTCTATGTTGCGAACAATTGAAGCTCAAGGTTATGCTGGGCATTCGTTGGGAGAATTTTCAGCTTTATATGCTTCAGGCGCCGTTCAATATTATGAAGCTTTATCTTTGGTAAAGGTGAGAGCTCAGGCAATGCAAAAAGCTGGCGAGATCAATAAAGGAACTTTAGCGGCAATAGTGGGTTTAAGCGATGAAGAGGTTGAAAAAATAACTCAAGAGGCTTCAAGCTTTGGAATTGTTCAGTGCGCAAATTTTAATTCTCCTGGCCAAATTGTTATATCTGGTTCTGTTGATGGAGTTAGAAAAGCGATGGATATAGCTAAATCTAAAGGAGCTAAATTAGTAAAAGAATTGGTTGTCAGCGGAGCTTTTCACTCGCCTCTAATGGAGCCCGCGAAGGCAATGTTGTTAGAACAATTAAATAAAACTAATTTTTACGATCCAAAATTTCCAGTTTATGCAAATGTAGACGCTAAAGCAAACATAGACAAAAATAGAATCAAGGATCTATTATACGCTCAATTAACAGCTCCCGTGAGATGGGAACAAACAATAAAAAATATGATCGCCGACGGTTTTGACGAATTTGTAGAAATAGGACCGGGCAAAGTTTTGCAAGGACTTGTAAAAAGAATTGCTCCAGAGGCTAATGTTTACGGCATAGAAAAATATTCCGAAGTTGAAAAATATTTATAGTAGATGTTAATTAAGGATGTTAAAATAAAAGGTTATACAATCGACGATTCGCTATTTAATCAAAAATTTGTTGATAAGTGCGATATTGCTAAATGTTGCGGCGAATGTTGCTATTACGGAGTTTATTTCAGTTTAACAGAATATAAAAAGATTTGGGAAATAAAAGAAAAGTTAGTAGAAATTTTCGACGAGACTCAAACAAAAGATTTTAATAAATGGTTTGATGAGCCTGTAGAAGATAATGATTTTCCAGAAGGCGTAGCTATTGGTTCTGAAGTGTATAATGGCAAATGCGTTTTTTTAGACAAGCAGGGTTTTTGTTCTTTGCAAAAATTTGCTATTGAAGAAGGAAAAAATAAATGGCATTATAAGCCTTTGTATTGTATTTTATTTCCGATAGCTATTTACGAAGGATCTTTGCTCGTTGACGATTATCATTTGAGTAGGATGCATTATTGTTCAAAGATTGAAAATCAACAATCAACGGTTATTGAAACTTGTAAGGAGGAGTTGATATATCTGTTAGGTTTGGAAGGTTATAGGGATTTATTAAATTTAAAGGACGAATATTTCGAAAAAATATATAAAGGAGAAGAAATTGAATCTTAAAGGAAAAAGAGCTTTGGTAACTGGTGGCTCACGAGGAATAGGAAGAGCAATAATAGAAGAATTTGCAAAGTATGGAGTTAACGTAGTTTTTACTTATCAATCAAGCGAAAAAACGGCGAATGAGTTATCTGAAAAATTATCTAACGAAGAAGTTAAAGTTTTTTCATTTAAGGCTAATGCATCAGTTTATAAAGATGCGGAAGATAGCGTGAATTTTTGTATAGAAAAACTTGGCGGGCTTGATATACTTGTAAATAACGTTGGAATTACAAAAGATAATTTATTGATGAGAATGACAGAAGAAGATTTTGATTCGGTAATCGACGCAAATTTAAAAAGCGTATTTAACTATACCAAAGCGGCAATAAAGCCATTTATTTCTCAAAAAAAAGGAAAAATAATTAATATTTCGTCGGTAGTAGGAATAATAGGAAATCCAGGCCAATCAAATTATGTGGCTTCAAAAGCAGGCGTTATTGGATTTACAAAATCAATTGCAAAAGAGCTTGCAAGCAGAAATATTACTTGCAATGCAATTGCTCCAGGTTTTATAAAAACTGATATGACCGAGAAATTGAATGAAAAACAAATCGAAGCTATAATGAGCAACGTGCCATTAAAAAGAATGGGAGAGCCAAAAGATGTCGCTAATGCCGTTTTATTTTTAGCCAGCGATTTATCAGATTATATAACCGGGCAAGTTCTGGTAGTTGACGGCGGTTTGGCAATGTAATTTAATAAACAATCAATAACACAACCAATAAAAATAGGAGGAACAAATGGATATTGAAGCAAAAGTTAAGCAAATTATAATGGAAAAGTTAGGAGTAGAGGAATCTCAAATTACTCCAGAAGCTTCCTTTATTAATGATTTAGGAGCCGACTCCTTAGATGTTGTTGAATTAGTTATGGGATTTGAAAAAGAATTTAATATTACAATTCCCGATACAGATCAAGATAAAATATCCACTGTCGGCGACGCTATCAATTATTTGAAATCTAAAATCGGACAATAAGTACAAACTCAAACGGCTTATAAAGCCGTTTGAGTATAAAATAGAATAGATTTTTTATCAAAATAATTCAGGAGGAAATGCTTATGAAAAATAGAAGAGTAGTAATAACAGGTTTGGGAGCCATAACTCCTATAGGCAATAATGTTAAAGAATATTGGGAAGGATTAGTGGAAGGCAGAAATGGAGCCGGTTTGATAACAAAGTTTGACGCTTCTCAGTTTAAGACAAGATTTGCTTGCGAACTTAAAAACTACGATCCGCTGAATTATTTTGATAAAAAATCTTACAAAAGATTAGATCCTTTTGCTCAATATTCTTTAATTGCAGCTGAAGAAGCTTTTAAAGATTCGGAATTAAATCTTGAAAAAATTGATAAAGAAAGAGTTGGAGTAGTTTTTGGCTCGGGTATTGGAGGCATGTTGACGAATCAAACTCAACATTTTGAATTTTTTAAAGGAGGTCCTCGAGCAATCAGCCCATTTTTTGTACCGATGATGATATCTGATATAGCAGCTGGACATATTTCTATTAAATATGGATTTAAGGGACCAAACTATGCGACTACCTCGGCTTGCGCTACCGCTTCGCATGCAATTGCCGACGCATTTTTTTTAATTCAAAGAGGATCAGCTGATATAATATTTACTGGCGGGAGCGAAGCTTCAATTACTGAATTAGCAATCGCTGGTTTTAATGCCGCAGGAGCTCTTTCTGAATGGAATGATAGATATATGGAAGCTTCTCGACCTTTTGATAAGGATAGAAACGGTTTTGTTATGGGCGAAGGAGCAGGCGTGTTAGTTCTTGAAGAATATGATCACGCAAAAGCTCGCGGAGCTAAAATTTATTGCGAAATAATTGGCGCTGGTTTGACGGGAGACGCTTATCACATTACCGCGCCAGCTCCTGGAGGGGAAGGAGCAGTTAGATCAATGAGGGAAGCCTTAAAAGACGGAAATGTTAAAATTGAAGAAATCGATTATATAAACGCTCACGGAACTTCTACTCCGTTAAATGACGAAAATGAAACTCAAGCAATTAAAACTTTATTTGGGGAACACGCTTATAATCTTGTGGTTAGTTCTACTAAATCTATGACTGGGCATTTGCTTGGAGCGGCAGGCGCGGTTGAAGCTATAGCTACAATTTTAGCTGTTAAAAATGACATTATTCCTCCTACGATTAATTTGGATACTCCTGATCCTAAATGCGATTTAAATTACTCGCCTAAGAAAGCTACTTATCGAAAGGTTAATTACGCTTTAAGCAATACCTTTGGATTTGGCGGACATAATGCAACTTTATTATTTAAAAAATTTGACGAATAAGTTTAACGATTTTTTTTCGCTTTTTGTTAAGAAAAAAAAAACAAGCGAAGAAATAATTTATCTTGATGAAAATCAAAAAATAAAATATCTTACGACAGTTCTTCCTCGACTGGAAGAACTGTTGAATTTTAAAGTACAGCAACACAAATTTTTTATAAAAGCTCTTACTCATCGTTCGTATCTTGAATCTATTGATATTTCTCATTCGCAAAACGAAAGATTAGAATATTTGGGGGATGCGGTTTTAAATTTAGCAATTGGCGAATATTTATATAAAAATTATCCTAATGCCGACGAAGGATTTCTTACTAAAACAAGAGCTCTGTTAGCTAATAGAGATTTGCTAGGAGATGCTGGAGAAAGAATTCATTTAATTGAATTAATGTTTGTCAGTAAAAGCGTTTTTTTTTCTAAGAAAGGAATAAAAAACATTTGTTCAAATGCATTTGAAGCCTTAATTGGAGCTATATATTTAGACAAAGGTTACGAAAAAGCTTATGATTTTATTGTTAAATATTTAATCAGTCCTTTTTTGAATGCGGCAAACCAACAAGATTTTGAAGATAAGAATTATAAAGGAAAACTGCTCGAATTTGCTCAAAAAAATAAACTAAAATCTCCATTTTATAAAGTCGTCGACGAATCAGGTCCTCCTCATAATAAATCTTTTACAATCGAAGTTTATATTAATGACGAATTGATTGGAGTAGGCCAAGGCCCTAATAAAAAATCCGCCGAACAGCAAGCCGCTAAAGAAGCTTTGAATAAGATGAATATTTTACAAGAGCTAATTAAAAAAATTAAGACTCATTCGTCCTCTATAAATTCAGATCCAAATAACCGAGCTTAGAAAATATTAATCTGTTTTTTTCAATTCATTATATTTATAAGCAATAACGAATAATTATGAAAATTTAAAAAAAAAAAAATCTTTTTTTAAAATATAACTTTATCTTAAATTGTTGATAAAAAATTTATAAAATAAAAAAGGTTTAGCTATGATAGGAATTGAAAATTTTCCATTCGTAAATCGCCATATTGGACCAAGCGAGTCAGAAATAACTAAAATGCTTGAAAATGTTAAAGCAAAATCGCTCGACGATTTAACCGAACAAACTCTTCCAGATAACATCAAAATAAAAGAACCATTAAAAGAATTTGAAGCTTTAAGCGAACGGGAAGTTTTAGCAAAATTAAAATATTTTGCGACGAAAAACAAAGTATTTAAAAGTTTTATAGGCATGGGTTATTATGGCTCTGTTACGCCTTCAGTTATAAAAAGGAATATTCTGCAAAATCCCGGCTGGTATACGCAATATACTCCATATCAAGCGGAAATATCTCAAGGACGATTAGAAGCATTGTTTAATTTTCAGACTGTTATATGCGATTTAACTTCCCTGCCAATTTCTAACGCTTCTTTATTGGACGAGGGAACGGCGGCCGCCGAAGCTATGTTGATGTTCAATTCGGTCAAGAAAAATCAAAAAGCTCAAAAATTTTTTGTCGATAAAAATTGTTTTCCGCAAACTATTGCCGTCGTAAAAACGAGAGCCTATAGAAAAAAAATAGAAATTGTTGAAGGAGATTTTTTAGAATTTGATTTCAATGACGAATATTTTGGAGCATTAATACAATTTCCAAACGCAAAAGGGGAGATTATAGATTATGAAACGGCTATCGCAAATGCAAAATCTAAAAATATTTATATAGCAATCGCTTCTGATATTTTAAGTTTAACACTTTTAAAATCCCCCGGCGAAATGGGCGCCGATGTTGCTTTGGGCTCTACTCAGAGATTTGGCATTCCTTTATTTTACGGAGGACCTCATGCCGCATATTTTGCAACAACAGAAGAATTTAAACGATATATCCCTGGTCGAATTATTGGACTTTCTATCGACGCTGAGAATAATCCCGCTTATAGAATGGCTCTTCAAACAAGAGAGCAACATATAAAAAGAGAAAAAGCCACCAGCAACATATGTACTTCTCAATCTTTGTTAGCTATAATGGCTGGCATGTACGCAATTTATCATGGATCCGACGGATTAAAAAGAATTGCCAGAAATATTAATAATTTTGCTTTTATTATGAGCGAATCTCTTGCTGAGTTAGGAGCAATAAATACAAATAAATATTATTTCGATACATTAAATTACGAATTCGATAATTCCTTAACGGTCGAAAAAATTAGGAAAAACTTATTGCTTAAAAATATAAATCTTTTTTACCCATCAGATAAAAGCGTAAGATTCAGCGTAGATGAAACATTTACATTTGAAGACGCTCAAAATATATTAAACTCATTCGCCAATGCGTTAAGCAAAGAAACTTTCGACATAAAAGAATTTGCAGAAAAGCTAAATGCTAATAATTCGTTGCCTGAGAAATTGTATCGCAAATCTGAGTATTTGAAACATCCAATTTTCAATCGCTATCGTTCCGAAATGGAATTAATGAGATATATAAAAAAACTTGAAAATCGCGATCTCTCAATGACAGGCTCGATGATACCGCTTGGTTCTTGTACGATGAAACTTAATGCTTCTGTCGAATTAGAGGCAATTACATGGAGCGAATTTGCCGATATTCATCCATTTGTTCCAAAGGATCAAGCTGAAGGTTACTTTGAATTATTTGAAGAATTATCGCATCATTTGTTGGATATAACTGGATTTGACGCTATGACATTTCAACCAAATAGCGGAGCTCAAGGAGAGTATGCTGGGTTGCTTGCGATAAGAAAATATCAAGAAATTAATGGAGAAGGACATAGAGATATTGCTCTAATTCCAGCCTCGGCTCATGGAACAAATCCGGCTAGCGCCGTTATGGCAGGCCTTGAGGTTGTAGTTGTTAAATGCGATGAAAATGGAAATATAGACGTTGACGATTTAATGCAAAAAGCCGAGCAATACAAGGAACGCCTTTCTTGTTTGATGGTTACTTATCCATCGACGCATGGAGTCTTTGAAGAAAAAATTGTTGAAATATGCGATATTGTTCATAAAAACGGCGGTCTTGTTTTTATGGACGGGGCTAATATGAACGCTCAAGTTGGACTTACCAATCCAGCTTATATAGGCGCCGACGTATGTCATCTAAATTTACATAAAACTTTTGCAATTCCTCATGGCGGCGGAGGACCGGGCGTAGGACCAATTTGCGTTAGTAAAAAATTATTAGAATTTTTGCCAACTCATCCGCTATTCGATTTAGGTTATAAAAATACTATAGGAACAGTCGCAAGCTCGCCTTTCGGAAGCGCTGGAATTCTTTCGATATCGTATGCTTATATTAAGCTATTAGGCTCAAAAGGACTAAAAAAAGCTACTCAAGTCGCTATATTAAACGCTAACTATATAAAATCGAGATTAGAAAAATATTACGACGTTTTGTATGTCGGCAAAAATGGAAGAGTCGCTCACGAGTTAATTTTCGATTTTAGAAAATTTAAACATTCTTGCGGCATAGATGTCGAAGATATTGCTAAAAGATTAATGGATTATGGCTTTCACGCTCCTACTGTTTCTTTTCCGGTTCCGGGAACGCTAATGGTTGAACCAACCGAAAGCGAATCTCTTTTTGAGTTGGAGAGATTTATCGAAGCGATGATTATGATAAGAGAAGAAATTGAAGAAATAGAAAAAGGCAATGCCGATAAAAATAATAATGTTTTGAAAAATGCTCCGCATACTATTAAAGTTATATCAAGCGACTCGTGGAATTATCCATATTCAAGACAAAAAGCCGCTTTTCCAACAAATCATACAAAAGAAAACAAATTCTGGCCATTTGTATCTAGAATAAATAATGCGTATGGCGATAGAAACTTAGTTTGTTCTTGCGTTCCAATAGAAGAATATTCTGTCTAAAAACTAGAAAGATATGATAGATTATTGCGATATACTTAAAAATTGCAAATCAATATGCGTTGTTGGAATAAGCGAAAAAAAATATAGAGACAGTCATCAAATCGCTTTATTTTTAAAAAACGCCGGCTATAATGTAGTCGGCGTTAATCCAAATTTAAATATTTCCGACTTGCAAGGGATCAAAATATTCAAATCTTTTAAAGATATTAATGAAAAAATTGACATAGTAAACGTCTTTAGAAGAAGCGAATATATCAAAGAAATTATACCTGAAATGATATATTTAAATCCAAAAGTTATCTGGCTTCAACTTGGAATTGTAAACGACGATGCTCGTAAAGCCGCAGAAAAAGCAGGCATCATTTTCATTCAAAATCGCTGCATAAAAATTGAATATTTTAATTGTTTTAATTTCTGAATGGCTGCTTTAATGTTTAAAACATATTTGCGTCATTTTTATCTTTTGTTATATATGTTTTTTGTTAATTTTTTTTTCGAGGATAGTTTTTCTCAAGAATACAATTCAAAAGTAAGAATTGATACTATAATTATTACCGGAACAAAAGTTACTAAAAATGAAGTAATTTTCAATGAAATTGATTTTAAGATCGGAGATTCAATAACGATTGATAAATTAAGCTTTTACAGAGAAAGAATATACAGCCTTGAAATATTTAATCGCGTCGATTTAAATTTAAATAAAAATGAATTAAAAAACGAATTAAATATTAACGTTGAAGAAAGTTGGTATTATCTATTTTTGCCATATGCTATTTTAAGAAAAAACTCCTTATCTAAATCAAGTTTTGGGTTGTATTTGAATAAAAAAAATTTTCGCGGTCTGAACGAAAAATTAAAATTTGTTTTTGCGTTAGGCTACGATCCATATTATCAGTTTCAATATTATTCGCCAAATTTCTTTGCAAAAGATTATTTCGCTTACTTTGAATTAAATTATTCAATCAAAGAAAATAAAAGCGAAGAAATTACCGCTCTTTTAGAAAATAAAAACTTTTCTTATAAAAATTTATCGTTTGCCTTTTTTGGAGGCAAACGATTTGGGACTTTTGTAAAAGCTTCTTTGGGATTTTCATATGAAATGATGACAGTTCCAAATTTTGCGCGAGAAATTTTTTTTATTGAAAATAATAAAAAAGAAAATTTATATACGATTGCGACTATTATTGCTTACGACGATAGAGATTTAAGTTTTATGCCCGAGACAGGAAAATTATTAGACGCAAAGATTGAAGCAAAAAAAATAAATTTTGGCGATAAAAATTATATTCTTTACAGCCTTGATTTTAGAAATTATAACAAAATCATTCGTCAAATTTCTTCAAAACAAAGAGTATACTATAAGTCGACAATAGGAAAAATTAAACCTTACTATTCTAAAAGTTATCTTGGATACGATCAAAAAGTAAGAGGACATTACTTTGAAAATAAAGAAGGAGACGATTTAGGTTTATTATCTATAGAAGTAAAATATCCATTAATTAAAGAGATGAACATTAAGTTTAATTTGCCCTTAGCTCCAGAAGCTTTAACTTCGTACAGAACGGCGTTATATTTTTATTTATTTAGCGATGCTGGTTTTTCAAAAAAAAGCAATCAAAAATTTGTTCTAAAAAATTTTGATTCTGGATATGGAGCTGGACTGGCTATTTTAATAATGCCTTATCAAGCGTTAAGGTGCGAATTTGCTTTTAATGAAAAAAGAAGAGGAGAAATAATTGTCGAACTTGGATTCTCTTTCTAATAGAAAAAAGCATAACGTCGAAGGCATAGAAATTTATTTTGCTGAAAAAATTTTAAGCGATAGGAAATATATTATTTTTGGAGAAGAAGAGACATATCATATTCTAAAAGTTATGCGACATTGTTTGGGAGATAAAATATACGCAACCGACGGCGAGGGAAATTTATACGAGGCAATTATTAGAACAATTACAAATAAAGAATCTCAAGCTGAAATTATCCAGCGCATTTTTTTCGAAAATCCTTTAGAAAAAATTTTCTTTTGGATTCCATCGCTAAAAAATGCCGAACGATTAGAAAATGCTATAGAAAAGTGCGTAGAACTAGGAATAACAAATTTTATTTTGTATAAAGCTCAAAGAAGCATTGGTAAAAATTTTAAAATAGAACGATTAAAAAAAATTGGCGTTTCTGCAATTAAACAATCGACCAGGTTTTATATTCCAAAATTTGATATTGTTGAAAAAATATCAGATTACAATTTTAAAAAAAAAGAACTTATATTATTTTTTGATCAATTTTCAGGTAAAAAGATGAGCGAATTCTATCTTAGAGAAAAAATGTCGGAATATGAAAAATTGCATTGTATATTTGGACCCGAAGGCGGTTTAAGCGAAAAAGAAATGGATATTGAAGCTCAATATAAAGATGTTATAACAGTATCTACAGCCCGCTTAAGAAGCGATACAGCGATAATATCCGCAGCGTCTTTAATGAGTTGTTATTTGTTAGAATTTTAAATGAAATTTTGATTTATTTGTTATAATAACATTTGGCTATTTTTACAACTTAATTTAAGTTTTTTTATTAAATTAAAAAAAAAATGTTTTGTTTATTTAAAAGATTTTGTATATTATGATACTAAAAATTAGTTCTTTTAAAATTACGCCGGGGTGGCGGAATTGGTAGACGCACAGGACTTAAAATCCTGTGGGATTTATAATCCCGTGCCGGTTCGAGTCCGGCCCTCGGTACAAGTTTTATTCAATCGTTCTTATTTTAGTGGGTTCTTAGCTCAGTTGGCTAGAGCGTCTGCTTGACGTGCAGAAGGCCAGAGGTTCGAGTCCTCTAGAACCCACATTAACCGGAGGCGACTCCGTTTTTTTTATATTTTAAAGAGCTCTTATGGAAACAATCAAAATAACTTTTCCAGACGGAAGTCAAAAAGAATTTGAAAAGGGAATAACAGGCTTACAGATTGCTCAATCGATATCAAAAAAGTTGGCCGAAAACGCTTTAGCAATAAAAGTAAACGAGAAAGTATTAGACCTGACGAGACCTATTGTAGAAGATGCTGTTATAAAAATTTTAACTTTTGATGATAAAGAAGGAAAAGAAGTTTATTGGCACTCTACTTCACATTTAATGGCTCATGCAGTTTTATCTTTATATCCTGAAGCAAAATTTGGAGTTGGACCCGCAATTGAAGATGGATTTTATTACGATATAGATATAGAAAAGAAACTAAGCGAAGAAGATCTTGCGATTATTGAAAATAAGATGCTTGAAATTGCAAGCAAAAACGAACCTTTCATAAGACAAGAGTTGACAAAAGAAGAAGCGATAAATTTATTTAAGCAAAGAAATGATCCATACAAGTTAGAAATTCTTTCCGAATTAGATGATGCGAAACAAACAATTAGCATCTATAAAGAAGGCGATTTTGTCGACTTATGTTCAGGACCTCACTTGCCCAGTTCAGGTAAAATTAAATATTTAAAGTTGTTAAGCGTTTCGGGCTCATACTGGCGAGGCAATGAGAAGAATAAGCAATTGCAAAGAATTTATGGAATATCGTTTCCATCAAAAAAAGAATTAGATGATTACTTAAATTTTTTAGAAGAAGCAAAAAAAAGAGATCACAGAAAACTAGGAAAACAGCTTGATTTATTTAGCATACACGAGGAAGCTGGAGCTGGATTAATATATTGGCATCCCAAAGGAGCTAGAATCAGATTGGAAATAGAAAACTTCTGGCGAGAGGAACATTTAAAGAATGGATATGAATTATTGTATACTCCCCATATAGGCAAATCGTGGTTGTGGGAAACAAGCGGACATTTGAGCTTTTATAAAGAAAGCATGTATACTGCGATGAAGGTTGACGATTTTGATTTTTATGTTAAGCCTATGAATTGTCCATTTCATATAATGATTTATAAGAATCAATTAAGATCTTATCGAGATCTTCCTTTAAGATGGGCTGAATTAGGCACCGTATATCGATATGAAAAAAGCGGCGTGTTGCATGGCTTATTGAGAGTAAGAGGTTTTACTCAGGATGACGCGCACATATTTTGCGCTCAAGAGCAAATAGAAGATGAAATAATTGAAGTCATTCGTTTTTCTAAATATATGTGGAAATCTTTCGGTTTTGAAAATTTAGATTTTTATCTATCAACAAAACCAGAAAAATCTGTAGGCGAAGATTATTTGTGGGAAAAAGCGACAAGATCTTTAGAAATTGCATTACAAAAAGAAAACTTATCTTATAAAGTCGACGAAGGAGGCGGAGCATTTTATGGTCCAAAAATAGATATAAAAGTCAAAGACGCGTTGGGAAGAGAATGGCAAATGAGCACCGTTCAATTTGATTTCAATTTGCCTGAAAGATTTGATTTGAAATATATCGGAGAAGATGGAAAAGAGCATAGACCTTTTATGGTTCACAGAGCATTATTGGGTTCGTTGGAACGTTTTATGGGCGTATTGATTGAACATTATGCTGGAGCTTTTCCTGTGTGGTTATCGCCAATTCAGGCTGCAATTATTCCAGTTTCAAAAAATTTTTTAAATTACGCTCAGGAAATTTATCATATATTGAAACAAGAAAATATTAGAATCAAACTTGACGATAGAAATGAAAAAGTCGGTTATAAAATCAGGGATTGGGAAGTGAATCATAAGCCAAATTATTTATTAGTTGTCGGCGAAAAAGAAGAATCTGAAAAGAAAGTTTCTGTTAGAAAAATTAAAAAAGGCGATTTAGGACAAATGAGGATAGAAGAATTTATAGAAAAAATTCAAAGAGAAATAAAAGAAAAAATTACAAACTAAATAGGAGGTTAGTTTATCGCAAACGCAAGCGACAAGATAAGAATCAATGAAGATATTAAAGCTTCTTTAGTAAGAGTCATTGATTCAGATGGAAAACAAATAGGAATAATAAGTATTGAAGAGGCGCTGAAGTTAGCTAAAGAACGAGAAATGGATTTGATAGAAATAGCTCCACAAGCTAATCCGCCTGTATGCAAGATACTAGATTATGGAAAATATAATTACGAATTGCAAAAAAAGGAAAAACTTCAAAGGAAAAACCAACAGGTAATTCAATTAAAAGAAATAAGATTGCATCCAAACACTGACGATCATGACGTTGAATTTAAGGTTAGACATGCTCGCAATTTTATTGAAGAAGGAAATAAAGTTAAAGTGTCTGTTTTATTTAAAGGAAGAGAATTAGCTTATGTTGAAATTGGCGAAAATTTGTTGAAAAACTTTATTGAAAAATTATCAGATATTGCTAAAGTTGAAGACGATATTAAATTTGAAGGAAGAGTTATGCATGCAATTTTAGTTCCTGATAAAACAAAGAAGAAAAGCAAAAAAAATTAAATAAGAGGTAAAAAATGCCAAAAATGAAAACGCATAGAGCGGCTGCAAAAAAATTTAAAGTAACAGCTAATGGAAAAATAAAGAGATATAAAGCCGGGAAAAGTCACCTTTTAACTAAAAAGACTACTAAAAGAAAAAGGCAGCTCAGAAAAGCGACTCTTGTTTCGCCTGCCGACGAAAAAAGAATTAAAATGATGTTGTTGAAATAAAAAAATAGGAATGAAATATGCCACGTTCAAAAAATAAGGTAGCGTCTCATCGAAGACGAAAAAAAATAATGAAACTAGCTAAAGGTTACTGGGGAGCTCGTTCTAAAGTTTATACCGTAGCTAAACATCATGTTGAAAAAGCGTTATTGCATGCTTATCGCGATAGAAAATTGAAGAAAAGAGAATACAGAAGTTTGTGGATTGTTAGAATTAATGCGGCAGTTAGACAGTATGGATTGAATTATTCTAAATTTATTCATGCTCTTTCACAAAAAGGAGTCGCTATAAATAGAAAACTTTTAGCTAGTTTGGCTCTTGACAATCCAGAGGCTTTTGCGGAAGTTGTTAAGTTTGCGCAAAATTAAATTTCAATCCCCTTAACATTTAAGGGGATTTTTTTTATTAATTTATTTGAAATTAAAATGACTGCAAAAATAGAAAATCTTAAAAAGGAAATTCAAAAAGAAGTTGCTTTAATTGACGATTTCAAAAAGTTAGAAGAATTTCGAATAAAATATCTTGGAAAAAAAGGGAGTATAGCTTCCTTATTTGAAGAGTTAAAAGACGTTCCAAAAGAACAAAAGCCTGCAATAGGGAAAGAATTAAATGAATTGAAAATATTCGCTCAAAATCTTTTTGATGAAATTCAAAAAAAACTTGAACAGTCGTTTCATAATGAAAAATATATAGGACTCGATATAACGCTTCCAGCAAGAAAAAAAAGTTTGGGACGTTATCATTTGATAACTCAAACTTTAAATGAAATAAAAACTATTTTTAAAGGAATGGGATTTTCCGTTGCGGAAGGTCCCGAACTTGAATCTGATTTTTATAATTTTGAGGCTTTAAATTTTCCGTCAGATCATCCAGCAAGAGATATGCAGGATACGTATTTTATAAGCGAAAAATTTTTGCTTCGCACTCACACTAGTCCAGTTCAAATTCGAGTTATGGAAAAATTAAAGCCGCCAATTAGACATATAATGCCCGGTAGAGTTTTTAGGAATGAAGCGATTAGCGCAAGAAGTTATTGTATGTTTCATCAAGTTGAGGGTTTATATGTGGATACTGATGTGACTTTTGCGGAGTTGAAAGGGAGTTTAGTGGCTTTTGCAAAACAATTTTATGGAAACGATTTGAAGTATCGATTTAGGCCAAGTTTCTTCCCTTTCACCGAGCCCAGCGCTGAGATGGATATTACTTGTTTTTTGTGCGGAGGAAAAGGTTGCAGAGTTTGCAAATATAGCGGTTGGTTAGAAATATTAGGATGCGGTATGGTTGATCCTAATGTTTTCAAGTCGGTAAATTATGACATTGAGTTGTATCAAGGATATGCTTTTGGAATGGGCATAGAAAGGATTGGATTATTAAAGTATGGCATAAACGATATCCGTTTATATTTTGAAAACGACGTAAGATTTTTAAAACAATTCTAAAGGAGCGGCATTTGAAAATATCGTTCAATTGGCTAAAAGATTATATAAATTTATCTGATTTAACGGCTCAGGAAATCGCCGCTAAATTAACTTCTGCCGGTTTAGAAGTGGAAGAAATTATCGATTATTCAAAAATATATAAAAATTTTGTCGTTGGAAAAGTTCTTAACGTTGAAAAACATCCTAAAGCTGATAAACTTTCAGTTTGTCAGATAAAAGCTGGCTATAAGGAATACAGAGTCGTTTGTGGCGCTCCAAATGTAAGAAATGGAATGAAAGTCGCTCTTGCATTGCAGGGAGCGATAATTCCGGCTAATGGAATGGAAATTAAGAATGCTACAATTAGAGGGGTTGAATCTTTTGGAATGTTATGTTCTGAAAAAGAATTGAATATTAGCGACGATCATTCCGGCATAATGCAGCTTAACGACGAACTTACAGACGGCGAAGATTTAGCAAGCGCTTTAGGACTAAACGATGTCGTTTTTGAAATAGGCATAACTCCTAATCGTCCTGACGCTTTGTCGCATTTTGGGGTAGCCCGCGAACTTTCGGCTATTTTAGATAGAGATTTATGTTTTCCCGACGTTTCTTTGATAGAATCAGATTCAAAATTATTTGAAAATTACGCTAAAATAGTTTTAGAAGATGACGATTGTTTGAGGTATTGTTCTAGAGTTATTATTAATGTTGAAGTTAAAGAATCTCCTGAATGGTTAAAGAAAAGATTAAAAGCAGTCGGTCTAAGACCGATAAATAATATAGTTGACGCTACTAATTACGTGTTGTATGAGTTAGGTCACCCATTGCATGCGTTTGATTTAGATAAAATAGAACAGAATTCAATTATTGTAAGAAAATCAAAAAAAAATGAAAAGTTTGTTGCTTTAGACGGAAAAGAGCGAATTCTTGATGAGACAATGTTGATGATTTGCGATGCAAAAAAATCGCTCGCTATTGCTGGAGTTATGGGCGGCGAAAATTCCGGAATTTCGGAATCGACCAAAAATATTTTGCTTGAAAGCGCTTATTTTAACCCTTCGAGTATAAGAAGAACTTCAAAAAAATTGCAATTATCGACAGATTCTTCTTATAGATTTGAAAGGGGAGTCGATTATAATGGAGCTCCTTTAGCTCTTGAAAGAGTCGCATACATTATACAAAAAATTGCGGGCGGCGAAGTTTTAAAAGGAAGAGAAGATGTAAAAAGAAAAATTATAGATGCTAAAAAAGTAAATTTTAGGTTTAATAAGGCGACCAAAATATTAGGCTACGAAATAGAAAAAGAAAAAATAAAGAGATATTTTTCAAGATTAGGTTTCAACTTGTTGGAAGAAAACGAAGCTTCCGCTTTTTTTGAAATACCAACTTATAGAGGCGATATTGAAAGAGAAATAGATTTAATTGAAGAAGCTGCAAGGTTAAACGGATACGATAATATACCTACTGTCGAAAGGATAAATATAAATTTGAAATCTAAAACCGACGATTCAGAAAAAAAAGAAAAAATTCGAGATATCTGCGTATCTTTGGGATTGATAGAAATGATGAATAATAGTTTAATTTCTGAAAAATCTGCAAAGTTGTTCGGAAATCCAATAAAAATTTTGAATCCGCAAAGCTCAGATATGGATTGTTTGAGAACATCGCTGTTAACTGGAGCGTTGGAGACAGTTAAGAGAAATATTAACGTTGGCGAAAAGAATTTAAAGCTTTTTGAGATTGGAAACGTATTTAAGAAATTAAAAGAAGGGAATATACAATCTTTTGACGATTTTAAAGAATACGAGGAGTTGATTATAGTTCTCTCGGGATATGCTGAAAGTTTGAATTGGCATACAAAAGATAGAAAATTTGACATATACGATTTGAAAGGATATATAGAAGGACTTTTAGAGGCTGTAAATCTTAAAGATAAGGTCGCTATTAAATATAAAAAAGATAATTTCTATAATTACGAATATGGTTTTGAATATTTGATTGATGAATTTATTGTTATCAGAGGAGGAAAATTAAACAAGGAAATTTTAAAGTTTTACGATATTCAACAAGAAGTGTTTAGTTGCGAAATTAATTTAAAAGAATTGACTGAGAAAAGTTTTCAAAAAAGAAAATTTAGCGAATTATTGAAATATCCAAAAGTGGTTAAAGATTTTGCATTTATTTTTGATAAAAAAATTGATTATTATTCAATAAAAAATCTTATTTTAAGCGGAGAAAGAAAAAACTTAAAAGAAGTAAAAATATTTGACGTTTTTGAAGATAAAAATTTAGGCGACGATAAACGTAGTTTAGCATTTAGCTTGACATTTTATAATGTTCATAAGACTTTGACTGAAGAGGAAGTTAACGAGGAGTTTTGGAGCATAATAAAAGAAATCGAAAATAAATTCAACGCTAAATTAAGAGGTTAATATTTGGGCGCGGAAAATTCATTTGATTTATGCGATAGTTTAGATTATATTTACAAGGAATTGTTAAAATTAATTGAAAGGAATAAAAATTTAGAGAAAGAAAATTATATTTTAAGAGAAAAAGTAAAGCATTTAATAAGCGAAAATGAGACAATAAAGAAAGAATACAATGAACTTTTAGAAAAAATAAATTGTTCAGGAAAAGAAATAGAAATAGACGAAATTATAGAACAGAACGAAAAATTAAAAGAAGCTGTTAAAGTAGCTTTAGAAAAAATAGATTTTTTACTGAGTTCATAAAAGTGTGACAGATTGAAGGTAGTCGTTGGAAAAAGAGAAAAAGAAGTTAAAAATTAAAATATTTGATAAAGTTTTTATTTTAGTTGTTGAAGATGAAATAATAGGAAAAGAAGCGGCTAACTATGTCGATAAAATGATGAGAGAATTGCATAAGGAGATGCCTACTGAAAGTTTTCAGCAAATTGCTCTTCTTTGCGCGTTAAACATAAGTTACGAATTGTTTGATATAAAGAAAAATGAATTTAACAACATTGATAAAATTAAAGAAAAAATAGATCAAATAAAGCTTCTTTTCTCTGCAGAAAACGACAATCCTTCAATATAGGAAAGTTTTCCCGCTCTGTCAGCTCAAAACGACGAGAACTAACAGTATAAGCTAGGGTTATTGACTCGCAACGCGGAAAGCAGGCCGCAACTAACACAAGTTGGTTCGCTATTATTGGCGACAGCGGAAGCTTGAAACGTTGGGCAATTTCCCACATTATTAGAACAGAGTTCTTCTGTTCATTTGGCTGGCAGCTGCGGGGTTTTTAATTAATTGAATGAAGGAGGAATAAATGAACGTTAATATCGATATGACGTTGCTTGTAACATTTGGCATTTTTTTTATAGTCGTTTCCTTTTTGCTTGGCTGGTATATAAATAACAAAATTGCTCGCAATTCAATAGCTCAAGCTGAACAAGAAGTAAAAAGGATGCTTGCCGACGCCGAAAGAGAAGCGAATAATTTGAAGAAAGAGAAGCTTCTAGAAGTAAAAGACGAATGGCTTAAGCGAAAGCAAGAGCTCGATAATGATATTAATCAGAAAAGACAGAAACTTCAGAATTTAGAAAAGCAGCTTAATTTAAGAGAAGAAGCTATTGAAAAAAAATCTGAGTTGATGGCAAAAAAAGAAAAAGAATTAAAAACTTTAGAACAAGAAGTTTTAGAAAAAGCGTCGTACGTTGAAGCTAAAAAACAAGAATATGAAAAATTAGTCGAAGAAGAATTTCAGAAATTAGAGCAAATTTCTGCGTTGACAAGAGACGAAGCAAAACAAATATTGTTTGATAAGTTAATCGAAGACGCTAAGGCTCAAGCGGCGGTTTATATTAAAGAAATTAGAGAAAACGCAAAAATCGAAGCTAAAAAAGAGGCTCAAAAAATTATTGTTCAAGCTATTCAGAGAACAGCCGTAGATCATTCTGTTGAAACTACTGTTTCGGTCGTTCAAATACAAAGCGATGAAATGAAAGGAAGAATAATTGGAAAAGAGGGTAGAAATATAAGAGCTTTTGAATCCGCTACGGGCATTGATATAATTGTTGATGATACGCCAGAAGCCGTTATTTTATCGGGTTTTGATCAATTTAGAAGAGAAGTTGCAAGAATTGCTTTGGAACGATTAATAGCTGATGGTAGAATACATCCGGCTAGAATTGAAGAAGTTGTTGAAAAGGTTAAAGAAGAATTAGAAGAAGAGATTTTGAAAGAAGGCGAAAACGCTTTGCAACAATTAGGTTTGTATAATATGAATCCAGAGTTGATAAGGTTAATAGGTAAGATGAAGTATCGTTCGAGTTACGGACAAAATCTTTTGCAACATAGCATTGAAGTGGCTTATTTAAGCGGTTTAATGGCTGCTGAAATTGGATTGGATCCAACTATTGCCAAAAGAGCTGGACTTTTGCATGACATAGGGAAAACTGTTGATCGAAATACCGAAGGACCGCACGCTTTATTAGGAGCTGAAATTGCTAAAAAGTATAAAGAGCATCCTATCGTAGTTAACGCTATTGCAAGTCACCACGAAGACGTAGAAATGGAGCATCCAATTGCCGCTATAGTTCAGGCTGCCGATGCAATTAGCGGAGCAAGACCAGGAGCAAGAAGAGAACCGCTTGAAAGTTATGTTAAGAGATTGGAAAATCTTGAGCAATTGGCAAAATCTTTCGAAGGGGTAGCTAAAACTTATGCTATTCAAGCTGGAAGAGAAGTTAGAGTTGTTGTGGAACCTGAAAAAGTAGACGATGTTTTGGCGGATAAGCTTGCAAACGATATTGCTCTTAAAATTCAAGAAGAAATGGAATATCCCGGACAAATAAAGGTTACTTTAATACGCGAAGTAAGGAAAGTAGCTTACGCCAAGTAAGATTTCGTTTTAGTAGTAACGACCAAAGTTTTTTGCTTTGGTCGTTTTTATTTTTTAAATTTCTTTGCATAAAATTACATTTAACTGCAAAATAATAAAAGGAAAAATTGAACTTAAAAATTGGAATAACTGGAAATATCGGAGCGGGAAAATCTGCATTTGCCTCTTTTCTTAAAGAACTGGGATTTGTTGTTCTTGACGCGGATTCTATAGCTAAAGAAATTATGTCAAAAAATAAAAATATTAAAGCCTCTATTATTAAAGAATTTGGAGATTCATCTTTTTTTGAAGATGGTTCCATAAATATAAATTTTCTTCGCTCGATTGTTTTTGAAAAAGAAGAAAAAACTATTAAGTTAAATTCAATCGTTCATCCGGCATTAAAAGAAGAAATAAATAAAATTCTTCAGGAGCGAATAAAGGATAACGATATAATTTTTATAGAAGCGGCTCTAATTTATGAGGCTAAATTGGATGATTTGTTCGATTATATAATTTGCTTAGTTGCCGATGATAATTTAAGAATTAGTAGAGCTGCGACGAAATACAAAGTCGCTCCAGAAAACATAGTTTCTAGAGATAAAAGACAATTTTTGTCGGAAGAAAAAGCTAAAAAGTCTAATATTGTTATATATAATAATGGAAGCCTAGAGGAATTAAGAAACAAAAGCGTTTTTATAGCAAACTTATTGAAATTGATGGCAAAGAAAAAATGAAAAAGTTAACGGTTGGGTTTCAAGGAGAACGAGGAGCATTTAGCGAATTAGCCGCAATAAATTTTTTCGGCGATAAAGCTGAACCGATTCCATTGACAACTTTTTTTGAAATTTTTGAGCAATTGAAAAAAAAGAAATTAGATTGCGGAATAATTCCAATTGAAAATTCTCTTTTTGGTTCCGTGAGCGAAAATTTTGATTATCTTGCAAAGTATCCGATAAAAATTTTAGCTGAAGTTAATCAAAGAATCGAACATTGTCTAATGGGGATTGATAATTGCGACATTGTGAAAATTAAAGTTATAATTTCTCATCCTCAAGCTTTAGGACAATGTTCTCGTTTTTTATCTAAACTAAAAAAAGTTCAAAAAACTCCGTTCTATGATACCGCAGGAGCGGCTAAACATTTGCTAGAAAAAAATGATTCGTCAATAGCGGCTATTGCGAGCAAGCAAGCGGCGAAATATTACGGTTTGCGCATTTTGAAAAAATCTATACAAAATGTAGAAAAAAATTATACCCGATTTTTGATTATTTCTTCTTCCAAATCTAGTTTAAAGATTTCAGCAAACAAATCTAACAAAGAAAAAAAAGTTTCTATTTTTTTTGAGTTAAATAACGAACCTGGCTCTTTGTATAAAGCTTTGAGCATATTTGCTTTGAGAAATATAAATTTGACTAAAATTGAATCGAGACCAAACCCAGACGAAGTTTTTCATTACAATTTTTTTTTAGATTTCATAGGTTCTTTGAACGAAAGAAAATGTTTCAAAGCAATTGATAACTTAAAAGAAATATCTAGAAAAGTTAAAATACTTGGCGAGTATTTTGTAGGCGACGTTTATGATGAATAATTATTCAAATAAACTATTGTTGATTTGCGCAATAAATTATCTTAAATTGCTCTAAAAAAATAGGAGTTTAAATGCGCGTAATCAACAAAGCAATAGTAAAGTTTACAAATTTATTGCCGGAAAACATAGTTTATATTTTTGCTAAAAAATACATAGCTGGCAAAACGTTGGATGAAGCGATAAAAGTAGTAAAAGATTTGAACAGCAAAGGAATTATGGCTACGATAGACGCATTAGGCGAAGATATTACAAACAAACAAGAAGCTATAGCCGCTAAAGACGAATGTTTGAGAATTTTGGATGCTATTGAACAAAATAAACTTAATTCTAATTTGTCATTAAAGCCCAGTCAAATGGGCATTAAAATTGACTTTCAACTTGCTTACGTTCATATAGCTGAAATTTGCGAAAGAGCGAAGAAATATTCTAATTTTGTTCGAATCGATATGGAAGATTCTTCTCTTACCGAGGCGACTTTGGAATTATATAAGGAATTAAGAAAAAAATATGATAATGTCGGCGTTGTTTTGCAAGCATACTTAAAGAGAACATTGAATGATATAATAACATTAAGGCCGTTAAATCCAAATTTTAGATTATGCAAAGGCATTTATATCGAGCCTGAATCGATAGCTTATCAATCGAAAAAGAAAGTGAGAAGAAATTTTATAGAGGCGCTTGAAACTATGTTTAAGAATGGCATGTATGTTGGAATTGCCACGCACGACGAATATTTAATAAAAGAAGCGTATAGATTAATTGAAGAATTAAAAATTTCGAAAGATAAATACGAATTCCAGATGCTTTACGGCGTAAAAGAAAAATTGAGAGATAAAATAAATTCAGACGGTCATCGCATAAGAATTTATTGTCCTTTTGGCGAAAAATGGCATAAATACTCAATGAGAAGATTGCAAGAAAATCCAAATATAGCTTGGCATATAACGAAAAGTATTTTCTTCCCTAACTAAGTAGGAATTTAATGTTAATATTGGGAATTGAAACCTCTTGCGATGAAACATCGGCGGCTATTCTTGAAAACGACAAAGTTTTATCGTCGATTGTTTTATCGCAAGATTTTCATAAAATTTACGGCGGAGTGGTGCCAGAGTTATCGAGCAGAGCTCATTTGAAATATATATCGAGCGCGACTCGGCAAGCTTTAAATGAAGCGAAAGTTTCAATAGAAAATATAGATTTAATTGCGGCAACGGCAGGTCCCGGTTTAATTGGCGCTTTGCTTACTGGTTTTACTTTTGCAAAAGGAATTTCTTTTTTTTTGCAAAAACCATTTATTGCCGTTAATCATATCGAAGGACATCTTTACTCTTCTTTTTTAATGAATGATAAGCCAAAATATCCAGTTTTAACTCTCGCTGTAACTGGAGGGCATACATTGTTGGCTATTCTTCAGGATGAAATGAATTATACGATAATTGGAACGACTATCGACGACGCTTGCGGAGAAGCTTTTGACAAAACTGCTAAGCTTTTGGGGTTGGAATATCCTGGCGGTCCGAAAATTGAAAAATTAGCGGCCGAGGCGACTTCTGAAATAAACTTCTCTTTTCCAATCGCTAAAACAAAAGGGGAATTTGACTTTTCTTTCAGCGGACTAAAAACTGCAGTTTTAAGATACTTAAAAAATAATTTTAACGATGGCGATGTTTCTTTAGAAGATAAAAGAAAAATTGCAAAAGCTTTTCAACTTTCCGCAATTTCGTCTTTGACTAAAAATTTAAATAAAGCTCTTGAAAAATTCCAAGTTAAGTCTCTATCAATTGTTGGCGGCGTAGCGGCAAATAGTTATGCAAGAGAAGAAATCCTTAAAATTGCAATCGAAAAAAAAATTAAAGCCGTATTGCCGGATATAAAATATTGCGGAGACAACGCAGCGATGATTGCCCTTAGAGGATATATGCTTTACAAAAATGGAGCAAGACATTCTTTAAATGAATCGGCTTTCGCTTCTATAAATCAATGAATTTTATAAAATGAAAGGTTATCTTGAAATTGATAAGCTAAGAAAAATGTCAAAAGAACAAAGAGAAAAAAAATTAGCGAGATATAGAAAAAGAGTCGACTTGCTTGATAAAATAATTGTTTTTTTGCTTAATTTGAGAACCAGATATTCGATTAATATTGGAAGAATAAAAATTTCTTTAGGAATTCCGACTTATGTTCCAGAAAGAGAAAGAGATATTATGGAAAAAATAACTAAAAAAAATAAAGGACCTTTATCTAAAGAATCTTTGCAAAGAATATATGAGAGGATATTAGATCAATCGCGAGCGACTCAAAAAAGAGAAAGCGAAAATATCTTATGATCAAATTGAGACTTAATAAGTTTATGAGAGCAAACACAATAATTATTTTAATTGTCGTTTTGATTTCCGCTTTTTCAGGTTGGTTGTATTATTTGTTTTTTACGCCAAATTTATACGAAGGCGAATCGCCAAAAAAATTTATAATTCAAAAAGGTTCTACGCTGGATAAAATATCTTTGGATTTAATAGAAGAGGGAATAATAAAATCCCAATTTTTGTTTAAGGTTTCTTGTTATATTCAAGGATTGCAAAATGAATTAAAACATGGCAGACATAAAATACCGAACGGTTTGAGTTATTTAAAACTGGCGGAACTTTTAGCGAAAGGCGCTCCAGCCGAAGAAATTTTAGTTGTTATTCCAGAAGGTTTTTTTCTTACTGAAATAGCTTCACGTTTGCAAAAAAAATTGGAAGTCGACAGCGTCGAATTTATGAAATTGGCGCGAGATGAAAATTTTTTAAAGAACGTTTTGAATCATCCTTACTCGACTTTAGAAGGATTTTTGCTTCCTGAAAGTTATTTTTTCTTTAGAGATACTAAAGCCGAAGAATCTATTAAAAAACTTTATCAAGAATATAAAAAATTTTTTGTCGACTCGCTAAAGAAAAGAGCCGAAGAAATAGGCATGGATGAATATAAAATTATAACCTTGGCTTCTATTGTACAATATGAATGCAAAAAAAAGGAAGAAATGCCGATTGTGGCCGGCGTGTATTACAACAGATTACAAAAAGGAATGAAGCTCGAATCGTGTCCTACAGTAATTTACGCTATGGGCAAAAGAATTCGAAGATTGCTTGAAGAGGATTTGAAGATAAACTCTCCTTATAATACTTACATTCATAAAGGTTTGCCCCCAGGTCCAATTGGCAATCCAGGCAAAGACGCTATACTTGCGACATTATATCCCAGCGAACATCAATACCTTTTTTTTGCCGCCGATGGAAATGGCGGGCATCGTTTTTCTAAAACATTTGACGAACATGTTAAAGCTGCAAATATCTATAGAAAATGGCTAAGCTCTCAAAAAATCAGGCGCTAATTCCTATTGCCGCAACTCTTTTTTTAATTTCTTGCGCGAATATTATTCCTCCGTCTGGAGGACCAATAGACGACATTCCTCCTTTTGTTGTCGATACTTATCCTAAAAATTACGCTTTAAATTTTAAAGACAATATCATCTATTTTGATTTTTCAGAGTTTATGGATCAACAATCAACGATTAATTCAATTTATTTTTCTCCGAAAGTCGACGATTATTCAATTAAATTAACAGGGAAAAGATTAAAAATTCTTTTAAACAAACAGCTGTCTGATTCGACGACGTATACTATCACTCTTTCAAACGAAGCTTCAGATTTTAATAATAAAAATAAAATGAGCGAACCATATCAACTAGTTTTTTCGACGGGCGATAAAATTTTAGCTAATTCCATTAGCGGCAAAATTTTTGGATTAAGCTTGACAAATGTTTTTGTATATGCTTATAAAAATATTTCAAATTTATCTGATTTATTTGTTAAAGAACCCGATTATTTTTCATTTGCATCAACGTCTGGAAATTTTACTTTAAGCGGATTAAGCGAAGGCGAATATGTTATCGCCGCCGTTAAAAAAAATTCGAAAGATAATTATATAAATATAAATCATGACGAAATAGGCGTATTCTGGAACAAAGTTAATTTAATTGGCTCGAATTCGAGAGTCGAAGAAATTAATATTATGCTTCGTTCTATAGATTCAATCGCTCCGATTATTAAACGAGCCGTATTCGCTGATTCTAACATTGTAAGAGTAATTTTTAACGAATCCATAGGCTCAAACGCAAAAGATTTAAAATCATTTTTAATTTTTAACGACGATAAAAGCGCTCAAATATCTCCTTTGTTTTCATATTATAGTGACGCTGAAAGAAAAGAAGCCGAATTTTATTTTGAGAAAATATCAGATTTTACGAACGCAAAAATTTTTGTCGAAGAGATTGAGGATTTGAATAATAACATCGCAAAAAATATTTCAAGTTTTGTCGAGCCATTGCGCGGCGGAGAGAAAAGGACTATCAAATTAACCGATTATATTTTAACAAAATCAAATTATTTAGGCATAGGAGATAATGAGATTGAAATTAAATTTAACGATCCAATAATTAGCGATTCTATCTTAGCGTCGACTAAGATATTGTCTTATTCTAAGCTGTATAAGAACTATAAAATTAAAACAATAGACGACTCAGGCTTCAAAATTATATTTAACAATACGGAAGAATTGTCGGAAGAAATTAAAGTTTTAATCGATTTAAAAAATTTAGCCTATCGGAAAAAAAATCTAAAAGATACTGTCTGCGAGTTAAAAATAAAAGTAGAAAATCGACTTCTTGCGACTGGAATATCTGGAGGAATAATATTTGAAAATATATTGGAATCCGATATAAATTTAAACGATGCGATTCTTGTATTAAGTTCTGAAAAAGCCGACGGCTCCATTTATAAACAATTCAGACTTGACGGAGGAAGATATTTCAAATTTGAAAATATCAAGCCGGGCGAATATTATTTTTGGATTTATGAAGATTGCAATAAAAACTACAAGTATGATTTTGGAAACCCTTTTAAAAACGAATTTCCCGAAAAATTTTATTATTCAGCTGAAGCTGTCAAAATACCGCCTCGCTGGTCGATAAAAGAGGCAAAAGTTAAATTTTAATAACAAGTCGAATGCGACGATTTAAGCTTATTTTATTCTTTTTTTAAAATTTAAAATTGAAAAAATCAAAAGCGACAACCCCAGAAAAAACATAATTAATAAATCCAAAATAAGCTCGAAAACTGTCGCTCCTTTTAATATAGACGCTCTTATAATCTTTAAAAAATATTTTGCGGGCAAAAGATTAGATATTAGTTGAATAGAGTTCGGCATATTTTCAATAGGAAAAGCAAAACCTGATATAAAAAGAATAGGCAACATTAAGCCAAAAAAAGAAATTGTCATCGCTTGAAATTGAGATTTCGAGGCGGTTGAAACAAGCAATCCTAATCCGATATTTGAAACGATAAAGATTAAAATTGAAGAGTAAATAAATATTAAGCTTCCTTTAATTTCTATGTCAAACCAATATCGAATTACAAGAAGCTGAAAAGTCGCGGGAATAAGAGATAAAAGTAAAAATGGAATCGATTTGCCGGCAATAAATTGATACCTTCTTATAGGCGCCGCTATTATTTGCTCTATAGCTCCAGTTTCTTTTTCTTTAACAATTGCCATCGACATTAAAGCTATGTTGACAATCATTAAAATTACTCCAAGTATTGCCGGCAACATAAAAGAACGGGCTCTTAGATATGGATTGAAAAAAGCGACAATATTTAAATTAATTGGATTAAATTGCTCTTTATCTTTTGAGTAAGGCAAAGTTTCTAAATATATTTTTTTATAAAAATTCAAAGTTAGATTTGCGGCATAGCCTGAAACAATGTTTGCTTTATTTCCGTCTACCGCGTCTATAATTATTTTAACTTGAGTGGTTTCGTTTCGGTAAATTCTTTTTTGAAAATCTCGCGGAATAACAAAAATTACGTCATTTCCGCTTTTTAAAATCTTGTCAATTTCATCGCTCGATTTTAAAATTTTTTTTAGATGGAAAAAATTAGAATGTCGAATTCTTAGCGCGAGCAATCGACTCGTTTCCTAATTGTCATAATCTAAGATGGCTGTTCGAACAATTTTTATATCAAGCGTAGCGGCGAAACCCAAAAGTATTAGCTGTAGAATTGGAGCTAACAAAAGTATTGCTCTTAATTTTTTATCGCGAAAAAATTGCAAAAATTCTTTTCTTATATATGCAAGAATAACGCTCATTTTAACAAATACTTAA
>Ga0308414_1000316_pt1 | contig 30776 bp, 23 predicted proteins | sample HotsprSampleOS50_FD_205667 | JGI IMG/M metagenome (GOLD analysis project Ga0308414, IMG submission 205667) | Hot spring phototrophic mat microbial communities from Octopus Spring, Yellowstone National Park, Wyoming, United States - 20090730_OS50 ...
GCGGGCGGGTGTACCCGGCACACGGACGCGGGCACGCCGGAGCCGTGCCCTACAGCGGGCAGGCGGTGAACCTGGGTGCGCGACCCTCCGGGGCGCGGGGCGGGTCTGGGTGCGCGTCCCGCCGGGGCGCGGGGCGGACGAGGGGGCATCCTCCCGACCGGGGGCGTCTCCGCGGGCGGGTGTACCCGGCACACGGATGAGGGCACGCCGGAGCCGTGCCCTACAGTCTCATCAGCACGCTCCGGTAACATTTGTTCACACTCTGTTCATCGTCCGGTTGTGGTTTGTCGCTGCTGTCGTGACAAATGACTGCTATACTGAGATCAGTGGAGTATACGAACTCTGCGAACCTGTCTGAACAGCTTACGGTGCAGAGGTCAGGGTTGATCTGTGCTGGTACCGGCACATGCATCTCCGTAGCACCTATGTGCGCCTATCTTGAATAGTATGGAGGGTATAACTATGCGATTTCGAATAACAACGTTGGTGTTGCTGCTCATCAATGCACTGGTCGTAAGCGCGTGTAGTCAGGCACAGACCACCATCTCAGCCGAAGAGATTATGCAACGGATGGAGGCGGCACGCGACGCGATGCAGGATATTCGTGCCACTGTCGCTTTTGACTTTACATCGCCAGAGAAGAGCGGTAGCATGCTTATGGAGACCTGGCTCAAAAAGACCGATCAAACCGATGCGCAGGATCGCCCGATCAACATGATGCGCATCGAGGTGCGCGAAGCATCGGAAGCGCAATTGCAGGATGCCCGCTTTGTCAGCGATGGTGAGACATTCTGGGTCTATCATCCTGACGAGAATCGCGTTTTGACCGGCACACGCGAGGATCTGGCCAGGCAGCCGATGACTGACGCAGCAGGGGCAGCACGGACATTTGAGGATATGCTGCAACGTGGTCTGGATGCTTTTGATATTGAGGTACTGGGCGAAGAGCAGATTGCTGGTCAGAATACCTGGAAACTGCGCCTGACCCCGGCCAGCGATACCCAGCAGCAGCTTCAACTGGATCGTGTCGTGCACGTGACAATGTGGGTGGACGAGGAACTGGCGTTGCCACTCCGCATTGATGTTGATGCCAGCGATATGGGCCAGGCACTGTTTGAGGTGCGCTCGCTGGATATAGATAGTGGCTTGAGTGCTGATCTCTTTACCTTTACCGTACCTGAGGGGGCCGAGGTAGTGAACGTGGCTGAACTGGCGGCGCAAATGCGTCCCCGTTCGCTGTCACTGGAGGAAGCCGCGGCTGAGGTCAATTTTGTGCTGCTCAGTCCTGCCGATTTGCCGCTTGATGCGACGCTGGTTGATGTGCAGGTGATCGGTGATAGGATGGTGATCCAGAACTATGTGGGCAGTCAGGTGACGTTCAGTATTGTGCAGAGTAGCGATGATCTGGGAACCGAGCGGCAGCCACCAGTTGGTAGCGAGGTGCGGACGATCACGGTGCGAGAACAGGAGGCGACGCTGATTACCAGTGGTGATGATCAACCAGGCAGCCTGTTGCGCTGGGTTGAAGACGACGTGCGCATTATTGTCGCCGGTACGCTGAGTGCCGACGATGCGGTGCGCGTCGCTGAGGCTTTGCAGTCATTGGATACCTGACACGATGCATGGGTCGTCTTCTCTCTTCGTCCGATCTTGACCTACAAGACGGTATTGGTTAGCGGCAGCGTGGAAGCGGCTTGCTTCTGGCTCCCAATTTTCGTCGTAAGCGAAAATCGGGGGCCAGAAAGAGACCGGGTACCGTTCTATCGCAGGCGAAAAAGACCGTAGCGACGAGTGACCGTGTAACCCGCGTAAAAAAGGACGAGGGCTAGAGTGACACAGACACAACCGCTGATCCGCACCGTCGCGCTGGCGCGACGCTATCCGATGGGCAAGACATTTGTTGATGCGCTGCGTGGCGTTGATGTGCAGATTCAGCGTGGGGAATTGGTGGCGCTGGTTGGCCCCAGTGGGAGTGGTAAATCAACGCTGCTGCATCTGGTGGGGGGCCTGGTGCGCCCCACCAGCGGCGAGGTGTGGGTGGACGACCTGGAACTGGGACGCAGCAGTGACCGCGATCTGGTTGCCTATCGTCGTGATCGCCTCGGCTTTGTCTTTCAAAACTTCAACTTGATGCCCATTCTCAGCGCGGTCGAGAATGTCGAAGTTCCGCTGATGCTGGCGAACATAGCCCCTCGTGTACGCCGCGAACGGGCGCTGGCGCTGTTGACCCAACTGGGACTCGGCCAGCGGGCGCTCCATCGTCCGTCCGAGTTGAGCGGCGGCGAGCAGCAGCGGGTGGCGATTGCCCGGGCGCTGGTGAACCACCCACAACTCATTCTGGCCGATGAGCCAACCGGCAATCTGGATAGCACAACAGGCAAAGACATTATGCGCCTCTTGCAGCACTTGATCCGCGAGGAGGGATTGACCTTGCTGCTGGTGACACACGACATGCAGGTTGCGCAGTATGCCGACCGCATTATCTACCTGCGTGATGGTTGTGTGCAGCGCATTGAGCAGGTGGCGCATCCCAATGGTGTCGTCATCTTATGATTACCGCGCTTATTTTTTGACTTTGATGGCCTGATCATGGATACCGAGTCGCCTGCTTTTGAGAGCTGGCGACAGATTTACGCCGAATATAGTCAGGAACTGAAGCTGAGTCTGTGGGAGCATGCGCTGGGGACCAACCGCTTACCTTAACCAGCGGCAGTTGGGCCTTCAGCCGTATCATGGGGCTGGTGGAGGCGATGTGATTGCCGTGATCGATGTGGCAGCAACTTCCGGCAAAACAGGGATGGTTGGCACACTCATCCGTGTTCTGAGCGATGCTGGACTGCGAGTAGCCGTTGCCAGACTAACCGGTATAGCCACCAGCAACAAACGCCATTTCTACGCTCGCTTATGCAATCAATGCGGCTTCAGGCTGCCTGATACGCATCTCATGGTATCCCAATTCTACAGGACTTACGCGGTGGTATGGTGAGCTAGCCTTTGCGCCTTGGGCGAGCGGTCGGTTGTTTCTTCTTCATGCTACAGCAGGCGTACAGGACGTGGTGTTCACGCGACTGCGTACGTCCTGTCCTTCATCGGTTGTGCAGTACCGGAGTGCAGGCTCTAACCTGGGTAGCATTCCGTCCAGGCTGAAGCCTGGATGCCAGAGGTGTAGGTTTGCTCGATGCCAGTGCCGACGCACAGCGTCGGCATCAGGTGGAGTACCAGACACAACCGACCCGGTCTACTGTCCAGATCCCAGCTTCTTACGATACAACTCCTTCCGCTGCACATAGTGTTCCGCAGTGCGGGCAATTCGCCCGGTATGTTCAGCCGGGAGCGGGCGTACCTTACCGGGAATGCCCAGTACCAGCGAATTGGGGGGTACCTGCATACCCTCTGGTACCAGCGCCCGTGCCCCGATCAGCGAGCCTTGCCCAATTCTAGCTCCATTCAGCACCACCGCCCCAATCCCAATCAGCACCTCATCTTCCAGCACCGCTCCATGCACAATTGCTCCATGCCCCAGCGTCACGCGGTTGCCCATGATCAGCGGGAAGCCCGGATCACCGTGCAGAATGCAGCCATCCTGGATATTGCAGCGCTCACCAATCGTAATTGGCACCGTGTCGGCACGTAGTACGCACATTGGCCAGATGCTGCTCTCGGCCCCGATGGTAATCGTGCCACTCAGAAAGGTCTGCGGGAACACATAGGCCGATGGGTGAATATCAAACTGGTCGATCAACTCTGTCGATTGCTCGGTCATTGCATCTGCTTCCTTTTGTTATTGATACGAGTTATACGCAGTGGCTTATTCAGCGACTGGTTTTGCCTGTGGTAGCGCTGAAGCGTTGAAGCGCGCAAGCGCTCGAACCCTCCCCGGCTTGAACGCTCAGACCACTTCCCTGCTTTGAAGGAGCGCTCTGCCACAGGCGAAAAGGCGAGCTGACCATACTACACTACCGCATACCTTGTGTTATGGAAAGCCGAAAGATGGATATCCTTCAGCCTTCAGTCTCTCATCCGCTTGTACGCGTTGATCAACCCGTTGGTGGAGGCATCATGCGCCGTGACCGGCTCAGAGCCAGACAACTCCGGCTCCACTACCTTTGCCAACTGCTTACCCAGCTCAACACCCATCTGGTCAAACGAGTTGATCTGCCAGATCACCCCTTGCGTGAAAATCTTATGCTCATACAGCGCAATCAGTGCGCCCAGCGTGGCTGGCGTGAGCATCTTGAACAGCAGCGAGTTAGACGGGCGGTTGCCCAGAAAGGTTTTGGCCCGCGCCAGCAATGCCAGTTGCTCACCCGCAATCCCCGCCGACGCCAACTCGGCCCGCGCTTCATCTTCAGTTTTGCCGCGCATCAGCGCCTCGGTCTGGGCAATGAAGTTCGCGATCAAGATCGGATGGTGCTGGCCGAGCGGATTGAGCGACTGCGCTGGTGCCAGGAAATCGCAGGGAACTAGCCTGGTACCCTGGTGAATAAGCTGGTAAAAGGCGTGCTGGCCGTTCGTACCGGGTTCGCCCCAGATAATCGGCCCCGTGGTGTAGTCCACCCACTCACCGCCGTTCGTGACGCTTTTGCCGTTGCTTTCCATATCGCCCTGCTGCAAATAGGACGGGAAACGTGCGAGGTACTGGTCATAGGGCAAAATGGCATGCGTTTCCGCACCGAAAAAATTGCTGTACCAGATACCGAGTAAGCCCATAATCACCGGGATGTTCTGGGCAAAAGGCGTGGTGCGAAAATGCTCGTCAACGCGATGGGCACCGCTCAACAGCTCCTCAAACTGATCCATCCCCAGCGCCAGCACAATCGAGAGGCCAATGGCCGACCAGAGCGAGTAACGACCACCAACCCAGTCCCAGAACTCAAACATATTGGCTGTATCAATGCCAAAATTGGCAACGGCGGCAATGTTGGTTGACATCGCCACAAAGTGTTTTGCAACGGCGGCTTCGTCCCCGGCTGTTGTCAGCAACCAGTCACGGGCTGTGTGGGCATTCGTCATCGTCTCCTGGGTCGTGAAGGTTTTGGATGCAACCAGAAACAGCGTCGTCTCTGGATTGATCTGCTTCAATGTCTCGGCAATGTCCGTACCATCCACGTTGGAGACGAAATGGAAGCGCAGGTCAGGATGAGCATAGTGCGTCAGTGCCTGCGTGACCATCTTCGGTCCCAGATCCGAGCCGCCGATGCCAATGTTGACCACATCGGTGATACACTGACCGGTATAGCCTTTCCAGTCGCCCGAACGTACCAGCTCGCTGAAGGTGCGCATCTTTGTCAGCACGCGGTTGACTTCGGGCATCACATCCTGACCATCGACCAGGATGGGGCGATTGGAGCGGTTGCGCAGCGCCACATGCAGCACGGCACGGCCCTCGGTGTTGTTGATTTTCTGGCCACTGAACATGGCCGCGATCTTGTCCTCCAGGTGTGATTGCTGCGCCAGTTGCACCAGCAGATCCATCGTCTCCGCCGTAATCCGATTCTTCGAGTAGTCGAAGAGAATATCTTCAAATTGAAGCGAGAAGCGCTCAAAGCGTTGTGGATCAGCGGCAAACAGGTCGCGCATATGCACGTTTGCCATAGCCTGATAGTGCTGCTGCAATGCTTGCCATGCCGGTAATGCGGTCAGTGTGGACATAGTACCTCCTTTCAGGTCACAGGTTACGGGTCACAGGCTACAGGTTACAGGTCACAGGTTACAGGTTGCAGGCCACAGGTTGCAGGCCACAGGTTACAGGTTACAGGTTACGGGTTAGTACTAGCGTTGTCGGTACCTGCTGCCGGGGAACGGAAGTCCCTGGCCAGACCGTGCGAAGGCCATCTGCGCGGCTGGTCAGCTCCTGGCTCTACCTCCCTTCAGCGCCATCCTACCAGTGCCGCCTACGCGCAGTTATTGTACAACCGTTCCGCGGAACGTGTGCAGCAGCGCGTCACCAGGGATCGAGTCGCTATGCCAGCTATCTGGTAAAAATGCGGTGAAACTTTTGCAACCTGCGTGCGTAAGTTAAGTATAGAGAGGGTGCATAATAACCGATGATACGCACTATCAGGTGTTGTAAAACGCACTGTCCTGAAAAAGGCTCGCTTTTTAGGAGTGACGACCATTCATACCGAATTGCGCCTGCTGCAAGCCGGTATCCGCCCCTTCGGGAGTTTGTGGATGTGAAAGATGATGCACGACAGCATGAGCATATGGTGCCCGCATATCTATAGTACGGAAGAGCGGCCGCTTGTTCCTCTCCACATCTCTCAGCCCCGGCCACAGATGGAACCGTGATTTGTACCTATGGCTCTATTTTAACCTTTCATTTACACTTTTGCTGCTTCTGGTATGCCTGATTCGGAGTACAATATATTAGGAGCAGTTGTACAAGTAGAGCAATCCTACACCAATTATCAATCGGAGTCCAGACGGTCGCCCGGATCTCGCCCCGTCCAGGCGACCGTCTGGCCCCGGGTCTTCACCAGTGATGGAAGAACGTTATAGAGTTCAGAGCCAGGAGAAAAAGATTACTATGCATTCACGATGACACATAGTTCCGGAATTAAGACGTTTATTGAGGTAAAAGCTTAGAAGCTACGCAAGGATACCAATCGTACCATTTTTTATCATTGTATTCAAGGAAACCAATAATGTTCCCATACAAAAACGATCCTGATAACGAAGAAACTAGCCTGCGCTGGCAAAATATACTGCGCTGGCTGGCAAATCCACGGATCCTCCTCGTGGTTCTGGCCACGTTGATGCTGATCAGTCTCTTCTGGCCGCGCTCATCACCTGACGTGCTGAACCTGCCCTATAGTGCCTTTATCGCTCAGGTGCGGGAAGGGAATGTGTCTCGCGTAGAAATAGACGGTCAGACGATCAATGGCTGGCTGCGAGAACCCATTACCGCACCCGATCAGGCCGACGTTGAGCGCCGCCTGCCATTTCTGGGACAACCCCGCTTCAGGCGCTTTACCACCAACTTTCCGCAGACGGGCGATGAGCGTTTGCTGCCCTTGCTTGAGCAACAAAACGTCGAACTGAATGTGCGCGTTCAGCGGCCCTCGATACTGTTGGGCGTACTGCTCACGTTTGGGCCAGTTTTGCTCATCACGGCTGTATTTATCTACTTTTTACGCCAGCAAACGCGCGGACAGCAGGGTCTTTTCAATTTCGGGCGCACGCGAGCGAAGGCATATACGCTGGATCGGCCCAATGTCAAGTTTGATGACGTGGCTGGTGCTGACGAAGCCAAGCGCGAACTGGTGGAAGTCGTGGATTTTTTGAAGCACCCGGATCGCTACCGTAAACTGGGAGCCAGAATTCCACGCGGTGCGCTGCTGATTGGCCCTCCCGGTACGGGCAAGACCTTGCTGGCACGGGCGATTGCGGGTGAGGCGGGCGTACCGTTCTTCAGCGCCAGCGCCAGCGAGTTTGTCGAAATGTTCGTGGGTGTCGGTGCCAGTCGTGTGCGTGACCTGTTTGATCAGGCTCGCCGCAACGCGCCAGCGATTGTCTTCATTGATGAACTGGACGCGATTGGCCGCCAGCGCGGTGCGGGTATGGGTGGCGGCAACGACGAGCGCGAGCAGACACTGAACCAGATCCTGGTCGAGCTTGATGGCTTTGATGGCAACGGAAGCATCATTATTATCGCCGCCACTAACCGGCCAGATGTGCTTGATCCGGCGCTGTTGCGCCCCGGTCGCTTTGACCGCCAGATCACGGTGGGTCTGCCTGATGTGCGCGGACGCGAGGCGGTGCTGAAGATCCATCTGCGCGGCAAGCCCATTGCCCCTGATGTTGATCCGGCGATTATTGCACGTCAGACACCTGGTTTTGCAGGTGCCGACCTGGCGAACCTGGTGAATGAAGCCACACTGCATGCGGCGCGGCGCGGTGAGCAGCAGGTGGCGATGCGCCACTTTGTTGAAGCACTGGACAAGATTGTACTGGGGCTTGAACGACCGGTACTGATGAGCGAACACGAGCGCAGGGTGATTGCCTATCACGAGGCCGGGCACGCGCTGGTCGCAAAGTTGCTGCCCGAAACCGATCCGGTGAACAAGATTACGATTGTTGCTCGTGGGCGGGCGCTGGGCGTAACCGAATACCTGCCGGATGGCGACCGGTTTAGCTACTCGCGCCAGTATCTGCTATCACAACTGGCGGTCATGCTGGGTGGGCGTGCCGCTGAGCAGGTTGCGCTGGGTGAGATCACCACCGGGGCCGAAAATGACCTGCAACGTGCCACCGACTTGGCACGACGTATGATCGGGCGCTGGGGGATGAGTGAGGAACTGGGATTGCTGTTTGTCAGCAATAGCACCGAGACACCCTTCCTGGGACGCGAAATGGCCGGCCCACGTGATTACAGTGAGGCCACCGCTGCACTCCTTGATCAGGCGGTGCGGGCATTGCTGCAGGAGCGTATGCAGACGGCCATACGCCTGCTTACCGAACAACGCACAGTCCTGGATCGTGTGGCACAGGCATTGCTGACCCACGAGACGCTGGATCGCGATGGCCTGGAAGCAGTGATACGTGGCGATGACATCCCGCCCCAAACACCACCGACTGAACCGACACCGCATACGCCGTCTGCGTCGGAGCAACCCGTGCCGCAGGCACGACCAGGCATGTTGCCGGTGTAGGCACATATATGCCTAGAACTGCTCTGAAGAACTTGCGGTGCGTGGATTATGACGGGTTGCTCCTGGGTACCGATGTGTAGTCGGTACTCAGGAGTGACTCACCTCTATACACAGCAGCGCGTCATATCAAGACGGGCACACATTTCATCTTGATTGGATCACGCACCGAATCTTGATCACCGCGCACCAGCAATCTCGTCCACGATACGCATCGCGGCAGCGGCTGGCCCGCCCTGGTCAGGTGCGGCAGCGGTGATCGGGCGTCCGATTACCAGGTAGTCGGCACCAGCACGGATCGCTTCTCGCGGGGTCATCACGCGCCGTTGATCGCCCACAGCGGCCCATTCTGGACGCACGCCGGGCGTGACAATGACAAAATCGGGGCCACAGGCCTGCTTGATCGCCGCCACCTCGTGCGGTGAGGCAACGACACCATCCAATCCCGCCGCTTGCGCCAGTTGCGCCAGTTGCACAACATAGGCCTCAAGTGTCAGGGGCACAGAGAGTTCCTGGTGTAGCATACTGGCGTCGATGCTGGTCAGCACCGTAACACCGAGCAGGAGTGGCCGGGGATTGACGGTAGACTCGCGCACAACTGCTGCCGCGGCCCGCAACATCGCGCTGCCGCCATCGCAGTGCAGGTTCAACATATGAATGCTGCGGCCCAATCCAGCCGGTTCAGCGACGAGCGCCCGCACGGCGCCGGCCACGGTATTGGGAATATCTTTGAATTTCAGATCGAGGAACACGCGCCCACCGGCGGCATGAATAGCGTTGACCACCGTTGGAACACCAGTGCTGGTGCAAAGCTCTAAGCCGACCTTGAAGCCACCCACATGGTCGCGCAACTGGCCGACCAGCGCCAGCGCTGCTGGCAGAGTGGGCACATCGAGCGCCACCAGGATGCGCCGGGCGGCTGTGTCACGGGCCATGGGACTTGATCCTCCTCACCGCGTGAGAACATTACTGAATGCACCTGGTGCCTATTCTACCATACATGCCCCGGCATGATACCCGTGGTGCATTGGTCAGAGTCGCCAGATAAACACTGCCACCGCTAGCAGCAGTGTGCTGACAAGCGCTGTGAGCATCTGCTGACCGGCCAGCAGTAATGCATAACGAGCACCCAGCTCCTTGCGAATCGTCCACAGGGTTACCATACAGGCCGTGAGGGTCGAAGCCAGATAGACCAGGATAAGAATTTGTCCAGCCGTAAGGGCGGTAAGCAATGCGCCTTCGCTCTGATTGAGGATCAGTAAGCCATCCTTCCGCACAATCGAAAAGATGATGCCCGGAGCAACGGTTGCGGGTAATCCGAACAACGCCAGCAGCGGCGCAATACCATCTGCCAGACGATCCAGTAGCCCACCATACGCAAGGAGCGACCCCACCAGACAGATCGTCAGGAAAATGGGCATCGCCTGGAGCAAAAACTGTTTGAGTACCGCCTTGACTCGCCACCAGACACCGCGCCAGGTGGGTGATTGCAGAAAGGCACGTTCGTGCAACGGCATTGCGGCAGAAGACGCCAACCCGGTGTGCCAGATACGTGTATGGATTGCCCCCACCAGAAACAGCAGAAACAGATAGGGTGCAAACAGCCAGGGTACATGCCCGGCATTGAAGAGCGACAGCGACGCACCGATCTGATAGCTACAGGCTGAACCAAACGCAATCATCGAGATACACGCCTTGCGGGTACATACGCTACACGAGCGGGTCTGGAATACTGCAACGACGTTGCAGCCAAACCCACTCAGAACCGGTACCAGATCGCGCCCGCTCAACCCGATTCGCCGTAGCCACGGATCGAGCGCAGCGGTGATACGATCTTTGATCCCTATTTCCTCCGTGACTGCCACGCTGATACCCAGCAATAGCACGACCGGAAAAGCCCACAAAAAAGAATACCACCCCAGGGTAAGCAAGCCATAGTCACCAACCAGCAGAAAGTGCAGCAGCGGCACGGCTTGTGCGACAGGATCGAGCCATTGCACCAGAGGGGTAATCAGCGCATCATCAACCAGCGGTTGGAGCCAGTCTGCAAAGAGATAGGCCAGATAGACCGGGACAACAAAGAGGAGCAATATCACCAGTATTGACACCCATGGCCCTAGCCAGCGCCGCTCAAAAATGGTCTGTTGTGGCTGAATGACCGGGATGTCTGGCAAGAGGATGATGGACGGATTGGATGGGAGCGGTGTGGCCCGCTGAATACTTTGAAGCAAGGCTTGCCGCTGATTGGTTCGCAGGTCACGGGCATTGACCAGCGTGACCGGAATACCCAGACGTTGTGTATAGGCTGCGACCAGATGCTGTATCTCTGGCGCAGCCTTATCTTCAAAGGTAATACAGAGGACTGCCTTGCGTCCAGGCAGGTGCGTCTGCAAGGCATGCAATAACATGTCAATCTCTTGATGTGCATGCGTCCCGCGTACCACCAGAACAACCGTATCAGCGGTATCGACCTGCTCCAGAGCCAGTCGTGTGGTTTCGCTGTCATCCTGCACGCGAATACCCGGCGTATCGACGAGATAGTGGGATCGATCTTGCAGGGCAGCCATACGCACCAGAACCGTCGAACCGCGAAAATTGGTCTCATCACCAACGGCCTGCCCGGTGAGCGCTCGAAACAGTGCCGATTTCCCAACCGACTCCAATCCAATCAGTACGATAGTAGCCGGTGCAGCAGTCATCAGATCAAATCTCCTTTGTTGCCAGGCATTATTATGCCGTTCTGTTTTGGAATGTTGGAACTTTAGAGCCTGTCTGAAAAGGGGTATGTGGATGTACACCGGTCGCTTTTCAAAAATGCTTTTCTGGTATGGGGCGAATCTCCATATATGTCTCCTTTTCAGACAGCTGCTTAGCATGGTTCAACACTGGAAAGGATGAGCGCACATCCGTGCGCTCATCCTTCTATCGAAAGCGAAAAAGGCGTTTATTCAAACAACTGTGTACGTCCTGTCATCTTATGCTGCGACCTCAATCACCACATTGCTGATATGGGTAATCAGGGTCTTCTTGTCAGGGATAATCACTTTCACAAAACCACTGGCGATACAATATTCCACGTTGGCCGCCTCAAATGTCTGTTCTGGCGCAATAATCATGACGGTCACATTTTCCAGATAATTTGTAGCATGACGATCGACGGTTCGCATATGCTAGTTCTCCTTCATGGTTCACTATCTATACTATAATCTATATCTATACAGACAGGGTATACGCGGTAGCACGGGCAACTCGTCTTTTCGAGCGACCGTGTACTTCCTGTAAATACCTTAACACACGCACTCATCGTCACAACAACTCAGGTCATCGAGGAACATGTGCTGCCGGCGATACAACTCCAGCACACGCGTGTCCACTCCCAGACGCTCGGCGATTGCTTGAGCCACAACCGCGAAGCGCTGACGAAACTTGTAGATAAAGCAGAAGATAATCGGCCCATGCTGCACCGCAGGGCCAGCCACAAATAAACCTGGCATCAGCGTCGATTCATCCTCCTCAGTCAGCAGAGGAACGCCATCCGCGTCCCATTCAAAGCAATCGCTAATCAACCGCAAACTGCCGCTAAATCCCACCCCCAGAATAGGCGGCACAGGACTCATCCAGCGCTGACCATGCTGATCATACACAACATAATTATTATGGGGCGTGTGTTCAACACGGTCTACCAGTGTATTGCCAACCAGTTCAACCAGTCCAGTCTCCAACGCCGTCTGCAACCGCTCGTGGGTAAACGGCGAAAGTGACAGGCTGGGATCAGGGTCATTGTTGTGCCAGCGGGTATGGGCGTCAAGGACACGCACCCGTTTGCCCAATTGGCTCAAGTGAATTGCCGCATCAATACCGCTCTCATACCCGCCGATCACCAGGACATCATTGCCTGAAATGTCCTGCCAGGAGCGTACATGCGCGTTATGGATGCAATGTTCGGAACCGGGAAAGGGGTCGAGCCAGGGATATTGAAACTCACCTGCCGCCCAGATCACATATCGGCTACGAATGTGACCGTGTGTGGTATGCAGAATAAACCCATCCTCATGTGCGACAGGTTCAACTCGATGCACCTCAACGCCGGTTTGTATGGGCAACTCAAAATGCGCGGCAAGCGACTGCAAATACCGGGCATACATCGCCCCGGTGGGATGTTCACTCTGCAGGCTATAGGCCGGTGAGGTACCCAGGGCGACTGCGTTCAGATCTAACAGACCAAATGGATTGCTCATAAACGACGGGCTGATAAATCGCATCTCGGCTGGCCAGCGGAGAAAGGATGCCCCAACTGTATGTCGTTCAAGCAGTGTAAAGCGGGATATTTCAAGATCGCGCAAGACGATACCACAGCCTATTCCGGCTGCACCGGCACCAACGATAACGACATCAAATGGTTTGCCCATAGTGTCTGTACCTCTGCATTCTTTTGTCCTGGCCGGTTCTGGTGCTGATGTTCTGCGTCAATACCAGAACGTGTTCTATACCGCTTAGTCTCCCCGGCGCCACTGCTGCTCACCCTGTACCGTTTCCAGGGCTGGCCGCTCGGTCAGGCAGGCATCGAACTTTTTGGTAAGCGCAGCCGCATCAATGCCGCCCGGCGTGCCAATCATCACCATCTGCGTGTGCGGTGGTGTGTCGTCCCAGGGCTTGCCGATGGTCAATGTGACCCGATTGCCGACCACCTGTAAGACCGCGCCGCGCCCTGGCGATTCGGCGACCCACAGAATACCCTTGACGCGAAAGATCGTCATAGGCAAATCCTTGATCGCCTTCTGGAGCGGCTTGAGTGCGAATGGACGATCGGCGCGATAGCTCCAGGTGCTAAACTCTGCCGAATGATCGTGCTGGTGGTCATGGTGGTCGTGGTCATGGTGGTCGTGATCGCAGGTATCACCATCATGAGTACAGACATGGTCATTCGCATGCTGATGTTTGTGTCCGGTATACTGCCCACCTGCCACAGGCGGCTCCAGCGGAATCCGGTAGCGCCCGCTACCGATAATGAATTGCATGGGCACATCGGCCTGCACTGCTTCGAGGATGCGCGCTCGCGGCACAATCGTACGCACCCAGTCCTTCACATCTGCCAACTCGTCAGCGCTGACCAGATCGACTTTATTTACCACAACAATGTCAGCAGCAGAAATTTGATCCACAATCAGATCGGAATAATCCAGGTGAAAGCGAGCATACTCGGCATCAACCAGAGTAATAATCCCATCCAGGTTGAAAAGCGGTCGCAGTTCAGGCAACAGAAAGGTCTCGGCCACCGCCCATGGATCAGAGACCCCGCTGGCCTCAATGATGACATATTCAGGTGGCTCCGGGCGGCGGATAACCTGCAGCGCTGTCATCAGCAAGTCATCACGCATGGTGCAGCAGATACAGCCATTCGCCAGGCTAATCGTCTCGCCTTGAACATCCACCACCAGTTGCGTATCAATATTAATTGCACCAAAATCGTTGACCAGAACCGCCACACGCAGCCCATGGTCGGCATGCAGGATACGATTGAGCAACGTGGTCTTGCCTGCACCGAGAAAGCCTGTCAAAATAGTCAGCGGAATGGGTGCCGCCGGTAGTTGAATCGGTGGAGCAGGTGTGCTCGTTTGTGTTGCAACACTCATACAATCCTCTTTCGTTGAAAGCTAGACACTACTTTTGAGACAATGTATCACTGGTGGAACGGGCTGTCAAGTACAGCATTGTCACCGAGAACAGGACAGAGGCGACCACTATAAGATCACCCACATTGTAACGCAACGCGAACATTGCCAGACATCGCCGAACAGTGGATGAACGCTGCCACCAATCGCATACCTACGGATAATACACGGCACCCGGTTGACAACTACAAGTTGGCCTGTTATACTTGTGACATAAGGAACAAAGAATTCGCTCATACCGCAGGGAGTCGTAGATGAACGATCCGCGTGGCTTGCGCCAGAGCTGGCGTTACGTATGGCACCGCGAGTTTATCACATCCTGTGTGGCACTGATAGTACTTGTTATTATTGCCATACTGCCGTTCATCTGTGTTCTCCACTGCCATATGCGTGATCAGGATCAGATATCTGGCGTCATAGACGTTTCATCTTCCTATGTCTGCCACCTTTCACTTGAGTCGCACAAACCACCACCGCTCAATCCAACGCTGATCCAGGAATTGAACCAGTGGGTATTGCATTATAGCCAGAGAGAAATCCTCTTTCTTAGCCTCGTAAGCATTCTGTGGATCAGTGTCTGGAAATTACATAATCAGATTAATATCGCTCCACCTATTCCACCACCACGCGCCTATTTCTCCTGAGATGTCCTCATTGATATGATCACCTGTGCTAAACAAGATTTACGGTGATGTGGTTTTCAAAGCATCCTGTAAGTCTGGATTGTTTTGTCTGGTATAGATCGATCCGTTCACTCTGTACATAGCGACCTGACCTGAATTGTGCCAGAATGCACGAAATACGTTACTTTAGAGTCTGTCTGAAAAGGGCAGTTTGGAATGTTTGTGCCATCCAAAAAAACTGTTTCGACCCGCCGCACAGCGGCGGATAAGGAAGAATGTGCTAGGTAAAGCCCTGCATATCCCCCCTTGTCAGACAGCTTCTTAAGCATGAATATGTAAGGAGACGCATATATGAAGCGGATAAATCTGATGTTTGCTGGAATGTTGCTGTGTGGCATACTGATCGGCTGGTCTAGTCATTTTATTGCTAGTGTGCCAGTAACAGGTGTGTCAGCGGTGCTGGCACAAGAAGAGCCAGCCACCACCGATCGTGGACTGTTTGTGAACTTGACAACTGATGATACCTGGAGTGCCAATATGGCGATAAGCCTGGCGCAGAACGGGGTTGATCAGGGGTTACGTCCGGTCGTTATTTTCCTGAATGTGCGTGGGGTATATCTGGGGCACAACAAACGATTGCCAGCTAGGGAAGGTAACAGCGATCTGAATATTCACGAGAAGTTACAGGCATTTATAGAGTCAGGTGGGCAAGTGCTTGCCTGTCCGAGTTGCTCGCGTGAAGCAGGTCTGACACAGGCAGATTATATTGACGGTGTGGTACTGGGTGAACCCGGTGGTGCGCTGCGCTTCCTGACAGATCCGACCATTACGGTCATCTCCTATTGAGTGCTATCACAGGAGGTGCGGTATGCAAGGTTGGATGCAGCGAGGATGGAAACTGGTATCGGCAGGTATGCTGCTGCTCCTGGTTGCCTGTAGTAGCGTGCAACCCGATGCCGCAACCGAGGCAACGGTACCAGCACCGTCACCAGCGGCGACAATACGAGCCGACCTCACGGTCGTGCCAGCTGACACGCCACCGACGGCAGTAGTCAGCCCATCCATGGCCGAACCGTCTGGGAGAGCAACACCGACGAGAGTTGGTGAATCAACAGTAGCCGGGCGGGGTTTGTTTGTGAACCTGACTACGGATGATACCTGGAGTGCGCACATGGCGATTAACATGGCCCAGACCGGTGTCGATCAAGGCCTGAATCCGGTTGTCCTCTTCTTGAATGTGCGGGCAGTCTACCTGGCTGATCGTAAACGGTTGCCGGCCACGGAGAGCAACAGTGATCTGAATACTCATCAGAAGTTGCAGGCATTTATTGCTGCTGGTGGGCAAGTGCTTGCCTGTCCGAGTTGCTCGCGTGAAGCAGGATTGACACAGACAGACTATATTGATGGTGTGATGTTCGGTGAACCAGGCGGGGCGTTCGATTTTCTGAATGACCCGACCATAACAGTTATTTCCTATACCGAGCGCAACCGCGATTGAGACACATCTGTGAGAGGTGGAGCAGCGGATATTTCTTTGCAGTGGACAACCATTTGCCACATCCGCTGCTCCACCTCTGTTCGATACACACCGATACACCGTCCTGACAGACGAAACCCAATCTTTTTATGATAGCTTGCCTTCAGTCATATGTGCAACAGGAGCCTTGTTCTGGGAAAAAGCACCCTGCTTCCGCAGATACCGCATCACTCGCGTCGCAAGCGGGGCACCAGCCCCGCATAAAATTGACTGGAAGGTTGGACACGCGCAAAAACACAGGTCTGCTCACTGCGGCGTACCTGTATCTCATCGCCCTGATCGAGTGACAGGTTTTCGTGCCCATCTACAGACAACACTGCATGATGATGACTGTGCAGGCGCAAAGTAACAACGGTATCTTCGTGCAGCACCATCGAAGGCACTGCCGTCAAGTGGGCCGCAATTGCTACCAGTACCAGCGCCCGCGAGCGCGGATCCACAATTGGACCACCGGCTGACAACGCATATGCCGTTGAACCAGTCGCGGTTGCCACCAGCACCCCATCCGCCCGGTATGTTGTCAGGGGAATATCATCGATCTGTACCTCAACCGTCACAATGCGGCTAATATCGCCCCGCGACATTACTACTTCGTTGAGGACGGTAAAATCTGCCAGCAACTGCCCCTGACGATAGAGCGCCACATCAATCAGTGCCCGCCGATCATGCCACCCTCCTCCCTCCAGCAACAGCGTCAAGCTCTGATACATTTCAGCCGGGCCAATCTCCGCCATAAAGCTGAGATGCCCCATCGCAACAGGTAGCACCGGAATATGGTACATAATGCCTGGACGTGCAGCGCGCAGAAACGTCCCATCACCCCCCAGCGCTATCAGCAGATCCATATTCATGAATGCGGCTGGATTGTCACGTGCCTCCTGCGACATCCCACGCCAGGTGTCGAGCCCCTGCTGGCATAACCAGGTTGCCAGTTCTTCTGATTGACGTTGCGAACTCTCGGAAAGGGGATTGTAGAATACACCGATACGCCGCATGTATAACTCCTCACGCTATGATATGGACGTTGGCCTCTCAGGATACCACAGAAGTCCCGCGCAAACAAAACGGTGTGCTATAATCGTTTGCACCATAGGCCAGTGATCGATAAGGAGCGTGATGACCATGCAGGCACAGAGTCTTGCTTTTTTGAAACAGTTACTCAGCACACCCGGCCCATCTGGTGATGAGATGGCTGTTGCTCAGGTCTGGCGTGAGGAGGCCCGTACCTTTGCCGATACTGTTTCCGCCGATGTACGGGGGAATAGCTACGCTCGACTGGAAGGTACTGGCCCCCGTGTGCTGCTGGCCGGGCATATCGACGAAATCGGGCTGATGATCAGCTATATCGATGAGCAGGGCTATCTCTTCTTTGCACCGATTGGTGGTTGGGATGCGCAGGTACTGGTGGGGCAGCGTGTACGGTTGCAGGGGCAGCAAGGCCCGGTGATCGGCGTGATTGGCAAAAAGCCGATTCATCTGATCGAGGCCGATGAACGTTCCAGAGCCAGTAAAATCGAACAGCTTTGGATCGATATCGGGGTCAAAAATCGAGATGAAGTCCTGGCCCAGGGGGTTCAGGTAGGCTGTACCGGCGTGATCGATGTCCCATTGTACGAGTTCCCGCACAGTCGGATTGTCAGCCGCAGCCTGGATAATCGCATTGGCGCTTTTACGGTATTGGAGGCGTTGCGTCTCCTGGCTCAGCGCCGTCCATTCGCCACTGTCGTTACTGTGGCGACTACGCAGGAGGAAACGAGTTTGACTGGCGCGACGACCGCTGCGTTTGCATGTGATCCGCATATAGCCATCGTGGTTGATGTCATCTTTGCCACCGATCATCCTGAGTCTGATCTACGGCAGTATGGCGATGTCAAGCTTGGTGGCGGGCCAGTACTCTCACGCGGGGCCGCCAATAGCCCGCTGGTCTATGAACGATTGCTAGCGATCGCCGCGCAAGAGCAGATTCCCTATAGCTTGCAAATCAGCCCCCGGCATACCGGCACCGATGCCGATGCTATCCACAAAGTGCGGAGTGGTGTAGCGACTGGTGTGATTTCCATTCCAACCCGGTATATGCACTCACCGAACGAAATGATCGACCTGGCAGATGTTGCCCATGCCGCCCGCCTGATTGCGGCTTTTGTGCGTTCCATCCACTCCGAAAAAGAGTTTGTACCCACTTGATTATGATCGATCTTCTCTAGCAAGCCTATCTCAATCCAGGGTTCTTCCGGGTTAAAATCGCACGTGCGGGCTATGTGGGCAAGCCGCTCAAGCAGGTAAAGCCCGTAAAGACTGAGGCGAAAGCACCTGTTGCTCTACGGGCTATTTGCGTAAATCAGAGTCCGTGCTTAAGCCTGGACGGAATACTACCAGGCTCAAGCCTCAAGCTCAATTTTTACATTTACACGAGTTACGCAGTGGCTTGAATACCAGATCTTTTCTCCTGTGGAAGCGGGGAAGAGCCCAGGTACTGTTCTGCCCAGAGCGAAACCTGTGGGGCTTTGCCCACCACACTCTCCCTTCGCAGACATCTTCGATTATTGCAAGGTTAACAGGTAAGCCACCAGATCGTTAATCTGCTTCTCGGTCAGCACCTCTCCATAGTTCTGGGGCATCAACCCGGCCACAAAACCCTGCACCACATAGTCATTCGGTTTCAGAATCGCGGTATGCAGGTACTCCTCAGCCGATTGGCCAGGGACAGTTGTGGCGGCCCGACTGCCTACACCAGCCAGATTTGGCCCGGTAAAATTACCACGGCTGGCTTCCACATAGTGACAAGTATAACATCCTGAGGCAATACCTCCACTGGACTGGAATACAGGCTGGTTAAACAAGGCCTTTCCCGCTTCTGGATCACCGCCGGTGGCAGGCGGCGCGGCAACCGCGGGCGGCGCGGTCGCGGCGGGCGGCGCGGTCGCGGCGGGTTCGGTGGTGGGCGGTGCGGTCGCGGGCGGTGCGGTGGCTGCGGGCGGTGCGGTGGCTGCGGGTTCGGTGGCAGGTGGTTCAGTGGCTGCGGGCGGCGCGGTCGCGGCGGGTTCAGTGGCAGGTGGTTCAGTAGCTGCAGGCGCTTTCGGTGTGGCGGGAACCACTGGTGTTACCTGCATCTCCATACCCTCACCGGGCACCAGTCCACTAGATACCACTGGAGGTGCGGGGCGGGCTGGTCTAGCTGGTGTCGATGCTGATCGCCGTGAAGGGCTACCGCACCCGGAGAGGCTCACCGCCAGTGCCAGCACGATGAGAATGCACACACTTCGTAGAACTTGCATGGACAACACTCCTTTCCAAATCTGTATAGACACACACGTTTCCTGAGATGATGGCGTATAACACCGACCTAATTGTTCAGGGAGATTTATGCTGACGGAACGGCACCGAACTGCACACTCCGCATCCTGTATGTAAAAATTATCCCTGAAAGACAGTAATTACCAACTATATTGTATTCCTACGTCTACCGTGTGACACGGCTGAAGCCGCACCTCCCTGACAACACAACTGATAGAAGACAGCTCTATCTCAATATCCAACAAAGACATCAAGATGTGTATGTACTATCTGCCGGACGGCTAGCAAACGTCACCATAAAGACGCGCAACATATACAAGAGCGTCGCACTTTTGTGTACTCCTGTCTGCGCAATACAGCGGTGGTGTCAGCACATCTGGTTGGAAGGAGGGGAATATCTTACTTATAGTATACCACGATCACTGTTATTTTGACTATAAGACATTCGTAGATTTAGTATACCATGAACCGCGCTGTCTGAGAAGTATTTCACATTACGAACAAAACTTTCATGCTATCGGGACAGAAGCGAGACCAGATGACCCGCACGGTTGACCTGGAGAGAGGTGGTGTTATTTGCTCGGAACCGGGCGGTGAAACCGCAACAACCACACTGATGGCCTGGGGTAGCCGGGTAGCAATGAGCACAAAGGGCTGAATCCCACGAAGCGGGGCAATACCCCCGCCTTTCCGGTACACGCAATGTTGGGCAGGTTTTGCCCAGACCGCTCAAGCGCTACAACCGCAAGACAAACGATCATGGCCTATGCAGGCGAGACCTGACCGAATTTTGAAAGACCCGGCCCCGGAATGAACCTTGCGGGCGAGACAACCTGATGTGCAAAAGTGCTGAAGGACGCACGAATGTTGAAAAAACCTTCTCTGCGGTAAAAAAGTTTTGTGGTAACGCCAGATTCTACCCCGGCGCAGCCACCACAATCTCCTGTTTCGCCGCCCAGCGCGCCAGATCCTGACGGTTGATCGCCGCTGCCATCAGGTCAGGGAAAAGATCGGGCGTGCAGGCAAAAGCCGGCACCCCCAGGTGCGCTAACTCGGATGCGATGTGCCGGTGGTAGCCCGGTGCACCATCATCACTCAGTGCCAGCAGCGTGACCATTTGCACACCAGAGTTAACCAGCGTTGCTGCCCGTCGCAGCATCTGCGCCTGGTCGTCACCTTCGTACAGGTCAGTGATCAGCACCAGGATTGTCTCCTGGGGGCGCGTAATCAACCCCTGGCAATAGCCCAGGGCACGGTTGATGTCGGTGCCGCCGCCGAGTTGCACGCCAAACAACAGGTCAACCGGGTCGTGCAGGTTCTCTGTCAGATCAACAACCGCAGTATCAAAGACCACCATATGCGTTTTGACCGCGGGCAGTGATGCCAGCACCGCCCCAAAAATACCAGCGTAGACCACTGAACTTGCCATCGAGCCGCTCTGATCAACGCACAGGACGATGTCGCGTAACGCCGACCGTTTGCGCCCGTAGCCAATCCGGGTTTCAGGGATAATGGTGCGATAAGTGGGCTGATAGTGCTTCAGGTTGGCACGGATGGTGCGCTGCCAGTCGATCTCGTTGTGGCGTGGACGACGATTGCGGATGGCACGGTTCAGACTGCCGAGGATAGCCTGGCGGGTCGGGTTGGCAAGTTTGCGCTGTAGCTCCTGGACAACCCGGCTCACGACCGCGCGGGCAGAGGCTTTTGTCTTTTCGGGCATCACCCGGCCCAGCGCTACCAGGTTGGCGACCAGATGTACATCCGGCTCGACCGCCTCCAGCAATTCTGGCTCCAGCAACATCTGGCGCAGGTTGAGGCGTTCCAGGGCATCCTGTTGCATAACGCGTACAACTGAGGTTGGGAAGTAGGTACGAATGTCGCCCAGCCAGCGTGCCACACTGGGCGCGGAACTGCCCAGGCCACCGCTGCGCTCGCTGTCGTAGAGCGCACCGAGTGCGCCATCCATCGCCGCATCTGTGCCACGTAGGATCACGCCCGTGCCCTCGGCGTCACCACCGCCGAGGATCAACCGCCAGCGGCGCAGGCGTTCAGCGGCCTGAGGCGTGCGATCTGGATCGTGATCAATACTGGTGGTCATTGGTTTTGTTCTCCATGCCTCGCACCTCCCATTGCATACGCTCTACAACGCCCACCAATAGAAGGTTTGTGCCTTTGTACCTTTGTGTTAAAAAAAGAATGTTTGTCTGTCACCTGAAAGACGCCTCATCCCTGATTCCCAGAAGTTGCGCGACCAGCGGTAACACCGCCTCGGCGCGCACAGGATCGAAGCGGGTTGCCGATTCGTCTGTGTTAACGCCAGAACGCTTCTGCATTGAACGCACGCGCTCGCCCAGGTTGCGGCGTTCCGGGGGTTGAAACGTGGCAAAGGTGCGCCGCAGCAACGGCAATAGCTGTGGGAAAACCTCACCAGACAGGTTTGTTACCCAATCGTCAATCACCTGCCAGAGTGTATGATCATGCACCAGCAGCGTGCCACTACCCGCCAGTAGGCCTTCGATCCAGGCCGCAGCATAATCAGGATTCACTGCCGTGGCGAGCGACAGACCCATGCGCCGCGCCACCTCAGCGCCGTCGAAGACACGCTGGTCAAGCAACAGCCGCACACAACGACCGGCCAGCAACCCGTGCAACTGTTCTTGATCGGCCATCTGTCGCAGCACACGCTGCCAGGCAGCCAGGTGTTCTGTGTTTTGCAGCAACGTGATCACGCTGTGCACGTTGACCAGATGCTTGAACATCGCGGCAGCAGCCTCGTCATTCAGCGCAGCGCAGGCATTCGGCAAGCCAATGCAGATGCGTGTTACCAGACCATCGACCACATACGTCACGGCACCGGCGTCAGTCTGGCGCACGTCGCCATAGCGTAGGACGTTTGCCAGGCTTGGCAACGCCTCCATCATCTGTACCACATCGCTGGTCAGTGCGGCCTGTTCCGCCAGACGTTGCGTGATATGCGGAATGGCAGCAGTCAGGTTCGACAGCAGCGCCTGATCGATCAGTTGCGTCAGCGGGGGTAAGGTAGTGGCGCTGTCGGCGGCGGCGCGGGCGTACCTGGTGGCAGCCTGTTCAACCGTGTTGCCCCACATGCTGGCCTCGATCAGCTTGATCGCCAGTTCGGGTTGCCACTGGATACGCCAGCGTTCATGAAAGGTGCCTTTACCAACATTGGTGCGCTGGATTGTGCCCCAGGGAATGCCCAGCAGGTTGAGCCGATGCAGCAGATAACTGCGCTCCAGGTCAGTGGGTTTACGCAGATCCAGGTCAAGATCGCGCCAGGTGGCTTCCGGGGCTAACCGCAGGCGTTTTTGCAGCTGCTGCAGATCCTGCTGGAGCGGCACCATGGGCGTTTCATCGGGCACTGTGCCCAGGGTGTCACTGACGATCAACTGCTCGTGGATCAGGCGCATGGGCAAGTCGCTATCGAAGCAGAAGATCGCCCGGGCGGCCTCGTTCATCTCGGTCAATCCTGGCCGAGGCTGATCACGGATAGCGGCCAGCGCTTCGGACAGGCGTACCGCCTCGATCACATGCGCCGAGGATGCGTCCAGGTCGGCGGTGCGTAGTAACGAGGCTACTCGCGTCATCCAACGCACGGCTACCTCGGTTGCGGTGTGGCCAGTGCTGGCGGAGGTGAACAGGTGGTGGTACCAGCCAGGCGATTCAATGCCAGCCCCATAGCCGCTACGGTAGGCCAGTCGGTCATATGTCCAGGGTACCCAGGTGGCCTGCACTTTTGTGCGTGGCAAGCCCTTGAGCTGTGCATCATCGGCTCTTGCCGCTGGCATCGTCGCCAGGGCAGGCGCATGCCACGCGCCACACACAACGGCGATGCACTGAAAGCCCTCACGTTGCGCCTGACGGATGGTCTTGCGCATAAAGGCCTCGCGCTGTTCCTCGCGTCGGGCTTCTAATGGATCGGCGGGTGACGGCATCTCGGCCCGCACCGCACGCATCGCTTCCAGGATGGCAGTGAACAGATCGCGGGCATCGTGGCGTTGCTCCACCATCTGTTCCCACCAGCGTTCGCTGTCGCTATAGCCAGCGGCCTGGGCCAGAAATGCGAGTGGATCGTTGCGCGGATGCGCTGACATAGTGTCCGTAGTCTCAGGGACGGAGGGCGTTTCGTGCAAGGACAGTGCTGCGGTTGCATCGGTGTCTGCCGCAGACGGGCTGCACTCTGGGGCGCTGCTCTTATCTGGCGTCTCAGAGATGGCGAGCTGGTGTGCCTGCGGCAGATCCATGAACCGCACCGGGATCGCGTTCGTCAGCGCATAGTGGATCGCCTGCCACTCTGGGGAGAAGATGGCAAAGGGATAGAAGACCGCCCGCTGCGGGTGGTCAGGCACATAGACCAGCAACGCGACCGGGGGCTGCATCTGCACATGGGCGACCAGCGGCAGGATCGGCTCGGCGTCGGGTGGCCCTTCGACCAGGATGATGTCGGGGCGCAACTCTTCCAACGCCTGGCGTAGCGAGCATGCCGAGCCGGGGCCATGATGACGGATGCCAAAGATGTGCAGATTGGAAATATTGTTCTGAGGCTGATCCTCACCTATGCGAGACGCAACAGCATCCCGGGTCTGTTGATGGGGCATGGTGATCCTTTCACGTATAGTTTTTTTGTGATAGGGGCCGGTTCCTGTGTCTGCCCAGGGCGTGCATCATCAATTCCCCCACCACCTACCCGGCATGAGGCCGGTTCCATGCTTTCCCAGAGCGTCCTGATGCCAGAAATACTGTCATGGACACCTCCGGGGTTACCCTACATACCATACCGCAGTACACCGCGGTTGGCACAAAAAACCTGCTCTTGTGGGGCATGTTGAACTGTGTGGAAAAGAGAGAGCCAGCAGTATCATACCGGGTAGAGCCATAGCATACACCATCTTTACACCAGCCCACCAGCTCGTAGTCATTCTCCTATACTGCATGCGCAAACCGTACAAGGAGTCACATTATTATTATACCAGTTCGAGCTCTTCCAGCGCTGATTGGAATTGCACCACCGCCTGCACCAGTGTATCGCGTGCCGTCATCAGCGCCTCGAAGTGAGGATACAGCGGGGTGCGGTCGATACCCACTTCGTGCATCAACATCAGGTGGCTCAAGGCAATGCAGGCCGCATTCATCCGTACGGCACCCAGGGCTGTATCCTGCGCAATATGCCGTAGCATTGCTTCCGTCTCGGCTCGTGTGGCTGTGCGGGATTTCATTGCTGCCACCATCGGCATATCATCTTCCATAACCGGGTTTCCTTTCCAAAAGGCTACGCCGTATCTGGTAATACGTATCTACCGTAGCATAACCCGCTACACGTGTCAACGGCACTACCTGATGTAGGCCCAGGTCAAAGCCCGCTGAAGGCACGGGGGAGGGCGGGACAACCCGCCTGCGCGGGCTTGCATGGTCACGGCGGTGGCTGTTGCCCTCTGGAGCCGAGGCGTTGCCGCCCACGGTACAGCCGATCAACAGAACGTTGACGTAGCCCTGACCTGATGTTTGACGCGCCGAACGGCAACAATTACAATATAAACAGCGTCTGTATTTAAGAGAAACACGTTATACCGGAGGCATAAAGACGAAGGCAAGCCTCGTTCGTTGAACCGGTTCGCTACTATTCAACAATGAAACCTATGGCAATGCGGGCATGTCGCCTGCATATACGTCTAGAGTAGGCAGGCCAATCCGCAGATAAACGGGGGACTGCTGATCGCTAGTAAAGGAATGTGCTGGAATGCGTCTCATCCTCTATCTGGGTAAAGGTGGTGTGGGCAAAACAACGACCGCCGCCGCCACAGCAGTACGAGCAGCCGAGTTGGGATATCGTACGCTAGTGGTGAGTACCGATGTGGCTCATAGTCTGGCCGATGCACTGGATCAGCCATTGGAGCCAATACCGATCCAACTCACGGAACGATTGTGGGGGCAGGAAATCAATGTATTGGACGAGGTGCGCCAGCATTGGGGGCAACTCCGCACGTACCTGGCTACCCTGCTGCGTCGGCGGGGGATGGACGAAGTTGCTGCCGAGGAACTGGCAATCATCCCCGGTATGGAAGAGGTCGTGAGCCTGTTGCACATTCGACGCCAGGCGCGTGACGGCAATTTTGATGTGGTCGTGGTCGATGCAGCACCCACTGGCGAGACGGTGCGCTTACTCACAATGCCCGAAACATTCCAATGGTATGCCGGGAGGGTGATGGACTGGGAGCCAAACACGCTCAAGGTAGCACGCCCCCTGGTCAAGGCACTGGTGCCAGCCGCCGATATGTTTGAGACGCTTGAACGATTGACGAAAGGCGTTGAGGCGCTGCGCGAAACATTGCTCGATGCCGATGTGAGTTCCTATCGCCTGGTCGTTAATCCAGAGCGCATGGTGATCAAGGAGGCCCAGCGCGCCGCAACCTATCTGGCGCTCTTTGGCTACCCGATTGATGGCGTGGTACTGAACCGCGTCCTTCCACTCGATGCGGCTGAGGGCGCGTTTATGCAAGAACTGGCGCGCATCCAACAAACCTATCGCCAGCAAGTCTATGATCTGTTCGCCCCCTTGCCGATCTGGGAGTCGCCGTACTATGCGCGCGATCTGCGCGGTCTGGAAGATCTTTCGCTGATCGGTAATGCGCTCTTCAAAGATGTTGACCCGGTCAAGGTACAGTTTCGTGGCACCACCCAGGAGATCATCCGCGAGGGCGACGAGTATGTGATGCGGTTGCCCCTGCCGCACGTGGAAATTGGCAAGGTGACGATGACCAAGCGCGGCGATGAGTTGTTTATCGAGATCGGTAATTTCCGCCGCGATATGATTCTGCCCACAGTGCTGGCAGAACGTCCGGCACGACGGGCAGTATTTCGCAAGGGTGTGCTTGAAATCTGGTTTGGACATCCCGATCCAGTGGCATTACCCCAGGAAACACCTATGTAACACGCACTGGTGAGGAGCGGAGATGAAAACGTTATGAGCCCAATCCTGGAGGGGATTATCTGGGGCCTGACGATTGCGGCAGCTATTCTATTCTTAATTACGATCATGTTGTTGATCTTGTATGTTTTTATGCCTCTTGTTAACAGGGAACATTTCTATATAGCCATGGCGCCCATGTATCTCCTGATAAGCAGCCGCTTGACCTGACGTGTCAGGACAGTTTGCTTGTCTGCTGGGCACAAATAGAACTATGACCTATGGTGATTTTACATTGGAGCGAGTCTGTAAGACCTTCGGGTTAGATATAGGTCAGGAACCCCTGTTTGACACCGTGAAACCGGTTGCGGTACCGCTCTGTGTGGCAGACCACTAGTCTGAAAACCGTTCTGCATAAGGAGGTACTTGAGCTATGTCCGATCAGCCATTCTGGTATACTCTGACCGACGGTGTCACCATCAGTGAGTATCCATCCGACCGCTATGGCGACGATCCATATCGGCTGGAAGCCGTACTGGAACACGGCCATACTGCCTTTATCGACCTGACCGAACCAGAAGAGGTACCCGGGGGAACCCGGCAACCCCTGCCACCCTATGACCAGTTGCTCTCTCAACTGGCCGCGCAACGCGGCCTGACGGTAGTCTATCACCGTTTTGCGGTGCGCGACCTGTCTGCACCGACGGCAGCGGTCATGTGGTCTATTCTCGATGCCATTGATGCAGCGCGTGCCGCCGGCCATCATGTATTGATCCACTGCCTCGGTGGTATCGGGCGCTCAGGCACGGTAGCCGGGTGTTACCTCGTGCGTCACGGCTGGACAGCTGAACAGGCGCTGGCGCATATCCAGGAACAGATCGATGCCAGCCGCAAGGCCGGGCGGCGATCGCCTGAGACGTCGGCTCAGATCGAACTCGTCAAACGTTGGCACGCAGAGGAGGCAACCCGCAAAGGCTCTGCGACCTCACTGTACCGCCCATAGCCTGACCGTGCGATCATCGGATGCTGACGCCAGCGTCTGGCCGTCTGCTGTCCAGGCCAGGCTGCGCATAGTTGCACTATGACCGGTCAGTGTATGGAGGAGTGAACCATCGCCAGTATCCCACAGCTTAATGGTGAGATCATCAGACGCTGAGGCCAGCGTCTGACCGTTCGGGTGCCATGCGACGCTGCGCACTGTTGCACTGTGCCCTTGCAACGTGTGCAGCAACGTCCCATCAGTTACATCCCAGAGCTTGATCGTCCCATCCTCAGACGCCGAGGCCAGCGCCTGACTGTCAGGTGCCCAGGTGACGCTCCGGACAATGGCACGATGGCCTTCCAGTTGGCGCAGCAACGTCCCGTCTGTGGCATTCCACAGTCCGATGGTGCGATCACTCGACGCTGAAGCCAGTGTCTGACCGTCGGGTGACCAGGCCACGCTCCACACGGTATCGCTATGGCCCTCCAGGGTGCGCAAGCGTGTCCCATCGGTCACATTCCAGATAGAGATTATGCCTGCTCTGCACTGCTCGCCATCGAGTGTCCCACACGAGGCCGAGGCCAACCATTGCCCATCAGGTGTCCAGACGACACTGCGCACAATCGCAGTATGGCCCTCCAGCGTGCGGAGCAACGTGCCATCGGCGGCATTCCACAGCTTGATCGTCATATCGCGGGAGGCCGAGGCCAGCATCTGACCGTCGGGCGACCAAGCCACGCTCCACACACTGGCGGTGTGACCCTCCAGCGTGCGGAGCAACGTGCCATCGGCGGCATTCCAGACCTTGATGCTGTAATCGCTCGACGCCGAGGCGAGCGTTTGTCCATCCGGTGCCCAGGCCACGCTCATCACCCAGCCCGGATCTCCGGTCAGCGTTCGTAACAGGTGCATCTGACTGATGTTATCCCGGGTGATTCCATCCGATACAGGCAGCGATCTCGATGTTACTGCTGTCGGCAATGCAGTTGAATCAGCGTTACCTGTTGGCAAGGGGGACGTTTCTGCGACCACGGCTGGCAACGACTGATCACGGTAGTTCAAAAAGGGCACATCGTCCCGCATCGCCAGCACGCCCCACCCACCCACCAGCAACAGCACGATCACGAGCGGTAGCCACCACCGCTGGCCGGTGGGTCGCTGATTGGCAGGTGGCTCTGGCTTTTTGGGGGGCGTGGCGGCAGCCACTGCTCCAGGTGCTGCCCCGGCTTGCGTTCGCGCTCCTATCAGCGCCTGTTTGAAGGCAGCTACGTTGGGATAGCGCTCGGCCTGCATCGGACTCAGCGCCATCAGCAGAGCAGAAGCAACGCCGGGTGAGAGTTGTGGGTTGATCTCCTGCGGCGGGCTTAATGGATCACGATCAACTTTAATCCGATCGGACGCTGGTGGTGGCACCTGCCCGGTCAGCAAGTGATAGAGGGTGGCTCCCAGCGCATAGATATCGCTTCGCTCGTCGGTATGACCGCGTGTCAGCGGGTGTTGCTCCAGCGGTGCATAAGCTGGCGACAGACCAATGCGTGAGGTTATAATTGAGTGGGTGCCCTGCTTAAACAGCCCGAAATCCACCAGCTTGATGCGACCACCCGGCGTCAGGCGGATGTTTGCAGGCTTGATATCGCGGTGCAGGATGGGTGGACTCTGGTGGTGGAGATAATCCAGCACATCACACAACTGGAGCGCGAAGCCCAGCACCTGTGACTCGAGCAGCGGGCCGCCTTCGGCTTGTAAAACCTCGGCCAGGCTCTGTCCAGGCACAAATTCCATGACCAGGTAGCCGTTGCCCTGCTCCTCAAAGATTTCGATATAGCGTGGCAGGTTGGGATGCTGCAAGGTGTGCAGCACGGTAAACTCGCCCGCAAAACTCTCAATTCCAGCCGGGTCGAAACTCTCCTTGAGCGCCACAAACGTGCCTGGTTGATGACTGACCTCAGCCTGATAGACTGCACCAGAGCCGCCGTACCCTATCACACGCACAATCTGATAGCCACGGATCTGAACACCAGGGTTTTGCAAGGGGAGGGCAAAGCGCAGGCTGCGCCCACAGACATGACAGCGTGTGGCGCTGTCGGGATTTTCGGCACCGCAGCCAGTGCCCGTGCGTTGATCACAACAAATCAGCATAGAGTGACTCCATTGATGTAATCGTCACTCGTATTGTACTCCCTATGGTCGTATTCTGTAAACTATGGTGGGGGTCATCTTAAGGGGCGCAGCAGCGGCAGCTAGATACCTGCGTCCATGCCCCATCCCCCCGCTGCTGCGCCCTACTTGCTGCGCCCCGGCGGGACGTGCCCCGCCCGCGCCCCGGAGGGACGCGCCGCGCCCGCGCCCGGCGGGGTGCGCACCCAGGTTCGCCCGCCGCCCGCTGTAGGGCACGGCTCCGGCGTGCCCGCGTCCGTGCCGCGCCCGCGCCCCAGCGGGACGCGCCGCGCCCGCGCCCCGGAGGGACGCGCTACGCCCGCGCCCGGCGGGGTGTGCACCCAGGTTCGCCCGCCGCCCGCTGTAGGGCACGGCTCCAGCGTGCCCGCGTCCGTGCCGCGCCCGCGCCCCGGCGGGACGCGCTACGCCCACGTCCTGGAGGGACGCGCCGCGCCCGCGCCCCGGAGGGACGCGCTACGACCCTGCGCCCGCGCCCCGGAGGGACGCGCACCCAGGCCCCGCCCGCTGTAGGGCACGGCTCCGGCGTGCCCGCGTCCGTGCCGCGCCCGCGCCCCGGCGGGACGTGCCGCGCCCGCGCCCCGGCGGGACGCGCCGCGCCCGCGCCCGGCGGGGTGCGCACCCAGGTTCGCCCGCCGCCCGCTGTAGGGCACGGCTCCGGCGTGCCCGCGTCCGTGCCGCGCCCGCGCCCCGGCGGGACGCGCTACGACCCTGCGCCCGCGCCCCGGAGGGACGCGCACCCAGGTTCGCCCGCCGCCCGCTGTAGGGCACGGCTCCGGCGTGCCCGCGTCCGTGCCGCGCCCGCGCCCCGGCGGGACGCGCTACGACCCTGCGCCCGCGCCCCGGAGGGACGCGCACCCCGGTTCGCCCGCCGCCCGCTGTAGGGCACGGCTCCGGCGTGCCCGCGTCCGTGCCGCGCC
>Ga0308414_1000317_pt1 | contig 30710 bp, 30 predicted proteins | sample HotsprSampleOS50_FD_205667 | JGI IMG/M metagenome (GOLD analysis project Ga0308414, IMG submission 205667) | Hot spring phototrophic mat microbial communities from Octopus Spring, Yellowstone National Park, Wyoming, United States - 20090730_OS50 ...
ACCAAATAGCTCAAAACTTAGGAGTAAGTTTACGTCGAGTTTCAGATAAACCACGTAATCCTAAAAATGAAGCAAATCCTGAAGAGAAACAAATTATTGAAATTTTTAAAATTCAACTTAGAGCTACACAAAAACTCAAACCAATTACTAGAGAACTTGAAAATATAAAGGTAGGTTATTTTGCAATAGAAACTAATCAAACTTGCTTACAGTGTCATGGAATACCTAAAAAAGACATTCAAGTAGAAACACTTGAAAAGATAAACTCTCTATATCCTCAAGATAAAGCTATAGGTTATACTGAAAATGAAATACGTGGGCTGTGGGTAGTTGAGAAGACAGAGAGTTTTTCTCCTTGACAGAAATAGCCTCTTTTTCAGGCTTACTTATGCAATTTGGAGGGTACTTTAAATGAGTAAACCATTGATTATACAAAGCGACAGGACCTTACTTTTGGAAGTGGATAATCCTGAATTTGAAGAATGTAGAGCACATATTTCTAGATTTGCTGAATTAGAAAAAAGTCCTGAGTATCTACATACTTATCGTATATCTCCCTTATCTCTCTGGAACGCTGCTTCAAGTAAGCTTACTGCTGATGAAATTATTTCTAGCTTAGAAAAATTTGCAAGATACTCTATACCTAAAAATGTTATAAACGAAATCCGAGAACAAATTAGTCGGTATGGAAAAGTTAAGCTAGTGAAAGAAGAAGATGGAGAACTTGCTATTATTTCTAATGAAAAAGGTTTTATTCAAGAAATTTCTTCTCATAGAGCTATTCAACCTTTTATTAATCAAAGATTAGGCACAGATAAGATTCTTGTAAAAAAAGAATTTCGAGGGCATATTAAACAAGCTCTCATTAAGATTGGTTTTCCTGTAGAAGACTTAGCTGGATATGATGAAGGAAATAAATATCCATTTAACTTACGTCCTATCACCCGAGATGGAAAGAAATTTGGGATGCGTGATTATCAAAGAGCTTCTGTAGAAGTATTTCATGCTGGAGGGACAAATGAAGGAGGCTCTGGAGTAGTAGTTTTACCTTGTGGAGCAGGAAAAACTATTGTAGGCATAGGAGTTATGCAAATTGTAGGAGCTGAAACACTCATCCTTGTTACAAATACTTTATCTATTCGTCAATGGAAAAATGAAATTTTAGATAAGACAGATATTCCAGAATCAGATATTGGAGAGTATTCAGGTGAAACAAAAGAAATCAAACCTATAACCATAGCTACTTATAATATTCTTACTCACAGAAAAAAGAAGGGCTCTGACTTTACTCATTTTCACATTTTTAGTGCAAACAACTGGGGACTTATTATATACGACGAAGTTCATCTTTTACCTGCTCCGGTCTTTCGCATGACGTCAGAGTTACAAGCTAAACGTCGCTTGGGTTTAACTGCTACTTTGGTGAGAGAAGATGGCTTAGAAGAAGATGTGTTTAGTTTAATAGGTCCAAAAAAATACGATGTCCCATGGAAAGAATTAGAAAGTAAATCTTGGATTGCAGAAGCTAAGTGTATTGAAATTCGAATAAATATGGATGATGAGCTACGTTTGAAGTATTCTGTTTCAGATGATAGAGAAAAATTTCGTTTAGCTTCTGAAAATCCCGAGAAGATGAAGGCTATTGAACTTATATTAAAAAAACATTCGAATTCAAATATACTTATTATAGGGCAGTACATTAATCAGTTAGAAGAAATTTCTCGTAAATTTAAAATTCCATTAATTACTGGAAAGACCCCTCTACAAGAAAGACAAGATCTATATGATGCTTTCAGAAAAGGTCAAATTAAATCTCTTGTAGTAAGTAAAGTTGCAAACTTTTCTATAGATTTACCTGATGCAAATATTGCTATACAAGTTTCTGGAACTTTTGGTTCAAGGCAAGAAGAAGCTCAAAGATTAGGGAGAATTCTGCGACCTAAAAAAGATGATAACACTGCTATTTTTTATTCGCTTGTATCTAGAGATACCAGTGAAGAGAGATTTGGTCAAAATAGACAATTGTTTTTAACCGAACAAGGTTACGAGTATGAAATTCATATTTTAGATCAATTTGCAGCGTCTTTAGAACAAGCCTTGTCTGCAAAAGTGTAAATTACACTAAATGAATTCTAAAAGACAAGCCTTTGTTTTATTTCTAACTGTATTTGTAGATATGATGGGCTTTTCTGTCATATTTCCTATTTTCCCGCAGACACTTCGTTTTTTTTGGGAAAAAGGAAATGATCCTATATTATCTATATTTCAGGCTTATGTATTGAGTATTTTACCTTCTTCAGAAAATCCTTACTTTATAGTCTTATTTGGAGGGATTACTAGTAGTGTTTATGCTATTTTGCAATTTTTCTTTGCACCTTTTTGGGGAAAAATTTCTGATCATCTAGGTCGTAAGCCTATTTTGTTGTTTACGTCTTTGGGAAATTTTTTAGGATATTTAGTTTGGTTTTTTGCAGATAGTTTTACTCTTTTTGTTTTATCTAGAGTAATTACAGGTTGTATGGGTGGAAATATTTCTGTTGCTTCTGCTGCTATGGCTGATGTTACTTCTGAACAAGATAGGACAAAGGGTATGGGTTTTATTGGAGCTGGAATTGGTCTAGGTTTTTTATTTGGACCTCCCTTAGGGGGTCTACTTTCTGGATATAATTTATTGAATCATTTTCCAAATCTTGCAAATTGGAAAGTAACCATTTTTTCTTCTTCTGCTCTTTTATCTGTTTTTGTTGCTTTAATAAATTTAGTTGTAGTTTTTTTATTTTTTGATGAAACACTCACTCAAAAAATAAAATCTAAAATACAACATCCTATTTTAAATTTAAAAGACTCTACCATTCAAGAACTTCCCTTACTTTGTGCTATTTATTTCTTTTTTACTTTAGGATTTTCGGGTTTTGAATTTGGAATAAATTTTTTCTTTGATCAAGTTTTACATTTTTCTCCTAGAGAAATTGGTTATAGTTTTGTTTATATGGGTAGCATTGTCATTTTCGTTCAAGGAGGAGTAATTCGTAAAATTTCTGGAAAAATTCCTGAAAAGAAAATAGCTTTATTTGGAGTTTTTACTTTACTTTTTGGGTTTAGTTTATTAAGTTTTTCAAAATCAACTATTTTAACTATGCTTTGCTTAAGTTTTCTCTCGGTAGGAAGTGCTTTGTTAAATCCAAGTATTTCTGCTTTAACTTCTCTTTTTTCTCCTCAAAGTGAGCAAGGTAAAAACTTAGGAATCTTAAGAGGATTTGGTTCATTGGCAAGAGCTTTCTCTCCCACACTCTTTTCTCTTGTATATTTTCAATTTGGTTCTAATTCTAGTTTTGTTTTAGCTTTGCTTATTTTTATTTTAGTTTTAAGTTTGTTATTAAAAATTCCAGAAAGAAAAAATGTTTTTTGAAGATTTAAAAATAATATTTAGTGCTTTAAATTTACGAACTAAATTATTTATTTATTTTTTAATATTTAATTTTTTAATTACTTTGACACTAGGCTTGGTGCTTTTTCGTATCTCTTATGCAAAGTTTTATCAAAGTTTTATCGATCAGAAGGTTTCTGTTGGACTTTCTGTTTCTAGAACTATTGATTCTGATCAATTTCCAAGTTTTACAAATTACGACATGATTCATGATCAGGATTATGAATTTTTATTTGAAAAAATGAAACAAACTTTAAAAGAAGAATCTAATATAACTTCTATTTCTTCTGTTTTACTGAGTAGAAAAGATGAGAAATTAATTTATGCTGTAGATGGCACTATAAACGATAGAGATTCTATCTGGATTACAAACAATCTTATTGGATTAAAATTTTATTTAGATGAATATGCCAGACCAGTAGTCTTTTGGAATGATACAGAGTATAGAGATGATTTTTTTATAAAAGTAAAAGACTATTTATTTTACATTCAAGTTATAGATAATGAACAAAAAAGTTTACTCATTAATGGAGAAACTATATTTACTGTCACTAATATTTCACCTTTACAAGTATTTACTTCAGAAGGTAGTGTTGACTCAAAGAATATAGAAAGAGAAATTTACATAAAAGATCCTGTAACTGATCAAAATTTTTTTTTACGACTGCATCTTGCTAAAGTAGAAGATCCTGCTTTTGTCCCTGGTCAAGTTTACGAAGAGGTAGATGAAAAGTTAAGGAATGTTTTTTCTAGTATTCAGTATTGTAGAACTTATAGTTCTCCAAAACCAGAAACTTCTATATTTGGAAATTTTTTATATATTGTAGTCCCTATACTAGGAAATGAAAGTAAATGTATAGGAGCAGTAATTTTACATATTTCTCCTAGAAATATAGTAGACTTTAGAAACTCCATGTTACTTGCAACTATAGGAATTTCTTTTATGACATTTTTGGTTACTATTTTTATTTCCTACTTAATTTCTGGTTTGTTTGTTGCTCCACTTACTAAACTAACTTCAGCTGTTCAAGAAATTTCTTTAGGGAATTTAGATGTTACAGTTTCTATTCCCTCAAGTGATGAATTTGGTTTTTTAGCAACTAAGTTTAATGAGATGGTAACTAATTTAAAAAAAGCATATCAAGACACAGCATATTTAGCTGTAATTAAAAACGAATTAGAAATAGCTAGACATATTCAAGAATCCATATTACCTAAAGAAATTCCAAGTATAAAAGGTTTAAATATCTCAGTAGTTTATGAGCCAATGGCTCAAGTAGGTGGAGATTTTTACGACTTTTCAGTTTTAGAGCCAGATCAATTTGGAGTGATTATTGCTGATGTAGCAGGTCATGGTGTGCCTGCTGCTATTATAGCTTCTATGTTTAAAGTAGCTTACTCTGTAGAATCTAAAAAAACCTCTGACCCTGCTTCTACCCTAGAGGGGATCAATAAAATTATGCTAGATAAGTGTGGAACTCATTTTTTAACTGCATGTTGTTTACACTTAGACTTAAAGAAAAAAGTTGCTACTCTTGCAAAGGCTGGACATCCTCCTATTTATATTGTGAATCAAAAAACCAAGAAGATTCAAGAATTTAAATCAAAAGGTAGGCTAATAGGAGTATATGAGGATATTAGAGCTGATAATTTACGTATCAAGCTAAAAAAGTATGATAGAATTTTACTTTTTACAGATGGAGTTATGGAAGTAACCAATCCAAAGGATGAAACCTTTGGAGAAGAAAACTTTAAAAAATTTATTTTAGACTACGCAAATGTTTCAATTGGTGAATTTAAAAAACTTCTCATGAGTCGTCTTTTAGAGTGGAAAGCAAGTATACTTAAAGATTTTTCAGATGATATAACCTTAGTAGTAATTGATATTGAGTAAGGATAAAATATGGATATTCTAAAAAATGATATAATTTTAGTTTTATTTTTAGTTATTGCCATTGGTTACTTGATAGGAAAGATTAAAATTAAAGGTTTTCATTTAGGAGTAGCTGCTGTTCTTTTTGTTGGGCTAGGTTTTGGAGCTTTTATTCCAGATATAAAATTTCCAGATGTAATTTACACTCTTGGATTAATTTTTTTTGTCTATACTATTGGTTTACAGTCAGGACCTGGGTTTTTTGCATCCTTAAATAAAAAAGGAATTTCTTATAATCTTTTAGTAGTTAGTGTTTTAGTCTTAAGTTCTTTGGTTACTATTGTAATTGGATACTTAACAAAGTTGAGTAAGGGAATTATCTCAGGTCTTTTTTGTGGTTCACTCACAAATACTCCTGCTCTAGCTACTGCTATTGAGTTTATAAAAAATCAGAATAAGAATTTAAACTTAGAAGAAATAAATTCTTTACTATATCATCCAGTTATTGGTTACTCAATTAGTTATCCTTTTGGAGTTATTGGAGTCATTTTAGCGTTATATGCTTTGAAAAAAATTTATAAAATTGATATGGTATTAGAAAATAAAAAATTGAGTTTAGATTTAGGAATAAGTGATGAAGAATTAGTTAATGAATATGTTATAGTTACTAATCCTAAATTATTTGGTTGGTCTGTAAAAGAAATTTTTAAAGCAAAACAAGAAGAACTTTCTCAAATTATTATTTCTAGACTTAAAAGAGGAGAAGAAACAACTATAGTAGATGGAGAAACTATTCTTTTACAAAATGATATTTTAACACTAGTAGGGGCAAAATCACAAATAGAAAAAGCTGTTGCTGTATTTGGAGAGAAGTTGTCTCAAAAAGTCGAATTAGAAAGAAGCCAACTTGACTATCGGAGAATTTTTGTTTCTAATCCAGAAGTTATTGGAATTCCTTTGCATAAACTTGACATACACAAAAAATTTCGTGCAACAATTACTCGGCTTAAGCGTGGGGATATAGACATTATACCTACTCCTACTACTGTTTTAGAAGCAGGAGATAGAATCCGAGTAGTAGCAAACAAAGAAGATTTGCCTACTATAGCTAAATTTTTTGGAGACTCTTTTTCTTCTGTATCGCAAATTGATTACATCAGTACTTCTATAGGAATTGCCTTAGGTTTACTTTTAGGTTCTATTAATTTTCCATTACCGACAGGAAGTAGTTTTCGATTAGGTTTTGCTGGTGGACCTTTAATTATTGCTTTAATTTTAGGAAAAATAGGTCGTACAGGACCTATTATATGGACTCTTTCGTATAACGCTAACTTAACACTTCGACAGACAGGACTTGTGTTATTTTTAGCTGGAATTGGACTTAAAGCAGGTTATGCTTTTTCTCAAAGTTTATCTGAATATGGATTTATACTTTTAATATCTGGAATGATTATAACTTTTTTAAATACTGTCTTGGCTTTACTTGCAGGAATATATATTTTAAAAATACCTTTTCCTATTCTCTATGGAATTATAGCAGGTCTTCAAACTCAACCAGCTGTTTTAGCTTATTCTAATGAAGAAGTTAAATCAAATGCAGCTAATGTAGGATACTCTATTGTATTCCCTGTTGCTATGATTACAAAAATTATTTTAGTAGGACTTATATATAATTTCTTGAATTAAGAAATTATTTATTTATCATAAATTTAAACTATTAAAAATAAATTTTACACCAAGTTAGTCGTCTTAAGTAGTTTGTAAGAAAAATTGTCCTTCTTGGCAGGCTTTAACCCAATCTTCAGTAGAAATTTCTTTATAAGTAAGATCATAATTAGAATCTATGGGCTCTGGGCTAAAGTGAAAACTTCCAGTAACAGCTGAACGAAAGACATGAACTCTTGTTTCACGATGAAAACCTAAATACCAATCAGGACTTAAAGTAATTTTTCCACCACCCCCTGGTAAATCATTTACAAAATGAGGAATTCCCATTCCAGCTATTTTACCTCTCATGTAAGAAATAATTTCTATACCTTTAGCTAAGGGAGTACGAAAACCTCTAGAGCCAGGGATTACTTCTGGATCATACATGTAATAGGCTCTCACTCGCATTTGTAAAAGTTTTCTATGTAAAGCCAGCATAGCTTCCCCTGTGTCATTAATACCTTTTAAAATTACTGCTTGATTTCCTACACTTACTCCTACTTTGAGAAGTTTTAAAATAGCTTGTTTTGCTTCTGGAGTACATTCTTTTTCATGGTTAAATTGGGTATTACAAAATATAGAAAGCTTATCATTGTTGTGAGATTCAATAATTTTACATAGGTCTTCAGTAATTCTCATAGGTAAGGTTACTAAATTTCTAGTTCCTAAACGACAAATTTCTACATGTGGAATATTTTCTAAATTTTCTAGAATGTAATTAATTTTATTATCTGAAAGATTGAGAGGATCTCCACCACTAATAACTACATCTCGAATATTAGGATTTTTACGAATATAATCAAAGCATCTATCTAGATCCTCTGTATCCATCCTTTCTGTCCCAAAAGAAACTTTTCTTCCTCTCATACAATGCCTACAATATACTGCACACTCATGGTTAGAAAAAAGTAAAACTCTATCGGGATACATATGAGTTAACCCTTTTACAGGGGAAAGACGTTCCTCATGGAGAGGATCAGGACTTTCTTCTGGTGAAAAAATAATTTCTTCTTTTCGAGGAACAATAATTCTACGAATTGGACAAGTTTCATCAAAAGGATCTGACAATAAAAGATAATAAGGAGTAGTTCCTACATTTAGTCTTATAGTTTTTTCTATACCTAGTATTTCATCTTCTGTAAGTAAAAAGTACTTATGTAGATCTTTGGAACGAATTCTATTTTGTAACTGCCAAGTATAAGAAAAAAAATTTTGGTTACTTTTTAGTTGTTCACGATTTTTTAAAATTTCTAATTGTTGTTTACTCTTCATAGGTGTCTTCCTCTTCTTTAATTTCTTCCATTTCTTTTTGCCATTTACGTAAAATTTCAATATCTTCTTCAGAAAGTATAGCCTCTTTGTGCATCCAAAGGTAAGAAGATGGAGGCATTTCTTTTAGTTCTATTTCTTCAATCATAGAATCAATTAAATCTAATTTTTTAGAGTGAGAAATTTCTTTCCAATTGGAAAAATCTAACTCCTCTCGACCTTCTTTTACATGATTATAGATAAAAACAGAAACAGGAAAAACATAGGAATACCAAGGCCAATTAGTTTCAGTTGAATGGCAATTAAAACAAGCTCTGCGTAATATAGAAGTAACCTGTGAATTTCCAACTATTTCTGTAACAGGAATGGAGTTTCTATCTACAGGAAAAAAACCCATCGTCACCCAAATTACACAAAGCCCAATTATAATTTTTAACTTCATTTTAGTTCAACCCTTTTAAACTCATCTAGTTCAACTTTCCAAACTAAAGTTATATTCTCTAGTACCTTTAAAGCTTTTTCTTTTACTTCTGTAGATTCTTTTGAAAATTCTAGCGGAATATCTTTCCATCCAGAAACTTTATCTAAATCTTGTTTCTCTAACCTTGCTCTAAATACTTCAAAATCTTCAATAATTTCTTTATTTATTTCTTGATGATGAATATAATAAGGTTTTACTAAACTTAAAGTTAAAGAATTTAAATTCAGACTTTCTACATAACGAAAATATCTTAAAGCATAAAGAGCAGTAATTAGTTTTAATTCTTTTTCATATCTTCCTTGACTTAAAAAAGTAAGAGCATTTTTTCCGCCAAACTCTATAAATACATGGAAGGTATCTTTTTGTTGTTCTACTCGTGCTTCTTTAAATTCACTTCCAAAGACATGCTTAGCTACTTCTACAAAAGCAATCTCTGGAGGAACACTTGACTTTAGAACAATTTCTTCTGGTTTTTGTTTAGAAAGTTTTTTACAATTATATACAATTGTAAAAAAGAAAACTATTGTCAAAAATAGATTTTGAACTTGAGAGATTTTGTTGTGCTTCACTGTCTTTCTCCTAGAAATAAGGTTGTAAAAAATTATCTCCTAACTAGTCTAACATACAAGAGGTTTTTTACTATGGAATGTATATGGTCTGAAGGTGTAGTCTGTAAAGAAAGTATTTTTCAATCTATAGGTTTTCTTTGGATTTCATTTGGACTTGGACTTATGTTTTTAGAACTTCTCATTCCCGGCATTTTTATTGTATTTTTAGGAATGGGAGCAGTATTTACAGGATTAGTTTTGTTTGTATTTGACATGAAATTTCTCTATCAAATTTACCTTTGGGCTTTTTCTTCTGGGGGTATTATCTTTTTAGGTGGAAGGTTTATGGAAAGAGTTTTTCCTTCTGATAAAGTAGTTGCTCAGAAGATCGAAGAGCCATATATAGGTAAGATTGTAAAGGTTACTCAAAAAATTACTCCTGAATTAGCAGGAAGGATTAGTTTTCAAGGTACAGAATGGTCAGCTAAAAGTATAGGTTCCGTTATAGAAGCTGGAGAGTTTGCTAAAATCTATGACAAAGAAAACATGACCTTCATTGTCAATGAATTGACCCTTGAGGAAAAAGAAAATATATCTAAAATTCATTAAATTTGTGTAAAACTTTTGATTATAAAACTGAAAAGTTGACAGAAATCTTAAAAATAAAATTTTATTGAAAAAGAGGTATTTTTTGATTTCTGGTCTTTCACTTGTTTTGCTTATTTTTTTAGTCCATTGTAGCAGTAATGAAAATTATAATCCTGAATTTAAACTAGAAGGAAAATGGAAAGAAATTAAAAGCGATAGTATTTTTGAAAAAGATAGGAAAGAAATTATTTTTGACATTCACAGAGTAGGGGAAGATTATTATGGTCAAGTTATTTCTCTAGACAATGCACTAGATGCAGATGGAAATATAAGAAAATGTTTTAAATGTAATCCCGATACTCAAGCTAGAATGATTTTAGGCTTACCTTTTTTGAGAAATTTACACCGTTATAAAAATACAATGGAGTATAGGGGTGAGATCTATGATATTCAGCAGAGAAAGTGGTTTGATGTAAAGATACGTCCATTATCTAAAGATAAATTAAATATTCGAGTTTATGCAGGTATTTCTTTTTTTGGAAAAAATTTTACTTGGGAAAGAGGTGAGCAGTATTATCAAGAATTTATTTTAAAACTTCCACAAAAATATACTCAAGGAAAGAAAAAATTTTATGCTTTAATTCCCGGATACATTGATTATATAAAAAATCAAGAAATTGTTGTTAAATGTCCCAATTACACTGGTTTCCAAGCTAATTCTCCCTTTTATTTTTATTCTTTAAACGGAAGAAAACTTCTTGAAGGATTTGTTTCTGATTTTAAAAATGGGGAAGTTCATATAAAAATTACAAATGAACAGATTTCAACTGATGTCAACTCTATACTTCCAGTTGTCTTCTATGATTAGATGATAAAACGTTATATTCTTTGTGAAATATTTTTTACTTGACTTGACTTTGTAAATAAAATCTAAAATTATATATTGTAAATATTAGGAGTTTATTTTGAAAGTTTATTTTATTTTTGTGCTAGGTTTTTTTTCTTGTGCTTCAATCACACATACTAGCTTAACTCAAACTCAATGTGAAAATTCACCAGAAAATATGATTTGTATTTCAGAAGGCTCTTTTGTTTCTCCTTCCTCAGGACAAACTATTCAAGTAGATAATTTTTATATAGATCAAGTTAAAATTACTCAAGCAGACTACTTAGCTTGTGTAAAAGAAAAAGGTTGTAAACAAAACTCCAAATCCTCCTTTCAAGAAGCTCAACTTCCTGCATTTCCACTTACTTTTGAAATGGCTTATGACTATTGTAAATGGAGAGGTAAGCGGCTTCCTTTTGAAGTAGAATGGGAAAAAGCTTACTCTAAATTACGTGATATAGAAGGAAATGTTTTTGAATGGGTAAACGACTGGGCAGAAGAATGTAAAGAATGTAGTTCCCCTTCTTGTAGTCAAGTATGTTTAAAAGAAGTTCCTATTTGTAGTGGAAGATTTCCTTGTAAAAATCTAAAACGAAAAATTGTAAAAGGAGGAGGTCTCTCTAAAGAATCTGTGAAGCCTGAATTTAGAAAAATTGTACCTATTCAGGGTGATGATAGTCTTATAGGTGCTCGCTGTGCATCTGATACACCTTATTTGACGTTTGCACCAGCTTGGATGATAAAAAACCCTCCACCTACTCCAGAAATTATTTTACCAGAACCTTCTAAAGCACAAGTAGAAATTGCTCATAAATTAGAAGCTTACGATACACTAGATAAGCCTTTTTGTAATAAACCTTTTACTTCGCTTGCACATTGTCGAGATCCTGTCAGTTATATTAAAACAAATGAAGCTAGTAATTTTTTATTTGCACCATACATAAAAAATTTACGAGGAGGTTATGTAGGAATTGCAGCAGATACAAACTATACATTTATTTCTTATGCTAAAAGTGAATGGGTTTTTTTAATGGATTTTGATTATGTAATTTTAAGCTTAAATAGAATTATTCGTGCTTTTGTAAAGGAAAGTCCAACTGTAAAAGATTTTTTAGAAAAATGGAATCCTATAAATTCTAAATCAAGCCTTGCTATTTTAGAGAAATACTATTCTCATACTGAAGATTTACCTACTATAAAAACTATATTTTTAAAAAATCAAGCTCAACTTTATAACCACTACAAAACTTCTAGTCTACCAGATAAAACTTTTCAAGACTTTGGCTGGCTTCGTCATGAGCCAAACTATGCTTATATTCGCCAGCTTTATCTACAAGAGAGAATTTCTATTCATGGAGGAGACTTACTAAAAGATAAAACTCTTTATAGTATAGGACAAGCTTCAAAAAAACTTGGAATTAAAATACGTGTATATTATCCTAGTAATGCAGAAGAGTTTTGGGATTTTAATGAAAACTACAAGCGTAATGTTCTCAATTTACCTTTTGATGAAGCTAGTGTTGTAATTCGGACCATACATGAATTTCCTTGGCATATACATGATCGAACAGGTGGAGTGAGGGGATTTTGGCATTATGTTGTACACGGTGCTTACAATTATCAAAAAAAATTACAGTATCCAGATTATTTTCATATTGAACATTTTAAGAACGAAAGAATTATTCCTACAGATAGGGTAGATTTTAGTACTATTCATCTTCCTGCTAGTATACCAGATTTTATTTATGGAAAAAAATAATGGAAAACCAAGAGGAAGTTATTTACGATAAGAATTTACTAGGAAATATAATTAAATCTTTGTTTGTAAATCTTCCTGTTTCTATGATATATAACAATGAAGAGATAGCTATTCGTGTTATATGTGTAGAAAAAGAGTTTATACTGATTCGTTCGACTGGAAGAACAGATAGAGAAGAAAGGATTCTTACTTTTACAAATAATGGAAGCTTATATCATTTTTATTTTGAGTATACAGATAAATCTACAGAAGAACTAGAATATTTAGAGCCAGTAAAACTTATTGTTAGAAAGCATGCTTTACGAAAACAAAAGAGAACAATTTTTTTACCTAGTTCAAATAGTTACATTACAAACTTTATTTTAGATTCACAGTTTCATAATTCTCTTTCAGAAAATATTCTTTGGATTAAAGCTTTAAATGAAACTCTTTTTTCTCTTAGAAGTAAGTTTAAGTTTGCAGGATTTCAGTTTTATGAAGAAACTAATTTACGATTTATTATTTTAAAGTATACTGGAAAACCTATTTTTTTTCCAAGAAATGATTGGGTTCCTGCTAACCCTTCTTTTTCTGATATAAAACCTATTAGAAAAGTATTAAAAGATGTAAATTGGAATGAAGTTAAAGGACCAGAGATTACTCTTCCTGCTATGTATCGTTCCAAAAAACTTGTAGGAGCTCTTATTGTAAAACACAACCAAGATTTAGAAATGGGAGATTATACTCTTGTAAATATGTTATTTTCTTTTTTACAAAGAGAACTAAATAAAAACAAAAAACTTGCCTTTAGTAATGAAGAATGTAAAATAATAGATATATCTATAGGTGGAGTAGGATTTATAGTCGAAAGACAAGAAACCTTTTCTTACTTTGAAGTAGGAAGAGAAATGATTGTAGAAATTTATTTAGCTGGAGTATCTGCTTTACTTTCTCTTATAATTCGTAATACTCGGATGCTAGATGAAAAAAAACTTAGAGTAGGAGCAGAGTTTAAAGATATAGGACAAGAAGAAAGAGTTTTCATACAAAACTTCTATAGCAATATATAGCTTATCGTTAAATTCTTGAACTTGACGAGAAAAACTTCTTTATCAATATGATTTCAAACCATGTCACTTGTAAAAATTGAACATTTAAAAAAATCTTATTTTATTTCAGATAAAGCTATACCTATTCTTTCAGATGTAAATCTCACTGTAGAAAAGGGAGAAATTGTTTCTATAGAAGGAGCTTCTGGGGTTGGAAAATCTACTCTTTTAAATGTGTTAGGTGCCTTAGATGAGTTTGACTCGGGATATGTAGAAGTTTGTGGAGTAAATTTAGCTGGAAAAACTGAAGTAGAAAGAGAAAAGTTTCGTGCTCAAAAAATTTCCTTTATATTTCAACATCACTTACTTTTACCAGACTTTACTGCTTTAGAAAATGTTATGATTCCTCTTTTAATCAACGGAATAAGTCGCCTAAAAGCATCTAGAGAAGCTAAAGCTATGTTAGAGAGAGTTGGTTTAGGTGAGAGAATGTATAGTTTCCCTTCTCAGCTTTCAGGTGGAGAAAGTGCTAGAGTAGGAGTAGCAAGAGCCTTAGTAACAGGAAAAGAACTTATATTAGCTGATGAACCTACAGGAAACTTAGATAGAGAAAATTCTAAAAATCTTATGAACTTAATTTTAGAACTTCAAAAAGAATTTAATTTTTCTATGATTCTGGTCACTCATGATTTAGAATTAGCTTCTATGGCTACCCGTAGAAATAAAATTATTTCTGGAACTATTCATCCAATTGTTTAACGTCTGTCCTTATTGTTATCATTTAAAGGAAGATTATTTAAATACTGGAAAGCTAGGTTGTCCTTTTTGTTATGGAAGGCTTTTGAGTTGGAACCAAGCAAGTTTTTACTCTCAAAAGTCTAAAGACTTCTTAGTTAATTTTTTAGATCACTCCAGTTCTTTAGTAGATGCTATTTCTTTTTTTCAATCAAAAAATATTTCTATAAGACTTAGATTTGCTAGAAATCTAAAAGGATATCCTTTTAAACTTACGAGTTACGATAAAAAATCTTTTTATAATATCTTAAATCAAAACTTAAAAGATTATTTTGTTTTTAATGAAAACCAAACTATTTATCAAAGTAAGATTTTAAATATAAACTTATTTGATGAAGATCATTTGCGATTGTATACCTTTCCAGATTCTATCCAAGATCTTCAAATTTTTTTAAACATAATAGCTCAAATAGATAAAAAAGAAATTTTTGTTAAAGATAAAAACTATGGTTTTTTAACAGCTTGTCCTACTAACTTAGGATTTGCAAATAAGTTAAGCCTAAAAATTACTGCACATTCAAACTTAAACAAGAAAGTTTATAATAAAGCTTGGATGGTATATCCAAAGCAAACAATTGTTTTAGAAAAAGATAGTTTAGTGTTCTTCTTAAAGAATTTTAATTACTTTGAAGCAAAAAAATTTCTTAAAACTTGGTTTCAACTCTTAAAAGACTTATAAAAAAGAAGTTTATCTTTTATATAAGTAATCAAATTTTAAACTATGACAAACTATAGAATGATTTATATTACTTGTAATGGAATAGAACAAGCTACTCATATAGGGAAAACCTTAGTCAAAGAAAGGCTTGCAGCTTGTGCAAACTGTATATCAAACATGAAATCTCTTTACAATTGGGATGGAAGCTTACAAGAAGATGAAGAAGCTATACTTATTTTAAAAACAGAAGCCTCTCTTGTAAATTCTATAATAACAAGAGTAAAAGCTTTACATTCTTATGAGAACCCTTGTATAGTTTCTTATGAGATAAAAGAAGGTAGTCAAGAATACTTAAACTGGATACATCAAGAGTTATTTGAAAATAAGGCTGAATAAACAAAAAACCCGCTAAAAAGCGGGTTTTAGTTTGAAGAGTTTTATATATTTCGTAAGGAAATTTATTTTTTAGCAGCAGCTTTTTTCTTAGCAGCTTTCTTTTTAGCAGCAGCTTTCTTCTTAGCAGCTTTCTTTTTAGCAACCATTGACTTGCCTCCTATTTAAATTTGCATTCTTTAGTTTTATTATATACGAATGCATCGTATAATATTGTGACATAATTTATATCTCTAGTTTTTCTTGTAAAGTATTTTATAATTTTTTTATAAAAATATTTTTAAATCACTTACAAGAAAAAAAATGATATAACTTACTAATACATATATCGTCATATAGAGTTAAATAAAAAGAGTATCTTTAATAATTTTTGTGAATTACATAATAAAAACTTTTTCAAATGTCTATCTTATATGCTTGAATATAAAAAAGTATCATCAAGATATGTTATACATGAAAAAGAAATATATATTCTATAGCTTTATAGTTTTATCTTCTGCTTTTTATGTTTATCATTTATATGTATTATGGAATCTATATGAAAGGCTATGTGTGAATAAAGATTTTCTTACATGGGATCCTGAACTTCGCTTTATTATAACATTAAAGATGATGGATCATTTAAGAAATGGGAATATAATAGCTTACTTACTTCAAGTATTTGATTCTCCTCATTGGCCTTCTTTACGAAACATAGTTGAAAGTATTGTTTTCTTTATTACTAAACCAAGTCCTAAAGCAACTATTGTACTTACATTTATATTTTATTGTATTTTACCTTTAGCTATTCTCTTTGTATTAGTAAAAGAAAAAATAGATCCTATCTTACAAGGAAGCTTTTATTTCTTAAGTATTTTAGGTCTTTTACAAGCAGAGTCTTTACAATTGTATTCTTTTACAGGGATGTTAGAGCTACAAGGTGCTTTTTTCTTTATCTTTGCTAGCTATTATCTTTCTAAAGTATATCAAGTAGAGCTGAATGATAATACTAGATTGGGTTGGAAGTTATTTATTTTTACAACCTTACTTCATCATAGTAAGTATCCTTATGGTTATATGTTAATTTTATGTGTTGTCTTTATTGAGCTTTTCTTTTTTCCAAAAGAGTTATATGAATATACTATAAATTTTTTACAAAAGAGGAAACAAGGTTGGTATAAAAATTATCGACTTTGGTTAGTCATAACTTGTTTTTTAGCTTTGCTTTTACCTAAACATATTCTTACTGGTAAGTTACCTAATTATCTTTTATATGGAATTGTATTTTTTACTTGCTTAGATGTTTTTTTATTTTTTTATAATGAGCCTACTACTTCTAAAAATGTACGTCTACATTTTCTTTTAAAGTGGTTTATCTTTCCTATTTTGTTTTGGACCTTATCTCAACCCGATCGACTGGGAAGTTATTCAGGTCAAATTACTCATGTAGAGGCACAAGGTTTTAATCCTGGTCAAGTTATATCTAAAGATTTTGACTATTACTTGTTGTTTATAAATGAGTTTATACTCAATGGATTTCAAACTTCAGGAATAGCTTATCTACTTTTGTTTGGAAATATATTGATTACTGGATTTGGTATATATAAGTTTTTTAAGCAAAGGACTTTTTCTACTAATTTCTTTCTTGCTTTGTTATGTATTTTAACTTTTCTAGAGCTAAGCTTATTTACAAGCAATAGACTAGCTAGACATACGTATCATTTATTTCCAACTTTATTTCTTAGTATATTTTTATTTCTAGCTGAAGAATGGAAAAATTTTTCTAAACTAAGTTGGGGCTTATTTGTTTTAGTTTGTAGTATCATTTGTTATCCTATAGTCTTAAATCCTTGGAAGTTTACCTCACAAGTAGAAGTTTGTTATACAGGCTATGATCTAAAAGATTATTTTACGCCTAGATGGATAGAAGAAATAGCTAAACAAAAAATGCAAAAAGCTTTAATTGTAATCAATGAAGTAAATTCTTTACATGTAAACAAAGCAGATACAGAGTATTTACTTACTTGGCTAGCTTATACCAGAAAACTTCCTATTCAGTTTGATCCAAAGCGATGGAAAACAGTAGAGCCGAGGTGGGAAGAACTTTGGATTGTAGGAGATAGCTGTCAGACTCCTACCTACGAAAATAAAAGAGATTTTTGGGAATCTTTTGGATTTTTTAAGCAAAATGCCTATAAATTTGAATCTGAGCTGGGGTGTGTTTGGATCTTACCTCGCTTTAGAAACTAATAATTTGTATAATTTTTAAACATTTTATAAGAAAATTATTCTCTTTAATTATTTTTTTAAATTGGTACACTATTTGCTTAGCTAATTACAAAAAATATTGATTTACTAAGGGGGTCAAAATGCCTAATAAGAAACAAATAAAATATATACTCATACTACTAGCGAGTATCTTTGCTAGTAGTCTTTGGGCACAGGAAGGAGCTCCAGCACAAGATCCAAATGCTGAGGCAGCTCAAGAACTAGTCAATTTAAGAATTGGCTTAGATACTCTTTGGGTCTTGCTGTGTGGAATGTTAGTATTCTTTATGAATGCTGGATTTGCTTTAGTAGAAAGTGGATTTGCTAGAAGTAAAAACACAGTCAACATTCTAGCTAAAAACTTTATTGTTTTTGCTCTTTCTACTTTTGCATTTTGGGTAATTGGTTGGGGTCTTATGTTTGGAGATGGGAACTCTTTTATAGGTACTCAAGGTTTATTTTTTGTCGGTGGAGAGGATAATTCACCTCTTACTGGAGATGCATATAAAGGTGTCTACTCTTCTATCAACTGGACTGCTGTCCCACTTCAAGCTAAGTTTTTCTTCCAATTAGTTTTTGCAGGAACTGCTGCAACTATTGTTTCAGGAGCAGTAGCTGAAAGAATTAAATTTCACTCTTTTGTGATTTTTAGTTTAATTTTAGTAGCTTTTATGTATCCTGTTACTGGACATTGGGTTTGGGGTGGTGGATTTTTAGGACAAGAAGGATTTAGAGATTTTGCTGGTTCTACTGTAGTTCACAGTGTAGGTGGTTGGGCTGCTTTATCTGGGGCTATTATATTAGGACCTAGATTAGGAAAATACTTACCAGATGGGACCTTAAAACCAATTATGGGACACAATATGAGTTCTGCAGCGTTAGGAACTTTAATCCTTTGGTTAGGTTGGTTTGGTTTTAACCCAGGTTCTACTATGGGTGTAGGGGATGGTTCAGCTATTGCCCATGTTTTACTTGCTACCAACATAGCTGCAGCTATGGGAGCTTTAGGTGCAACTGTTGCTTCTATACTCTTACTCAAAAAACCTGATATAAGTATGATTTTAAATGGAACCCTAGCTGGTTTAGTGGCTATTACTTCTCCTTGTGCTTTTGTAACCATTAAGTCTGCTGCTGTTATAGGGTTTTTAGGTGGAGCTTTAGTTGTGGCATCTGTTCTCTTCTTTGATAAAGTTAAAGTAGATGACCCTGTAGGTGCTACTTCTGTTCACTTGGTAAATGGAATTTGGGGAACATTAGCAGCAGGATTTTTCTTTGATAATGAGATAGCAAAATCAGTTGCAGGAATTGCTGAAAATGATTTGCTTGGATATGGGGCACAAATTTGGGTTCAAGTAAAAGGGATTTTCCTTATAGGACTTTTTACTTTTGTAGTTTCAGCTGTGGTGTGGTATGTTTTAAAGCTTTTGGGTGGAATCCGTGTATCTGAACAAGAAGAAATTGAAGGTTTGGATATAGGAGAGCATGGAAACGAAGCTTACCCCGACTTCCAAATTAAAGCACACTAATCTTATATAGGAGAGAAATATGAAATTAATTATTGCAATTATTCAACCCAATAAATTAGAAGAGGTCAAAGCAGAACTTACAAAAAATGAGATCTACCGTTTAACTGTAAGTGATGTTCAAGGTTATGGACAACAAAAAGGGAAAACTACTATCTACAGAGGGCACGAATATAAAGTAAATCTTTTACCTAAAGTTAGGCTAGAAATAGCTGTAAATGATGAATTTGTAAAGCCTACTGTAGATGCTATTTTAAAGGCAGCTAAGACAGGGGAAGGTCAAATTGGGGATGGAAAAATTTTTATCCTACCTATAGAAGAAGTCATTAGAATCCGTACAGGGGAAAGAGGTTCTGGTGCTATCTAACTACTGAAAATGAAAAAAACCTAAAGACTTGTTTTTCTTTAGGTTTTTTTTAAATAAAGACTTGCTTTTTTTTTATTTTTCCTAATAATTTTTCTTGAAAACTATTATCAAAGTTTTTACTTTTATTTACAATATTTTCAAGTTGACTAGGTTGTTATTAACTAAAATCTCAACAGATAGAAGGAAAAAAAAGTTCTATGGATATTATTAAAAGAGAAGTTAATTCAATTCCAGTTATAGATATTATTGGAGAGGTAGACCTTTATAACACTAAGGATATAAAAGATTTAATAGATCAAATGATTAAAGAAGGAAAGTATCAAATTGTCTTAAACTTAGAAAAAGTTCCATTTATGGATTCTTCTGGAATAGGTACTCTTGTTACAGCTATGTATAAGCTAAAAAAATATCACGGAAATTTAAAGATTTTAAAAGTTGTAGGATCTGTAGCTAAAGTATTTAAAATGACTGGAATGGATGCTCACTTAGAAATTTATGATAATGAAATGGAAGCTGTGAAGTCTTTTAAATGAATTTCATAAGAGCTTTCTTACTTATTTTAATTTTGGGTGTAAGCTGCAAAGTTGATACAGATAAATCTAAAAAACAAAAGTTCCAAAAAAATCTTGTTTTAAGTTATCTATTGACTAATCAATCTCTCGCAGATCACTATTCACAAGTTTTTTATCTAGATCCACTTTTTTTAACATCTAAAAACTATAATTTATTTCCAATAGCAAATTCTACAAACGTAAATTCAACCAAGAAAAAATTAATTTTAATTCATGGTTGGCAGCCAGAAGATAAAAATATAAATTCTATTCCTAGTGAACAAGATTTAAAAATTCGTCTAGTAGAAATTATTTGGAAAGATCTTTTTAATTCTAGTTTTCTAGCACAAGTTATTTCAAAAGGTTATGATGTTTACTTTTACACATACCTTACTACTGCTAGAATAGATGAAAATGGTCACAGACTTAGAACAAAATTAAATTTACTTTTTCAATCTCAAATAAAAAATGTTTTTATTTATGCTCATTCTATGGGTGGGCTAGTTGTTAAGTTTGCAGTTGATTTAGAACAAGAGCCTAGCTATATTTCAAAAATCTATACAATTGGAACTCCCTATCATGGTTCACCTTGGGCTAGTAGTGCTTTTCAAACAGAAAAAAGTATATTAGGAGAACTTGCTTATTTTTTGACAAATAGTGAAGGGGGAAAACATTTAGCTTGGGATAATTTTAACAACTCCTTACCGGGAGCAAACAACAAATTTTTAGACAATTTAAATCAAAATAAAACAAGAAACTATCTCTTTTATGTATACTACGGAAGCTTAAATACAACAGCTTTTAATTACTCAGGAATTGATACATTTTTATTACCTGCTTGTAATGCTTTAGGAAATAATTTTTCTCCATCTGATTGTATAGTTCCAGTTAGTAGTGCAGGCCCTAGTGATTTTGGTTTTAGTAAACTTACTAATTTAGGAAACTTAAACCATATAGATATAAATTTACGAGTTACATCTGTTCAAAATCAAATTCTTTCTGATCTTGACTAACTCTTCCCATACGTCTAATTCTCTTAATAAAACTTGTAAATAATTTCTTTCCCATATTCCTGGATGAGGTATAGTTAATTCTTTTGTTTCTATAATTTCTTGACCATAAGTAAGTATATCTATATCTATTTCCCTAGGACCTTTAGGAAAACGATAAATGCGACCTAGTTTTTTTTCAACTTCTTGACAAAGGTTTAAAAGTTCAGTAGGAGTAAGTGTAGTTTGAAAAATAGCAATTAAATTTAAAAAATCAGGTTGAGCTTCATACAAAATAGCTTTATTGTTTAAAAGAGAAGATTTTTTAATGAGCTTTAAGTCCTCATTTTTACAAAGAGAATCTATTGCCTGATTTATATAATTTTCTCGATTAAAAAGATTAGATCCAAAACTTAAGATAACTTTAACTTCTTCTTTCATTGGATATTTTAACTCTATAGTCAGGACAATCTATATGAACTTCTTGAGTCATTTCACAAAGTCTAGAATATAATCTCTCTGACTTTTCCTTTAACTCAATTAAAGCTTGGTTTGAAGTAATCAGAGTAAGTTTTTCCCTTTCATATCTATAATCAATTAAGTCATAAAGTTTTGAAATACTCCATTCTGTTTCTTTTTGTGTCCCAAAATCATCTATTAAAAGTACCTCTATATCAGCTAGTTCTGTTTCTATATCTCGAGCTTGTCCGTAAAAATCACTTTCTCTTTGATAAGAAGCTCTTAAGATTTCTAAAAAGTCTTTATTTATTTTAACATAACGACAATCTAGTTGATATTTTAAAATCAGCTCATTTAAAATAGCACAAGCTAAGTGAGTCTTCCCTGAGCCTGTATTTCCACTTAAATATAAGCCTTGTCGTTTAGGAGTTTGTCTATATTCTGAAACTAAAGTCTTAGCCCAATCAATAGCAGCTAAAAGAGATAATTGCTCATCGTGCTTTGTGTCTAAGGACTCAATAAATTTAAACTGGTAGCGAGGTGGGATTTTAGATTCTTGGATTTTTCTTTCAATAGTAGAAAGAATATAACGCACTTCATGGCAAAAACAAGGTAGCATTTTATTTAACTCTGAATCATAAACCATATAAGGAGGCTTACCATTTGACTCACACACATAGCATTTTTCAGAAACACATTTACAAATATTTAAGACTGGAAATCTAAAGTTAGAAACATTGACTTCTAAGTAAATTCCAGTCCCTCCACATTCTTTGCAGTCTTTTACACCTCCTTGAAATCTACCTAGTAAATGTGAAATATTCAAACTTTACCTTTTTCTTCTACGATTAGACTTTCTAGCAGAAGAGCCACCAGCACTTGTAGAAACACTAACAACCTTTCTTTTATTTGTTGTTTGCGAATTTAAAGAAGTACTGAATATATCTATGTTTGTATTTTCCTCTCCAACTTTTTTGTATTCTTTTTCTTGTTCTACAACTTTACCAGGTTCAGTAACTTCTACTCTCATGAGAAAACTAATTACTTCTAACTTGAGATTGTCTACCATTGCATCAAAGAGTTTAAATCCTTGTAGTTTGTACTCAATGAGAGGATTTTTTTCACTGTAACCTTCTGTCCAAATTCCTTCTCTAAGATGATCCATAGCATAGAGATGTTCTTTCCAGCGATGATCTAATATATCTAAAACAATATTTCGTTCTAGTTGAGTCCAAATATGGGATGGTATATGGGCTTTCTTACTTTCATAGATAGACTTTACTTTTTCAAATAAGTAATCTAAAAGTTCATGCTGAACCTGACTAGATTTTTTAAATTCTTGAGGATTTATAGATAAGTTCTTGTCTAAAGTAGCTAACCACTCATTAAAGGGTTCTACATTCCAAGCAAGAGGGTTATTGCTATCACAATAAAGTAAGATTTGAGCTTCTAAAATTTCTTCCATCCATTGGTATAAAATTTTTTCTAAATCAGAGTTCTCATCGAGTATAACGTCTCTAAGTTTGTAGATGAACTGCCTTTGTTTGTTCATTACATCGTCGTACTCTAAAAGATGTTTACGAATATCAAAGTTACGTGCTTCTACTCTTTTTTGTGAGCGAGCAATTGCATTGGTTACCATTGAATGTTCAATTTCTTGACCTTCTTCCATGCCGAGTCTCTGCATGAGACCCGACATTCTATCTGCACCAAAGATTCGCAGTAGATCATCTTCTAAAGATAGGTAAAACCTACTAGAACCAGGATCCCCTTGTCTACCAGAACGACCACGTAGCTGATTATCAATTCTTCTAGACTCATGTCTTTCTGTCCCAATAATATGTAGTCCCCCAACACTTACTACAAAGTCATGATTTTCTTTCCATTTGAGAGCTTCTTCGTAAATTTCTTTTGCTTTCTTTTGTTTGTTTTGAGAACTAAAGCGATTTATTAAACCATAAGCTTTTTCTAAATCTAAAGATTTAATAGCTTCACGAAACTCATTTAAAACAGGTTCATCGTTATCGACCCAATCATCTAAAATCTGCTTATAACGTTGATGTCCACCTAGTACTATATCTGTCCCCCTCCCAGCCATATTAGTAGCTATAGTTACCATACCTGGCTTTCCAGCATTAGCAATAATTTCTGCTTCTCTTTCATGATGTTTTGCGTTAAGCACATTGTGACGAATTCCTATGGCATCCAATCTTCTAGAAAGTAATTCAGACTTTTCAATAGAAATAGTACCGACTAAGATGGGTTGTTTTTTAGAGTGAACTTCTTTTATTTCTCTTACAATAGCGTCAAACTTTTCTCTTTCTGTCCTATAAACTCTATCAGGATAATCTATTCTTCTCATCTTGACGTTAGGCGGAATGACAATTACATCTAAATTATAGATCTTAGCAAATTCTTCTGCTTCTGTATCTGCTGTACCTGTCATACCTGCAAGTTTTTCATAGATTCTAAAAAAGTTTTGAAAAGTAATAGAAGCGTAAGTTTGAGTTTCTCTTGCAATAGGGACTTTTTCTTTTGCTTCTAAAGCTTGATGAAGCCCATCAGAGTAACGTCTTCCAGGCATGAGTCTACCTGTAAACTCATCTACTATAATTACTTCCCCATTTTGTACGACATAGTCTACATCCCGTTTAAAGATCTTGTGTGCTTTTAAAGCTTGATTGACATGGTGTACTAAGTCTATGTTTTCTGGAGCATAAAGGTTTTCTAATCCTAGCAATTTTTCTACATGATGAACACCTGCTTCAGTTAACAAAACGTTACGTGCTTTCTCATCAATTTCATAGTCTTCTTTTTCAATTAGTTTATAAATAATTGAGTCCACTTTTTCATACTTATCTGTACTTTCTTCACTTGGGCCAGAGATAATAAGAGGAGTTCTAGCTTCGTCAATTAAAATAGAATCTACTTCATCTACAATAGCAAAATAGTGATTGCGTTGGACCTTATGTGAAATATGAGATACCATATTGTCACGTAAATAATCAAACCCATACTCGTTGTTTGTCCCATAAGTAATATCAGCAGCATAAGCTTTTTGTCTTTGTTCGTGATCCATGTCATGTTGTATAACGCCTACAGATACTCCTAAAAAGTCATAGATGGGTTTCATCCAGTTTGCATCACGGCGTGCTAGATAATCATTTACAGTAACTACATGTACACCTTTTCCTGTTAAGGCATTGAGATAAACGGCAAGAGTTGCTGTTAAAGTTTTTCCTTCTCCTGTTTTCATCTCTGCTATGTTTCCCCAATGTAGGGCAATTCCTCCTTGTAGCTGAACATCATAGTGCCGTAGTCCTAAGGTACGCCAGGATACTTCTCTAACTGTAGCAAAAGCTTCTGGTAAAAGATCATCTAAAGTTTCACCTTTAGCTAGCCTTTCTTTAAACTTTTCTGTTTGTTGTTTTAATTCTAGATCACTTAGGGCTTTTATAGATGGTTCAAGAGAATTAATTTTTGCTACAATAGGTAGAAGTCTTTTTTGATCTCTTTCATACTTACTACCAAATAAAACACGTAAAATTTTTTGAAACATGGGTTTTTCCCTCAAAGATTTAATATATTTTGAAAAATAATTTTTCCATAGCTTTGTATGGAGTTTATCTGATTGAAAATTTTGTCGTTTACACTAGGAAACATTTTCTTGACTTCTGGAAATCGAAATCTCCAGGCTTCAAATAAAGCTTGGGTTAATTCCAAGTGACACTGAATTCCAAAAGCTTTGTTTTGATATGCAAACATTTGTGAAGAGTACATTTCTGAAGATAAAAGTAATTCACTTCCTTTTGGGTTTTCGTATGTATCAGAATGAAAGTGAAATACTGGAATTTCCGTAATATCTATACCTTGTAAAACAGGATGAGAAGGGTTTACTACTTTTACTGTCCCAAAACCAAATTCTTGTCCTTTTTCTCCTTTTTTAACTTCACTACCTAAAACATTTGCGAGAATTTGAGAACCTAGACAAACACCTAAAACTTTATGTGAAGATAAAGCTAGAGTGTTTTCTACTAATTCTAAATAAGGTTTAAAAAAAGATTTTTCATTTCGATTTGTAAGAGATTGAGGCCCTCCCATAAGTACTATTAAGTCAAAAATTTGATGAGATTCTGGGACAAGTTTAAGTCCAGGACGATAAGCATCGTGATAAGTGACGTTATATCCTTTGTGACGAAGGAGATCTTCTATTATACCTGGTCCTTCGCAGTCAATAAAGCGAATAACTAAGCTTCTCAACTAAATTCCTCCTACTAACTTTTTAAAAAACTTTACTTTTGAGTCATTTTCAATATCTTCTTCTCTGGTCTTTTCACAGATACTACCAATAAAATTATAGTATAACCGTAAAGGGTCTGTTCGAAAAAGTAAGGTCTCAGGTGTACCTGTAATGAGACCTCCCTGTGGCGTTATGCGAAATTCTGGCTTCATAACTAATACCTTAGCTTGAATGTTTCTTTTTTTAACTTCTTCTTGCATGACTTCAAGAGTTTTTTTTTCTCGTGATTCTATATTTAGACTCTCAGCATCTTCTAAAACTACAAAGGGATCTACTGCTATATATAGTTTTCCTAATCCTGTCTTTTCTAGTTCTCTATAGAGATAATTTAATGTAGGAATTTCTTTGTAACATGGTACACAACTAGGAGAGTAGACATTTAAAACTAAGTTTGGAGTAGAAATTTTCCCAAGTTCAACCAACTTTCCATCTAGGTCTATTCCTGAAAATTGATTTACATTAAAATTAGAAGTTTTAGGAGCACTACATCCAAAAAGCAGAAAGAGTGCTAAAGAAAATCTCATCATATACAGTATTTGAATACCATTTCCAAGAAAAGGAATAGATTAGCAAGTACTTAAAACAGAAGAATACATTTCTAAAAGAGTTTGTGGAATTTTTACTGGAATACCTTTTTGTGGATGAATAAAACAAATTTCAGAACGTGCCCGAGAACGTACCTTTCCTTGCACATCAGACATCTCATGGTGATAAATTACCCTTGTTTTAGAGAGTTCAGCTACCCAAGTTTTAATGGCTAGCTCATCAAACCCAAGAACTGGTTGAATATATTCTATAAGACTTCGATAAATTACAGAATTTACATTTGCATTTTTAAACACCTCTAATCCAAAAGAGTCACGAATAAAAGTCCAGCGTGCTAGCTCATAGTAAGCAGAGTAAACTGCATTATTCATATGAAAAAAAGAATCCATTTCGTAAGGGCGGGCAGTTGCATAGGTAGTGTGGACATGGGTTTGAGTAGGAGCACAAGCAGTTATAGTTTCTACAGGAAAAGGCTGAATAGTTTCATCAGCTTCTTTTCCAAATTGGTTTGCAAACTCTAAGGCTAGAGTTCTTGCTTTTGGGTCTTTGGCGACATAAGCCCAGTAGGCATCTGCTATAAATACTAAAGATTCATCTACTTTGCGACGTATTTCTTGACGTAAAATCCCACGTACTTTTCGGGTTTGTATTTGTGTGCTGTAAACTTTTAGTTCCTCGTTATAGTAAACTTGTTGTTTAAAATAACAGTTGTATTTGTAAAGCACCATATCTACAGGGGAGTGATGAACTTTGCTAATTTCAAGGTCTCTTTCTCTCATCATAGATACCCGAGCTTCTTCTAGATAGCGAAGATAGTTTGTATTGTTTATATGTTGGTTAATATCTAATTCATTGTGGCGAGTAATAAGATGATATATATGTGTTTTCATTCAGATTCTTTTTTAAAAAGAGTACCTAGTGCATCTTTAGCTTGAGCTTTATTATAATCTTCTCTTTCTATGAGTTTTAAGTTTAAACCTGCAGTTTGGATTCGATTTAAAATTTTTACTATTTCAGCAGGATTTTTTATACTAGTAGCAGCGTATGTAAACTTAGTACCACAAGCAGGACAAGAAGTATCTTTTAAATAATTTAAACCAAGTTTTTTACAATTTCCACAAGTTCCATATAAATCTTCAATAAGGATTAAATGTTTTTCTATTTCTTCAACATTTATTTCTGTCCAAACACGAACAAAGCGTTTTTTTTCACTCATAGAATTTAATTTTTTTTATGAGTTTTTCTTGTCAATGAAAGACTTGCATAAAAAAAACTAAATAATTCTTTACTTATTCTCTTGACTAGAAAAGAGTAAAATTTATTTCTTTTATAAGTAAATTTATCTATATGTTATAAGGAGATTATGTATGAAAAAAAATAAGTGGATCCCTGCAATCTTTTTGATTGCTAGTTTTACTTTATTTCTAGGAAATTGTTCTTCCTCAGAAGAAAAAACCGAAGGAGATTCAGCTACCAAAGAAGTTAGTGCAAAATGTGTTTCTGGAGATTGTAAAAATGGAAGTGGGGTTTTAGAGTATTCTAATGGGGACAAGTACGAAGGGGATTTTAAAGAAGGAAAATTCCAAGGTCAAGGGTCTTATATTTTTGCCAATGGGGACACTTACAAGGGAAATTTTGCTGAGGATAAGTTCAACGGAAAAGGAACTTATACCTTTGCCAATGGAGACGTATACGAAGGAAACTTTAAAGATGATCTCTTTGATGGAAAGGGCAAGCTAACGACCAAAGCTGCTACTTATGAAGGTGATTTTAAAGCTGGTAGGATGGAAGGAAAAGGAATTTTAAAACAACCTGATGGGGATTCTTTTGAAGGAGATTTCTTAGCAGATGTACCTTATCGTGGTATTGTAAAAAGTGGAGATGGAAAGGTACGAAAAGAATACGACGCTACTAAAATGAAAGTTGGTAACTAAACCGTTTTGTTAATACTTGTAAAAAGCTGATCAAATTAGATCAGTTTTTTACATTCCTTCTGAATTAAGGGAAACTCTAATAACCTCCAAAATTTAACAGTAAAGGATAAAATTTTACAGAAAAAACCCAGTTTTTTAATTGAAAAAAGTAGTTTTTTAGAAATGCCCTAATTTAAACTATACTTTGATGCTTAAGAAAATAATATAAAAGTCCAAAATTACAAACCTATAGCTTCAATCACTGTTCCCAAAGCTTTGTAATACAAATAATTATAGTAATAATTCTCAGTAAGTTCTTCATCTGATAAATCATATATAGCTTTTTATGACTTTTTAGTCCTATTAAAGTGCTTATAGGAAAGTTGGCTCTTCTATAAGTTTCATCATACAATCCCCTTTTTTATAAAAGAACTTAGAGTAGAAAATATTACACCAATTCTTATCTAAATATCCTTAGGTAGAGTTTAGCTTGTCACAATTAGAAAACAAAGATGGGATCAAATATCTTATTCTTTACAAACACATTAGAGACAGTATACAACTATAATAAAATAATCAACTATTTATTGAATTTTTGTAGTAGGATCATAGATAAAATATCAATTGTCAAATTATATTTCTTTTAATTACGATGATACTAAAAATTTGTACTATTAATTTATTTTTTTCTTTACTTTTTTTAATAAGTTTTAGTTAATAAAAATTTTTCTAAATCATATAAAAGTCCAACTAATTCTTCTCTTTCTTTACAGTTTAAAAGTCTATATTTTATTTCTTCTGGAAATATAAGATGATTTAGGTATTTAGAAAGATGTTTACGAAATAAAATAATTCCCTGTTCTTCTCCATAAAATTCTAACATGTAGCTTAAGTGCCAAAAAATAACTTCACGTATTTGTGGGTAAGAAAGATTAGTTTTGTCAATTCCAGAAAAAACCCAAGGATTCCCTATCGCAGCTCTACCTATTAAAACTCCATCTACTTTAGAAGTTGCTAATTTATCTAATGCTTCAGTATAAGTTTGAATGTCCCCATTTCCCCAAATAGGAACCTTAGCAAAAGATTTAATTTCTGTAATTATATCCCAGTTTGCTTTTCCAATATAACCCATAGATTTAGTTCGACCATGCACAGAAATCATGCTAATACCTGATTCTTGCAAGATATGTACTATTTCTCTGTAGTTGAGAGAGTTTTCATCCCAGCCAACTCGAATTTTAGCAGTTACAGGGACACGTAAAGATTTAACCATTTCTTCTATAATTTGACCTACATAGAGAGGTTTTTTTAAAAGTCCCGCCCCACTTCCTCTTTGAGAGACTTTAGAAGTAGAGCAACCCATATTTAAATCAATTGCATCAGGTTCTAACTCTTCTATGAGCTTAGCAGCTTTTACAATTGTTTCTTTGTTGTTTCCGAAAATTTGAAACCAAATAGGTCTTTCTTCAGGTTTAAACTCTAATAACTTTAAAGCTTTTTTAGAAAAATGAGATATTTCGTCGCAACTGACAAATTCTGTAAAAGAAAATGCAGCCCCCATTTTTCGACAAAGTCTCCTATAAGGACTGTCTGAAATTCCAGCCATAGGAGAAAGAGAGATTTTTCCTAAAACTTCTAAATTATGAATTTTCATTGTTTGTAAATTGTATTGCTTTTAAGAGCAAAGCCTCATCTTTTAGTACTTCTTTTGTTTTGTTAATAAATTCTATTTTAGAAACTCCCTTAGAAAGAAGATATTGATTTATAATTTTATGTTTATTTGAGAGCCTTATTTTCATAATATGTAATAATGAAACCCCAAGTCACAAAAAAAATAAAACCTAAACCAACTAAAGTAAATAAAAAATTTATCCAAGAACTTTTTTGATAAGTTAGCCAACTTAAATATAACCAAAAACTAGATAGCACTGCAAAACTTATAAAAACTTTCATATTATATTTATTTTGAGATATTGACTTTAATTCACTTTCTAAAAACAATATAAAATCTTGGATTTCTAAATTTGCATATTGAGAGACAGAACTACTACAGTAAGGGCATTTTGTTAAGCCAACTTCAATAGGTGCTCCACAGCTATTACATTTCATACTAGTATTGTTTTTTAGTTTTTATTTCGTCAATAATTAATGTCAAAAACTCTGAAAGACTCATAGATTTTTGTTCTTTAGTAAAATAATTTCTGACATTTATAGTTTGATTGGTTTCTTCTTTTTCACCTACAACTAAAGTATAAGGAATTTTCATTTGTTCTGCATTTCTAATTCTTTTTCCAAGTGTATCAGAAGGTTCTTCTAAGTTAACTCTTAGTTTATTTTCTCGTAAAATTTGCTCTACTTTTTGAGCATAGCTTAAAAACTTTTCTCCTACAGGTAAAATTCTTA
>Ga0308414_1000319_pt1 | contig 30599 bp, 29 predicted proteins | sample HotsprSampleOS50_FD_205667 | JGI IMG/M metagenome (GOLD analysis project Ga0308414, IMG submission 205667) | Hot spring phototrophic mat microbial communities from Octopus Spring, Yellowstone National Park, Wyoming, United States - 20090730_OS50 ...
GTTGCTGACGCCCTTTCTTCAATCTGTCAAGCGCATCTCTGGCTTTGAGTTTATCAGTCAGAGCGTGCAACTGAGCGAGCAAATTTTGAACAGCGACTTGGTCATCACTGGCGAAGGCAAACTTGACCAGACTTCATTTTCAGGCAAGGTGGTGGGCGGTGTGGTGCAGCTTTGTCAGAGACATCGCAAGCCATGCGTTGTGATTGCTGGGGTTTCAGACCTTTGCGCCGAAGACATCAAACATTTTGGCATTGAGCAAGTCTTTACGATTTTCGATAGCATGCCGTCGTCATTAGACCTTGCAAAGGCGGAAACACCTCATCGTTTGAAGAGACTTTTATCCAATTTCACATTATGAGCCGTTCATCTAATGCTCCGCGCAAGCGCTCGCCTGAAGAGATTGCTTTGCTGCAAGAGCCAGTTTTGTCTGACTTGCAGCGTGTGCACTTTCTTGACGGAATTGCCAAGTTTAACAGCGGCGCATACTGGGAAGCTCACGAAGCATGGGAACACACTTGGCAAGCTATGACCGACGATGCTGAAATTTTCATTCGCGGCTTAGTGCAATTGGCAGCCGCTTTGCATTGCCTTCAGACCAACCGCCGAGACTGCGCCGACCGCAATTTTGCTAAAGCCTATCCGAAACTTCGGGTTGCGCCTAATCAGTTTATGGGCATTGATGTTGCAGCGCTCCGTGCGTTCATTGAAGCCTATCAAGCCAAACCGAATCCAGATATGCGCTGCCAAATTCGTTTTGTCTCATCATCAACTTCTTAGAACTCAACGGCAAGAGTATATGTCCATACGCTACAATTCTCCTGTCATCTTGACCTACGCACTCATTTGTGCCGCCGTGATGCTGCTTAGCAACCTGACCAAAGGCTACTCTACACAAGCATTTTTCACCGCGCTGCCCTCCATGTCGTTTCTCAACCCGCTGACCTACTTTCGGCTTTTTTCTCATGCCATCGGGCATGCGGACTGGACACATCTTATCAGCAATTTCTCCTACATCCTGCTCATCGGTCCGCTGCTTGAAGAAAAGTATGGCTCTATGGCGATTCTGGTCAAGATGCTCATCACCGCTTTTGTCACTGGGCTGTTGAACACGATTTTCTTCTCGACGGGACTTCTGGGCGCAAGCGGCATCGTTTTTATGCTCATTTTGCTAGCTTCATTTGCCAACATTCGTGATGGGGAAATTCCGCTCACGTTTGTGATTGTGGCAGCACTGTATTTGGGTCAAGAGCTGGTGAATAGTTTCAAGCCTGATAACGTTTCGCAGTTTGCGCACATTCTTGGAGGGTTAGCTGGTGCCGTGTTTGGCTTCGGTGGCAAGTTTATTGCACAGACCATTAGCAAATGATTTGCCGTGCTTTTTCTGCTTGCGCGATTCTGACTTTTCAGGGCTGCAAGTAAGGCTGGGCTTGCGCCTTTTCTTCCTTTTCACGCTGACGCTGCACTAAGGCTGAAATTCCTATACTCACCTCATAGAGCAGTATCATTGGCACAGCCAGCACTAACTGCGTGATGATGTCTGTCGATGGTGTGATGATTGCCGCCAGAATTAGAATCCCGACAATCGCATGCCGGCGATAGTGGCGCATGAACGGCGGCGTCAGTAACCCAATTTTTGAGAGCACAAACGAGATGAAGGGCAACTCAAACACCAATCCACAAGTCAGCAGCGTGCCCACGAAGAAAGAAATGTAGTGATCGACCGAGATATTATTTTCAATCAGCGGTGTGCCAAATCCTGCAAAGAAGTTCAGCGAAACGGGTAGTAACACAAAGTAACCGAACGCCACACCTGCAAAGAAACACAGCGAGACAAACGTGACCAAAAATCGCGTCGCACTTTTTTCGTGTGGTTCTAAACCCGGCTCTACAAATTTCCAAATCTGATAGGCAAAAATGGGAAATGCCGCAATGATTGCCGAAAAGAATATGGCTTGCAAATACAGAGAAATTTGTCCGTAAGGAATCAGGTTTTGCAGTTTTGCATTTGGGCTTGTGCGCTTGAGCGGTCCAATGAGAATTTCAGTTACGATAAAATCTGCAAAGTAAGCGCATACAGCCGCCACCACGACCACTGCAATAAGCCCTTTGATAAGTCTCCAGCGCAGTTCCTCGAGATGGTCTAAGAATTCCATCTCACCTTGTTGAGCTGACTGTTTCGCCATAGTTTGCGGTGTTGTGTTAAGTCTATCAAGATACGAAACATAGGCTATGCTGCCGAAAGTTTGCGCCCCCAGATTCTTAAACCGAGTGACCAGATGCTTTAGAACCCGCCGATTAGGCATCCGCACGGTATGGATTCCTCGCTTTGCTCGGAATGACAGAAAAAGGCATTCGCAATGACACAAAAAAGTGTGGCACGCTCCCAAACTTGTCATGCTAAGCGAAGCGCGAGCATCCACACTTCCCCAATTTGTCATGCTGAACGGAGCGCAGCGAAGTGAAGCATCCACACACTGGATTCCTCACTGCGTTCGGAATGACAGGGAATGAAAAGGAATGACAAGAATACTCGAAACATCTATTCTCTGCGATAAAAAAGTGCAGCGTCTCCTGCCACAGCGATGTTTTGCATAGCCACGGCATTTGCACCGTAGCAAATTTTCTTCTTTCTTTAGGTTTGCTTTATCGCACACGACTGTGGTGATGTTTTGTTATCACAAGATTACGTCTCGCATTGATTTTGGAATTTGCGTGCGCACGCCCGATGACTTTGCACGCGATGTGCGCTGGGCTGCTTCACTTCCAGCTGAATTGCGACCGCACTTTATTTTCGACGATGGTTACGACGACACCTTTCACACTGCATATCCCATTCTGGATTCCTTCGGCTTCAAAGCCTCACTGTTTGTAATTACCGACTGGATTGGGAAACGTAACGATTGGGATGCCAACTTCTTTGGCAAGTTTGAGCATATTTCCCTCTCTGCTCTGCGTCAGTTAGCGGCGGCAGGCTGGGAAATTGGTAGTCATGGCGCAAGCCATCGTGCCCTGACGACACTCTCTTCAGCCGAACTTCGGCGTGAAGTGTTCAACTCTAAACGCTACTTGGAAGATGCGCTTGGCATTGCAGTGCGGAAAATTTCCTTTCCGTTTGGGTTGTTTAATCAAAGGGTGCTTGATGCTTGTCAAGAAGCAGGCTATGACGCTGCCGTATCTATTCGCTGTGCTTCAGCATGTGGATATGTGCAGCGCAGTTTGGCTGTCTATCGCTTCGATAGGCAGCGTCATCTTCGTGCAAAGTTGCATTGCCATTGGCTTGAGCTTTTGCGGCTGCGTGCCATAAATTCCTTTTCAGGTCTTACGGTTTTGATGCATTACCTTCGTAAATAGCGTTGCAGGGGAAAAGATGTCCGATAAATTCACACAGTATTTCTTGCTTGCTTTGGCAAGTTTGCTCGTTATTTTCTTCGCATATGAAGTGCGTGAGGTCCTTTCGCCCCTCCTAATTTTTATTCTTGCGGTGTTTTTGCTATACCCTATTAGCGAAAATTTTTATGCAAATCGTTTGATTTGGATTTGCGTGGTACTTTTTACGGCATGGTTTGCCAAAACCCTCTCTGGCTTGCTGGCACCATTCATCATTGGCTTTGTGCTTGCTTATCTGTTTGAGCCGCTCACTGGTTTTCTGATGCGATTGCATCGGCGCATCACGCGTCAGGTGTCGGCTCTCATCATTACGCTTTTTGGTGTCGGCAGTGTGATTTTGGCGGTTGTTTTCATCACCCCGCTGATTACGGCACAGCTAAGCGCGCTGGCATCATCGCTTTCGACTTTATCGGAACAAGCCGAACTCTTTGTCCAAGAGATTTTAGCGCATCCACTTGCGACCCAACTTGGTCTCAACAGTCAAGACATGCAAGATTCGCTGATTGCTTGGCTACGCACCCGCACGGACGACATTGGCTCTATTTCAGCAAACGCAATCTCGGCTGTTGCCAGCAGTTTTCCGCAATTGCTTTCAGCCATCATCGATATTGTGCTGATTCCTTTCTTAGCATTTTACTTTCTTAGCGATTTTCCCGACATCAAAGCCACAATTCGTCAGCTTGTTCCGCCGCAGTATCGCACACAGTTTGCCGACTATGCTTCACTGGGCAGCGAGATTGTCCGTCAATACTTGCGCGGGCAACTTATCGTGGTCTTTATTCTCATTCTCTTTTATTCCATTGCCTTCTCGCTGATTAAACTGCGCTATCCTTTTCTGGTTGGGATTGTCTATGGCGTGATGTCGTTTGTGCCTTACATCGGGGGCATTATTGCCTTTCTTGTCAGTGTGCTGGTCGCTGTCTTTGGTGAGAATGTTACGCAAACCATCGCCTTGATTGCTGTGATTTATGCGGCTGGACATGCGCTTGAGAACTTTGTGCTGGCGCCAAAAATTATCGGCGATAGAGTCAAACTCAATCCGATTGTGCTCTTCTTGGCGATTTTCCTGTTCGGATACTTTTTTGGTTTTTTTGGTGTGCTCTTAGCGGTGCCACTTTCGGCATTTCTTGTAGCAGTACTTCGGCGCTATCTTGCTCAACGCGAGGCGGCAACCGCTTCTTTATACGCCACATCACCTGACATGCGCGCTACCGCTACATCTCAACCCAAAGAGGAGGTAAAGGAATTTTGACACATCCAGTTTTAGAAGCTCGAGATATTTTCAAGACCTATCGCCCCAAGGGGCGCGAACCTGTTGAAATTCTGAAAGGTGTCTCGCTTTCCGTGCGTGAAAACGAAATCGTCACCGTTGTCGGGGCTTCTGGTAGCGGGAAAACCACTTTGCTTAATATCCTTGGCACACTTGACTTACCCGATGCTGGCACACTTCTTTTTCAAGGCAAAGACATCATCAGTGGGTCACATGCCATCTTATCCACTGAAGAACTTGCGGCATTTCGCAATCGAAACATCGGCTTTGTCTTCCAGTTTCATCATTTGCTTGAAGATTTCACCGCGCTTGAAAATGCCGCCATGCCCAAATTCATTGCCACAGGCAACATGAAACTTGCCAAGGCAGAAGCTGAAGCGCTCTTGGTCAGCGTCGGTCTCAAAGACCGTTTGCATCACTTACCATCGGAACTTTCGGGCGGTGAGCAGCAGCGTGTCGCCGTTGCACGTGCCCTCATCAATCGCCCGCCCCTTGTGCTTGCTGATGAACCTTCCGGGAATTTAGACTCATACAATAGCGAAAAGCTCTACGACCTTATGCTCGAGCTCTCGAGAACTTACCACACGTCATTTGTGATTGCCACACACAACACCCAATACGCCATGCTCTCTGACCGATGCCTGCAGATGAAGGATGGACAGCTTAGCGCCTTTTCCAGAAGCGTCATCACTGAAACATGACCGGATGAACACTTGAATCTCATTTGATTTTGTTCATACAGCATTGTAAGTTCAAAAAAAACTTTGATAATGAGATTTAAACACAAACCTACTTTTCATATGCGGCATCTTTTACTTTTAGCCCTGCTACTTTCTTCTTCTTTAGCATACTTCAGCTGCACGCCAGAGCGCACCTTCCCCACCGAAGGCGGCGAACCCGGCACAGGCACTTTGGGCAGTTTCGATGCCAGTCGATATGTGGCAATTGGCAATAGCATTACGGCTGGATTTTTATCCAATTCACTCTATGAGGCTGGTCAGCTCATGAGCTACCCTGCACTCATTGCGCGTCAGGCTCATGGGAATACTGAAACAGGCACTGGTCAATCTAAATTTCAGATGCCTATCATTGCCGAACCCGGTTTTGGTGCAGCGGTTACGGTTGGCGGGAACATCGTTCTTGCCAGTGGCAGAATTGAACTGGGCGGATTCAGTAGCACAGGCACTCCGATTACATTCACCAACACTTCACCTACAGGCAATGGACAACTGCCGCCGAACAACCCTGCTTTCCGCAATGCGACTCTGCAGCGCCCTTATCATAATCTTGGCATTCCGGGTATTGTCATGGGCGATGCTACTGCGGCTATCACCACGGCAAATAGTCTATCACGCAGTCCGTTTATTGACATCATCTTGCGTAACCCAGCTCTTGGCAATCGCTCGCCTGTGCAACAAGCTGCAGCTCTGCTTGCGCCGCAGCAAGGCGATAAGCTCGTTACCTTCTGGTTAGGCAACAACGATGTTTTAGGCTATGCCACCAGCGGCGGAGTCAGTCCAGCAGCACCTACACCGACAGCCGCTTTTACTCTGCTCTACAATCGTGCTCTTGATAGCTTGCGCCAAATTCCCAATGTCAAAATTATCGTCGCCAATATCCCAGATGTTACGGCGATTCCTTTCACGACGACCTTAGGACCGCTTTTCCGCACTGTGCTTACGCTGAACAGAATCCCAGCAATTTTCTATCAACGTGGTGGAACTGTTCCTGCTAATCCTGCGGTCGGTGTTCCCACACAACTGCCAACCACAGATGTCGGTAATCCCACTCGTGCTCTGATTTTGCTTACTGCCTCAGGTGCGATTCAGCAAGTGGGTGCGACCAATGGTGTTTTTGCCCGTGAGTATTGGGTAAATATCTTGGCCACTGCAAATCCTGCTATTCGCACTCTACCAGCCGCTCAGCAAGACACGATTATCCGACAAACCCTTAACATTGTTACCACAGCCCCTTTTGCACTTTCGCCGCAGAATCCCTTGCCTAACCAATTTATTTTGGACGACGGTGAAATCACTGTGGCACGCACCGCCATTCGTGAATTTAACGACGCTATTCGTGCTCAAGTCGGGCAACGCAGTGTGGTGGGCTTGGTAGACATCAACAGCATCTTCAACGATATTGTGCGCAACGGTGGCATTGAAGTTGATGGCGAATGGTTAAGTCCCACTTTAGCCACAGGTGGGCTCTTCTCCATGGATGGGGTGCATCCGTCGCCAAAGGCGCATGGTATTGTCGCCAACAAATTCATTCAGATTATCAATCGTGAATTCAATGCACAAATTCCGCTGGTGATTGTGAGAAATTTGCCAAATGGCATCGTTCAGGCTGGTCGTCCAGCTGGCGAGGCTATTGATTTTTCAAAGCCAGAGCACCTAAAGTTTTTAGATGCAAAAGTCTACGAGGCTGTCGCTCGGCAATGCGGCGCGTTCCGAGACCCCATGTTTTAACTATTTCTGACCTTCTATCAACATCAAAGCCGAGGCAACTCGGCTTTTTTGTTTTCGCTTGCTACGCCGCAAAAAGGAAGAAAAAGTTGCGTAAATTCTTTTGAACTCAACTAAAATTTGAACAGGAGACAACGATGGAAGCCACTGAAGTAAAAGAAACGACCAAAGAACTTTCCGACTACGAACTTGAACGCGGAAAACCCATGCCCAGCTTCATTCACGGTATCACGCAAGCCAACATCCTTGTTGCACTCTCGCAATACACAGAATTTACTATTGGCAGTGAAATCACGTTGGATTTGCAACCCAAAGCCACGCCCGACATTCTCATTTTCAAAAAGCGTAAAATCAACTTCCAGCGCGATGAAAAACGTGTCTCCGAAATGCCCCTCACCGTCATTGAAATTCTCTCTGGTACACAGGGCATGGACAACTTTGATGAAAAACTTCAACGCTATTTCAACGCTGGCATCCAATCCGTGTGGCTCGTTCAGCCGTTCATCAAGACGATTGCCGTGTTTCTTCCAAACGAGGAACCGCAGGTCTTCACCAAAGGCGAATTGCACGACCCTGCTACGAACATTTCTATTAACCTTGATGAGATTTTCAAAAGCTAAGGCTTCAAGTTTAAGATTGTGCTGGTGGCAATGCTTTATGCTCTCCATGTTGCACCTTTTGTAACCGTAACAAATAGACTGCAGTGAGTTACCATGCAAACCGAAGCAAGGATTGAGCCCTTGATAGTGCGCCGCAAAATCACCGTGAAGGAATACGACTTGATGTATGAAGCAGGTATCTTTCAACCCGATGAACGAATAGAACTCATCAACGGCGAGCTGGTCAAAATGGCACCCATGAACGCCCCGCACATGTCGTATGTCATACGGCTTTCGCGCATTTTCACGGAAAAATTAGGTCGCCGAGCGATTGTCGCCACGCAGTTACCTATCGTGTTGAGCGATGATTCTGAACCTGAACCGGATATTTCCATTCTGCACTGGCGCAAGGATGACTACTTTTCAGGCAAGCCGACGGCGTGTGATGTTCATGCCCTTATTGAAGTAGCCGATGTATCGCTTGCCTACGACCGTGAGGTCAAACTGCCACTCTATGCCCGTGCCAGCATCCCCGAAGTGTGGATTCTCAAAGTGCAAGACCGACAATTAGAAGTCTATCGCCACCCCAAAGATGACCGCTACACCGAAAAACAACTCCTGCAACCCAGTGATACCCTCGCACTCCTTGCCTTCCCCGATGTGCCCATCGCCCTGTCCGAAGTCTTTATCTCACCAGAAACCTGACCTAAGCGCATGTGCTAAACCTTAAACTCAAGTCGAGATATGCAAACCGAAGCAAGGATTGAGCCCTTGATAGTGCGCCGCAAAATCACCGTGAAGGAATACGACTTGATGTATGAAGCAGGTATCTTTCAACCCGATGAACGAATAGAACTCATCAACGGCGAGCTGGTCAAAATGGCACCCATGAACGCCCCGCACATGTCGTATGTCATACGGCTTTCGCGCATTTTCACGGAAAAATTAGGTCGCCGAGCGATTGTCGCCACGCAGTTACCTATCGTGTTGAGCGATGATTCTGAACCTGAACCGGATATTTCCATTCTGCACTGGCGCAAGGATGACTACTTTTCAGGCAAGCCGACGGCGTGTGATGTTCATGCCCTTATTGAAGTAGCCGATGTATCGCTTGCCTACGACCGTGAGGTCAAACTGCCACTCTATGCCCGTGCCAGCATCCCCGAAGTGTGGATTCTCAAAGTGCAAGACCGACAATTAGAAGTCTATCGCCACCCCAAAGATGACCGCTACACCGAAAAACAACTCCTGCAACCCAGTGATACCCTCGCACTCCTTGCCTTCCCCGATGTGCCCATCGCCCTGTCCGAAGTCTTTATCTCACCAGAAACCTGACCTAAGTTAATTTTTTTGCATCTACAATTTCCAAACCTAACTTTTTAAGTTCATTGTGAATCTGCTCCGGGTTTTCATTATACCAAGGCAGTTCCAAATCGCATTTCCCTACCAATTGCGTTTCATCTACTACTGGCTTGTTGATTTGACTTTCTAAAAATTTTGTCACTGTTTCGATAACTGAATTCTTCATAGACAAACCCTATTGCCGTAACTTGCAAATGATTCTGCGTCGGTTTCAGATTGTTTGATATTCGTTCCGCTTCCTTTAATCATTGCGTATTTCATTTTGTCTGGGTAGGTTGCCGATTAAATATGCCAACACTCAATGAGGCACTTTACTATTGCGCTGGGCTTTGGATTTAACAGAATCAGCCCATTTGCAAAAGAAACTCAGGAATAGGCTGTGCATTGTCAAGTAAGTACGCATAATAGCGAGCGTTACGCAGTAATTACCAATACACTTGCACAACTTTGTTCAGTTTTTGCGACGGTGTGCTGCGCTGGCTAAATATCTGCGGCAAGGAGCATTTGCACTTCACGAAATGTCAATCCTGAGAGGTCAGCGAGGATTTTTTTGGTGAGGTAGCCTTTGTAGGAGTATGTTCCATTGCGCAAGCTTGTGCTACGCCATAGGGCGTCGGAGACACTGGCATGCTCGCCAATTTTAAGGATGAATGGAATTAGCGCATTCGTGAGAGCATATGAGGCGGTGCGGGCAACAGCCGAAGGCATATTCGGCACGCAGTAGTGCGTTACGCCATATTTCACGTATGTTGGGTTAGAGTGCGAGGTGCGGATGCTTGTCTCAAAACATCCGCCTTGGTCTATGGAGACATCTACAATAACCGCACCTTTTTGCATGGACATGACAATTTCTTCACTTACGAAGGGTTTCATGATTTTTGCACGTGGGTTCATGGCGCCAATCATCACATCGGCGACTTTCGCGGCTTTTGAGATATAGTGCTCATTAGCGACGGCGGTCGTTACACGACGATTGAAAATGGTCTCAAAGCGACGCAAGCGGTTGAGTTCTTTATCTATGACGATAACTTGTGCGCCAAGTCCCAAAGCGGCTTGTGCGGCGTAGTGTCCAACCGTTCCTGCACCAATGATGACCACAATAGCTGGGGGCACACCAGCCACGCCGCCCAGCAATATGCCACGTCCGCCATTGCCTGTTTCCAGATATTTTGCTGCGGTTTGAATCGCCAGCGCGCCTGCAATTTCACTCATGGAGCGTACGATGGGTAATTCTCCATCGCGCGTTTCAATAAATTCAAACGCCAAGCCTGTTACACTTTTTTTCAGTACGGTTTCTACATACTCTTGGCGGACACTACCCAAATGCAATGCTGAAATGATAACCTGATTGCGCTGTAACAAATCATACTCCTCTGGCAAAGGCGGCGCCACTTTTACAACGACATTTGAAAGCTTGTATAACTCTTTGACATCATCTACAATTTCTGCGCCGGCTTCACTGTATTCTTGGTTCGTAAAATTGCAGTGTGCCCCAGCATCGCGTTCTACCAAAACACGATGTCCTTGTTCCGTAATAATTTTCACTCCTGAGGGGGCAAGCGCCACGCGGTGCTCATCGGGCGTGATTTCACGAGGCACGCCGAGCTCGATGTGCATTTTGCGTTCGGATTTCATGACCACTTTTTCGAGCGTCTCGACGCCGAAGTCGAAATCCATATATCCGAAATCACTGGTGTAACTCATGGCATAAACTTATTCAGACTCTTTTTTTCAGCACTTCTACTCTTCTTATGTCAAACTTCACCGATTGTAAATGACAATGGTTAGATTCAAACGCAAAAGGTTACCACAGCAGGCGCATGCCTTGCCGGGTAACCTCTCTATTGTCAACCTATGCTACTTTCTCAGTACCGTTCGCTGACCACCTTGCGCTTGAGCGCCGAAATATGCTTGGTGATATCGATTTCTTTTGGACATGCCTGCACACAGTTGAAAATCGTGTAACACTTCCACAGACCTTTATTGTTGTCTATAATTTTTAGACGAGCGTCTCCGGCTTGGTCACGCGAGTCAAAAATAAACCGATACGCTTTGAGCAAGGCGGCTGGACCGAGATACTCTTCATCGCTCCATGTAGAAGGACAGGAATAGGTGCATGCCCCACACAGGATGCAGCGGGTTGATTCTTCAATGCGTTCTTGGTCTTCGCTGCTCATATACCGCTCAATTTCTGGCGGTGGGTCATCATTCACCAAGTAGGGCATAATGGCTTCGTACTTACGCCAGAATCCTGTCATATCAATGACCATGTCTTTAATGACAGGCGCACCGGGCACTGGCTCTATGCGCAGTTTTGTGGTTCGCAAGTCCTTGACTAAGGTCACACAGGCCAGCCGATTTTCACCATTAATCATCATGGCATCACTGCCGCATACGCCGTGCGCGCAGGATTTGCGGTAGGTCAGCGTGCCATCTTGCTCCCACTTAATTTTGTTGAGCACATCAAGCACCCTATCCATTGGTTCTGCCTCGACCTTGTAGGTTTCCCAATGCGGAGCGCTATCCTTTTCAGGATTAAAACGCTTGATAGATACATCTAATTGCATACTTCTTACTTCCTTTCTTGTTTCTGACCCAGCATGCGCGCCGGTTTTGGCACCGCCTACTTGGACTTTTCTACCTTGATGGGCACAGCTTGCACGCCATCTTTTGCTCCACCTTCTGCTGTTGTGCCGCCTGTTGCACCTTTTATGATTTTCGTTGCTGCATCAATAACGTTTTTCGTGGCATCGGTAATGACTGTAGTTACAGGCGCAACGGCATCAGGCAGTCCGTTAATGGTTTTGTTAATGATTTCTCCGATTTCAGGAGCACGCTCACTCCACGCATTGACCGCATCATTGATAGAGTTGAGCGTCAGTCGTCCATCCATGATACGACCGATAGCATTACCAAATGCCATCGGCACACCTGCCAGATGAGCCAGCGTTTCTAAGCCCAAGAACGAGAAAAACTCGCCGACATGTCCTTGCGGATGAGAGGTTGGCGGGAGTGTCTCCTTCTTTGCCAGAAACGCATTGTTGAACAGACGACGTGCTTTTTCAGCACGAGTGGTAAACTTGATGGTTGCATCTTTTTTGATTTGAACCTGACATGCTAAACGGTGTCCCTTCTGTTGTTTTTCAGCGGTCAGCCAAGCCATTTCGACATCATTCATTGGTGACAGGGCGTCCATGCCGCTCTCTACGATGACCTCACAGGTTTGGCATAACCCGTGTCCGCCACAGGCATATCCAATATGTGCTTTATGGCGACGCGCCGCACCGAGCAACGACTCATCGACAAAGGCATCACACGCTGTGCCATTAATTTCTAATTTTGCCATAATCAGTAAAGGCGTTTTGTTGGTGAATTTGTGTTAAACTGCGCTGATTCTTTTGACACATAAACTCGCAAAACATATAAAAGTTCTGCGTCTTATGCAACACTTTCCTTGCTTGTGCGGGTATCAACTCACTTGGCACCCAGCTCCCACAGTTTCACAGTCTTGTCATCGCTACCTGTTACCGCATAACGCTCATCAGGCGATACCGACACGGTGTTTATCGTAAAGGTGTGCCCGCCATATAGCCTATCAACGGTCTCGACGCAACTTACTTTTTCAATATCCCAAATTTTGATGGTTTTATCTTGGCTCACGGTCAGGATTTCTTTGCTACCCCCGATGAAGGACATGGCTTTAATTGAAAATGTATGCGCCAGAATTTTGACCTTTGGCTTAATTGATTTGCCTGCCACGTTCCAGATGCGCAGCCGTGCATCTTTGCAGCCCGTCGCAAATTGCGCACCATCTGCCGAGAAAGCTACGGCGAATACAGAGTCGCCGTGCCCTTCTATCGTGTGTAGAGTCTCAAAGGTCTGGGCATCCAGAATTTTGACATACCTATCGCTACTACCTGTGGCAAGAAGTTGCCCATCAGGCGAAACTGCCACGGTACGAATGTTGCCACTGTGCAAAGGCAACACTCGCTCCAGTGACCAATCTGCTGTGTTATAGACTTTTAAGACGCCGTGACTGGCGCCTACATATAGCTTGGATTCATCAGGGCTCATCGCCAAGGCATACTGTGGCAAGAGCTGACTGCCTCCCATGGTTACTGTTGCGTCAGCCGGCATCTTGAATCCAGCTTGTTCTATGGTTCGGCGCACGGCTTGTGCACTTTGAGCCGTTTTTTCGGGCGTCTTATTTAGCTCGTAGAGCAGATAATCGACGGCGGCGTAAATGTCAGCCTCTGCATTGATTTCTTTGACGGTGTTGGCATCTGCTACAAATGTTTTTCCCAGTCTGCCATCTGCATACCGCGCAGTTGCAAGAAAATTCTGACCTACCTGTGGGCACAGTAGCGTAACCACTTTGTCAAAGTTTTCGGCATCATAGACCACAATCATTCCATCGCGCCCAGTAGTGATAAAGTACTTTCCGCTTTTTGAAAACAGTAACGCATAGACGGATTGCTTATGGTCAACCAATCCTCCAATGGCTTTCGGAGCATCTGGGCGATAGACAAACACAGCGCGCAAGCCACCAGCAGCAGCAAAGCGCTTGCTATCTGGCGCAAAGGCAGTTGCATAAGCATTCTGTGAATTTTCTAAATACGTTTCCTTCAGCGTAAGACGATTGTGACTCGACATTTTTATGGTATTTAATGTGATTCAGATGAGGTGGTTGTCGGTGGCGCTTTCTGAACACTTGTGTTGGTTAGCCACTCTTGCAACTTGCGTGTAGCAAACTCTGCTGCATAGTTTAGTGCTAAAGACTTTACTGACTCGAGTAGGGTTTGAGCAATTTGGTTTAGGAACTTAGGTGAGCGTGAACTTTTGTTTTGCGGCGTAGAGAGCGGCATTGCCTGTGCTGGTTCATGCTGTGCCCGGCGAGGTTTTCCCAAACTGCGCCCAAGTAGAAACCCTGCCAGCAGTGCTGTGCCTGCAACAGGTAGCGCATAGCGCTGCATGACAAGCTCAATGTCCAAGCGCGTATCGATTTCTGTTTTGAGTGTCTTTAGCCGCCGTCCAATTGCTTCTTCGCGCACGGTTACGATACGCTCCAACCTTGCACGCCGCATGGCTATATCTGCATCAAAGTCACTTTTCATTTTCTAATGTTTCATCGCGGGGTTTTTGCTGCTCAAGCTCACTAAGTTTGGCAAACACTATCTTCCAAAAAAAATTTTTTAGCGTGTTTGGCGAGAACTTGGCAAAATAAACGGCAATCAGACTCATCAGCATTCCCATTGCCAGAAATCCAAATGAGGGTCTGCCGAATATCTCTCCCAGCAACAGGGCTGCCGCAATCATGAAGTAAGCGACACCAATGAGAGCCACAACCGCAATGAGCAGAGACGCCGCTACGCCTGCGATCATTTCGGCAATATCTAACTTTGTTAGCTCGATTTTAGCAGAAATAATCGCAGAAATGTCTCGGTAACTGCTCTCAATCGCATCAGCAATAGTATCTGTGAGGCGCGATGGACGTGTGGTATGCGATGGCGACTGCTTTTTATCTGACACAAAGCCTGCTATGACTAATCATTGCGGCGATTGACCAGTACGCCCAACAGGAAGCCAACCCCTAACGCAATTAGTGCAGTCTGCACCGGGTGCTTTTCGACATATCTGACTACAGAGTCCGTTGCTTGCTTGACATTTTGAAACTGCGGTGTCTCAGCAAGTTTTCCATAATACTCCGAGAATTTATCGTTGAGCGCGGTGCGTGCAGTTTCTGCCGCCTCTTCAGCCATATTTTTGAAAGTCTTATCGCTCATACTTGAACACTTGGTTGATGCAAATTTGCCTGAATTCAAAAGAATTTAAGAAAACTTTTTATATTGAGCCATCTTTTAATCATGACTGAAGTTTTTCCTTCTCATGCACACGCCGGATGCTGTTTGTATGAAATCGTCAGACTCATCCCTTCACACCCTGATAAAATCCGATGAACTTGCCGACGGCATGTCCAAGCTCTTTCATTACTCAAAAAACGGAGAGACCGTCGAGGGCTTTCTTATTCGTTATCAGGGGAAGGTATATGCCTACATTAACCTATGTCCTCATGCCTATGAGCCGATTGTATTTGGCTCACAATCTGCTTTCAATAGCGATAAGCGCTACATTGTCTGCCGTGAGCACTTTGCGATGTTCAATCCTGAAACGGGCGTCTGCGTCAGTGGTCCCTGCCCCATTGCAGACCTTGTCAAAGTTGATGTGCTTGAGCAAGATGGCACGATTTTCTTAGTGCTCTAAACTCACTTTGTAATCAGCAAGCCATAGATGCTGGCTATCGTCCATTCTCTTTTTGGCGTAAGAGCGCAAAAAATGATTTGAGCAGCGCCGTGCATCTTTCCTCCAATATGCCGCCTACCACCTCCGCCTGATGCTGAAGTTTTTTTGACTCCACAAGGTTGAACACCGTGCCGCAAGCCCCTTGTTTTCCATCGTAACTGCCGAAGACGACTCGCCCGAGTTTAGCCAAGACAATCGCACCAGCACACATGGGACAAGGCTCTAAGGTGACAACCAGCGTGCAATCTTGCAAATACTTGGAATTCAAAGTTGCCATCGCTGCTGTGAGGGCTATCATTTCAGCGTGCGCCGTTGCATCTTTGAGCTGTTCTACTTGATTGTAGCCCTTGCCAATTACCGTACCGTTTGCATCCAACACCACTGCACCAACTGGCACTTCACTGCATTCAAAGGCTTTCTGCGCCTCTTGCAGTGCCAGTTCCATAAATCGTTCGAACATTTGGGCTTTGTTCATCCTTCAACGCCTCATTCTGCTCGTGGCTTTGCTCATACACCGCGCGTCTCTGGGCTCCAGATATACTTATGCATCTGCAACTGGAAGCGCACTGGCAAACGGTCTGCCAAAATCCATTCCGCAAGTGTCTGGGGGGAGAGTTCTCCAAAGACCACGGACATGAGCACAGTTAATCGTTCGGTCAGGCGGTATTGCTCTATGACGTTCTTTGCCCAGTCGTAATCGAGGCGCGAGCCAATGACAAACTTAATTTCGTCTGTCGGCGCCGCAATCTCGAGATTGCGGTAATCATTTTTGCGTAGCATGCCTGATGAGGGCGTTTTCATGTCAATGATTTTTTTGACGCGTGCATCGACTTTATCGACCAAGATATGCCCAGAGGTCTCCAGCATCACTGAAAAGTCAAGGTCACACAGCCGAGTCATCAGCTCATAGACCTCTGGCTGCAAAAGTGGCTCACCGCCGGTGATTTCTACCAATTTGCAGCCGTAGCTGGACACACGCTCAATGATATGCTCCAACGAGAGCATTTCACCCTCGTAGAAGGCATATTCTGTATCGCAATAGGTGCAGCGCAGGTCGCACTCTGTCAGGCGCACAAATACGCAGGGCAAGCCCATCTGCGACGACTCGCCTTGGATAGAAAAGAAAATCTCGTTGACTTTGAGCATTTACCATCTCACTGTTTCACTCTTCTTTCAGGCTCTCTGCCACACAATATGGCACCCTATCTTTCATTATGACTGGCGCAAAGATAGTGCTTCTTCATCTTAGTCAATAACCTGAACTTCTAAGCGGCTCTGATTTTTCCTCTCGTGATACAAACGATGCGTAGCTTTGATGAAATCTTTCTCATCGGCTTTGTAGATGTTTGGCACATACTTTTGCGGGTTGCGGTCGAAGAGCGGGAATGCTGTGCTTTGTACATGAACCATGATTCGATGCCCCTTTTTGAACGTGTGAAAGACATCTTGCAGACGAAATGTAATCTCCGTGATTTGATTGGGCTTCATCGGTTCAGGTTTTTCAAAGCTTTTTCGAAAACGTGCTCGCATAATTTCGCTGCGCACCATTTGCTCATAGCTGCTAAGCAAGACGCGCTTATTGGGCAAATACGGATGATTTTCTGTCGTATCTGGATAGACATCGATGAGCTTGACGAAGAAGTCCGCATCGCTGCCCGTAGTGCTGACAAATAGCTTTGCCGTGATTTCTCCTGCCAGCGTGATGTCCTTATCTAAAACTTCTGTTTGAAAGACCAGCACGTCTGGACGCGATGAGGCAAAACGCTGATCTTCCGACATGTACAGAAACGGCGTAAAACCGAACATTTCTGCTTCTATCTCGCTTGAAGGCACCGGCTTTTGTGGGTCACTCACATATTCTGAAAATGCTTTGGCTTCGCTTGGCGGAGCGAAAGACAACTTGCCCCCACCGTGAAAATAGAGCGATTGAGTCTTGGCGTTTGGCGCAGGCCATTTTTCAAATTTGCGATATTCTTTTTTACCTGTGTCAAACATGTAGGCTTCTGGTAAATCTGCCTTGCTACCGTCATCTGATTTGAGAAAACTTCGGAAGAATTTGGCTTCAATTTCTCTTTGGTAAAATGTCGCCAAACTGTCGCCGAAGTAAATATCGCCATGCAAGGTGTGTCCGGTCTCGCGAGCCCATCTGCCATGTCCAAATGGTCCCATGGTCAGGATATTGAAGGTGTTGGGGTTATGCTTCTCAATCGTTTTGTAGATGGTTAGTGGTCCATAGAGGTCTTCCGCATCAAACCAGCCCCCGACGGTCAATACCGCTGGCTTGACATTCTTCAGATGCGGGATAATGCTACGCTTCTGCCAAAATTCATCGTAGTTTGGATGTTCGACAGTTTCCTTCCAGAAAAAATTATCGGCGTAGAATTTCTCTCCGTTTTTAAGCGGACCGAAGTTCATGTAGAATTTGTAGCCATCTCGTGAGGAAGGTATGGCAATCATCTTATCTGCCCACCAATCTTGCGTTGTTGGCTGCGGATGCTGAATGCCAAAAATCGGAAAGGTCAGAAAATACTCGAGCGTGAAGGCACCATTGTGGTGAAAGTCATCAAAGAAAAAATCGGCAATTGGGGCTTGCGGCGACACAGCTTTCAGTGCCGGATGATTGCACAGCGCACTGGCTATGGTGTAAAAGCCCGGATACGAAATGCCCCAGATTCCAACTCGCCCGTTGTGATAGGGAATGTTTTTCAATAGCCATTCAATGGTGTCGTATGTATCGCTGGCTTCATCGACATCGGTGTTGGATTTTTTGTCAGGAATGTGCGGCGTCATGTTGGTCCATGTTCCCTCCGACATGTAACGCCCACGCACATCTTGGTAGACAAAAATGTACTTTTCACGCATCATAATTGGCGACGGTCCCAGTTCATTCGGATAGCTGTCTTCGCCGTAGGGTGCTACACTGTAGCAGGTGCGGTGCATCAAGATTGGGTATGTTTTTTCTGGGGTGGCATCTTTCGGCGTATAGACAATCGTGAAAAGTTTTACGCCGTCGCGCATTGGAATCTGATACTCGCGCTTTTGATAGGTTGCCCTAATGAATGCACTATCACTTTGTGCTGCAGCAAGTGTTGCATAAAACAAAGAGATAAAAAGTAGCCAATAGGGTTTTTGCATAGTCGGAAGTGAGTTAGCATTGATAGAGACACGCTGCGAAAATATAGCATCTCGTAAGAGATAGTTTCAACATGCTTGAGGCGCATTCAAGTCGTCGCTTCAACCACATCGCGCCGTGCTAAAAGACTCTCCGCCAAAAGCCCAAGTGCTACCAGCACAACCAGATACTTCCAGATTCCCAGACCGTATCGTGAACTTGCAATGACTTCATTGACTTTTTCTACCTGCTCTGCCGCTTCAGCATAGAAAAAGTCTTTTTCTGGGAGCGAGAACAGATTTGTAAAACGCCAGATAAACATTGGCGCCAGTGAGGCTGTCTCTGATTCAGACTCTCGTAAATTGAAAGCCAGTTTCATTGCTAGCGTCGTGTCGAGTGCTCGGCGCACCAGCACATCATAGATGCCGATTTCATCAAATAGTGCGGGCTCCAGCAACAAGCGTAAGTCATTGCCTCGAGACTGTGCTTGCACAAATAGAAATTTCCCACTTGGCTTGCGCACCATGACGTTTTCTGTGCTCGTTAGCGCTACAGGTAAGCTCACTTCACTTTGCTCGCCACACACAAATTGATAATTGCGACTTTTGGCTTTGGCACTCGAGTAGAGTGCTGTGCGAAACATTAGCGGTGCAAATAGCGGTTGCAGTGTCAAGGTTGTCTGCTCTGGTTTTGGCAACGATGCAAATAATGTGACGACACCTAAACCGTGCTTGTGCGTTGTGATAAAGGCTTTGCCTGCGGCAGAGCTCATGATGACTTCGCTCTTGGGCGACCTTAAGAGTTCCACAGCAGAAAAAAGTAAAATCGGTTCTTCAGGTGCAGTGCTTGCGGCTTTGCGCCGAGCGGATTCACCTTGGAAGATGCCATCAAAGAGTGGATGTCGGTATTCAATCTGCTCTATGGCAAGCGGAGCAGTGTTGCTTACACCGGTCAGCATTGCGATGCTTCCCGCTTCTACTGCCGCACACAGTTGATTGAGCGCGCCAAAATTTGGCTTTTCAGGATGCGCAAAGACCACTAACCCGCCACCTTGACGCACAAAATGTTCAATGCGCGATACGGCTGATGTAGATAGCATGCTGACACCACAGAGCATCAGCACATCATACTTTGATAAATCTTGCGCATCTAAGGCAATTTCAGAGACGGAGACGAGTTCAAAAAAATTTTTGTTTTGAAAGCTCTCTAATGCCAAACGCAAATACTGCGTCTCGCGCTCATCGCTGGCGACAATCAGCAATCGCAGCTTTTCAGGAATGTAGAATGTAAAGTAGCGGCGATTATCGCTCTCGAGATTATCGTTCTCCAGCGCCAGCTCTCCTGCAATAAATCCATTTTCTGTTGGCGTTGCTATAAGCACCGAGGCACTTGCCATCTGCGGTTGCAGTTCCAGTGTCGTCTCTGCCGCAAGTTTATCGGAGAAATAGAGTGAGAGCACGCTTGAGCGCGGCGCGGTTTCTCCAAACAGTTTTGCACTGGCTTCCAGACGCACGGGCTTTGCGGGCTCAAAAATTTTAGTCAGGATTTCTACGTTCGTTAGCGCCGCATTTTTCTTGTTTTTTGGAGCCACATTGATTGCATAGAACTTGAATTCAAAGTCATACTGATAGCTTGTTGTGGAGTCACGTCGAAGGAAATCCTGCGGTTGAAAGTCCGAGATGAGATAGAGTTCTCGGTTGAAGTGTTTTGCTTGTGAGAGGGTTGCCATCGCTTCCAGCAAACTGCTTTCTGCGTAGAATGGCAAAGCTGAAAGTTCAGCTTGCACAATCTGCCGTTTTGCTTCCGCTATGGCCAAGGGCTGTGGGGGCAGATTGCCAATGCCGAGAAAAATTTCATCTTGCTCTGAAAAGTTATCTAACACTTTCAATGCAGCACTTTTGGCTTGTTTCCATTGGTCGGTGATTCGGTGGTCGCTATAGCCCATTGATGCCGAATTGTCGAGCACAATAACTGCACTGGTTTTGGTGTGAGAGGAAAACTCTGCGTCCGCCACATACCCCGGAATGATGGGTTTTGAAAACGACGAGACTAAAAAGAAAATTATCAGACTGCGAATCAGCAAGAGTAGCCACTGACGAATCTTAAACTTTTGCAGTGCGCTTTGCTCCAGTTGCTTCAGTAGCACCAGCGAGCTAAATTCAATTTGCTTACGGCGTCGCAAATTGAGCAGATGCAGCAGGATGGGCACACTTGCTGCCAGTAACCCTAACAGAATGGCTGGATTGAGAAAAATCATGGTCGTTCTAAAAATGTTGTTGAAGGCTCAAAGCCAACCTGTCAAGTAATCGTTCTTACAGCTCCTGAGCAAAATTTTCTACTCTTTTTAGCTCACCTGTAAATTTGCATACTTTCGGAAAAGTTTTTTTCTTAAGTTGATGTAGCTTAAGTAGGTTTGCAGTGACATTCTTATCTCTGCCGTGCTTAGGGTCTCAAGAATGCGCTATCTTTGAAATCCAATTTGTGCAAGGTGTAACATTGTCCGCTGGGGAAGTGGTCTCCGGAATGCGCTATCTTTGAAATCAAATCCAGTTATACTGCAATATGAGCGTGGTCAGGCTCTTGATACTCACTATTTCTTTCTACGGTCTGGTTCGTGCAAGCGTGGCACGAGAACAAATTTCACTATCGCTGCAAGTCGCCATTGTCAAGCAAGTCTTCCAGTATGACCCAAACTTTCCCGGCAAGATACTATCAGAGTTGCGGTTGTGCACAGTGATGCAGCAGATAAGTCTGTAGAGCGTCTGGTGTCCGAATTTCACTCGCAGAGCGATGAGCGTGTCATCCTGTCCACTGCCGTGCCTGAATCCGCACTCAAAGATTTTATCAACAGTTATGATGTTCTCTACCTACTCAAAGTAGGTAATCCCCAAAGTGTTCATGACTTGAGTTGCCAAGCTGGCACGCTGACTATCACCAATACAGAGGCGGTGGTCAAATTAGGTCATGCGACCGCAGCAGTTATCTTCAAAGATGGCAAGCCGATGATTTACATCAATCGCAATTCTGAAAGAGCTGAGAGGCGGGAGTTCTATGGTGAAATTCTTACCCTTGCAAAACTCTATGATTAAAGACGATGTTGCAACGCTCTGCTTTTCTACTCTTTATGCTTCTGTGTCTGCCTTCGTCCCTTCCCTTGGCGCAAGGGCGTGTTATTAGTCGTGTTACGGACAGCATAGGCAATCCACTGGCGGCAACGATTGTTTCCTTGAGCAGCGATAAGCGTAATGGCGCAGTCGTTACCAATGCTGAAGGGTATTACAGTTTTCCGGGTCTTCCGTCCGGCGATTATGTGATTCGCTTTTCCAAAACAGGATTATCTTCAGTACAGTTGCAGGTTAGTTTGGCGGCTAATGCGACCATGTTGGTTAATGCGCGCAGGGGTGCTCGCGCAGAGTCATAAATAGCTTGTGCATGACTCTTTAGCCCGAGCTGGTGCGCTCATCTTGTCATGAGCTTCTTCCTCTCTGCTTTTAGGTGGGTAGCTATGTGTTCTCTGTAGGGGGTTTTGATGACTTCTATCCGATTGCCACTATACCTTAGCAAGCTTTTCCAAGCACGTTACCTGTTTTACCCTACTTTAGATACAAAAATTGCAACATCATAACACCACATCAGCGAACATGAAACTTGCTTTCGAGTCAAACTTAGAGTATCAGCTTGAGGCTATTCGTGCCATTACCGATATTTTTGAAGCACAGCCTAACGATGCTTCTTTGCGCTCTTTGACACTCAACGATACTCATGATACCCCTCTATTTCCAAACCTCAACACCATAGCCAATGAGCTACTTCTATCGCCAAAACAGATATTAGAAAATGTAAGAAAAGTTCAGAGCACCCAAGGGCTTCCTCTCTCTGAATCTCTCAATGGCATGCACTTTACCGTTGAAATGGAAACGGGGACAGGGAAAACATATGTGTATTTGCGAACTATTTATGAACTTAACAAAAAATATGGATTCAAAAAGTTTGTTATTGTCGTTCCGTCTATTGCTGTTCGTGAAGGAGTATTGAAAAACCTTGAAATTACTTTTAAGCACTTTCAAAATCTTTATGACAATGTTCCTTTTTGCTACTATGTCTATGATAGCAGTAAAGTTTCTTTGCTCCGTTCTTTTGCGACCAGCAATGCTATACAAATTTTGGTTATCAATATAGACTCCTTCACCAAGGACGAAAATATCATCAATAAGCCTAATGATAAACTTAGCGGACACGAACCTATAAAATTTATTCAGGCTACAAATCCTATTGTGATTGTAGATGAACCGCAAAATATGGAAACAGAGAAAAGAAAAAAAGCTATTGAAAGCCTAAATCCCTTGTGCACTCTGCGTTACTCTGCCACTCATCGTTCTCTATACAATCTTGTCTATACGTTAAACCCTGTTAAGGCTTATGACTTAGGACTTGTCAAGCAAATTGAAGTAGACTCTGTCATTGAAGAAAATTTCTACAATGACGCCTTTATTGTCGTAAAAGACATCTCTTCTGAAAGAGCAAAAATTAAAGCCAAAATTAGCATTCATGTTAATGATGAAAATAGTATTACGGAAAAAACTGTTCCAGTAAAAGTCGGAGATGACTTATACAAATTATCAAAAAATCGTGAAGTTTATAAACAGGGCTTTATTGTTGAAGAAATTGATGTTCCTAATCAGACCATCTCTTTTTCTAACGGAATCGTTCTAACCGCAGGCACATCTCACGGTGGATTGACCGATGAAATTATGAAAGTTCAAATTGAAAGAACCATAGAAGAACATCTCAAAAAAGAATTAAAGCTAAATAAACAAGGCATTAAAGTTCTTTCGCTTTTCTTCATAGACCGTGTGGCTAATTACAGGTTATATGATGAAAACGGTAACCCTCAAAAAGGCAAATTTGCAAAATGGTTCGAAGAGCTCTATCAAGACCACATCAATCGTCCTCAATACAAGGATTTAAAAGAAAAATATCACCAGAATGGGAAAATTCACCTTGAAGAAATCCATAATGGATATTTTTCGCAGGATAAAAAAGGGCGACTGAAAGACACCGAAGGTGAATCAAAAGATGATTTAGATACTTACGATTTGATTATGAAAGATAAGGAAAAACTTCTGAGCCTTGATAATCCTTTGCGTTTTATATTTTCCCACACAGCCCTGCGTGAAGGATGGGATAATCCCAATGTTTTTCAAATTTGCACTTTGAATGAAACCAAATCTGACATCAAAAAACGGCAAGAAATTGGACGTGGGCTACGCCTTGCAGTGAACCAAGACGGGATGCGCGTCTATGACCGAAACATCAACAAACTTACCGTGATTGCAAACGAATCATATGAAACATTTGCCAAAAAACTTCAGCAAGAAATTGAGGAAGAATGCGGCATTGAGTTCAAAGGCAGAATTAAGAATAAGCGAGAAAGGGTAAAAATCAAATACCGTAAGGGCTTCGAGACAGACCCCAAATTCTTAGAGATATGGGAAAAAATTAGACACAAAACGCAATATAAAGTGCATTACGATACCGAAGAATTGATTCAAAAAGCCTTAAAAGCTATCAAAGAAATTCCTGAAATAAAGCCACCTTCTATTCGCTCAACAAAAGTTTCTCTGCACATCAAAGAGGAAGGCGTTGAAACAAACTATGTAGGCGAACGTGTTGCCTACTCCAACAAAGGGAATTGGTTTATTCCCGATGCTTTAGATTATCTTCAGCAAAAAACAGAACTTACAAGAGATACTCTTGCAAAAATTTTAGTTCAAAGTGGAAGATTTCATGATATCGTCATCAACCCACAGCTTTTTCTTGATTTAGTTGCAAATGCTATAAAAAGAACTTTGAGCGAACTTTTAGTTGATGGCATAAAGTATGAGAAAATCGGCGACCAAGTCTATGCAATGCAACTCTTTGAAGCAGAGGAGTTAGAAACCTATCTTGACGCTCTCACTTTTAAGGTCAGTTGCAAAGAAAAAACTATTCACGAAGAATATATCCCGCTTGACTCCGATGTAGAGAGCCAATTTGCAAAAGATTGTGAAACCAGCGAACAAGTGCAGTTTTATTTCAAGCTACCAAGTTGGTTTAAGATACCCACTCCCATCGGCGACTACAATCCCGACTGGGCAGTAGTGCTGAATAATGAGAAGAAAGTATATTTTGTTGCCGAAACAAAAGATACTGGCACTGATACCGTGGATATTTCTAAACTCTCGCCCGATGAACAGATGAAGATAAAATGCGGTAAGAAACACTATGAAATCTTTGATGATGTAAAATACAGAGTGGTCAAAAAACTTTCGCAATTAGTTGAGTGAAAGGAGCTTGCTATGGACGGACATAGCTTGGATATTGTAAAAGAAAAACTTGAACAGCTTAAGAAAATCCTGCCCGAAGCTTTTACCGAAGGCAGGGTTGATTGGGAGAAGTTGAAGGTGGCGCTTGGCGAGCACCTTGAGTTCAGCAACGAACGCTACACCCTAAACTGGGCAGGCAAAAGCCACGCCTACCGACTCCTGCAAACCCCAACCTATGCCACACTTATCCCCGCAAAAGAAGAAAGCCTCAACTTTGATACCACCGAAAACCTCTTCATAGAAGGCGATAACCTTGAAGTGCTCAAAATCCTGCAAAAAGCCTACTTCAGAAAAATCAAAATGATTTATATTGACCCGCCCTACAACACAGGCAATGACTTCATCTACAAAGACAACTTCAGCGAAACTACGCAAGAATACCAAGAAAAAGTTGGCGACATAGACAAACATGGCCATGCCACAAAAGCAAGGCTTTTCAGAAATACTAAGGATAATGGGCGGTATCACAGTAACTGGCTAAGCATGATGCTTCCACGGCTCTTTATAGCTCGCAATTTATTAAGAGATGACGGTGTTATTTTTGTCTCGATTGATGACAACGAAGTCCATAACCTGCGACTCCTCATGGACGAAATCTTCGGAGAAGAAAATTTCGTCGGAGAATTCCTATGGAAGAAAAATAAAAGTGGGAATCAAAATTCAAGGTATATTTCTATTCAGCATGAATACATCATTGCATACGTCAAGCAAAAAGACTTGGAAGAATGGGCTGTTCCATATTCCAATGATGATTTAAGAGATTACAAAGAAAGAGATACAAAAGGGCTCTTCTACTGGAAAACCGTCAAGCACTCGACAAGAGGAAAGGATATTAAACTTACCTTTGAAGGCAAAGAATACTTCATTGAAAAATGTGTGTATAGCGCAGAGACAATAAAAAAAATGTTAAAGGATGGTGAAGCTGAATTCAGACTTGATATGTCAGGTAATTTACAACTTTACAAGAAACAACGATTAGGTGAAGGCACTCTACCTTACTCATTTTTGGACTCTGATAGGTTTCCTATGACAGAGGACGCTTCTGAACAAGTGATTAACCTATTTGGTGGCAAAAAAATCTTTGAAAATCCCAAACCCACAGAGTTAATTAAATATCTCATTCAAATTGTGACTGGTCGCTCGGGCACTGTCTTGGATTTCTTTGCAGGTTCTGGGACGACGGCTCATGCGGTTATGGAACTCAACAAAGAAGATGGCGGCAACCGCAAATTCATTCTCGTGCAACTACCCGAACCTTGCAATCCCGATAGCGAAGCATACAAGGCTGGATATAACACCATCGCCGACATCTGTAAAGCACGCCTACGCCACGCTGCACAAAAAATCGCTCAAGACCTGCAAGCACCACCCCACCAACCCCAACTCCAATTTGAGGAACCGAAAAAATTAGATTTAGGCTTCAAAGTCTTCAAACTTTCCGAAAGCCACTTCAAACAGTGGCGACCTTCTCAGGCGCAGAATGCCGAAACAGTCAAGAGCATGATACTGGATTTTGCCGATAACATTCAGCCACATGCTACCATAGAAAACATTCTCTATGAACTCATGCTCAAAAACGGCAAACCCCTCACTGAAAAAATAGAAAAGAAAAATGGCTACTACATGGTTGGCGAAAAGGAAATTGTGCTGATGTTGGAAGAAATAAATGAAATCATGATACGGCAGGCTTTGGCGCTAAGACCGCAAAAAGTTATTGCATTAGATAAATGCTTCAACGGCAATGACCAGCTTAAAATCAATCTCTCCCAACAATTTCGTGATGCTGGAATACACTTTACCTGCGTGTAACCGCCTTGTGCCCAACTCCACAAGTGTGCTTCTCGACTTTGAGAGATAGCAGGGCATGTCAGGTTATCGAGATGACTGCACACCGTGCGGATAAACCTTTTCACACACCGCCTCTGCCAAACTTTTTTATCTCTTCTTGTTGATACTTTGACATGAATGCCCTATCTACTATCTTCGCCATGAGTTTTCAAAACCATATCCTTTAAAAATGAACACCTCTTCTCTTCACCGGCAGCACATACTTTGCACCATACTGTGGAGTACGACCCTTTTTCTTCTTTTCACATCCCATGTCAGCGCGCAAACACGAAAGTATGAGCGTAAGTCTGTTACCTCACTTGGGACTGTTCTCGTCAAGTCTGGCTTATCGCCTGACTTAGATATTGTGCGCAATCGCTTAAAAGCCTACATTGAGCTGCCCCGCTTTGATTTCAATACCATCTCTGAGAGCAGTATAAGAGAGTTCGTAAAGAAAGCCAACCAAACCGATTTGAGTCCCGAAAGCATCGGCGATGCACTCAAACAGACGGTTGTCCCCAAAATTTTGGAAGCTATCAAAACTGTGGCTGCCTTGCGCGCACAAGGAAACCTCAAAGAAGAAGATTTGGCACGTGCTGCCGTAGATAAAATGAAAGGCTCTGGCTTGACAGCAGAGGACATCAAAAAAGTCTATAACTCGTCCTTCATCTACCTGCCAGTTATCACAGACTACAAGGAAGAAACCGTTGCCGATAATTTTATTGTAGAAATCAAAGGCTACATTCTCTGGTATCGCATCATCGTCTCTGATGATGGCAAGTCAGCTTCGGCAGTATTGCTCACCAAGCTTTCTGAACCAAAAGCTGGGGCTGCAAGCGCCAACCCAGATGAGAGCTTTCAGCTCAAGCGCCGTAAGGTGGATGGACGCACATATGCACGTCTTAAAGCTATCGGTGGGTGGGCACAGGCGGAAGCCCTTGCGATGCGAGAGTTGCCCGAGTTCAAACTCTCAGCTGAAATCCGAAGTGTGGAAGGGCAGTTTGCTACCGCTGGACTCGGCAAGCGCGAAGGCATCGGATTAGATGATGGATTTAATGTGCTTGATTTCTTTGATGATGGTCAAGGTTCGGTTGCCACTAAGGACATTGGGTTTTACCGTGTTTCACAAGTTGCCGATAATCGCACCAATGATAACGAGTCTTCGCTGTTTTATGGCTACATTCGTGCTGGAGTCGAGCGTGGCAGTTTGCTCGTTGAGCGTCCGCGCCTGCCCGTTGATGTGCGCATTACTCCAAAATTTGCTACTCTCAATATCCCTCGCATTGCGCTTCCTGCTGATTTTAGCACCTACAATAACCTTATTGCCAACCGTCCTAATGCTTTTGGCAATATCTTTGCTTTCAATGAAAATGTCGGTGCGGCTGCGGGCATTGATGTCGGTCTTGCCCTTAATCTTGCAAGGTGGACTGGGGTGACACAGTTTTTTGCTGTGTTAGATGGTGGCATCTCGTTTCCGCTTTCTGCACCACAAAATGAAACTTTTCCACTTTTCTGGAATGTCCATCTCGGCTTCCAGAAGAAGTTCTGGTTTAGTTGGATTAACCTTAGCTTGGGTCTGTTGGCTGGCTTGGATGCCCTGAATGTGTCAGGCTCTGACGATGGCACCGGTCGCCTTGAGAACGTGAATCTGCTCATGCTCAGCGGTCGGCTGGATGCAACACTGGAACTGATGCTCAATCCTGACTTGCTGTTCTCGGTCAAAGCGGGCTATAAACTTGCCACACCACCGATAGCTGGAACGCTTAAGTTTAGAGGCGAAGATGAAATTAACCTCCTCACGGCAGGACGGCTCGACTTATTTGGCAACATCAATTTCTCAGGGCTTATGCTTAGCGCCACCATTTCCTTTACCCTGCCCAGCAGTTCAGCCTTCGACTTCACTTCACTCTTCCCGTCAGATATTGACTATTAAAGGTGCATTGTAGGGGTATGCCCTGCTAAAATCGTTCCCAGAGCTTGGCATACCCCAGAGCACCAAACTGTGGTTAGGGTGTGCTCACAATTAAAATTGAGTGAATGCGCACTCAAAAAAGGATACGAATTGAACATGCCTCCCAGTGTCTTGCAGATGCACCGTCATGCTGAACGGAGCCAAGCATCCACATTGGATAAAGATACCACTCGCAATGACCAAAAAGTGTGCAGAACATCTGTGTTCTGCCATGACATCGATCTGTCATGCTGAACGGAGTGTAGCGTTGAAGCAAACATCTGTGTCCTGTGATATGATGACGAAAGAGAGGTGCCGAACAGTGCAGCAACACCTATGTATTTTTTGTCAATACCGCTTAGTACTTGCGCTTCATGTAAGTATCGAGCTCGACGACATAGTTTTGGATTTCCGTCAGGAACTGCCGCTCATCAATCATTCTATCCTCGAACAGTGCCACAAGGTTGGAGAGCTGGTTGATGAGGCTGTTGACTTTGGGATCGTTGAGAATTGCGGCTTGCTTTTTGAGCAAATGAATGATGCAGAAAATGCTTACTTGGGTTGCTCCGCGTGTTTGCACAAGTCTTTCATTACACTCGGCATCGTTAATGCTAATGCCAGAGTTGAAGAGCATCGTGCTCACGTTGAATAGCTTACTTCTCGGATTTTGAAAATTTGTTGTATTGATGGCGGTTACGCCAATGCTGGCGAGATTTTTTGTTGTCTCTGTGGCTCGCTGAATTTCCTCGCGTGTGGCACGCACAGTAATTTCTGGGCTGGCATAAATGCGCAGGGAATCCAAAGTTTCAGATTTTTCAATGTATTGCGAGAGCAGATAGCCAGCGGGTGCGCATCCTAAAAGCTGAGCGCGAGAGAGATCAAGCAGTGCTTCGTTATGTTGCCCAATTGTCAGTTTGGCGCGTCCTCGTGCGTAGTAGGCAAAAGCAAACTGCTTGTTCAATTCAAGTGCGTTATCAAAGTCGTAGATGGCTTCGCCGTATCGTTGAAATCGTGCCTTTGCCAGTCCGCGCTCATAGAAGGCTTCTGGACTTGTTTTGATTCTGAGCGAGCGCGTAAAATCTTCCATTGCGCCCGTGTCATTTTTCAGCTTGACCTTACACAGCCCACGATAGTAAAACAGCTGGGCATTCTTTTGTTCTATTGCAATCGCCGTGTCTAAGTCTTTCAGGGCGCTTGCATAGTCTGTGAGCGCAAAGTAGAGTGCCGCACGGTGAATGTAAGTATCTACTTCCTTCGGAGATAGAGCAATCGCTTGGCTGTAATCGCGCAGTGCTTCATCATAGTTTTTCAGTTGTGCATGAGCAAACCCGCGATTGACCCACGCACTCCATTCGGTGGGCGTTTGCTTCAGTACCATGCTAAGACTATCACGAATTGCCTTCCATCGCTCAAGGCGTGCTTGATTGTCTGTTGATAGCCTCTGTTGTGCCTCACTTACCTGTGAGATTGCCGCTTCACTGCCCCATCCTAAGAGTATCATCATCCCTAACGCCGCTAACGCTCGGTTCATAACCTTATTTTCAGATTTTGTTTGCCCTGCTTATCTCTCTAATGCTGCTCGTCATTCAACAGCAACGCCTGTTCTTCTGTTTGCTGTTCTTTTTGCAACACAATATCGATCAACATCCTCTGGCGCACTGGCACTTCCACCGTCTTATAGCCATTGTAGCGCACGATAAGCCATGCTTCACCATCAGCTTTGAGGGTGAAGCAACCGTTTTTATCGGTTTTGACACTTAGTGCGCTTCCTTTCAGAGCTACACTTGCCGCAATGAGTGGACAGTTGTCATCAGCCGCCAGCACCGTTCCAGAAATTGTTCGCTCCTGTGCTGTTGCCAGTGATAGCATGGCACAGCAGAACATCATGGTCAGCCAAAGTCTTTTCATATACCAGAATACTTTGTTGTTTCGTTGTTGATGTGAGTTTCAGGCAGCGCATG
>Ga0308414_1000320_pt1 | contig 30545 bp, 26 predicted proteins | sample HotsprSampleOS50_FD_205667 | JGI IMG/M metagenome (GOLD analysis project Ga0308414, IMG submission 205667) | Hot spring phototrophic mat microbial communities from Octopus Spring, Yellowstone National Park, Wyoming, United States - 20090730_OS50 ...
ACGCTGTAACCCTGTGTCGTAACGCCGCTGGCCTGCGTGATGGCGGCGGCCAAGCCGCGAAGCTGGAACGGGTCCACGCCGCCAAACAGCCGCAGGCTCTGTTCTGCCGCCACCTGCTGCTCCAGCGCGTAATTGGGCGAATACACTCGGTCAGCAGTCGCCAGCGCTTCGGCCAGATCATCTTGGTGCCGCAGCCAGCTTTCCGGGCCGCGCCATTCCAGCCAGGCCGCGCCTGTCCACCCGCTGTCAAGCACCAAGATAACGAGCAGCGCCCAGGCCGCCCAGCCCTGCGGCACTATCCCATAGAGCACCAGCAGCAGCGTTCCAGCAGTCAACAAGCCAACCAACGCCGTGCCCAGGCCGATAAGTGGATCAAGACCGGCGGCAGCCAGCGAGAAACCACCGCATAACAGCGCTCCACCGGCCAGCCCGCCAGCGGCCAACCGCAGTGCTCGCAGGCGATCCAGCGCTGCCCCCCGACGCAGGCGCGCGCTCCAGTCCATAACGACCTGTACACCGTATCCGGCCAGCAGCGCAGCGCATAGGCCAACGACCAGCCAGGCGCGCGCAGGAACGCGAAACCAGCGCAGCGCAGGTATCACTTCCGTCAGCAGCGGCCACAGCGGGCCGCTAGCGCCAAACGCGTACACGCCAGCCACAAGCGCGGCGGCCAGCCAGAACCAGCGCGCGCGCAAGTCCGCCAGAAGACCGATTGCAGCCAGGGTCAGCGTCACAAGCCCCAAATAAGTAAACGTTTCGGGCGTGCCCGCCCTTGGCGGCAGCGCCAGCCCAACGAGATGGGGCAGCTCAAGCGAGTAAAGCGCCGCCCCACGTGAGTCCAGGTCACCCCGGCTGAGATACGGCCCCCAGGCCAGCAGCGGCAAGATCACAGCCAGCGCCAAGCCGCCAGCGATCATCCCGGCTGGGAGCAAGCGCCACGCCGCGCGCCAGCGCCGGGCACAGGCCGCCCGCCAGAGCGTGTATCCGCCGGCCAGCGCCAGGGCAAACAGGCCCAAGCGTAGATCAGCAAGCAGCAGCAGGCCGGCAAACAGCCCAGTTTGCAGCACACGGCGCAGCAGTCGGTCAGGCTGACCCAGCGTGCCGGCGGAAAGCATTAGCCACGGCCACCAAGCCAGTGCATAAACGAGGTCGAGGTGACCCGCGCCCAAATGCCCCAGCGCGCGCGGCGCCAGCGCATACGTGAACGCGCTCACCGCTGCCGCCTCAGGCAGCAGGCCCAGCGCGCGCGCCCACCGCCACATACCCAAACCACCCAGCAGCAGATGCAGTACAATCAGCACGTTCAGGTGCGATGCGGGGGGCAGCAGCAGAACCAGCCACTGAAACGGATACGCCGTCTTGTTGAGCGGGTTGGCTGCAAACGGCTGGCCGCCCATAATGGTGTCCTGCCAGACCGGGAATTCGCCGTTAAACAGGACAGACTGACGCAGACGCAGCGCAGCAGGCCAGTGTGCGAGCGCTGCGTCGGAGAAGCGCGCTCCCGGCGCAAACGGCAGGGAGTCAGGCCGCAGACCGAGCAGCAGCAGCAAAGCCGCGCCCAAAATCAGCGCAGCCCGCTCAAGGCGCATACACACTCACGCGGCCAAAGCGCGCCACCGGTGTTAAATCATCAAAGCACGGTGATTCGCCCAAGACGGCCTCATCAGGCCCTCTGATCACGTAGGCGACGCTGTACTGGTCGAGCAGCGCCGCGCAGTCCGCCGCCCTGCCGCTGTACCAGTCCACCAACTGCCGGTATCGCGTCTCCGCCTGGAGAGTTTCGTATGGATGCCCGTAGACCACTCGCGCGCCGGCCCAACCAGGAAGCCATACCCCACCTGCTGGCCCCACCAGCACCACATCATCAAGAGCGGTGCGATCCCCCAGCCAGCGAAAAGCCGCTGCATAGCCGCGATCCAGCAGCAGCCCGTGCGAGTCGGCGGGACGCCCGATCAAAACTGGCAGCACTGGTGTAAACAGCACAAACAACTGCGTAAAGAACATGACCGGCACAACAGCCAGCGCCAGCCGGTAGCGCCAGCGGCGGTTGATGCGCTGGAACCAGAAGTCCTCCAGCGAGCGAGTCGCAAAATACGCGATCGCAATCATCATGCCAACGGCAAAACGGCGCTGAATGTTGGTGGGCAGATACATCATGATGAGCATTGCTGCCAGCCATAAGAGCATGAAGCGGTCTCCGTCCACCTCAAAGCGGCGCAGCGCGCGCACGATCCCCGGCAGTCCCAACAGCAGCGTCAGCCCCAGCCCGACCAGCAGCGCCAACGGCGGCGGAGCGGCGGTAACGTTCTGGCGATTCCACTCCGCAATCGCGGGGTTAAACGCGACTACGGCTGCGTAGTAGACTGCCAGAGGAACTGCCGGAAGCGCGATAACAAGCAGCCAGCTCAGCTCGCGTCTGTCAACGCGGCGGCGGCGCAGCCAGCCAATGCCCAGAAAGACGGCTAGAGCCGCGCCAAAAGGCACAAGCGCCTGGGGATAGAGCAGCGCCAGCGCCAAGCTGGCCAGCGCAGCCGTCAATCCGCCGTTGTTGATCTGCGGCGTGCTGTTCACGCCGGGTCGAAATGTCGAGATTACAACGCCGGCCAGCAGCGCCAGACAGGCCAGAGTAAGCGGAAAATGGACATTGACCACAGTGCTGTAGAACGGGAACGCCTCCGGTATCGAAAGGTCTGGCGCGTCCACCCGCCCACCAGAGACGAGAACGTAAATCCAGCCGAAACCCGCGCCCAGCGCTGCCACGACGAAAAACACACGGCGCGCGCGCTGGCGCATCCAGATCAACGCGCCGAGTTGGTAAAGCGCCATGTACATGAACACGCCAGAGATGACCCGCGCGACGTGAAACAGAACAATAGTTGAGATATTGGTAAAACCGGCAATCTGCCCGAGCAGTGGGTACAGCACCTGTATCAGGGCCGGGTTGTGCGGCTCAGGAGTGTGCAGGAACTGCACCATCAACTTGCCCTGTGTGCCCAGGAACATCTTGCTCAAATAGGTTGCCCCATCGCGGTAATTGTGCAGCACGCCCATGAACTGCCAATCAGATGCAGCTATGCCACCTACAAGCATTAACACAAACGGGGTAAAGGCCAGCAGCACCAGGCCAACGCCGAAAACAATTACCCAGCGCCATTCCCCCGGCGCAATATGTGCGCTGTAGCCTGATTGCATCAACCACTCACTCCTCAGCCGGGCGCTTGCCCACAGAACCGCGCGCCGTGCTATAATTTAGCCTGTGTTGCTTCAGGGCAAACAGCCCGCACTGTCTCCATTGTACAACGACCGGTTATGCACGCCACTTGAGGATCGCAGCACCCATGAGCCAGGCCGAAGGTCTATATCGCTTGCAGGAAATCGACCTGGACACAGCGCGCGCACGGCGGCGGCTTCAAGAGATCAGCGCTGCGCTGGCCGATAATGAGGCTGTCCAAGCCGCTCAGGAACAGGTCAACCGGGCGCGGCAAGCCCTCACGCCCCTGCAGGTGCGATCGCGTGACCTCGACCTTGAAATCAAGTCCAATGCCGAAAAGACAAAATCAGCCGACGAACGGCTCTACAGCGGTGTGGTGAAAAACCCGAAAGAAATGCAGGACCTGCAGCAGGAGATTGCCTCGCTCACGAAGTGGCGCAGTGAACTGGAAACACAGCTTCTCGAAACAATCTACGCCATCGAAGAGGCTGAGGCGGCGTTAAGCGCCGCAGAAGCTGCCCTCGAACAAGCCGCTTCGGAGCGGGAACGAGCGCGCCGCCGCCTGCTGGATGAACGGGCCGAGCTGAACTCACGCCTCGAACACAACCGGCAGCGGCGCGAGCGCGTTTTGGCCGAGCTTACGCCGGAGAGCCTGCAAGTTTATAATACTCTCAGGGAAAAGAAGCACAACCAGCCGGCCGCGTTGATGGAGGGCGGCACTTGCAGCGTCTGCGGCGTTGCGCAAAACCTGGCAGTCCAGCATCAGGCCCGGCAGGGACTCGAATTTGCTTACTGCACCAACTGCGGGCGCGTTCTGGTTCCTCGACCGTAGAACCGCAACAGCATTCCAGCCGCGCGAGGAGAAGGCAGCATGGGTTTTGATCTGCAGAACTTCGGTCTAGGCCTGCTGGCAGGCTGGATCAGCGCCTATGGGGTCTACCGCGGGCGGCGACAGATTGCCAGCGCGGTAACCGCAGCGCGCAGCCGCGCGAACGATATGCGGCGCTCGGCCACGCGCAGCGCCGACAGCCGCTACGCCTATGGCCTCATTGAACTGTGCGAAACCTCGCATCTGGCCGGCACGGCTGTTCGCCTCAGCGACATTTTGGTAGAGCCGCGCTTTCTGCCCGCTCCCGACCTGCCTGCGCCGCCCGCCGACGACGTCGTGCACAGCGTATTCCACATCGTGCCGCGCGTCCACGATCACCCTTATCTGCACGCTGCCTACAACTTAGAGACTCTTTCGGTTGATGACCTCGCTGCCGGCACCAACGCCATCGCGCTGCTGGGCCTGCCAGGCAGCGGGCGCACCACCGCGCTGCTGACTATCGCCCTGCGCAGCATGCGGCGCATCCAGTTTGAACGCCAGGAAGATCGCGTTCAGCGGCAGATTGACGCCGAGGAAGCGGCACTCAACGAGAAAGAAAGGGCTGCCCGCATCAAGGAACGCACAGTCATCGAGCAGCGCGCGCGCGATCGTCTGCGGGAACAGCACGGAATCGCGTTTGAGACAGAAGCCGAACAGCAGCGAAAAGATCACGCGCCGCGCTTCAGCCGCTACATGCCTGTGTATCTACACCTGGCCAACCTAGTGGTTGAAGCTAACGGCCAATTGGACCCCGCGGAACCGCTGGTGCGCGCAGTTCAGTTTCAACTGGGCGGCGTGGCCGCCAGCACGATTCCCGCTAATCTATACCGTCGTCTCGGCCAGGGCCAAGTGCTGCTTCTCGTGGATGGCTACGACGAACTGCCCAGCGCAGAAAAGACAGCAAAACTGGCGTGGCTTAAAGCGTTCATTGACGCATACAGTGACAATTTTGTGATTGCCGCTGGCCCAGCCAACGGCTACGCCCCACTCACGAGCTTGGGCCTCACGCCGGTATTTCTGCGCCCCTGGAGCAAACTGGACTGCGAGACTCTGGTGCGGCGCTGGGCCGAGGCCTGGCCTCTGATGGCTGGCACGCGGCGCAGCCCGGCGCCAGCCCCTTCAGCGGCAGCGCTTGAAGCGGCCAGCCACGACAATCGCGCGCGGCCGCCCGCCGACCTCACGCTGAAAACGTGGGCGTCTTTCTCAAACCCCGAAAGCGCAGGCCAACCTGGTGACTGGTTCAGATCGTTTCTGGCCCGAAGCCTGCCGGCGCCCTATTCGCTCGATGAAACACTGGCAACGCTAGCCCAGGCCGGCGCGCTGCAGCTTGACGAGGGTTTCATCACGCTTGACCGGCTGGTAGACCGGACATACACGCCGGGCATGGCTCGGCCCGCAGGCGACACAGAGCAGAAGAGTCAACCTCCATCGGCGCGCAAAGGCGCTGCCCCAACCAGCGGCTCAGCAGCTGATCTGCGCAAGGCTGAAGCTGAGGAACGCAAACAGCGGGATGCCTTTGTGAAAGCGCAGCGGGATATGCTGAAAGCTCTGCTTGGCAGCGGACTGCTGGTGCGATTCGCTGGGGAGCGCTTGCGGTTTCGCCACACGCACATTGCCGATTATCTCGCCAGTCTCACGCTGAGGGCGGCTGCTGATGAAACGCTGGAACACCGGGCGCATGACCCCGCCTGGGACGGCGCGCTCACGCTGGCCGCGCTGCATTCGCCGGTGGATAGCGCTGTGCGCGCCCGGCTCAGCGCTCCTGCCAACGTCCTGGCCAACGGCGCGCTGGAGGTGTCGCGCTGGCTGGCCTACGCGCCGCCGGATGTCTCCTGGCGCGGACCACTCCTCAAGCACTTGGGCAACATGCTCATCGCACCGACGCAGTTTCCGCTGCTGCGCGAGCGGGCGGCAGCCGCGCTAATCGGCACACGCGACCCGAATGTCCTGTTCATCTTCCGTCAGGCAGTGCGCAATGTAAACGCTGATGTCCGCCGGCTGGCCTGCCTGGGGCTGGGTGCGCTGGGAAGTGAAGAAGCCATTCGCGACCTGTCCCCTCTGCTGGGCGATCAAGTCCCCGATGTCCAGCTCGCCGCCGGCTTGGGGCTGGGCGCTATCGGCACGGAGGCAGCGCTTGAGGAAATGGTCATCACGCTCACCGAAGGCTCGGAACGGCTGCGCCAGGCTGTCACCGAAGCGCTGGCCGCTCTGCCCGATGAGGGCCACCCGCTGCTGTACGAGGCAATCACACACGAGGATATGATGGTGCGGCGCGCAGCAACATTCGGGCTGAAGCGCGTTCGCGCCGGCTGGGCTATGACCGCGCTGTATCGCGCTTTTCTTGAGGACCCGGAGTGGTACGTTCGGTCGGCGGCGCAGCAGGCGTTTCAGGAGATACAGCAGGAGGAACAGCGCGGCCCGCGCGCCTATCCCCCAGTCGAATGGGTGCCCTGGCTGGGTGCGTGGGCCGCTTCCCGCGGCGAAGATGTCCCTACAGGGGAAGCAGCCTGGGAGATGCTGCTGCGCGCTTTGCAAGAGGGCGAACCCCAGATACGCACCCTAGCTGCTGCTACCATCGGCCACCTGGGCGAGATCGGGCTGGCGCGGCAGCTCTACAACGCCCTGCGCGACCGCGACGAGGAGGTCCGCACAGCCGCCCATGCCAGCTTGGGCTTGCTGCAGGCGCAGTCTGGTCTGAATCTGCCAGCGCCGGCCTGAACCGCGCTCACTCCGGCAGGCGCTCCCGCCCTGCCTCGCACGGCGTGATACGTTCCCAGTCCGTGTGAAAGACAAACACACGATCGCCAGCGGCGGCCTCGATCCGGTAGCCTTCAATAACGACCGGCGCATATTCGCGGTCTGGGACAGGACAGCCGAGGCTGCTGTCGTTCCACGTATACGGCGTGATACTGATCAGACGAATGCGCGTCTCCGGCAGATCAAGCTCCTCAGCCAGACGGCGGCGCACTAGGGCAGCAAGCTGTTGTGCCACCGGATCGGCTGGGGTTGAGGCAGGCATTTGTGCCGCCGGTGAAGCAGTGACAACGTCCTCAGGGCCAGGCAGCGCTGCATCTGTTGGCAGGGCAGTTGGCAGAACAGATGTGACGGTGGGCGCGGCCGGAACCAGCGTCAGCGTTGCGGCAGGCGTAGGAACACTCGCGCCAGCGCAGGCGGCGCACAGGGCAATCGCAGCCACCGCGCTCGCTCGGCGTAGATGCCGGCACAGCCTACCGGTCTTCTCCGGCGACGCCCAGTTTGCTCTCCAGATCGGCTGTCGAAATGCCCTCAACAGCGATGACTTTCTCCCGCCCATTGGCCCCCGCCACGATCTCGATCTGGTCGGCAGACACCATTAACTGATCCGCCAGAAAGCCAATCAGCTCCTCGTTGGCGTCCGCAGAACCTGCGGGCGTAGCCTTGAGGCGTACTTTTAGCGCGCCGTCTTCCTGCACCCCTGCCATCTCCGTATTGACCGCGCGCGTTACCACGCGCACGGTGAATGCCGCCCCGCTCTTGGCATCGGTGATCTTGTACTTGCGCTCTGGTGGCATCTTAATTAATCCCTCTGTTCGGCTGATCTCCGGCTGCTCAACAGCGCCAGAACACAAACTCGCGTACATTATCACCATTGTACTCGAATTCGCCTCACGCGTTCATCAATTGAAACCGGGCGCTGCAGCAGCGCAGGTTTGTGCCGCTTCGCTTATAGAAATCGAATGACCTGCATCAGCAGCGTGATGCCCAGGAACACCACCAGCGGACTGAAGTCCACCATACCGGTGTTCGGCAGCACATTGCGCACAGGGCGCAGAACTGGCTCCGTGATGTCGTACAAAAGCTGCACGATCGGGTTGCTCGTGTCCAGGTTCGGGAACCAACTGAGCAGCACACGCGCCAGCAGAATCAGTTGGAACAGTTGAAGCACCAGAAAGATCAGGCCAAACAGAATGTTCATGCTGAGGTCCTCACATCAACGTAACCGCTCACCAAAAATCGCGCGGCCCACCCGCACAATTGTGGCACCCTCTTCTACCGCTACCGGATAATCATCGGTCATGCCCATGCTCAGCTCCGGCAGCGCAACGCCAAAAGTCTCCGCCAGGGCCTGGCGCAGGGCGAACAGCCCGCGAAACACCGGGCGCGCCTGTTCCATATCGGCAACCAACGGCGCCATTGTCATCAAGCCGCGCACGTTCAGACCTGGAAGCACCAGCACCTGGGCAAAATCACGCCACAATGCGGCGCGTACAGCCGGGTCGTCTGCCCAATTACAGGCGGCAAACCCGCCTTTGGTCGCCTCTCCAGAGACATTGACCTCCACTAGTGCATCCAGGCGCACGCCGCGCTCAACTGCCAAACGCGAGAGCTTCTCAGCCAGCTTAAGACTGTCCACCGACTGCACTACCTGAAACAGCGGCACTACGTCGCGGGCCTTGCGACTCTGGATGTGGCCCACCATATGCCACACCAGCGGCGCGCCGGCACGGCGGTTCACCTGCGGAATTTTGATCACCGCTTCTTCTACGCGGTTCTCGCCGAAATGTTGCACGCCGGCAGCGGCTGCCTCCAGAACCGCCTCAACCGGATGGGTCTTGCTGACCGCCAGCAGCGTCACCGCAGACGGATCGCGCCCAACCCGCGCGCAGGCAGCAGCAATTCCCGCGCGCACAGCAGCGACGTTTTCACCAATGCTCATAGCGCTATCACCGCGCCAAAACGCCCAGTGCGCCCGTGCTCCGCCCGGTGCGAGAAGAATTCGTCGGTGTTCTCCGCCGTGCAGATGCCCGCAATTTCTATCTGTTCTACGCCGGCCCGTTCGAGGTCGAGCCGATTCGCCGCCCACAGATCAAAATAAGCTGTGCCGTCAGCCGGGTCACGCTGGATCAGGCCGGCGATTGTGCCGAAATGCGCGCGTACCGCGTCCACAACCTCCTCTCCCACCTGATATTTGCGCGGCCCAATACACGGCCCGATTCCAACCTGAATGTTGGCCGGCTTGCAGCCAAACGAGCGCGCAAGCGCGCGGACTGTGGCTGCGCCCACACCCTGCACCGTGCCACGCCAGCCTGCGTGTGCTATGCCTACCGCGCCCTGAACTGGGTCGTAAAACAGGAGCGGCGCGCAGTCAGCGAAGCGCATGGCCAGCGGCGTTCCGGGCCGGTCGCTAATCATCGCGTCTGCCAGCGCCAGCCAGCGCCGCCCCTGCACCGGGCCAGTTGCCAGGATCACATCGGCGCTGTGCACCTGCCACACTGTGCAGGCGCGGGCTTCATCCAGACCAAGCGCGGCGTACATCAGCTCATGGTTGCGCCGCACAGCTTTTGGATCGTCGCCCACGTTGCCGCCCATGTTCAAAGACGCCCAGGGCGCGCGGCTCACTCCGCCGTTTCGGCTGAAAACACCGTGTTTCAGCCCAGGCCACAGCGCAAATTGATAATACGTCAACCCGTTGCTAACAGCTCGATTCACCCGTTCCTCCGTCTGTTACGCAAACGGTAATAACATTCAAACAATGAAGACATGCGGGCACGTGCAGCGCTTTTCCTGATAGTATAATTTGAGTCGAGCAGCGGCGTAAGGCCTGCAAGAAGCCTGGTTTGACAGCTGTCTGGCTTAGGAAGGTCTGATCCGTGGCGAAGTATTAACTGAAAGGGAATTGTTCATAAAGGCAGCGTTGCTTGCAGCCCGTAGAATATCAGATGTATACTGCGTACATGTTTGCAGTGCGCTGTCCCTAACGCTGTACCATGTTGCTAAGCTGAAAGGAGCAGAGCGCGTCCACGTTGAACTGGCTGGCGCGCCGGTGAGTGCTTATGCTCAAGCGTGAAGAGCGGCGGATGCGTGGCACGATTTCCGTCCTCATTGTTGACGATCATCCCCTGTTCAGAGACGGCCTGCTGCGAGCGCTCGACTTTGCCGATGACATCCGCGTGATCGGCCAGAGCGCTGACGGCGAACAAGCCCTGCACACAGCGCGCGAACTGCAACCCGATGTTGTGCTGCTCGACATCAATCTGCCTTCCATGAACGGCCTTCAGGTAGCGCGTCAGCTCAAGGCCGACCGCGCCGGTGTAGCGGTAGTTGTGCTAACCGGTTACCACGACTCCGAACAGGTGCTGCACGCGATGCGCGCCGGCGCTTCAGCTTATTGCGCCAAAGACATCGAGTCCGATGACCTGGTGGAAATCATCCGCGACGCGGCTGCGGGGCTGTATATCGTCAACGACCGCCGCATGGATCAGAACGAGGTCCAGGCCTGGATCAGCCAGAGCATTGAGGCCTTCAGCGGCCCCTACGCGATTGACGCCGAGGAACATTACGTCCCGCTCAGCCCACGCGAGATGGAGATTCTTCAGTTTGTGGTGCGCGGGCTGAGCAACAAAGAGATCGCCAACGAACTGGCCATCAGCCATCAGACCGTCAAGAACCACATGACTGCCATCCTGAAGAAGCTCAACGTTCAGGATCGCACTCAGGCCGCGGTGACTGCCCTGCGCTACGGCTGGGTGCGCATGCAGGATACTGACGCCGGCAGCAGCCCTGCAAGCAAGGTGTGACCTCAGCCATGGATCGTGACACACGTGTGGACCCCAAAGAAGAAATCATTGAGATCATCACCACAGAGATGCGGCGGCTCAAAGATGCCCTCAGCGAGATCAAAGTGCAGATTGACCAGACGCAAACAGTGGTCAACCGCGAGCAGCAGCGCAACACGGATATCGCTACCGAACTGCGCACGGTGCAGGACAACCTGGAGACCATTCCGCGGCAGGACATCCGAGCCAAGTATGACGAAGCGCTGGACGCGCGCTTCCGCCTCAGCACGATGCGCGGCCAGCTGGAGAAGTTCCAGGCAAACCGCGATCATTTCGAACAAGAAATGGCGCTGCTGAACCGGCTGCTCAACAAACTCCAGGGCGTAGACGTGCTGCCCGATGTTGAGCGCGCGCAGGAAAGCGCCGGGCCGCGCGCTGGCCTCAACATCGTGCGCATTGTCCAGGCGCAGGAGGAAGAACGCCGCCGGCTGGCCCGGCAGATGCACGACGGGCCGGCGCAGTCGCTGACCAACTTCATTCTTCAGGCGGAAATCTGCCAGCGCCTGTTCGATCGCAACCCGGACCGCGCGGCTGAAGAGCTGGACAATCTCAAGACAAGCGCCAGCGTCACCTTCCAGAAAGTGCGCGATTTCATTTTTGACTTGCGTCCCATGATGCTGGATGACTTGGGCGTCGTGCCTACTGTACGTCGTTATGTCGAGTCATTCCGCGACAAGCATGAAATTGAGGCCACTCTTGATCTGATCGGGGAAGAGCGGCGTCTGGAAAACCACCGCGAGGTAATACTGTTTCGCGGCATTCAAGAACTGATGGTGGAAGCGCGCGACTTCGCCAACGCCACCAAAATCAGCGTCAAGCTCGACATGGGCACCGACCGCATCAAAGTCACAGTTGAAGACAACGGCCGCGGTTTCGATGTGCAGTCCGCTCTGGCGACCGACAGAGAGATACACAATCCTGATCCGCGCGTTCAGAGCATCACAACGCTCAAAGAGAAGTTCGAGCTGGTAGGGGGAGCGCTTAGCGTGACCAGCAGCGAAACCGAGGGCACCACCGTGCGGCTGGAGCTGCCCGCCAGCGACTACACCCTGTGATTGCCGGCCAAACCCAGAAAAGCGATCCAGGCTGCTGCTTTGCCTGTCGCAAATTGTCCTGAATTGCAATATGTGTCTACAATGGGGAAACAAGAGCGCGCAACTTTTGCCTTAGGAGATACAGACTGTTTACCATGCCCGGCACACTGGCTACACTGGATAGATGCTGCTCACCAGGCCATACCGCCTGTTTACCCCCGCAAAACGCGCTGCCGGGCTTGCGGCTTTGTCCTGCATCGACGGAGGATCATCCATGAACCGTGGTCGTCTGCTCATTGTTGTTGCTTTTGTCATTATTCTGAGCGTTTTGATTATCGTTGTCTTGCTCCCATCCCTCAATCCCGCGCCGCCACAGCCGCCAATTGCCGATAACGGACAGGTGATTGTGCAGCAAGTTGGCCCCACGCCGACCCCAATGCAGTTCATTGAAATTGTAATTGCCGTGCAGGACCTGCCGCGCGGCTTCCGCATTCCAGCGGAAGGCGCTGTTGCGCTGCGTCCCTGGCCGGAGGTTTCCACCCCGGTTAACGCCATTTTCAACTTAGAGGATGTGATCGGCAAAATCCCGCGCACGCGCATCTCGCGTGAGCAGCCGATCCTCACGACGATGATCACGGACGACTTCCAGAGCCTGGACGAAGTTGGTTCCGACGCGGCGGCCATCCTGCCCCGCGGCCTGATCGCGATCTCATTGCCGATTGACCGGCGCACCAGCGTCGCCTACGCCATTCAGCCCGGAGACCGGGTGGACGTGCTGTTCTCAATGCTCTTCGTGGATGTGGACGACGCATTCCAGACTATTGCGCCCAACAACATCACGCTGTTCCAGATCACCGAAGAGGGCATCAAATTCACCAACACGATCCAGGGGCGGCCAGACAACACGCCGCTGGGACCGGCTATTATCGGCCCGTCAGAGCGCCAGCGCCCGCGCCTGGTGACGCAGCGCACCATTCAAAATGCCCTAGTGCTGCATGTCGGCAATTTTCCTTTGGATGGACGGCTCTTCCTAGGCGAACAGCCAACGCCAACGCCTGTCCCACAGCAGCAGGACGGCACTGGCGGGCAGGGCACGCCGGTGCCCACGCCAATTCCGCCCTTCCCCGACATCGTGACGCTGGGGGTTACGCCTCAAGACGCAGTGGTGCTGGCCTGGACCATGGAGGCGCGCCTGCCGGTCACGCTGGCGCTCCGCTCTGCGGCTGATACAGCAGTCGTCAACACACAAGCAGTTAACATGGACTATGTTATCGAGACGTTCCGCATAGACCCGCCAGGCAAACGCTCGTACACCATCGAGCCGGCCATTCGCAGTATACGCCAGCTTGTAAACACAGACGAATTGATGCTGAGTTTCTTCGATCAGTCGCAGTAATCGCAGAATGTGAAGGCCGAGACAGGGACAGCGCCATGAGCAGAGCACCTCAGCAGCAGGCCGGCGAGCGCGAAGTTATCACGATCTTGCTGGTGGATGATATTCCCGAGACGCGCGAGAATATCAAGAAACTTCTGAGCTTTGAGGCTGATTTCAAGGTCGTGGACACCGCCGGCACGGGCCGTGAAGGTGTGGAAAAGGCCAAGGAACACAGGCCGAACATCGTCATCATGGACATCAACATGCCGGATATGGACGGCATCCAGGCGACCAAGCTCATCAACGAAGCCGTGCCTACCGCAGCCGTCATCATGATGTCCGTCCAGAACGATCCAGACTACATGCGACGCGCGATGTTGGCAGGGGCGCGCAACTTCCTCACCAAGCCCATTGCAATGGATGAGCTGTACAGCACCATCCGCACTGTCCACGAGCGCTACAAGTCGTTGGCCGCCCAGTATGCCGCGGCAGCCCAGATTACTGACCTGCGCCAAACGGTGAAGAAGGCGTCTGAGGGCGATAGACCGGGCCATATCGTCTTAGTCTACAGCCCGCAGGGCGGCGTAGGAACTACAACCATAGCCATCAGCTTGGCCTCAGGGCTGATGAAAGAAGGCATTCGTGTGCTGCTGGTGGACGCTGACCTCCAGTTTGGCGACATCCAGGCCATTCTGAACCTGCCCACACAATCAACCATGGTGGACCTGGTCGAGGAGGTTGACGACCTCGACATTGACCTGTTCGAGAACATCATCGCAACCCACGACAGCGGCTTGAAAGTGCTTTTAGGGCCTGCACGCCCCGAGTTTGCCGAACCAATTCGCAACCGCCCGCACGCCCTGGCCGAGATTCTGCAGAAAGTGTCCGGCAACTATGACTTCATCGTCGTAGACACAGCTACGACGTTGGATGAAATGCTGCTGGCCCTGATGGACGCTGCCACCAAAGTCATCCTCGTCGGTGTGCCAACCCTGCCTTGCGTGAAAAACATCCGCTTCGTGCTCGACTTGTTCGATAAACTGAGCTACCCGCCCGACAAGGCGATGCTCATTCTCAACCGTGTGCCCGAAGACCGCAACCTGCGCAAAATAACCATTGCGCCGGAGCGCATCGAGCAGTACCTGAAGCGCCCGATTGTGGCGCGTATCCCGGCTGATGAACTGTTCATGCTGCGCGCTATCCAGAAGGCTGTGCCGGCTGTTGCGTTGGAACGTGATAAGTCGCGCTCGCCCATTCGTGAACTGATGGAGTTCTCCAACCACGTGTTCAACCATTTAATGGGTGTGCATCAGCAAGAGCAGTCAGAAGAACCGCGCGAAAAGGAGCGCAGACAGGGGGTTTTCAGCTCGCGCATCAACCGCTGATGCGGCTTCCATCCGCACAGCGCATACCGGGTGTACGATAGGAAATGTAAGCGGACGAACAGTCGTGGAGGTTAGAGATGTCGTTGCTACGCCGCATAGAGAAAAACACCGCCAGCAGCACGCCAGGCGAACCCACTGCACCGCCTAAACCGGGAACAGCCGAGGCTGTTGACGAATCAAAACTGGCCGCAATGCGCCAGCGGCGGCAGGTGGTGGGCGCTGCACCGCCTGGGCGAGAAAACTCATACATGGACCTGAAGGTGCGCGTTCAGAATAAGCTTCTGTCCGAACTGGACAGTCAGGCCATGGACGTGACCAAGAAAGCCCAGGTGCGCGCTCATATCGAGGAGCTGTTCAACCAGATTCTGGCCGATGAAAGCCTAGTGCTCTCCCGCGCGGAGCGGCAGCGGCTCTTCGAGGCCATTGTCGCCGACATCCTAGGCTACGGCCCGTTGGAAACGCTGCTGGCGGACGACAGCATCTCCGAAATCATGGTTAACGGCCCCAAGAATGTGTTCATCGAACAAAAAGGCCGCCTCAGCCGCGCGCCGGTCGCATTTGACGACGAGGATCACGTCTTGCGTATCATCGAGCGCATTGTCGCGCCGCTGGGCCGCCGTATTGACGAAAGCCAGCCGATGGTAGACGCCCGCTTGCCAGATGGCTCGCGCGTGAACGCCATTATCCGCCCGCTGTCACTCGTTGGCCCTACGATCACAATCCGGAAATTCGCCAAGAAGCCGCTTACCGTCGAAGACCTCATTCGCTTCGGCTCCATGACCAAAGAGATTGCCGACTTCATGGAAGCCTGCGTCGTTGGCCGGCTGAACATTATCGTATCGGGCGGCACAGGCTCTGGCAAGACGACGCTGCTCAACGTGCTGTCGGGCTTCATCCCAAACGACGAACGCATTATCACGGTGGAAAACGCTGCGGAGCTTCAGCTCCGGCAGGAACATGTGGTCACGCTGGAGAGCCGCCCGGCCAACATCGAAGGCAAAGGCGAGATCACCATCCAGGACCTCGTGGTGAACTGTCTCCGAATGCGTCCCGATCGCATCGTCGTCGGTGAGTGCCGCTCTGGCGAGGCGCTCGACATGCTGCAGGCGATGAACACTGGCCACGATGGGTCGCTCACCACGTTGCACTCCAACAGCCCGCGCGACACGCTGGCCCGCCTGGAAGTGATGTGTCTGATGGCTGGCATGGATCTGCCCGTGCGGGCGATCCGCGAGCAGGTGTCCAGCGCGGTGGACCTTGTTTGCCACCAGGAGCGCATGCGCGACGGCACGCGCAAGATCGTTAAGATCACGGAAATTCAGGGCATGGAGGGTGAGATCATCACCATGTCCGACATTTTCGAGTTTGAGCAGACCGGCATCGAAGGTGGCAAAATCATCGGACGCATTCGACCGACTGGCCTGCGCCCCAAGTTCATTGATCGTATCGAGGCCGCTGGCCGTCACCTGCCGCCCTCGACCTTCGGCATAGGGCGCAATTATTAGCCGTGCTCAAGGGGACGGTGATCGAGCTTGCTTGACGCTCGTCTACCAAAACCCTACAATCGAAGTATGGCGTGGAAGGTGCTGTTGGCCCAGACGTTAGCGCGAGGTGTACGAAATGTCTGTTGAGATGATTGTGTTGGGTGTGGCGGTTGTCGTGGCGCTAATCGTGCTGGTGCTCGGCATTCGCAGCGTCCGCGCCCAGAACGACTCCCTGGAGGAGCGCCTGGGACGCTATGAAGAAACAACTTACCAGTCGTTTCTCGACTTAGAAGACGAACCCCAGGAAGAACCCCAAAAGCCGAGCACACTGGAGAGAGCTATCGAGAGCGCGCTGGCAGACCGGCCTTTTGCCCAGAAGTGGCGGCGGCAGCTTGCGCGCGCAGACATTAAGCTGACCGTTGCCGAGTACGCCGCGCTGCACGTCATCTCCATGATCGGGTTCTTTCTGCTTGGTTTTTTCATTATCTTCAGCGGCCAGATCGTCCTTTCGCTGGTGGCGGCGTTTGTCGGCTTCTTCGCCCCCCGCCTGTACGTCTCCCGCGCGACTAGCAAGCGCCTGCGCCTGTTCGAGGATCAGCTCCCAGACACGCTCGGATTATGGGTGAACGCCCTGCGCTCCGGCTACAGCGTTTTGCAGGCTATGGAAGCGATCTCACGCGACGCGCCAGAGCCGACAGCGACCGAGTTCAAGCGGGTTGTACAGGAAGTCAGCCTGGGCATAGACATGCCGGATGCGCTCGAACATCTGCTCAACCGCGTGGAAAGCGAAGACCTGGACCTGGTGGTAACCGCAGTAAACATCCAGCGCGAGGTCGGCGGCAACCTGGCCGAGATTCTGGAAACGATCAGCCACACCATTCGCGAGCGCATCAAACTCAAGGGAGAGATTCGCGTGCTGACGGCTCAGGGCCGCATCACCGGCTGGCTGATCAGTCTGTTGCCTATCGCCCTGGCGCTGTTCCTGTATATGATTAACCCTGGCTATATGAGCAACCTCGTTGACAACCGCATGTGCGGCTGGCCCCTGCTGGGCTGCGGCCTAGCGCTCATCGGCATTGGCGCAGCCGCCGTGCAGCGAATCGTTCAGATCGAGATTTAGTGTAACCGCAAGGAGCGCTGGGATGCCGACTGATCTGCTGCTGCCAATTCTGATCGTCGTTGGTCTGGCCGTCGTTGCCGGCCTTGTTTACCTGGGCCTGCGCGAGGACCGGGGCGTGGACCCGCTGCAAGAGCGGTTAGCCCAGTATGGCGAGCGCGACATACCGGCCTCGTTGGAGGAGATCGAGCTGTCGCTGTCGTTCCGCGACCGTATCCTCATACCGGCGTTGCGCAAATTCGCAGAGTTCACCATTCGGTTTACGCCGGAAAAGCAGTTGGAAGAAACGCGCCGCCTGATCGAGCTGGCCGGCATGGCTGGCGCTATGGACCCCACGTTGTTTCTGGGTCTGCGCATTGTCGCAACGCTTGGTCTGGCGCTGGTGGCTTTCATGGTTTTCTTCGTCTTCTCGTCCAGCACCGGAGCAACCCAGGCGCTGCTTTACACCATCGGGGCCGGAGCGCTGGGCTACTTCCTGCCGCTGCTGTGGATTCGCAGCAAAATCAGCCGGCGTCAGGATGCAATTACCAAGGCGCTGCCAGATGCGCTCGATCTGCTGGTGATCTGTGTCGAGGCCGGGCTGGGCTTCGACACCGCCATGGGCAAGGTGTACGAGAAGTGGGATAATGACCTTGCTATCGCCTTTGGCCGCGTGCTGCGCGAGATTCAGCTTGGCAAATCGCGCCGCCAAGCGCTGAAAGACATGTCTGACCGGATGGATGTGCCCGATGTAACCAGCTTCACCGCTGCTATCATCCAGGCTGACCAGCTCGGCGTGAGCATGGCGACCATTCTGCGCGTGCAAGCGGATCAGATGCGTGTCAAACGCCGCCAGCGCGCTCAGGAAAAGGCGCATCAGGCCCCGGTCAAGATGATGATCCCGATGGTGCTGCTGATCTTTCCCTCCATCTGGATCGTGCTTCTGGGGCCGGCGGCCATTATGCTGTTCTCAACCGATACACCGTTGTTTTAGGGCAGCGGCAGGGCCGCTGCGCCGACCGCGGTCTCGCTTTGCAGACCGCGCAGCCGAAAAGAGCTACAATGCCCGTTCTATTCGTTTCTTCAACCACCAGCAGCACTCCAGAAGCTCAGGTGCAGCCTGGGCTTCTTGCGTCTGACGGGGCGGTGCGCCGCTGGTTGGGTTTTGCCCTGGACCTGGTCTTTCCGCCGCGCTGCGCCGGCTGTGGACGGGTAGATGTTCGCTGGTGCGCTCGCTGCCAGCGCAGACTAGAAGCTGTGCCGCTGGCTGCCCTGGTAACGCCGCACCCGCCGCTCGCTGCTGCAGCAGCTACCGGCCCACATGAAGGCCTCCTGCAGCACGCAGTCTGGGCGCTCAAATTCGACAACGGCCGTCATCTGGCTGGCCCGTTGGGCGACCGGCTGGCGGCGCGCCTGAGGACGCTCGACTGGCCGGCGGACGCTGTCATCGTCCCAGTGCCGCTGCACCCATCGCGGCTGGCTGAGCGCGGTTACAACCAGTCTCAGCTCCTTGCTGAACAACTGGCTGCGTCCACTGGCCGGCTGTGCATGCCTCACGCGCTAAGGCGTTTGCGCCAGACGCGCTCTCAGGTGGGACTGGATCACGACCAGCGCCAAGCGAACATGGCCGGGGCTTTTGTTGCAGAGCGTGAGCAAATCAGCGGACACGATGTGCTCTTGCTTGACGATGTGTATACTACCGGCTCTACCATGGCAGCCTGCGCTGAAGCGGCGCTGGCGGCCGGAGCGCGCGCTGTTTACGGCCTTACAGTTACCGCTGCCGGCGGTTGAGGCCGTTTGGTATTTGTTTCAAGGAGTCTCAGCAATGGATGTCATCATTCAGGGCCGCAACCTAAAGATCACCGAACCGCTGGAGGCCTACACGCGCAAGAAACTTGACCGGCTCGACCGCTACCTGCCCAACATCCTTGATGTGCGGGTAGACCTTTCGAACCAGCATACTAAGCGCGGTGAGGATGTGGCCATCGCCCAGATCACCATCCGCCATAAACGCGGTGCCATCCTGCGCACAGAAGAGAAAAACGCTGGCGATATTCGCAAAGCGATTGACGCGGCGGTTGACAACATGTACCGTCGCATCCAGCGGTTCAAAGGCAAACACCGCCGTAAGGGGACTGAGCGCTTCACTGCGACCATTGAAGAACTAGACATCGCCGAGGAAATCCCGGATGTCGAAGTCTACACCGAAGAAGAACCAGTAGAGGCCGCTGCTAACGGGCCGGACTTTCTGATCGAGCGCCGAAAAGAGATTGATGTAACCGCCATGAACGAGGCGGAGGCTATCGAGCAGATGGAGCTGCTGGGGCACAATTTCTTCCTCTTCTTCAACGCCACCACCGGTCAGCTTAATGTCCTCTACAAGCGGACCACCGGCGGCTACGGTGTATTGGTTCCGATTCAGCAGTAAGCAGTAAACAGAGACAGGAGACGCGGCTTCCAACTGGGACAGCCGCGTCTCTTTTTACCCCTTATCGCTGCGCGCTCGCTCGGCCCACAGACCGGCCAGCAGACGATACTTGCGCAGTTCATACCATGCCATCAGCGCGCTCAGGCGCAGGCCGTGCAACCCATCGCGCCAACCCTTCAATGTCACAAATCGCCACCAGAACTGACGCCAAGGCTGCAAAACGAAGTTGCGCGGCCGGGGGCGCACACCCTGCTGATACATGATGCTGGCATCGTAAGCGCAGTAGACTCGCTGTTTGTGGTGAAAGTGCGCGGCATCGCGGTAGTTATAGTGAATAAAGTGGTGCTTCATCGTGCCCAGTGGGCCATCGAGCAAAACCAGTTCGTGCACGTGGCGATCTGGATCATAGCGCGCTGCGCCGCAGCGCAGGAGGCGGGTCTGGTAATCGGGATACCAGCCCGCGCCCAGCGTCAGCCGGCCGAAAATGTAGTTGTGACGGGGAATGCGCCAGCCAGCATAACCGGGCGTTTGAACTGCCACACGGACTTCGGCGGCCAGCTCTGGCGTCACGCGCTCGTCGGCGTCTACGAACAGCACCCAGTCCGCCGTGTGTTCAACTGTCTCAAGCGCCGCGTTGCGCTGCTGCGCGTAGTTCTGAAAGGGATGGCGCACGACAACAGCGCCTGCTGCTTCGGCCAGCGCGGCGGTCTCATCGGTGCTGTACGAGTCGAAAACAATCAACTGATCAGCAAAGCGCAGGGTGGCCAGGCAGGCCTGAATGTTGCCAGCCTCGTTGTAAGTCAGGACAACCACCGCCAGCACGGTCATGACCGCTCCCGCGCCAGCTTCTCGACCGCTCTGTAGGCCTCTGACAGCAGCGGATCGCGGGATTTTCGGGCACGGCTTGCCATGCCAGCGGCTACCATGCGCCGCGCCAGCGCAGCTTTCCAAGCCGGATAGTGCTTGTCATACAGCCGCAGCCGGCTCGTCCACAGGTTCAATACGCTGCGCGCCTGCACCTGTCCGGCGCTCCGACCAGCTAAATGCACGACTTCCGCTGCCGGGACACATTTGACGCGCCAGCCGGCCTGCTGAATGCGCCAGGCCCAGTCAATCTCCTCGCAGTACATAAAAAACTGCTCGTCAAAACCGCCCGTTTGTTCAACGACTTCGCGCCTCAGCATCATCGTCGCGCCCAGCACAAAATCCACAGAAAAAGGTTTGCCCGCGTCGTACAGCCGCCGCGGGTAGCGCCCGTTGAAGGCGCTGTCATACAGGCGCGCCGGGGCTGGAAACAGCTCTATCCAGAGCTGGCGCAGGCCTGGAAAGCGAAAGGCGCTGTGCTGAAATGTCCCATCACCGTAAGACAGCCGCGCGCCTACCAGACCAATCTCGCTGTGCGCTAGCAGCGCGGCAAACAGTGCACGTGTTGCGCCTGGCCGCGTGAGTGTATCGGGATTCAGCAGATACACTGCCTGCGGCAGCGCACTGCCTCCCTGGCCGGCAAAGCCCATCTGCCGCAGCGCCAGATTGTTGGCGCGGGCGAAACCTAAGTTCTCTTCGCTAGCAGTTAACCGAACCTGGGGAAACGTTGTCGCAATGGCTTCCGCTGTTCCATCGCCTGATGCGCAGTCTACCACGTAGACCTCTGCACTTGGGCCGTGCGCTTCCAGATCGGCAAACAGCGTGCGCAGGGCCTCCAAAGCCAGGGCGCGCACGTTCCACGTCACCACAACAACGGCTAAGTCAGCCATTAATTGCCAAGTTGTGCGAAGTCCAATCCGGTTCTGCTTAGGAATGCACTGGCTTGCTCCAGAATGTCGGGCACGACTCGCGCCAACCCGCTCTGGGCAAACAGTGGTTCCAGCATTTCTGCTCGTTCAGGGTCGAAAGCCAACGCCAAGAGCGCGTCAGTAAGACGAAGCCGTTCGCCCAGCGGCAGGTTTATCGGGTAGAACAGCAGCGCATATGGCAGCGCTGGCGAACGACCGGCGACACGAATGTCGTCGCGCAAAGCGTCAGGAAGCTGCTCAAAGCGTGTTTCAGTCAGGCCGACGGCCGCGCACTCGCCGGATGCCACTGCTGCCAGTAGCGTTTCGTAATCGTCGTAATCCCGCACTGCGCCCAGATCCTTGACAGGATCAACGCCGCCAGCGCGCAGGATGAGGGCTGGCGCCAGCCAGCTCTCGAAATCTTCAGCGCTCAACCGGCAGAACGTGCGCCGCGCCAGAGGGCCAACACCAGACATCCCTAATCGCCGGTCAGCAACGATCAGAACAGGAACGCCAGCCTGCGCACGCGGGCTGCCACGCTCCACTTGCAGTTCTGGCGCGCCGCAGCGGCGCGCCAGCGCCGCCTGCGAAGCTAAACCGTCAAGCCAGGCAACAACCACCCGGCCAGGCGCTGAAGCGCACAAAGCCGCCAGCGCATCGGCCTGCCGGTCCACCAGCTCAACCTCGAGCACCAGCCCGGATTCGGCCAGCACGGCCTCCTCGAAGCGTGTGAGCGCATCCACGCCGCCTTCACCAATGTCAAGCAGACGCGCGGCGTCCGCCGGAACGAGCACCATGCGCAGCGGGTGGTCCTCTGTGCCTGGCGGAACAGCGGTAGAAACTGGTGGAAGCGGCGTAGATCGTGGCGTTGGCATCGGTGTGGCGCGCACCTGCGGGGCAGCCACCTGCGCCTCGCGGCGGCACGCTGCCAGCGTAGCCAGTGCAATCACAATGGCAACCGCCATGACAAAGCGGAAACGAACGCTAATAGTCAAGTCCTCCGGCACATGGGGCGTGGTCTGACAACCTTATCGTAGCAGACGTTTGCTGCACGGAGCAAATCAATTCGGGACTGGTAAATTTTGCGGACACATGCGGGTTTTTCTACGCTTAGAATCGCCGTCTGTATCCATGATCTTCACCAGTCCCAATCAATTCGCTCTGGCGCCCCCAGGCGATACCAGCTCGACTTCACGGTTGCCCACGAAGTTGTTCTGCACGCTTATCTCAACGTCCTCGTGGATTAGGCCAGCCCAGCAGTTCTGCGGGTTGCGCGCCTGGATGGTGGTCAGGCGCACGCCGCCCCATACCACCACGCGAGCGCCAGGCTCAACGAAAAGATACGTCTTGCCGTCCTGCGGGTCTGTCTCCTCGTACACGCCTTCCGTATCCGCTGTTCCCAACCCCCAGCGCCACGGGTAGTTCGTTTCAGCCGTTGTGCAGTCAATCCCCACGCGCCACGCGCCAGACTCATCGAAAGCCCTGAAAGTGGCTGCGCGCTGATCCTGGTTGTAAACCGTTCCCGGCGGCGGCCCGCTGGTGCGGATCGGAACGTCTCCGTAGTTCTCCACAGTGAGCTTGAACACCAGCATATCTCCAACCGGCACGGTGAGGGTCGTCAGGGCCAGGTCTTGCGGGTCGTTCGGCGGCTCGATCAGATCGCCCCTATGATCAGCGCTGCTGAAGAAACGCTCCTCATACGGCTGAACCGCGAAAACCACGTCTACACCCACAAACTGCGGAACAATTTCAGCGCGCGGCGTGCCGCCGTTGCGGATCGTCAGGCTGGCCGTTCGCTCCACGACCTGACCCTCAGCGTCCTGCGCACGGGCCACAACCGTGTACGTTCCATCGGGCGGCGGGTCGTTGCCCAGGTCCACCCCGCCTTCATAGTCGAACAGCCTGCGCCCAGCCTGCCACTGATCGCGTCCCTCGCGCCGCGGCGCCACAAATATCTGCTCGCCGTTTTCGCCAAGCAGATACACCTGCAGAAATGCCTCTTTCTCAAGATACACGTTGATCTCAGCGCGATCGCTGAGGCCATCGCGGTTAGGCGTGAACACGTCGGGCCACACACTGAACACAGTGATCTCTGGCAGCTGCGAGTCGCCCTCAGCGATCTCAATCACGCCGCTGCGCTCATCAACTGCCCCCGAAACGGCGTCATGCGCTGTCAGCCGCCAGGTGTAAACGCCGTTCGGGATTAAACGGCGCACAACTTCGCCCGCAATCTGTTCGCCGTCGAAGACGAAACCATCCACCACGCCGCTGAAATCCACGCTGTAGACTCCAGCGATGCGCGGTTCATCGCGGCGAAAGTCGTAAACTGCGCCGTCGGCCGCTGTCAGAGTCAGGGAAACGCTGGCGTTGCGCGAGAGACGGTAGCTGAACACGGCCACATCGTCCACGCCGTCTGCGTTGGGCGTGATGCGCTCGTGGGAGAAGCCGGCGTCCTCAATCAACGGCCGAGATGGGTTCAGCAGAGCCTGGCCGGCTAGAATGACCAGCACAACGCCAACCGCAGCAGCGGCCGTCACTAACCAGATCGAAACACGCATAACTCGCTCACTCATGTCCGCTCACATGCGACTAAGGATAGCGCAGCGGCAGCGCCAGTGTAAGGGTTGGATGCTGAACAACCGGACATCCGCAGCCGCCACACTGCCTCGCGAGGAGTTGAGCATTAGTCCCAATGCTTTTATAATTGTGACTCCGCCACCGTTTATCCAATGGTGTAGCGCGCCTGCGCAAGTTCACTCGCTGCTGAGGAGCCAGGGTATTGACCAACCGAAACGGTACCGGTGATTTTTACGACATTCCGGACGCTGAACCCGACTCAAACGGCTTGATTGTTTGTCCGGTGGTGGCGCTCGAAGGTATGGTCATCTATCCAAACCTGGTAACACCGCTGTTTCTGGAAAGCCGCCGAGCAATTGCCGCCGCCGAAGCTGCTATCGAACACGGGCAGACCATTATCGGGCTGGCACAGCGCGATCCTACCTTGAGCAACCCCGGGCCAAATGATCTCTACACCATTGGCACAGAGATCGCCCTGGGCCGGCGCCTGCGCATGCCGGACGACACCAACAGCATGCTTGCCCAGGGACGGCGCCGGGTCGAGATTGTCGAGTTCCTCCAGATTGACCCGTACATGATTGCGTCGGCGCGGCCAATTGACGACTCTGTGGCCGAGGTGACTTCCGAACAGCAGGCGATGATGAAGGCGGTCGTCAACCTGTTTAAGCGCGCCCTCGATCTCAACGCCAACGTGCCAGAAGACATGCTGGTCTACGCCATGAATGCAGATGATCCGGGCTGGCTGTCTGACCTGGTGACCAGCACTCTGTCCCTGTCCACCGAAGAGCGCCAGCATGTGCTCGAAATCCTGGATCCCAGCGAGCGCCTGAACCACGTCGCCATGCTGCTGGGCAAGGAGCTGAGCGTTCTAGAGCTGGAGGACGAGATCAGCGCGCAGGTGCAGCAGGAGATGGAGCGCAGCCAGCGCGAGATGTACCTGCGCGAGCAGATGCGCGTCATTCAGACGGAACTCGGCGAGGGCGACGTCTACCAGGAGGAGATTGACGGCCTGCGCGATCAAATCAGCAGCGCCAACCTCCCGCCAGAGATTCACGACCGCGCAATGAAAGAGCTGTCGCGGCTGATGCTCATGCCGCCAATCGCGCCAGAGGTTGGCATCATCCGCAACTACATTGACTGGCTGACTGCCCTGCCCTGGGCCAAAGAGAGCGAAGACAACCTGGACGTGCGCCACGCCCAGCAAGTGCTCGACGCTGAACACTACGGTCTGCGCAAGGTCAAGGATCGCATTCTGGAGTACATCGCCGTGCGCAAGCTGGCCGGCAGCAAAATGGAAAGCCCCGTGCTTTGTTTTGTCGGGCCACCAGGCGTAGGGAAGACCTCCATGGGCAAGAGCATTGCCAAAGCGCTGGGCCGCGAGTTCGTGCGCGTAAGCTTGGGCGGTGTGCGCGATGAAGCCGAGATTCGCGGCCACCGCCGCACGTATATCGGCGCGCTGCCCGGCCGCATCCTGCAAACAATGAAGCGGGCGGGCACGATCAACCCGGTATTCATGCTCGACGAAATTGACAAGCTGGGCATGGACTTTCGCGGCGATCCTTCGGACTCTTTGTTGGAAGTGCTGGACCCCGAGCAGAACAGCGCCTATTCCGATCACTACCTGGAGGCGCCCTACGATCTGTCAAAGGTGCTGTTTATCACTACTGCCAACGACCTCGACCCCCTGCCGCCAGCCTTGCTCGACCGGTTGGAGGTGATCGAGTTCACCGGTTACATCGAGGAAGAGAAGATAGCCATTGCCCAGCAGTTCCTGATTCCGCGCCAGCTGGAGGCGCACGGACTGAGCGAAGCGCGGATCGTTTTCCCTCAGTCCACGCTGGAAACCATCATTCGCGAATACACTTACGAAGCCGGCGTGCGCAACCTCAATCGCGAGATTGCCAACGTGTGCCGCAAGATCGCGCGGCTGGTGGCCGAAGGGAAACGCTATCCGCACCGCATTAAGCCATCCCAACTGAGCGCATATCTGGGACCGCCTTACTACCTGGACACCCGCACGCTTGAGGAAGATGCGGTAGGCGTCGCCACTGGCGTTGTGTGGACAATGGGCGGCGGCGATATCACCATCATCGAAGTGTCGCTGCTGGCGGGCAAAGGAACGCTGATGATGACCGGTAATCTGGGCGATGTGATGCAGGAATCAGCCCAGACTGCTATGAGCTATGTGCGCTCGCGAGCCGACGACTTCGACATCCCGACCGACGACTTCGAAAACTACGATGTTCACGTTCATGTGCCGGAAGGCGCAGTGCCCAAAGAAGGCCCTTCAGCTGGCATCACGCTGGCTGCGGCCATCATGTCCGCTTTCACTGAGCGTAAAGTGCGCAGCGATTTCGCCATGACTGGCGAGATCACGCTGAGAGGGAAAGTGCTGCCGGTAGGGGGCATCAAAGAGAAGGTAATGGCGGCCCGGCGGGCGCGCATTAAACAGGTGATACTGCCGGCGCGCAACGAGAAAGACCTGATTGATATCCCGCGCAAGGCGCTGCGCGACCTTGAAATCCACCTTGTTGATGACATGCAGCAGGTTCTTGACCTCGTGCTGCTGGACCCGCCGCCCACAGGACGCAAACGCGAACTGCGCCGCAGTAAAGACGGCGACGAGGCGGAGGAAGGATCATGAGCGAGGCAGTTGATGACTTGTGTCACCTCCTCAAAGGCGGCCGCACTGCTCGTTTGGATTGGGTGGCAGAACAGACGCCAGTGGCTGCGCTGGCGGCAACGCTCGCCGCATTGGCCAACAGCCATGGCGGAACGCTGCTAATTGGCGTAGTTGGCCCTGCGGGAAGTGTCTTGGGCGTCCGCGACAGCGCCGGCACAGTGGACCGCGTGCTGGAGGCAGCGCTGGCGATTGAACCGCCGTTGATCCTTTCGCTGCCGCGGGTAGAGATTTGTCGCGGCCAGCCGGTTGTGGTGGTTACCGTGCCTCCGGGCATGCCGCATGTCTATGCGTACGAGGGCCGCTACCTGCGCCGCGAAGGGCCAGAGAACGTGCCGCTTAAGCCGCCGGAGCTGCGCCGGCTAATCATGGAACGCGGCGAAGCTAGCTTTGAGACCGAGATCGCCAGCAGCGCCACGCTTGACGACATCGCCTGGCAAAAAGCCGAGGCGTTTGTAGCTGGCCTCACAGGCCTCAGTGACAGCGACGTGAAGAACGTTTTGTTTAAACGAGGCTGCTTGGGTCTCGTTAACGGTGAGCTGCGCCCCACCAACGCCGGCATTTTGCTTTTCGGCAAAGACCCCCAGCGCCATGTGCGGGGAGCAGACATCACAGCAGCGCGCTTCGCCGGCGAAACGATGAGCGACACCTTCAGCCGCCAGGATATCGGCGGTACACTGCCGGATCAGATACGCCGCGCTGAGACCTTCCTGGTAGATCATCTGCGCAAAGGTGTGCAAATAGGCCAGGCGATGGCCCGTTCAGAGAGTTTCGAGTACCCCCTGGAAGCGGCGCGCGAGCTGGTGGTGAACGCTGTCGCCCACCGCGACTACAGCATCTCCGGCGACGGCATTCGCCTGTTCATCTTCCGCGACCGCATGGAAATCACCAGTCCGGGCACGCTGCCAGGCCCCGTTACAATTGAAAACATCAAAGACGAACGCTTCTCGCGCAATCCGGTCATCGTGCAGGCGCTCTCTGATATGGGGTTCATCGAGCGGCTGGGCTACGGCGTTGACCGCGTGATAGACCTGATGCGCCAGCAGCAGCTTGAAGCGCCAGAGTTCATTGAAACAGCCGGCGGTTTCCGCGTTGTGCTGCGCAGCACGCCCGTCAGCGCTGGCGAGCCGGTTTCGTCTGTGCCCTTCCAGCCCGAACTAGTGGCTTTCAACGGCAGATATGGCGGCAGCGAGATCAACCCGCGCCAGGAGGCCGCGCTGGTTTTCCTGCACACAGCCGGCAACACGCGCATTACCAACAGCGATCTGCAGGCGCTTTGCCCTGATGTTCATCCCGAGACGATACGCCGTGACCTTGCCGACCTGGTGTCGAAAGATATTCTCCTGAAAATGGGTGAGAAGCGCGGTTCGTATTACGTTCTCCGGCGCAGTTGACTCGCGCTACAAGCAAGACGAAGCCAATGGTATGCTTGTTGGCGCAAAGCTAGGTAACCAGGAAAAGCTGATGCTCGCTCGCTGTTTTTCACTGCTGCTGCTCCTCGCTGCCGGATGCCAGGCCCTGACACCACCATCACCCACACCTTCGCCCACACCAACGGTCACGCCGTCCAGCACGCCGACAGCCACATCAACCCCTACTGCGACGTTTACACCGTCCAGTACGCCGACAGCTACCGATACGCCCACTGTCACACCAACGCCCACTGTCACACCAACGCCATCTATCACGCCGCAGCCCGTGACAGGGTTTATCTTCGACAATCTGCAGATTGTGGATTTACCGAACAGCCTGCGCCAGGGCATTGCCAGCCCGCTCATCGCGTACATCAACCAGAACGACCGCGACCAAACAGGCAACCCGCTTACTCCGCAGCCGCCCACCAACCTGCAGACGCTCTACTTCGCGCCGCCTGACAATTCAGCAGGGCGCATTCCTGTTCTCGAAATGCCAGCCGGAACAGAGGATCAAGTGTTCCTTGCGCCAAATGGAAGTGCCATTGCGTACTTCAAGCCAGACCCAGCCGGCGGCCTGTATATTCTCAATGTTGAATTGGGTGTGAGCGGGCGTGTGCTGCCGCTTGCCTCGATGGTCCAGCGCGGCATTTACAGCCGCCCCGCCTGGTCGCCTAATGGCGACCAGCTTGCAATCGCGCTGGCCACCGGTTACGACATGGACATCTTTATCCTCAACCGGGACAGCACTGGAGCGCGCAGCGTTACGCCCCAAGGGTCATACGAGTTCTGGCCCGCCTGGTCACCGGACGGCCGCCACCTGTTATTCGTCTCTGACCGGCCGCGCTGTCCGAGCTGGATACCCGGCGAGCCAGGCGCGTGTGACGCCCTGGTTGATGCCCCGCCCACCGGCGGCAGCCCCTTTGTCCTAGAGTTGGCCACAGGCGCTGTGACTCAGCTTTCTGACCAGTGGCTAACCGAGCCGCCCCGCTGGATCAACAACCGATTGGTAGCCTTCGCCGTTGGCGACCCAGCTTTCGGCGACCCTGAACGCGCGCTGTGGGTGGCGGATGTCATCAGCGGGCGGGCGCGTTCCGTCCGCATGAACGATTCCGCGGCACCGGCGCTCTATCTATCTGAGGCCTGGTCTCCAGACGGCAACGCAGTCGTGTTTCAAAGCGCAGGCGCAACCAGTGAAATTGTGCTGATGAACGCCAACGGCAGTGTGCTGGGGCGCACCAGCGAGCTGACATTCGCCCGCTTCGGCATGGCTGCCGCTTGGTCACCGGACAGCACGAGGATCGCCATTGGCGGCGTTGATGGCCAGTGCCCATACGGGGTGCGCGTGCTGGATGAAAACTTTACGTTCATTGCGCGCGGGAATGCGCCGCCCAGCATGTGCAATCCTGTATATTCGCCTAACGGTGCGTGGGTCGCATTCACCGGCGTCAGTCCACGGGTGGACGGCCGAGTAGATGTTTATGCGGCCAACAGCAGCGGCTTCAGCGCCGTAAATCTCACTGGAGTCCTGCGTGGACAGATCAAACTATTGGGATGGGTGGGCCGCTGAGGCCGCGCCTACTGAGCAGCCATTTCTATTAGACCAACCTGCTCCAGCTCTTGAAGCAGCGTGGCAACGTCGTCCTGGCAGGCGCCCGGCTCAACGTCGTAAACCGTCTCAACTGCGGCGCAAATCTCGCTGAGAGTCATCGGCTGGCTAACCAGCTTCCACACGAACGCCGCTATTTCGTCAAGCTGGTAGTAGAGGTGGGTGGCAGGGTTGAAGATTACCAGTTTTTCAGATAACTTGCTGCGGCTGGCATGCATAGCTGCCTCAATCGTCAACATGAGTTGAAACTCCACGTGTTCTTGTTCCTCCACTGCGCCCATGCTACGCAATGTGCCTTAAGAAAGGCTAACACAACAGCCCATCTCTAAAACCAGTAGAACAGCTAGATAAATGTTGGCACACGGGATTCCCATCGGTGACCTGCTGCCTTCTCACTCTGATTCACCGCTTTGCTGGAAAAACCGCTTGACGATCGAACGCATGTTCTGTACACTGATGCCATGAATGCACGTCGGCAGCCTGACATACTCTCGCGCCTGACCCAACTCGGCGATGCCATCCGCTTTGAACCAGCGGGCGATTCCCCTGCCTCAGAAAAGAACGCTGCGCGCTCTTATCAATCGCCCAGTCTCGCGGAGTGTGTCACTCATGTATCCACTCCATCAGGGAGCAAACCTGTGCTCAAAGCGATGGTCACCACCGCTTGCGAGAAAAACTGTTACTACTGTCCGTTCCGCGCTGGACGGGGCCAGATGCGCCGGGAAACCTTCCGGCCGGATGACCTCGCCCGCGCTTTTGACGACATTCAGCGGGCGAAGATCGCCGACGGCCTGTTTCTATCGTCCGGGATCGTCAACGGCGGTGTAACGTCGCAGGACAAGATTATTGACACGGTGGAGATCATCCGGCGCAAGTATCACTATCGCGGCTATATTCATCTCAAGATTAAGTAACAGAAGAAAACGCGCCCGACAGGCGCGTTACAGCCCCAAACGCATGCGGTGTCAGGCATGTGATGTATAATGCGGGCATGGCAGCCAGACACCAGCACCGGCCC
>Ga0308414_1000322_pt1 | contig 30504 bp, 23 predicted proteins | sample HotsprSampleOS50_FD_205667 | JGI IMG/M metagenome (GOLD analysis project Ga0308414, IMG submission 205667) | Hot spring phototrophic mat microbial communities from Octopus Spring, Yellowstone National Park, Wyoming, United States - 20090730_OS50 ...
AGTTATTAACATTAAATCTCCGGGAGATAGGTAATCCGCAATGCCGCCGGCGGCGTTGGTTAAAAGTATTTTATCGCAACCTAATTTTTTAGAAATAAATATTGGAAGAACGCATTCGTAAATTTTGTAACCTTCGTAAAAATGAATTCTACCTTGATAAATCAAAATCATCTTTCCAAAATTTTCCGCCAAATGAATTTTCCCTGCATGTCCTTCAACTGTAGATTTTGGATAATCAGGGAGATCGCTTGTAGAAAGACTTTCGACGATGTTTAAATTTTTATAATAATCTCCTAAACCGCTTCCGAGAATTAATGCTATATCGGCGCGTTTAATTTTTTTTTTAATTGCTCTTATTGTTTGCAAATACTTGAAATCAAAATCTAACATAATTATACCAATTTATTTTAAAATAGAATTCCAGCTAATGTTGCTGTCAATAATGTAGCTAATGTTCCTGCAAATACCGCTTTAAGTCCAAGTTTTGCGAGATCGCTTCTTCTATTTGGCGCTAGAGGGCTTAAACCGCCAATTTGTATCGCTATTGAGCTGAAATTTGCGAAACCGCATAAAGCATATGTGGCCATAAGAATTGATTTTGGATTAACTAAGACTTTTTCCGATATCAACTTACTCATTTCTAGATAAGCCACAAACTCGTTAAGGGAAATTTTAATGCCGACAAGACTTCCAAAATTCATAGCGTCTTGAATAGGAACGCCAATGCCAATAGCAATCGCTTGCAAAATTAAACCAAATAAAAATTGCAAGCTAAGTTCGGAATTGTAGCTTGATCTTATGATTGAATTTAATCCAGAAATATCTCCTATATAAACAAGCAAATAATTAATTAAAGCTATAAGAGCGATAAAAGCGATTAGCATTCCGGCGACATTAATTGCAAGACTGACGCCGTCGCTTGCTCCGGCCGCAGCAGCTTCGATTACATTTGCTTGATTTCTTTCAATTTTTACTTTTACGCTGCCTTTCGTAACAGGCTCTTCAGTTTCAGGAAAAATTATTTTTGAGATAACGATGGCCGCGGGAGCCGCCATTACGCTTGCTCCTAACAAATGCGTTGCAAAAAGCAATCTAGCGTCATTCAATGGAAGTCCTAAGCTTTGAGCGTATGAATCCCCGAGCATCTGAATATATGCCGCCATTACTCCGCCTGCTATAGTAGCCATTCCGCCAGTCATTATCGTCAGCAATTCGCTATTGGTCATATCTTTTAAATATGGTCTAATCATCAAAGGAGCTTCAGTTTGACCAACAAAAATGTTAGCGGAACAAGACAAACTTTCGGCGCCGCTTGTTCCCATTAACTTTGCCATAATCCAAGCCATTCCTTGAACAATTCTTTGCATAATTCCGAGATAATATAAAATCGACATTAAGCTTGCGAAAAAGATTATCGTTGGCAAAACTTGAAATACAAAAAAGAAACCAAGGCTGCCTTCCTGTCCTGGACTTATCGCTAAACTTCCAAATACAAATTTCGCTCCTTCAGTAGTAAAATTTAAAATTATAACGAAAAAGGAGCTGATCCAGCTAAAAAAAATTTTTGGCCAGCCTAAAGGAGAAAAAAAGTTTCCTAATTCATTTCCTTTTAAAATAAATATTGCGAAAATAAGTTGAATTAATAATCCTGAACCGACTAATTTCCAATTAATCTTTTTTTTATTATTTGACATAAGCAAAGCGATAAAAAGAATTAAAGCGATGCCAATTATGCCTCTTAACAATGATATGACGAAATCCATAATAACTCCTTTATTCAAATAAAATTATTCTGGAATATAATGACATTTTCTACAACGAGCTTCATAAATATTGGAAGCTCCAACAATAACTCTTTCTTTTGACGAAATCAATCTTTGAGTTCTGTTTGCTGGATTGCCGCAAACTGAACATATTGCTAAAGTTTTTGTGATATATTCGGCTATAGATAACAATTGCGGGATTGGTTCAAATGGCATTCCCATATAATCTTGATCAAGCCCGGCGACAATAACTCTTTTGCCTTCGTTTGCTAACTTTTGACATACTTCAACTAAATCATTGTTAAAAAATTGAGCTTCGTCTATGCCTATAACTTGAGCGTCTTTTGATTGATTGTAAATTTCATCGGGAGTGTCTACGTTTATTGAAGGCAAAGATTGCTCGCTATGAGAAACTATTTTGTCGTTAGAGTATCTTGAATCAATTTTTGGCTTAAAAATTTTTACGTTTAATTTTGCAATTTGAGCTCTTCTTAATCGGCGAATTAATTCCTCGGTTTTGCCGCTAAACATGCAGCCGCATATTACTTCTATCCATCCTGTTTCTTTCGGAGTTGGATGAGGCGAGTTTAAAATCATTTTTTTCCTCTTTATTTTTTAAAAAAATCGCTTCCAAAATTAAAAGGCAACAACTCGTTCATCTTGAAAATTTTAATTTCATTTTTTGAGTTTGAAAGTACAACGTCAATGTTTCCGCAAAGATCCATTATAACTTCCCTACAAGCTCCGCAAGGAGGGCAAAAATCATCGCTTGAGCTTGCAATTGCTATAGCTTTAAATTTTGTATAACCTTCGGAAATAGCTTTGAAAATTGCACATCTTTCGGCGCAAATTGTCAAGCCATACGAGGCGGTTTCGATATTGCAACCTAAAATTATATCTCCATTTTCGGCGAGCAGCGCGGCCCCAACATAAAAATTTGAATATGTAGGACGAGCTTTTTTGAGAGCGATTTTAGATTTTTCAACTAAAAAATTGTATTCCATTATATTCTCAAAAAAATTTTTTAAATATAAAAAAATATTAAAAAAAAGTTTTATAAAGTTAAAGTTGAATCTAAAAAAAAGAGCTTAGTTTTTTTTAAAACAATAACTAAATCTCAAACTCTTTCTAAAAGTTGTAATCTTATTGCGATTTAAGAGAAACGAATAATTGGAATATTCAAAAAAATATTGTAAATTTGGCATAAAAATTTTTTTAAATTGTGAAAAAATTAAAAATTTTATTTGTTACTCCTGAAGCGGCTCCGCTTGCAAAAACGGGAGGATTAGCCGATGTTTCATATTCATTGCCATTAAGTTTAATAGAAAAAGGGCATGACGTAAGAATTATATTGCCAAAATATGGGGCAATTGACGAAAGAAAATTTAAAATTCACGAGGTTCTTCGTTTAAAAAATCTCGTCGCTAAAATTGGCGATAAAGAAGCGAGATATAATATAAGAACTTCTTTTGTAGTTGGCAATAAATATAAAGTTCAAGCTTATCTTGTAGAAAACCACGAGTATTTTTCTAATCGAAAAGGATTATATTCGGATCCAATTACTGGAAAAGATTACGAGGATAATAATGAAAGATTTATTCTATTTGCTCGTTCAGTAATTGAAGCCGTAAAATTATTGGGTTGGCAGCCTGATATAATACATTTAAATGATTGGCAAAGCTCTTTAGTACCATTGTATTTAAAATTGGAAAAAGAAGAATCGTTAAAAAATTCAAAAACTTTGTTGACAATTCATAACCTGGCATATCAAGGGGAATTTCCATTAGAGGAGTTTTATAAATTAGGGCTGCCAGAAAGTTATAAATTTGAGGATGGAGTAGTAATATATGATAAAATAAATTTCTTAAAGACTGGCATATTATACGCTGACGCAATAAATACCGTAAGTCCAACTTACGCTAAAGAAATAATTGAAGATAAAGAAAGAAGCGCGGGATTAAAAAAAGTTTTATTAAAAAGAAAAGACTGTTTATATGGAATATTAAATGGCATCGATGAAGAGACGTGGAATCCAGAAAAAGACGAAATAATATTAAGAAATTACAATTATAAAAGTTATGAATTAAAACTAGAAAATAAAAAAAATCTAGCCGTAAAGTTTGGTTTCGATTTTAATCCAGACGAACCTTATATTTATAAAATTTCTAGAATAATAGACGCTAAAGGTTTCGATTTAATTTCAGAAATCTTCGACGAATTAATGAAATTAGATATTAAATTATTTTTGCTGGGAGTAGGAGAAAAAAAATATCATAAATTTTTTATAGAAAAGCAAAACAAATATAAAAATAAATTTGGCTGTTATATAGGTTACAATGAAGATCTGTCGCATTATTTACATGCTGGCGGAGATATTTTTCTTATGCCTTCTAGATACGAGCCCTGCGGATTGAATCAAATGTATGCGTTAAAGTATGGAGCTGTCCCTATCGTAAGAAAAACGGGCGGTTTGAATGATACAATTATAGATATTGAAGAAGATCCTGAAAATGGTTATGGCTTTTCATTTAAAGAATATAAACCTGAAACTTTATTAAAATCAATAATAAAAGCGGTTGATCTATATAAAAACAATAAGGCTTTATGGTTGAAAATAATTAAGCGCGGAATGAAAAAAGATTTTTCCTGGAATAATTCTGCAAAATTGTATATTGATTTGTATAAAAATATTATAAGCAAATAAATTATGTTGCTTCTTTTTATAAAAAAAATCTTGCAAAGAATAAAAATTTTTTGTAATTTTATTTTACTTAAATTATGAATATGGGCAGATAGCTCAGTCGGTAGAGCAAAGGACTGAAAATCCTTGTGTCGGCGGTTCGATTCCGTCTCTGCCCACTTAAGTAAAAGGCTTTGAAAATATCAAAGCCTTTTTTCTTTTTAAATTTTTTTTATTTAATATTTTTCCTTCCGCTAAGTTCTTCATTTAATAGATTTCTACTTTATATTTAGATCAAAAAATTATAGATCAAATTACAAATAATTTAAGTATAACTATTAAACCTCTTATTTGCAATTTTTTTTTTAACTTTTTATTTAAAAGATTTATTTATAAAATAAAAATTACAGCTTTATTCTTTTCTTAAAAAAAATTAAATTAAAAAGTTTGAGAAAAAAAACTTTGCGCCCATAGTTCAATTGGATAGAACGTCGGATTCCGGTTCCGAAAGTTAGAGGTTCGAGTCCTCTTGGGCGCGCAAAAGAAAATGAAAATTAAATAATTAAACAAGGAGATAAAAAGTGTTCGAGAACAAAAAAAAATTAACTAAAAAAGAAATTAGACAAGACAAACTAGTGGAATTATATTTTAAAACTATGTCTTTTATTGTTCATTACCAAAAACAATTGCTTATAGCAATTGGGGTAATTGCAGTTTTAGTTTTTTCTTATATTTATTTCAGTTCTGAGAGCAAAGAAAAAAATGCAGAAGCGGCTAATCTAATTTCTAAGGTTTATTCTCTATATGAACAAGGGCTCTATAAAGAAGCAATTTATGGACTTGGAGAAGTTAAAGGATTGTTGGAGATAGTTCACAAATATGATAACTACGAGCAAGGAGAAAAAGCAAAAATTTTACTGGCTAATTGTTATAATAATCTTGGGAATTTAGATTCCGCATATATCTTTTATAAGAACTATTCTGGATCGATAGATTTATATAAATCTGTCAGTTTAGCAGGACAAGCTTCTGTTTTAGAGGCTAAAAAAGAATATAAAGAGGCGGCAAAACTTTATTTAAAAGCGTCCAAAATTACAAAAGAAAATCCTTTTAATTCCGATTACTTATTATATTCCGCTGCAAATTATTTAAGAATAGGCGATAAAGAAAAAGCTAAAGAGCTGTTAAAAGAAATAAAAAATAATTTTCCAACATCTTCTGCGTCTAAAGAAGCAGACATATATTTAGCTATAGCGTATTAAACTTTTTTTGGTTCTCATAATTTTTTATATTTCGAAATTAAAATAAATAAAATGAAGCTCTATGGATATTAATTATTTAAAAAAAATTGTAAAAGTTTTTGATGAAAGTTCGCTTACTGAGCTTGAGATTTCCGAAGATAATATAAAAATTAAACTTTCTCGAACAAGCGCTGCAACAAATAATATATTATCGCCGGCTCCAGTTTATGTTCAACCAAGCCTGCAAGCTTCGTCAAACGCTTATGTCTCGGAGCCAAAAGTTCAGAATCAAGGCGAACAGAAAAAAGAAGATGTTGCAAATTTGAAGGAGATTAAAGCTCCAATTGTTGGAACTTTTTATAGAGCGCCAAATCCAGACGCTCCTCCTTTTGTTCAAGTAGGCGACATTGTCGAGCCTGGCAAAACGCTTTGCATAATAGAAGCTATGAAAATTATGAATGAGATAGAATCGGATGTTAAAGGAAAGATTGTAAAAATACTTGTAGAAAACGGCAAACCTGTGGAGTTCGGGCAACCTTTATTTTTAATCGAGCTAATGTAAAAAAAATGATGGGTGTTTTTTGTTTAAGAAAATTTTAATAGCAAATCGCGGCGAAATAGCAATTAGAGTTATAAGAGCTTGCAAAGAATTAGGAATTAAAACTGTAGCTGTTTATTCCACTGCGGATGAAAAATCGCTTCACGTCGCTTTAGCCGATGAAGCAATATGCATCGGACCGCCTGCTTCAAAAGAAAGTTATCTGCGAATTCCAAACTTGATCTCTGCTGCGTTAATTTCTGGAGCTGAAGCAATTCATCCAGGTTATGGATTTTTAGCTGAAAATGCCGAATTTTCCGAGATTTGCAAAGAACATGGGATAAAATTTATCGGTCCTTCGTCAAGTATGATAAAGTCAATGGGGGATAAAGCTTTGGCGAAAGAAACTGTCAAAAAAATAGGAACTCCAGTTGTACCCGGCAGCGATGGTCCTGTGAATGATTTAAAAGAAGCTCGAAAAATTGCTCAAGAAATCGGTTTTCCAATAATGATTAAAGCTGTAGCTGGAGGCGGCGGCAAAGGGATGAGAATTGTAAGAGAAATAGATGAATTTGATAATGCTTTTCAAGTGGCTCGAAACGAAGCGGAACTTGCGTTTGGAAATATGGAAGTTTATATTGAAAAATTTATTGAAAATCCTCGTCATATAGAGATTCAAGTTATGGGGGATCAGTATGGAAATATTATTCATTTCGGAGAAAGAGATTGCGCAATTCAAAGAAGACATCAAAAGCTTATAGAAGAAGCTCCCTCGCCAATCGTAGATGAAAAATTAAGAGAAAAAATGGGAGAAGCCGCAATTTTAGCGGCAAAATCAATCAACTATGAAGGAGCTGGAACCGTAGAGTTTTTAGTTGATAAAGATAAAAATTTTTACTTTATTGAGATGAATACAAGAATTCAAGTCGAACATCCTGTAACCGAATTAGTTTATGATGTCGATTTGGTGAAATGGCAAATATTAGTTGCCGCCGGAGAAAAGATTTCTTTAAGGCATAGCGTTCCTAAAAGACATGCTATAGAATTTAGAATTAACGCGGAGGATTATGAAAATAATTTTAGACCTTCTCCAGGAAAAATTACGTATTTGCATTTTCCCGGAGGACCTGGAGTAAGAATTGATTCTCATATCTATCAGGATTATTTCTTTCCTCCTTACTACGATTCGCTTGCCGCTAAAATGATTATTTTTGGAGAAAATAGAAATGAAGCTATTTCAAGAGCCAAGAGAGCGTTAGACGAGTTCTTAATAGAAGGCATTAAAACTACTATTCCTTTATATAAAATTATTGTTGACGACGAAACATTTAAAAGCGGAAATTATGATACAAATTATATTTTAAATTTATTAACTAAAATTAAGAGGTAAAAAATGAATGTCCCTTCAAATTTATTGTATACTAAAGATCACGAATGGTTAAAAGTCGAGGGAAATATCGGTTATATTGGCATTACCGATTATGCTCAAAGCGAATTAGGGGATATTGTTTTTATTGACATTAATGCTTCCATTCAAATTTTAACTATAGGAAAACCGTTTGGAACTATTGAAGCTGTCAAAACAGTAAGCGATTTATACTCTCCTTGCAGTGGGAAAATTTTGGAAATAAATCCGAAGTTGGCAGAGAATCCGCAACTTGTCAATTCAGATCCATATGGAGAGGGTTGGATTTTGAAAATTGAAATTGCAAATTCAGACGAGTTAAATTCTTTATTAAAAGCTGAGGACTATAAAAAATTAATCGGTCAATAATTTGCGGAAAAATGAAATTTGATAAAATATTAATTTTAGATTTTGGCTCTCAATATACGCAACTTATAGCGCGTAGAATAAGAGAGATGAATGTTTATTCTGAAATATTTCCTGCGACTGTTGAGTTTGAGAAAATAGTAAATTTCGAGCCAAAAGGAATAATATTATCAGGAGGACCTTTTAGCGTTTACGACAATGATTCGCCGGCTTGCGATGATAAAATTTTTGAAATGAATATTCCTATTTTAGGCATTTGTTATGGTTTGCAGTATATTTCTTATAAGATGAAAGCTTTAGTTAAGCCGGCTGAAGATAGAGAATATGGAAGAGCAAATTTAGAAATTGTTGACAATAATTCAGAGTTATTTGAAGGGATACAAAGAGTTTCTCAAGTGTGGATGAGTCACGGAGATCACGTTGAAAATTTTCCAGAAGGCTTTATTCTTACAGGCGTTTCTGAAAATTCTCCCGTATGCGCCGTCGAAAATCCTGTAAAGAAAATTTATGGCGTTCAATTTCATCCAGAAGTAGAACATACAAAAGAAGGAAAAAAAATATTATATAATTTTGTCGTAAAAATTTGCGGTTGCGAGCAAACTTGGCGATCTGAAAATTTTATCGAAAAAGCAATAGAAGAAATTAAAAATATAGTAGGCGAAGAGAAAGTTATTTGCGCTATGAGCGGCGGAGTGGATTCCGCCGTTTTGGCAGTATTATTAAAAAAAGCTATAGGCGATAAACTGATCTGTTTTCATGTAGATAACGGATTAATGAGGCTTAACGAGAGCTTAAACGTTGTAAATTTATTTAATTCAAAGTTTGATTTAAATGTAAAGCTTATAGACGCTTCTGAAATTTTTTTGGAAAAATTAAAAAATGTAGAAGACCCTGAAAAAAAAAGAAAAATTATTGGAAATACTTTTATCGAAGTTTTTGAAAAGGAAGCTAGAAATTATGGAAGAATAAAATTTTTAGCTCAAGGAACTTTGTATCCCGACCTAATTGAATCTGTTTCCGTTAAAGGAAAATCGGCTACGATAAAGACTCATCACAATGTTGGAGGTTTGCCAGAGAAGCTTAATTTTAAGCTAATAGAACCTTTTAGAGAATTATTTAAAGACGAAGTAAGGGAAATAGGCAGAGTTCTGGGAATTCCCGAGGATTTCATCAGAAGACATCCATTTCCTGGACCTGGCTTAGCGGTAAGAATTTTAGGAGAAGTTACAAAAGAAAGAATTAAAATATTGCAACAAGCCGATGATATTTACATAAGTTTATTAAAAAAATATAATTTATACGATTCAATATGGCAAGCTTTTGCTGTTTTATTGCCCGTAAAAGCTGTCGGCGTAATGGGAGATAATCGAACATATGAAAATGTAATTGCGTTAAGAGCTGTTAAATCAAGCGACGGAATGACGGCGGAGCCATTTGATTTTGACATGCAAATTTTATTTAAAATAGCTTCGGAGATTGTTAATAAGACAAAAGGAGTAAATAGAGTAGTTTACGATATAAGCGCAAAACCTCCGGCTACAATAGAATGGGAATAAGTTTCTATAAATGTTAAACAAAAAAGAAAGATTAGAACAGGCTATACAATATGAGTCGAAACGAATGTATTTGCATTCGTTGCAATTATATATTTCCCTTTATGAGCATTTTCCGAATGATAAAGCGATTTGTTTAAGATTGGCAAACTTGTATTATAAAATGGGCTTTTCTTCATCGGCGGAAGCTTTGTTAGAAGAATTTAAGGCTAAAAAGCCAGGAGTTGAAGAAACGACACTTTATCTTGCTTATTTATATACTCAAGAAGGAAAATATGAAAAAGCTCTGGAAGAGCTTAAACAAATATCGTCTGAAAAAAATCCGATCGTTTATTTTATTAAAGGCAAAGCTTTTTATGAGTTACAAGATTTGGAAGCGGCTAAAGAAAATTTAAAGCGATATTTAAAATCTGATAATTATAATGAGTTTGCTAATGAAGCATATTTGATATTGGCAAAAATAATGCTTATACAAAAAAATCCTGACGAAACGCTAAAATATGTCGAAAAATTAAAAAAATCTAAATTTAACGAATATGAAGTTAATTTCTTAATAGGGGCATCCTATTTTTATAAATATGATTTAAATAATTCTCTAAATTTTCTTCTAAAAGCTTATGAAATATCAGACGATAATAAAGAACTATGCAAGTTGATAGGGATTAATTATTTTTTGTTAAAAAATTATTATGAAGCTTCAAAGTATCTAAGAGAATCGATAGAATTAGGGCTGCTTTCCGATGAAATTTTTGCTCTTTTAGCGATTTGTTTGCTTTATAGCGGAAATATTGAAGAAGCAAAATTTTATTTTGAAGAGGTTTTAAAATCCGAGCCAAATAGAGAATTTATCCAAGCATTGCTTGAAAAATTAGAGGCTATTAAAAATTGAAAATAAAAGAACTTCCAAAAGATTCGCGACCGCGAGAAAAATTGCTTGAAAAAGGACCGGCCGCTTTAAGCGACGCAGAATTAATAGCAATTCTTTTAAGAACAGGAACGAGAAATTGCAACGTTATCGATCTGGCAAATTTTATTTTAAAAGAAAAAGACGGCTTAGCAAATTTAGCTGTTTCATCATTGGAATCGATTTTAAACTTAACTAAAGGAAAAGGGATTGGAAAAGATAAAGCGGCAGTTTTGGCTGCGGCTTTTGAATTGTCTCGCAGAATAAATATTTCGGATAGATATAAAACTTCATATTCTTTAACTTCTCCCGAAATAGTATCTAAATTTATTTTAGAAACTAGAGATTTAATGAAAGAAGCTTTTTATGTAATATGTTTAAATAGCTCTAATAAAGTTATAAAAACTTATAAAATCACCGAAGGAACTCTCGACGCTTCTCTTGTACATCCAAGAGAAATTTTTAAAGCGGCTATAGATTCGCTTGCAAAGTCTATAATTTTAGTTCATAATCATCCAAGCGGAAATTTACAGCCAAGCGGGGAAGATATTTCGATTACAAAAAAAATTATAGAAGCTGGAAAAATTTTAGAGATTAAAGTTTTAGATCATATTATTGTTGGCGGCGGTTCTTATTATAGTTTTTTTGAAAATGGAATTGTTTTCGAAAATTAAAAATTTTATTTAAAATTTTCTCATTCTAAAGAATATTTTTTGGATAAAATTTCATTTCATTAAAATTACACGTTTTTCATTTTATATTATTTTGGCGCAATCGTTGGAAAAATATCAAAAAAATTGTCTTTAAATGACGCGAAAAGAAATTATTGATATATTGAAAGATGATAATTTTTTAGAAGTTATAAAGAGCAACAGTTTTATTAATTTAATTAATGAAAAAATAAATTATCAAAATATTTCTTGGCAAGGAATACTTAACTTATCCAATTACTGTTGTTATGATTGTTTGTATTGCGAACAAAGGTTTTCAAACGCTGAGATTGAAAGATTTAGATTGGATCGCGAAGGGGCTATTGAAACTGCAAAGTTGGCGGCTCAACAAGGTATGAAATCGATTATTATCGAGTCTACTGCAGATCGCGAAATTAAAAGCGAGATGATTTCATATTTGATATATAGCTTAAAGAATAGTTTTGATATAAATCTTTCGTTAAATATTGAGTTGTTCGACAAAGAAGCTTTAAAAGCATGGAAATATGCTGGAGCCGATATATTTATTATTAGAAATAAAAAAAGTTTTGATAGAGATTACTTTGCTTCGGATAGTTATGAAATGTCGGAAGACGAAATTAACTATATTAAATCTTTAAATTACAAGATTGGAATTGCAAACTATATAGGAGCTCCTTTCCAAACTATTGAAAATATAAGCGACGACTTATTAGCGACTAAAGAATTTAACGCCGAGTATGTTTATCTAATTCCTTACCCCGATAAGGATCAGCATTTTATAAAATTTTCCTTAAGTAAAAAATTTGAGATTATTTATAAATCTTTTGTAATACTAAAAATTCTCAATAAAAAAATTAAAGTTATATTCGACGATGGAATATTTAAATTTGAAAAGAATCAATTTTTAGATTTATTAAAATTAGGTTGCGATGGAGTTATATCCAATATAACTCCCGATCCTTATAGAAAAATTTTGGCTAATTATAGAACTCTATTTTATTTGCAAGATTTAATCGAACAATTAAAACAAGAACAAGATTTTTTAAGTTTCAGAGCAAATAACAAATTATAATACTTATTTATTAAAAGACTTTCATTATATAAATTTTCATTAAACATTTTCTTACCCAAAAAAATACCGCCCGTAAAACGTCTTGTTTTGATAAAAAATCTTTTTTTTTCAAAAAATAACATAAAGAATTTAATAATTTGTAATTTTTTAATGGCTTAGAAATTGCTATTTAGTTTTAAAAAATAAAAATGAAAGAATTTTTTTGGCAAAAATTTGTTTTAGTGTTTCTTCTTATTAAATTTTCTTCTTCCGTTTATTTTAGTCAAAATAATTATGAAAAAACTTCTTCAAGTCAAATAACTTTGAATTTTTGGTATGGCAAAAATTTAAATTTTGGATTAAATGGATCGCCGCAACGTTGGTTAGATATATTGGGAAACGTATCATCTCCTAATGGAGTAAAGAATTTAAAATATTCCTTGTATAATGAATTGTGGATTCCAATTCATACAGACAGCTCTTTATGGATTGGACCCCAATTGCCCAATGAAATAAGAAGATTGTATCGAAAAGGAGATTTTGTGGCTAATATAGATAGAACAATTTTGAGTTCGGGAAAATATTACGCTGTTTTTGAAGCGAAAGATTCTTTCAATAATACATTAAAGGATACTGTAGAATTTACCTATAACTCCGCAAAACAATGGCCATTACCTTATGAAGTTAGGTGGGAAAATTTGAATTCAAAAATTGAAAATGGCGCTCAAGTAGTCGATGGAAAATGGGGAATAATCGGCGATAAATTAAAAGTTTTAGAAGACGGATACGATAGACTTGTTGCTCTTGGAAATTATAATTTTTCTTCTTTTATAGTTCGAACGGAAATTACAGTTGATTCTATAAAGCCTAAATACAGTTTTCCGAGTTATGGAGCCGCAGTAGGAATTATACTTAAATGGAATGGACATACTGATAACACTCCCTCTAGAGCTGGATGGCAACCAAAAGTTGATTTTATCCCTTATGGCGCAATTGCTTGGTTTAATTGGGCGTCTTCAACAGAGAGTTATTATCAATTATTAGGAAATTATCTTTATGAAATTGCTAAAGATCAAACGACCCCAAAAGTTCAAACTGGTCAAACTTATGTTTTTTTGGCTAAGTGCGAATTAAAACAAAATGACACAACTTATTATTACTTTAAATATTGGAACAAAAATAACAATGAGCCGTCTAATTGGATTTTGCAAGGAAAACATCCTACAATTAGATCTCCTTATACTGGTTCTATTTTGCTTGTAGCTCATCATGTAAAAGCTTCTTTTGGAAAAACTTCAATAGTTCCAATTTCTTATCAACCTCCCCAAATAATTAAGCATCCAGAAAATTATTACGCTATTGAAAATGGCGGAGCGGCCTTTTCTGTTATATCTTCTGGAAGCGGACCAAAAAATTTTCAATGGTTTAAAAACAATCAACCAATAGTAGGAGCTAATGATTCTATTTTGACCCTAACTAACGTTTCGATTGCGGACAACAACGCTCAAATTTATTGTAGAGTTGAAAATTATTTAGGATCAGTCAATTCTAATATATCTATTCTTTATGTTACTCCGTTAAATCAAAGAGTTAATTTCGAGCAAAAAGTCGCATATATATTTTCCAATAACAATTATTCTATAATTTATGACAATATAAGTCAACCTTATAATGCTAATCTATTTGTCGCTAACTCAAAAATTTTAAACTTAAATAATGGCGTAAGAATTATTGCAAATGAAACTATAGAAAGCGATACTGCAATAGCTAAAGTTTTGAGAGAAATAAAAAATAAAGACGAATTTACTATTGAAATATGGTTGAAAAATAATTTTAGTTTAACGACGGACAACGACGCTTCTATTTTAAATTTTTATTCAAACAACGGAAGCGATATATTTTTTAAATTAAGTTTAATAAAACAATCTTCTTTTTATAATTATAAAGTACTAACAAGAAGTTTTAATGGAAACTATGTCGACAATATTCTTATTTCTGATTCCGCAATCGCCTCTAATTCAATAGAACATTTGATTATTACAAAAGATAAAAATTCTAAATTAACTTTGTATAAAAATGGTCAAAAAGTAAAAGAAATTTTGACAAGCGGTTCATTAAGCAATTTAGATATTTCAAGCATTTTAAGAATTAATTCGCAAAAAAATAATTTAAATAATTGGAAAGGAGATCTATTTTATTTGTCGATTTATTCTCGAGCTTTATATCCGCAAGAAGTTATTCATAATAAAAATTTTTCTTTTTCAAATCCCATTTTACAGGCTAGCGTCAAAGCTAAATGTTTTTTAGAAGGGCCTTTTGACGATTCTCAATTAATAATGAGATCGAGATATATTCATTTTAATTTGCTTCCAAATTTAAATCCATATTTTCAAGAATCAATTTGGAATCATTCTTTAAACGAACAAGTTGTTAGCTTTCCTGATTCTGTAGTCGATTGGATTCTCGTAGAATTAAGGTCTAATTTAAATCCTTCAAGCAAAATTGCTTCAAGAGCTGTTTTTATAAAACAAAATGGAACTTTAATTGACATTGACAATAGTGAGAAAATAAAGTTTAATGGCATAGAAGCCGATTATTATTATATCGCAATTTTGCATAGAAATCATTTGAGAATCATATCTGCGAATAAAATTCCCGTCGATTATAGAGGTTTGTCAACTATTGATTTTAGAACATCTAATTTGCAATCTTATGAAACTCAAAATCTAATCCCTCTTGCTATAGGCTATTATGGAATGAAAGCCGGCGACTCAAATGGAGATAAAGCAATAGACTTGAACGATATAAATTTAATTTGGAAAATTGAAAACGGAGAAATTACTAATTATTTCAATATGAAATCCGATTTAAATTTTGATGGAACTGTAAACGCTATCGATCTTTATGATTTTCTATTAAAAAATTTAAATTCGCAATCTAATTATTAAAACTTTGTAATATGAAAAAAAATATTATATTAATCATATTTTGTTGCAAAGCAAATATGCTTTCGCAAACCATCGATTTAAGATTTCTAGAAATTAGAAACGATAGAGTCAACAATGGATATTTTGACGTATTAATTCAGATTAAAGCTTCTTCATCTTTTTACATGGGTTCTTCAAATTTTTGCTTTAATTATAACTCATCTGGATTAATTTATTCTAACGTTTTATCGAATTCTAATTTTAACTCAGGCAAATATTCTTCAGAGCTTAAAATATCAACAAGTATTATCAGCTATAATATATCTTATAACGATTATAACTTAGCCTCAGACGCTCAATTGATAGACAACAATTGGAGAGATTTGGTTTCTATCAGATTTATAATTAAAGATCAAAACGAATTATCTGGATTATATTTTAGAAATTATCAAGATAATTATTTGAATCAATCTCCAACAATTGTATATAAAGTATTAAATAATCCAATATTTTCCTCTCAAAGGCTGTCGATTAATAACGTATATAATCTTGATAATCCATTGCCTGTTATTTTATCAAATTATAGCGTCAAAACGATCGATTATAATAATATTATAATCGAATGGGAAACGGAAGATGAAAAAGATATTCTTCAATATGAAATAGAAGCGGCTTTTATAAAACAAATAAACTCAATAGATTCAAATCATACTTTTGAGACTTTGAAAATATTTAAAGCGGATAATGCCTCTTCGAAAAGAAAAAAATACTTTTATAATTATAATAGATTTAAAAATTATACATCTGTTCTTTTTAGGATAAAAATTGTCGACAAAGAAGGAACTATAGAATATTCTTCGACAAAAAAAATCGAAAATATTTATCCATCTCAATTTGAATTTTATCCAGTTTATCCGAATCCATTTAATTCCGAAGCTAACATTGAATTTTTTCTTAGCGAAAAGAGCGAAGTAAATATTTTAGTATACGACGCAGCAGGAAGAGAAATCGAATATATTAAAAAAAATGATTTAGCGGCAGGGTTTCATAAGATAAAAATCGAAAGCCGCAATTATTCCAGCGGAGTATATTTTATTCTTTTAATCGCAAATTCTATGGAAAGTCTATTAAAATTTAGAAGAACTCAAAAAGTTATTTTGCTTAAATAACCTGTCTATGATTGCATATATGCGAATTTATAAAATTTTTAATATAACCATTTCAATATTTAACAATTACGATGGTTATTTTTAATAATTAAAACATTTTCATAATGTTTAGATTATAAAAAATTAAGAAATAATTGAAATAATTATTGACAATTATCAATTTTTTATATAAACTTGCTTTGTATTTCAAAAAACACTTGGAGGCATCAATGCGAAAGTTTTTATTTTTATTATTTTTAATTTATGCGAGCGTTTTGTTTTCTCAGGGCGAGGATTTAAGGATTTACGGTTATATGCAAGCTTACGGAGCTTATTTTTCAAACTATACCGTTGAATATCCAGTAAATCCTTTGCTTGGAAATGATCCAAATAAGCCTGGCAAATTTGTTAAAGAAATCGATTACAAACCTTATTTTACAGCTCAACAATTAAATTTATTTTTTACTAAAAATTTCAGAGGCAGATGGGGAGATTTTACAGCATTCGTAAATTTGGAAGCGACAAATAATTTCTCCGCTAAACAAAATTTTGGCAATTTTAAAGTTGAAGAAGTATTTGGCAAGTATGGAATCGATGAAGAATTAAATATTAAATTTGGATATTTTATTCCTCCCTTTAACAATTTGAATGAAATAAAAAATAGAATGCCTTTGCTTCCTTTTTTATTCAGACCAACCATTTATGAAAGTTATATTAATGAAATAAATATAGTGATACAAGAAGATTTTGTTCCGCAAAAAGCAAATATTCAAATTTATGGCGGAATTCCTTTAAGCTCTGATATTACTTTCAATTATGCATTGTATGGAGGAAATGCGGAGCAAAGTTATTATTCTAATCAAGCTCTTTCAATATTTCCAGCTGGAATTGACACTTCAAAATATAAATTATTGGGTGGAAGAATCGGTTTAGAATCATATGGAATTCCTTTTATAGCAGATCAAGATTTGATATTTAAAGTTGGTATTTCAGGAACATATGATAGAGATAATAGGAATAAATATTTAAATCAGTCCATTTTGAATAATCAAACTCAAATAGCAAGCTTAGGTGTTGCCGGTTTGACAAATTTATACTTAGCGCCAATAGATGGTAATTTGCAAAGATATAGATTAGGAGCCGACTTTTCTTTTACTATTTCCGGTTTGACTATCGAAGGAGAAGTTGTTCAGGTAAAATATTTCAACAATGATCCTCAAATTGCATATATGAATAAATATAGAGATAATTTGCAAAACGCATTATTGCTAGTAGGCGGAGCGGCAAAAACTTTGCAAATGGAAATTTTAACTAATCCAACCTCTCCCGATAATGCCGTCAAAGTTTTAAGATTATCGTCAATGCAATCTTTTATTGATAAAGCAAGGAATGAATTCAGAGAAAATATTACAGTTGGGAAGGAATTTAACAAGCAATTTTATTATATTTCCGCTAACTATAACATTACGGAAGATTTTCAAATTTATGTTTCTTATGATTTTTCAAAGGATTTAGCAGATTTGCGACTCGACGATCAGGTTCACATGTTCTATGCAGGTTTAAACTGGAAACCGACATACGCTTTTGTCTTTAAATTGCAATATGCAAGGCAGGAAGTTAAGAAAATTAATTATTTATTAAATTCTTATTTCTTTGGCGCAAGCTTGTATTTCTAAAGCAAGGGGAGGAAAAAATGAAAAAAATATATTTATTTTTACTTGGATTCTTTTTTATATCAAATTTATCAATAGCTCAAGTTTATGTTATTCTTAATTCAAATAATTCTATTGAAAATTTAAATAAAACAGATATAGAAAATATTTATACTTTAAAGAAGAAGAACTGGGATAATGGTTCAAAAATAATAGTAATTGACAATAAAGACGAAAATGCGTCAAAAAAATTTTATGGCTTTTTTGGGAAGCAAGTCTCGGATTTTAGAAAAATATGGCTTCGCGCTCAATTTTCAGGGGAAGGTCAAGCTCCTTTAGTTCTTAATAACGACGATGAAGTCATTCAAAAAGTGTCAAATGAAGTTAATAGCATAGGATTTGTCACAAAAAAAGATGTGGGGAAAAATGCAAAAATTGCTTTTCAAATAGAATAAAAACAATAAGATATGCTAAAATATTTTGCTATCTAAACATTTATTATGTTTGGATAGCATTTTTTTTTTATATATATTTAATTGTTAAAAAAAACAATAGACTAAAATGATTAAAATGTTGATCAAGTATATTAATTCATCTATAAGAAATAAATTGCTTGGAGCAATACTTGTTTCAATTGCAATAATTTCTTTTTTTAACTTTTTTTACTATCCCAATGAAATTAAACAAAATGTATTGAAATCAAATTTAAAAGAATTAGACGCTATTTCAAAATTATTAGGATTTTCAATAGGAGCTGGCATTAAAGATGGAAATTTTGAGCTGATACAGCAATCATTCGATTTAGCCAAACAAGATCAAAATATTATTTATATTTATATATTAGACGAAAATCTCGAGCCGATAATAGAGTACAATCCAAAAAAAATAAAAGTAGAGTATAAAAAAGTATCTAAAGAAATTGGCATTCAGGATTTAAAAGATTATTTGCTGATAGTAGCTGACGCGAAGCTTGAAAACAAATCATACGGCAGAGTAATTATCTCTTATTCTCTTGAGCAAATTCAAAAAGAACTTTTTAATTCTTCAATTCTCGCCATTGGAATTACTATACTTTTAGGCTTAATTGGTTTTTTCATAGCGAGTAGAATAGTTTCCAAAACAACAGAGCAAATAATAGATTTAAAAAACGCGTCGATTGAAATATCAAAGGGTAATTACAACGCTAAAATCGTAAAAAAAAGCGTCGACGAAGTAGGCAATTTGATCGATACCTTTAACTATATGACTCGTCAAATATTAGAAATGAAGAAAGCATTAGAAGAAGAAAAGGCGAGCATCCAAAAAAGAGTCGAAGAAGCCGTTGTGGAAATTCAAAAACAAAGAGATTATCTTTCCGATAGAACTAAGGAATTGTTGAAGTACATGGAAAAAGCTTCCAAAGGTCAGATTGATTTTTCAATAAACTTTAAAGACGAAGGCAGCGATATAGACAAAGTATTTCTTGGTTTTAACGAGACAATAAAGAATTTTAGAGAAATGATAATCGCTGTTTTAGATTCTATGAATTCAACATTATCGGCAAGCTCGCAAATTCTTGCCGCAAGCGAAGAGATGTCGGCTGGAGTCAGCGAGCAAAAAATTCAAATTGAAAACATGGCTGAGTCGCTTTCAAGCATAATGACTTCAATTTTTGAATCTGCCGAATATATGCAAAAAGCCACGCAAACTTCAAACAATGCAGGCGAAATTGCTTTGCAAGGCGGCAAAATTGTTGAACAAACCGTTCAAGGTATGCTGAGAATTAGCGAAGTTGTCGGTCTTGCCGCAAAAACAATAGAACAACTTGGAAAAAGCAGCGAAAAAATCGGCGAAATAATACAATTAATTAACGATATTGCCGATCAAACTAATCTTTTAGCATTAAATGCCGCAATTGAAGCGGCAAGAGCCGGAGAGCAAGGAAGAGGATTTGCCGTAGTTGCCGATGAAGTTAGGAAGTTAGCCGAAAGAACATCGAAAGCTACTAAAGAAATCGAAGCTACAATTAAGCAAATACAAAAAGACGCGGTTGAAGCCTCAGAAGCGATACAGAAAGGAACAAAAGAAATAGAAGAAGAGAAAAAACTCGCTTACCGTTCGGGGGAAGCTTTGCAAAATATTATAAAAGCATCCCAAGATGTTAATGCGATGATCGAAAAGATTACATCTATAAGTTCTCAACAATCGGCAGCCGCTGAGATAATAGAAAAAAATATCGAAGAAATAAAAAATATTGCAACTCAATCGGCAGATTCGGCAAATCAATTGTCTAACGCCGCAAATGATTTAACGCGATTAATTTCCAATTTGGACGGTTTGATAAAACGATTTAAAGTTAGATAATTTTGTATTTTGCGTCTATAGATAATTTAAATCGAAAAAAAAGGAATGCAAATAAGCTCAAGACTTAAAAAAAAATTTTGTGGGTGCCGACGGATTTGAACCGTCGACCTTTCGCGTGTGAGGCGAACGCTCTAACCAACTGAGCTAGGCGCCCAAACTTCTAATTTCAAAGATAATAATTTTAAAAATATTTTTCAATTTTTTGGGTGGTATCAATGAAAAATAATTATTTATATATTTCTATATTTCTGATCATTGTATCTTCCTTCGAAATATTTTCTCAAAATTTAAAGGATGCTGTTTTAACAAAATCTGTAGGCGAAAAATTTTATTATATTAAGTTAATTAAATATCTCCACAACAAAAATTATTTAGCCGCAGTTAATTTTATAGACGAGCTTTATTTTTACGATTTGCAAAGCGATAAAGAGCCAAAAAAAATTTCCCTTCCAATAAAAAATATTTCATCTTTATCTATTTCTCCAAAATGCGATTATCTTTGTTTGGGAAATAGCGAAGGACAGTTGTTGTTTTATAAAACTGATGAAAATCTTATTGATAAAGTTATTGACGCTCACGACGAGAAAATTAATCATATGATATTTCATCCTGATTCGAATTGGCTTTACACTTGTTCTGACGATAACGCCATCAAGAAATGGAATTATAAAAGTTATAAGCTATTAGATACTTTTAATTATCATAAATCAGACGTAAACTATTTGCAAATTCAAAATAACTTTTTGCTGAGTTCGGGAGACGATGGAAATATTTTCGCTTTAAATTTAAATAATAGAAAAGTCTTAAAAAAATATAAAATACTCGATGAAAAAATTATAAGTTTTATATCTTTTTTAAACGATAGTTTATTTGTTGTTTCAGACGGCTCCACTTCTATTAAACTTGTTAAGTTAGGCTCAAAAAAAAATAAAATTGACACGTTGACCAGTCATACAGAATTAATTACCAAGCTTATTTTTATCAATAATGAAACAGTCGCAACTTCCAGTTTGGATAATTCTATAATTTTTTGGGATCTGAAAGAAAAAAAAGCTAAAGAAAAATTTGTTTACCACTATGGGGGAATTTTAGATTTTGAAAAAATAAACGAATTTTTATTAGCTTCTTCTTCTTATGACAAAACTATAAAAATATTTAATTATAATTACAACTCTGTAGAAAAAAAATTCGGAGCTCAGTTTAATCTAATCGATTTTGACTTTGATAAATTTAATGAATCCGTTCTATTATTTTCCGACGAAGGTTTTATAAGATGGCTTAATATAGATAACTTGTCAATGATAAAAGAACAAAAAGATAAAAATAAAACACACGATATTAAAAGTTATAAACTTCTCCCGGGCGGATATAATCTATTTATTGGAGTTTCAAATTTAAATTTGAAATTGATAGAGTCTGAAAATTTTAAGATATTAAAAGATATTCCGCTGGAAGAAACTGTTAAGCGAAAAATAAATGTTTCCAAAAAGGGAGATATAATAGCGTATGAAAGCGACAATAATACAATTAACGCAATAAATATAACCACAGAGAAAAAAATATTTTCGATACAAAGAGCTCATCGAAGCGAAATTTCAAAAATTGAATTCATAAACAATGATAAATTTGTAGCTTCTTCTTCTTACGACGCGACTTTTTTAATAATAAATCAGAAAGGAGAAATTTATAGAAAAATACCAGCGCACTCTATGGGAATAACGTCTTTTGCAAGCTTTGATAGTAAAAATTGGATAATTACGGTTTCTTTAGATGGAAAAGCTATTATTTGGGATTACGAAAACAATTCAAAGAAAAAAGAAATATTCGCTCATCCAGGCGGCATTGCAGATGTAGCGATTGCAAAAGACGAATCATTTTTTGCGACTGTTTCGCTAAAAGGCGAGATAAAATTCTGGAAAATACCTTCGTGGAATTTATTATCGACAATAAATTTTAACGATAATATAATAAAGATAAAAATAACAGAAGATTTAAAATATATGTTTTGTTTAACAAGCGAAGGAAAGTTATATCAAATCGCATTAGTTTGGGATGGTATTTATAATTTGATGGCAAATGTTTTTCCAGAAGAATTTGCCGATAGAAAACCTACGGAGAAAGAAAAGGATTATAAATTGAGAATTGAAAAACGAAACGAAATCATCAAAGATAAATTTTATGAATATGCCTATAAAAAAATTGAAGAATTAATTTTTTATGAAACCTTAAAATTAGAAGTTTCTCCTGAATACGATTCTGAAAGCGAAATAGCCAGAATATTTTATAAAGGAAATTATTTTAATTTTCATATTCAGCCCGACGAGGCTGAAGATTTAATAAAAGAATATCAAAATTATGAACTAATATTAGAGAAAAAATATAGAGCCAATTTTTTTGAAAGATATGAAATTCCAAAAATCTTAAAGAGAAAATATAGAAAAATTACATTTGGCGAGTTGAAGAACAAAAAAAATTGAAAGCATTAAAAAAAGCCGATTCGAAAAAATCGGCTTTTTTATTTTCTATGAATCATCCAAAGAAAGTTGAAGCTACGTCAAGCAAGGATAAATCTACAGTTTTGAGAGTGCCAACAGCCTCTTCAAGATTGGCAGCTATTACTTGAGTTCCTCTTAAAGCCGCCATTTTGCCCCATTGCTGATTATGAGCCAATTCCGCCGCGAATACGCCAAATCTTGTTCCTAAAACTCTATCAAAAGCAGTTGGAGAGCCTCCTCTTTGGATATGACCTAAAATTGTCGCTCTAGTTTCAAAACCAGTTCTTTTTTCAATTTCCTCGGCTAATACGTTTCCAATACCGCCTAATCTAACATGACCAAATTCGTCGAGCTTTTGACTTTGCAATATCATACCATCGGCTTGACTTGCTTTGTCAAATTTAGCTCCTTCGGCGACTACGACGATTGAGAATGTTTTTCCTCTTTCGGCTCTTTTTTTAATATATCCGCAAACTTCGTCAATATTGAAAGGTTTTTCAGGAATTAAAATTACGTCGGCGCCGCCGGCTATTCCAGCGTGCAATGCAATCCAACCAGCGTGTCTTCCCATTACTTCGACTACGATAACTCTATTATGAGATTCGGCAGTGGTATGCAATCTATCGATTGCTTCCATAGCGATATTTACGGCAGTGTCAAAACCGAAAGTATAATCTGTGGCGCTTAAATCGTTGTCTATTGTTTTTGGAGCTCCGACGACTTTTACGCCTGATTTATAAAGTTTTGCGGCGACTCCTAAAGTATCTTCGCCTCCAATTGCTATAAGGGCGTCGATTCCATGTTTAGCCATATTTTCTTTTACTATATTTTCGCCATTTGGTATTTTGTATACGTTAGTTCTCGATGTTTGCAAAATGGTGCCGCCTCTATGCAATATGCCGCTAATTGCCTCTAAATCTAAAGGCTCATGCAAGTTCTCTATCAAGCCTTTCCAGCCTTGTTTGATGCCGATTACTTCATGTCCTAAGTTTAAGGACTTCCTTACTACGCCGCGTATTACGGCATTTAGTCCTGGGCAGTCTCCGCCGCCTGTTAAGACGCCAATTCTCATTTTAATCTCCTTGAAATGTTTTTATTTTTATCAAAGGACTTTAAGATTTGCAAATTTTGCCAATAAAATCTTTTGTCCAAATTGCTCAAAATTAACGGTAATTTTTTGATTATCGTCTTCGCCTTCGATTTGAAGCACTTTTCCTATTCCAAATTTTTGATGTTCCACTCTGCTGCCAACTCTAATAGACTTTGGCTCTGAATTAAAGTATTCCAGATATTCGGGATCTATTTCTTCTTTTTTATCAGAACTCTTCTTTAAACTTTTTCGCGATTTAACTCCGTATAATTCGTCGATATACTGTTGATCAATTTCGTCTAAAAATAAACTTCTATCGTGATAAGCCACTTCTCCGAATCTATATCTTGATCTTGTATATGTGACAAAAACTTTTTCTTTGGCTCGATTTAAACATAAATAAAATAATTTTTTTTCTTCGTCAATATTGGAATAAGGATCAAATCTATTTGACATTGGAAAAATATCTTCTTCTAATCCTGATATAAAAACAGTTTTAAATTCAAGCCCTTTTACGTTTTGAATATGTATTAAAGTTGTTTGATTTTCTTCTGGAATAAAATCGTCTATTGGTTTAACGACTGAAGCGTAAGTGAGAAAATCTTCAATATTCCACGTCGAATTTTCTTTAAATATCCAGCTTATTCTTTCCATAAATTTTTCAATTTTTTCTATATTTTCTTTTGCTTCTTCCGTATTTTCTTCTTTATAGAGTTGTACGAGTTTTATTTCGTCTAATAACGAAGATAATAGTTCTGGAACTGAAACTTTATTTTTTAAATTAATATATTTTTCAAGCAATAATCGAAAAGCTTTTACGTTTTTTTGAATTCTCTCTTTAACCTCAATAACTTCAAATATTCTGGACATTGTTTCGTATAAAGAAATATTTAATTTGCGAGAGAATTCAAGCATCTTTTCTATTGAAGTGTTTCCAATTCCTCTTTGAGGATAATTCATTATTCTCAATAAACTTTGCTCGTCGCGTGGGTTAGCTATAACTTTAAGATAGCATATTAAATTTTTGACTTCTTTTTCGCAAAAGAAACTGTTAGCTCCAATTATTCTAAAAGGGAGTTTTTGTCGTTCAAATCCGTCTTGTAAAGAACGAACTTGAGGCTTTAGACGATATATTACAGCTATATCGTTAAAATTTATTTTTTTCTCAGTAATTTCTTTTTTAATATGTTTAGTAACAAAGAAAGCTTCTTCTTTTTCGTCTGCGCATCGAATATAAGTTATTTTTTCGCCTTCTGTTTTATTAGAAATTATTTCTAAATCAGGTTTTTTCTTATTATAATTAATTAAAGACGCCGATCCTAAAGCTATATTTTTAGTTGAACGATAATTTTCTCTTAAAAACAAAAATTTTAATTTTGGGAAATTTTTTTCAAATTCTTTTAATAATTCGTTTGAAGAGCCATAGTAACTATTGACATTTTGAAACTTATCTGCTGTCGCTATAAATTCTCTTTTTGTACCTAATAAAGTAATAATTTCAAGTTGTATTGAATTGTAGAGCTGCAAATCGTCGACAGCGATGTAAGAAAATAATTTTCTATATTTTTTTAAGACGTTTTCATTTTTTTTGAAGAGATCTAAAGTTTTAATCGATATATCTTGCAAATCAATAGCGCGATTAAATTCTAGTCTCTGTTCGTATTCAGCAAAAATTTCAGCAAACTTTTTTTCGGCGGCGTCTAAATTTTTTTTCTTACAATAATTTTTGGAATTCAAACCGTAGCTTTTTAAGTTTGCAATTTTTCGTTGAACTTTTTCAGCCGTGTTTTTTTCGTTAAAGTAATTCATTCGTTCGCATATTGAGCTTACAAGCGATAAAGAATCGTCCACGTCATAAATTGTAAAATTCGGCGGAAGATCTACTTTTTCGCATTCTTCTTTGAGTATTTTTGCAAAGATTAATTCAAATGAACCTATGTTAATGTTTTGTATATTTTTATCCGTATGCTGTATAATTGTCTTCTTAATTTCATTTGAAATAAAGATAGAATTAAATATTGCAAGAATGCTTGAAGGCTCAACTTTTTCTTTTGCTATCCAGTTAATAATTTTTTGAATTAATATTTTTGTTTTTCCAGATCCAGCCGAGCCATAAATTAAAAGAGGCAAGTTTGATTCTAACGTTTTGGTTTGCTCCTGAGAAAATTCTAATATTTTTTTCATAAGTATTCGCTAAAAAAAGAAAAATTTAAAGTCAAATTTACAAAAAAAATTATATTTATCAAAATAAATAGAATGAGATTCTATTCTATTAAGGACGAAATGGATATATGTCCAAAACAAATAAATTAGTCTTTTGGAAATGTTTTTATTAATAATAGAATTGAAATTTTAGAATTATTCAATATATTAAAAAATTATTTAAATAAACAATTAAATTGAATATGCAAATATATAAAGAATATAAAAAAAAATTTATTTCATTGAATTTTAATAAAAAGAATAAAAAAACTCCCGCCAATTATGCGCGGGAGCTAAAAATATTATGCTGAGATTCTATCTTCATAAATAAACAAAGGAGAAGCTCCTTTTTCTATTGTTTCTTTTGAAATTATACATTTAGTCAATCCATCCATTGACGGCAGCTCAAACATAATATCAAGCAACAATTCCTCTACAATAGCTCTCAGCGCTCGAGCTCCTGTTTTCCTTTCTATAGCCTTTTGTACGATAGCGTCTAAAGCGTCTTCTTTAAATTCCAATTCGACGCCTTCCATTTCAAATAATTTTTGATATTGTTTAATAATAGCATTTTTTGGTTCGGTTAGGATATTTCTTAAAGCTTCTCGGCTGAGAGACTTTAGAGGGGCAATAATAGGAACTCTTCCTATAAATTCTGGTATCATTCCAAATTTTAATAAATCTTCAGGTTGAACGTGCTCTATAATTTCGTCTTTTGTCATTTCGTTTTTATGATTTTTTTCGCCAGTGAAGCCGATTACGTTTTTATTTAATCTTCGAGCGATTATATTTTCAATTCCTTCAAAAGCTCCGCCGACAATAAAAAGTATATTTTTTGTATTAACATTAATAAGAGGTTGTTCAGGATGCTTTCTTCCTCCGCGCGGAGGAACGCCGGCTATTGTTCCTTCAAGAATTTTTAACAATGCTTGTTGCACGCCTTCTCCTGAAACGTCTCTTGTTATTGATACGCTTTCAGATTTGCGAGCTATTTTATCGATTTCGTCAATATATACGATTCCTTTTTGAGCTTTTTCGAGATTATAATCAGCGGCTTGCAAAAGCTTTACTAAAACAGTCTCTACGTCGTCTCCGACATAGCCGGCCTCGGTTAAAGTAGTCGCATCTGCTATTGCAAATGGAACGTCTAAAATTTTTGCCAGCGTTTGAGCAAGCAATGTTTTTCCTACGCCTGTCGGTCCAATCAATAATATGTTGCTTTTTTCTATTTCTACTTCGTCGAAATTCATTCCTAATTCGACTGAAGAAATTCGTTTATAATGATTGTAAACTGCAACCGACAAAATTTTTTTAGCGTATTCTTGACCAATTACATATTCGTCTAATTTTTGTTTTATTTGCTTAGGTTTCAATAATCCTTTTGATTTTGAAGAGTTATATGCGGCAAGATTTGTTTTAATGATTTCAAGTCCCGTTTGCAAGCAAATATCGCAAATTACGGCTTCCGGACCTGCCAACATGCTGTTAGCTTCGTCTTTTTCTCTACCGCAGAAACTACATCGAATTCTTTTTCCATTATAAATTTTTTGTCCCATTTAAATCCTATATTTTAATTTGCTAATTCAGATAATTTTTGTCTAGCTTTAAAAAGATATAAAGAATTAGGATAATTTACAAGAATCGTCTTAAAATTCTGTTTTGCTTTTTCAATTTCATTATTCTTTAAATTTAAAGCTCCTAAGAGATATAAAATTTCGTCAAAGAATAGATCGTTTTTGTTTTCTAATATCTGTTTATCTAAAAATTCTTTTGCTTCGGAATATTGGCGATTGGCTATTAATGATTTAGCATAACTTATATTAGCTTTGCTTTTGACAAAGGGAAACTTGGATGTTTTCGCTGCTTCTTTGAATTTTTCTGACGCTTTTTTGTATTCGCCGATTGTAAAGAAATAATCTCCCGAAATATATTCTATAATTGCAAGGCTGTCTAAAGAAATCAAATTTAGCAAAAAGTTGCATTCGATTGCGTCGTTCGAATAATCGTTGTTGTCAGTAGATAAAAGTTCTTTAAATGCTTTCTTGGCATTTTCAATATCGTTTCTCCAGATATTGATTTTAGCCGACAAATAATTTGCTTTTGATTTGTCCTTATCATCGGCGATGCCTAATTTTAAAAACTTATTGATTTCATTTGCAGCTTGTTCGAATTTCGTAGATTTAATTAAGCTTTCGATAAAATAAAGCCAGGCTTTTCTGCCAAAGTATGAATAAGAATAATTTCGAATTAAGTCTGAAAAAATTTTTTCGGCTTCGTAAAAATTTTGAAGATAATAAAAATATATTTCGCCAATGTAATACAAAGCTTCAAACGAGGCGTCCGTATTTGGATATAAACGAACGATGTTTCGAAACTTTTCAATCGCTTGATTGAATTGAATTTTTTGCAAGCTGTCCAATTTGTCGAAGGTTACAAAATCAAAGTCGTCGTCGTTTTTATTTTTGAGAGAAAAATAAAAAGTTTTTGCAGATCCAATTTTTGCTCGTTGTATTATCGAAGGATTTTTAGAGTTGGTTTCGGCAAGCTCGTATGCTTTTTGAGCGGCTGAAAAATTTTTATCTCTTAATCTGTTTTCTGCGAATCTAAATAAATCCTCTCCATTGCGTTTTTGCTTTTTGTCCAGTTCGTCGAGAAGTTTCAACGCGTTGTCGAAATCTTTTAAGTTTTCATAAAGAAAACTGAGGAGCAGTTTAAATTCTATTTTGTCGTATTTTGAATCGTAAGACTTAACTATTGAAATTGCCGATTCTATTGTTTCATTTCTCGATAAATATTGAGCCATTGAACCTTGAACCGAATATATAAGCTCTGGATTTGTTAATATTAAATCGCAATATTCTTTTGTCGCCTCGTCGTACATCATCAATATAGAATAAAGATTGGCTATTTCAAAAGCGAAATGCTGATAGTTTTCGCTAATTTTTTTGGCTTTTTGCAAATATTCGATCGCTTTCGAAAAGGCTCTTCTTTCTATCGCAAAATTTGCCATTGTTCTGAAATTGCTTGAGTTTTGAGGAACTTTAGAAAGTCCCTCGTCCCAAATTTGATAAGCTTTTTCATAATTGCCTTTCAGATAATATGCTCCGCCCAGCTGTCCGTAAATTGCAAGATTTTGAGGATATTTTTTTAAAAACGATTCTATAAGCAGAATCGCTTTATCGTAAAGTTTAATTTGCAAATAAGCTTTTTGAGCGGCTTCGTAAAATTGATAATTGTCTGGATATTTTTTAAGCAAATCTTCAAGCAAAGCTATCCCTTTTTCAACTTCTCCGTCGTTTATGAAAGCGTTTGCAATTTTAAATTTATTGTAATCCTCAAATGTTTGAGACGAGAGTTTGAAAGGGGAAAGAATCAAAAGGAGCGCTGAAATAATTAAAAAACTTTTTTGACTAATAGTCAGTTTAAAAAAAAATTTTACATCGTAAAGCATTATTTATAGCTCGATTTCTTTTAATATAGATTCTGAAAAAATATTATCGGGATTTAAGATAAATTTATCGTCGAAAGCTTTTTTAACTAAAGCCATCTTTAAAATATTTTCTTTGCCATACATTATTTCAAGATACTCTTTTTTTAATTTGCCAATTCCATGTTCGGCGGAAACGGTCCCCTTTAATTCGACTGCCTTAAATGCGAGTTCTCTATAATGCTTTTTAGCTTTATCGTATTCTTCTTGATTTTGAGGCAGGAAATTTAAATGAATATGAGAATTTCCGAAATGTCCGTACATCAAATAATCAACATTCGATTCTTCCGCTTTTTGCTTTACAAAATTAAAATATTCTTTAAAGTTTTCGTTTGGAACGGCGAAATCAGTTCCCACTTTTTTTATATTTTTTTGAGCGATATATTCTGCCACTTTCCAGGAAACGCTATGTCTAAAGTCTTTTATTTTAGCAAGTTCTTTTTCGTCCATTGCAAACCAGCTTAGATCAGTCAATGCTTTATGTTTTTCCATCAATTCGATCCAGAGATTTAAAGTATCTTCCTCGTTTGACTCTTCAATTTCTTGTTCAAACCAAACCGCTCCGCGCGCTTCTTCGGGCATATTCGCATAATCTTTTTTAATAAAATTCAAGCTTCTGGAATCAAAATACTCTAAAGCTCGCGGGGATATTTTTACTGGGCTTTGAGATAAATGATATGAGCGATCGATAAGTTTAGCATCTTCAAGAAAATCGAAAGCTTTTAACTCGTCATTAAAATAAGCTACGATAGAAAGAAGTTTTTTAGGAGAATCTATCAGTTTTAATTTAGCTTTTGTTATTGCGGCAAGACCGCCTTCGCTGCCGATAAATAGATCGATTAAATCCATGTTTGGTTTAGCGTAATATCCGGCGGCATTTTTGACTTTAGGCATTTGATAGTCGGGAAGAGTTCCTTTTATTAAAGTATTATCTTCTAATGCCATTTGAAAGTCTAAGCCTTTGGCA